>JAAUYB010201355.1_pt1 | contig 12734 bp, 17 predicted proteins | sample 7278071 | NCBI WGS metagenome assembly JAAUYB01 (sample SAMN14350121, study PRJNA611818) | marine sediment metagenome | isolation source: surface marine sediment (1.8m) | place: French Polynesia: Moorea | collected 2018-08
ATCCCATTCTCCGAGTCGGCTCGGCCATCGCAAAGTACCATCCGCTAGTTGCACTGAGCCGCAGTCTCAAAGGAAAAGAGGAGGCTCCCGCGAGCCCCGGGGCGCTGAAGGAGCACACTCCTTTCATGTCTTCGTCGGCCCAGGGCCAGGCGCAGGCCGGCCAGCAAGGCCTGAAGATAACTGCGGACATGTTGCGGCCCAGGAAAACGTCCCTGGGATCTGGGTCGACGACTACAACCAGGCGCCAGGGGCGATTAACGCCGGAGGAAGCTAAGAGGCTCGGAGGTGTTTGGGACGCCCAAGTTGAGGCGGCCAGACAGACCAAGAAAGCCGGCGATTCAGTGAGGGGGATGCATGCGAAGATCCTGAAAGACAGGATTGATCAGTATCAGCAGCTAGGAGTTACTTCCCAAAAGGAAATAACGCGCATTAAGTCCGAGCTTGAAGCCTCAGCCAAAAGATTCAAGGAGATCCAAGGTCGGGTTGAGAAGCACAGCGTCGACTATGACAGGATCTGGAAGCAGCCCGGGGCTAGCCGGACTTGGGCGACTGTCGCTATTGCGCTGGGGGCATTCGCCCAGGGGACGGCGCCAGGGTCCAAGAACAGTGCCCTTGAGATAATCAACAAGGCCATCGACCGAGATGTTGCAGCCCAGAAAGGCCAACTAGCCAACCTTATTAAACAATCGAACATGTCAAAAGACCGCCAGGACAGGCTGATGAAGCAGCTGCTTAGCCGAGAGAAGATCCAAAGGCAGGCCTACAAGGACATGGCCGTCGTCCAGATGGAGCAGCACCGGAACAGGATGTCCGGAGTCGACGCCAAGAAAGCAATCGATGACTTGATTGCCGGCGTAGGTGAGAAGAAAATTAAGGCCGAAGCCGATTCACGTGATGTTGTCCAAACGACAAAGACGAGCAGCTGGCGACAAGTGATGACTCCCGGTCTAAGCGGTGGCACGATCAAGGCTCTTCGTGAGCAGGTTGGGAAGGAGCCCAAGGAGAAGTTCAAAAACCGAGTGGCTGACACAGCGAAAGGCATTCGGGCCCTTAATGAAATTGAGGGACTCATCAGAAAAAACGGATTGGGTAGAGTTAGGCAGTTCTTCGACGCCAAACAGGATAGAGCCCGAAAGTACATCGAGGCAGTCGCCGTTGCCCTCAACCGAGCCAACGGGGGCGTGGGCGATGTCACGGACAAAGAGAGGAAAAATGCAAGGGGTGTCGTTTACTCTTTCCTGGGCGGAGGCAAGGAGACGCTCACGCGAGTTTCTGACGCCAGAAACCGTCTCAAGGAGACGGTAACCCGCGACATCGACATGCGGGAACAGTACGGCTACAATGTCAAGCCGCTGAGAAGGCTAATGTCCGGATCGTTGGCTCGAGCTCGGAGCCCTGTCGTCCGAGGGAAGGTTAAGTAATGGGCATTCGGTACAGGCTTCTCTCCGACGGAAGCGTCAACATGAAGGACTCCCGGACTGGGGAGCCCTTCAACGTCCCAGAGTCCGAGGCTAAACGCCTGATGGACAACGGAGAAGCCACGCCCTTGTCAGAGGCCGAAAGGTCGCGTGCTCTTGAAGCAATAGAGTACGACTCTCCAGTTAAGGCGTTCGGGGCTGGCGCGGTTAATGCTGCGCTATTAGGAATCCCGGCCCTTGCTGTCCCCGATGAGTTTGGGAAGCTCTCAAAGCATAACCCGACTGCCTATGGCGGGGGAGAAGCCGCTGGGGCAATCGGATCCCTCCTTGTTCCTGGGGCTCCCCTGGCCAGGGTGGCAGCCAAGGGCGCCTCCCTGGGAGCTAAGGCCGCTGCGAGGCTCACGCGGGCAGAGAGAATAGCTCAGGCGATGAAATCCAAGGGGTTTGCCGCAGGGGCGGACGCCACAGGATTTGCATTAGGGAAGGCTTCGCCCCATGTCGTTAAGGCGGCCAAGGCAGCCAGGAAAGCCCGAGGGGCTCCGGGCGGAGGAGCGTGGCATAGCTCCCCTCTCGGAGGCGGAGGAATGGGCAAGGCCGCTAAGCCCTGGGAGTTCAAGCCGCCAGCAAGCATGCCCAAGGGTCGACCGGTTAGGGCCAACGTTGAGATACCAACGACCTCCGGGCCAGGCATGGTTTCGCCGAAGATCCCCAAGCCGTCCCCTCCTGGCATTTTACCGGAACAGGTGGCCTCGGCTCAGCTATCTCTACGCGCGCGCGCGATAGAGAAGGCTCTGCCGGCGGTTGCAGCAGGCGCGGCGGAGTCAGCTGCTGTCGGGTTTTCCCAGGCGACAACGCGAGCGGCCGAGAAGGGAAGGTTTGATCCAACCGAGGTAGCAGCCCAGGTCGCTCTGTCTTCCGCATTTGGCGCGGCAACGAGCCTTATAGGATCTGGAATAGGCCTCGGACTGACCAAGGCTAAGAGTGTAGCCCTGAAAAAGGCTGGCGTTGACTCCAAGACTCTGGACGGTCTACATAAACGTGTCTCCACCCTTCAAGATGACTTGGCAGCGGCGAGAGGGGCCTTAGGTGACAAGGGTCACCTGTTAGATAGTTCGATGGGCACCATAAAAAATGGAAGGTTCGCACCGGCTTCGGTCGAAGCTGAGTCTATCCAGAAAATCCTCGGGCCAGCCTGGCTGGGTAAGTCCAGGGTTCCAGCTTACGCCCTAGCATCCCAGCTGAAGGCTGCCAAGCAGGGGCTAACCGAGGCGCGCCTCAAGGCTGCGGGATCGCTTGGCGGGACAATACAGAAGGCCAGAACAGCCCTAGCAGTCGGTGGATACATCTCATCCGAGAGCTTTCTTCTTGGCGCTACCATGTATGGTGCGGCCAGCGCCCTCAGGTCCAGGGTTGGCCAGAGGGCGGCTCTGTCTGCTGCCGGCGCCGGGGCCAAGGCCGTGTCGGCGGGGCGAGGCATCAAGGGGATTATCGGCCCGACGATTTCGAGTTCCATGATGTCCGATTGGTCTGATCAGTTGAGGAACACAGACGCATCTCAGGTCAAGCAAGACATTTATTCTGGCCTGACTGGGAGTGGCGTCGAGCATGACCTAGCCGACGAGATATCCAGCTTCCATGTTAATCGGCTTCAGATATTGAGGGATAACTTCCCGAGACGGGACACCCCGGAGGGGCGAGCCAGCTTCTCCAGGTACCTCGATGCCCTGAATACTCCGAAAAGGATCATGAAAAGACTCAAGTCTGGGTTAGTCCTCCGAGAGGATATCGACGTCCTCCGCATAGCTTTCCCCAAAACATACTCTGCCATGGTGTCGGAGGCTCAGAGCCGGCTTTCCTTGAAGAAGCTCCCGGCAGGACAGAGGAGAGTGCTTCAAAAGATAATAGACTACGGGGCATCTTCTCAAAGACACGCATCGATGCGGAAGACGATGTACCCTGAGGGCAAGCCCATGGGCAGTGCTCAGCCCTCTACGGGGCAGGCTTCAAGCCCTTTTTCAACACCGACGCAAAAGATGAGCGCCGGTCTCGGAGGATGAGATGAGTGGTTCTTTGAATGGATTGGCGCATCAGGCTTTGGGCGTTGACTGCAAGGCTGCCGCGTCGACAGTGAGCGTCACGGCTAGTAGCACGGTTATAATCGCCGCCGGGGCAGCTCCGGGCCTCTACAGGATCGTCCCGGCTGGTGATATCTACATTAGGCAGGGGGAGGATGCCGCTGTTGCTAGCGGTCACCTGTTCAAGTCTGGAGTAGCAGACTTCATCGACCACGAGGCCGGGGCTGCGGTGAATGCAATCGCGGGGTCGGCTACGGATGTGGTCGTCGGGAAGTGCCAGACGGTTAGCTGATGAGCATACCGACTAGAATAGCTGCGCTTCGTCGCATGCAGAGAGTTGCAAGCAGGCCATCCTCTGGGAAGGTCATCTCGTCTGACCTGACGATCGCCGGGGTTACTGAATCAGCCGAAGCGCTCTATGTCGCCAACGGGGCCGGCGGTTATGTCGCACGGGCCGGCGGGGGCATGGGGACGATCCTTGGATCAACTGGAGTCGACCCCGTAGACGGGGGGCTCGACCCCAATGGGTTTCCGTCCACCCAGTACGCCGGTGGAGGTCTAACCACAGCGAAGTTTAGCGGGTGTGATGATACGTCAACTGGCGAGATGGGTAGCACCCGCGTTATGGCCTTTTTCCTGACCTGCGAGCTACCTGCAAACGTGTCGTCCGGTTCGATTAGAGCCATGTGCGGCAAAGGTATCTCGGGCAGCGACAGGATTCAAATTGACGTGCTCAGTAACGTATTTCGGCTATATCTCCAAGACGGAGGGATCTTTGGTACAGAATCCGTCGCCGTAACGGGTCTCTCGTCTACCTGGGTGTCTGTGTTCGGTGTCGTAGACATCGGGGCAGCGTCAGCTCCAGACGCGTCAAGACTGTACCTTAATGGATCGACGGCCAGCACGCTTCGGAGTGGGAACTTTCTAAACCTCAGTTCTATTAACACATCAACCAGAAGACTCGCAATAGGAGGCCTCCAGTCCGGTGGACTAGCCCCCGCTGATTGTAAGGTAAGCAATTTTGGCATGTGGTTCCGGAATTCTGCCTGGGGTGGGGTGTCCGACTGGGCAGCAGCTGCCGCAGGGAAGCACGCCGAATGGGCAAGCTAATACTGGTCATTGCGGTGAGCCTTTCTGCGTGCACAATAGGAACGGAGGGCACATCGATGAATATTTCTCAGTTAATGGTCGGTGGGATCATTGAAATCCCTGAGTCCGGTATCGACATCACCGAGACGGTTATTCTTGACAAGAAGACAACTCTTGTCGGGCAGGGGCTTTGGCGCGGGGGCGAAATCCGTATATCTGGCGAAGGGAGATTGTTATTTGAGGTCGACGGTTACGACGGGTCGCCAAATATCGTCCTAAGGGGCGTTCGTGTTGTTTGGAGCCGAGATCTAACGCACGGTGGGCACGCCAATAGAGCTATTGGCCTTAACTGCGACGGGATCGAGATCGAGCGTAGTCACTTCCGGGTTGAGTCCTGGGCTGAGGGCGAGCGAAACCCATATTTAGGACCAGCAGGATGGCTTTTCCAGGTCGGGCGCGGCAACAGGAGCAACCTGGTCGATATCTCGGTGATTGAGTCGACATTTGAGGCCGAAAATGAGCACACTGTTGGCCTAGCGATAACCTACGACGTCCCGGGCGCCGAGTATCAAGATCTGACGTGGGATTCTAACGTTGTAGACGGCTTTCACGGTGCTCTGTATCTATCCAACGTCAGAAATCCTCTCGTCTCAGGTAATAGTTTTTTTCGCAACAGTTTTGGAAATATCGTCGTTAACGGGCGGTACGCAGCGATAATCAACAACGATATCAAATACTCTGGCAATGGGACGAGCGGCGACGGTATCACGGCGGTCCTTGAAAAATCCCTGATTATGGGTAATCAAGTCTATTCTGGGAGCTGCTACGGAATCGCGGTGAGTCAATCTTCGGACGTCCGGCTTTACAAAAATATAGTAATCAACGATATCACATCTGCGATTTTGATTGACAGGTCAGTCTCAATTGACATTCGTCGAAATTCTCTCCTGAATAACTCCAGTTTCGGGATACGGCTTGAGGACGTTAGCCACAGTACTGTTAAGAGCAACTACTTTAGCGGCAACGGCCTCGGTCCGGTTTCGCTCGACGCGGACTGCCACAGCAATCAGATTGACACCCAATGAGTCTTGCCATAATCGACACAGACAAGTGCCAGCAAGATGGGTGTCCAGGAAGCGACGCTAAGCCGATGGCGGTTGACCGCTGGCGATCTATTCCGCTAACCGTTGGCCTGCTAGTGGCCCTCATCGCTGGCGCTGCGAGCGTTCTGGTTTTTCTGGAGAGCCGCAACGATAGGTCTATCGCAGCCCGAAAGGCGTCAATCGAGGCTCACTCCCATAGTGAGCAATCTCACCCAGGAATACGAACGGCAATCAAGGATTCGGAACAGCGCATTATGCGCAGGATAGACCGCTTCGAAACGGCGTTTAAGGCGCTCACAGGAGAGATCAGAAAATGGAATTTATCAAAGAAAATTGGCCGCTAATCGTTATGGGCCTAACCGTTCTGGCGTCTGTGCTCAACGCAGCAACGCGACACTTTAGTGACCAAAAAGGGCTTGCAAAGGCTCTCTCTTTTATCTCGGAAATGCTTTCGATCATTGTTTCGGCGAACTCACCGGGCAAGCTCAAGCTACCGCTGCAGTCGGTGGAGCCGGCGAAGCAGAACGAGGTTATCAAGAAGAAAAACACCCATTATCCATTTATTATCCTTTTAGCGGCCTCATTATCCATTTCAGCGTGCAGCGGATGGCAAAAAAACACGGCCACCAGTCTCAATGCGACCAAGATTTCCCTTGACTCGCTGGCAGAAACGTCAGCTAGGATTTGGCACAAGCGCTGTCTGGAGAGCACCGACGAAAAGGAGCTAGCGGACTGCCAGGGCAAACGGAAGGCTTTCAACCGAGGCCTAGTTGTCGCCTATCTATCTCTCGGGGTGGCTCGTGGCTCGTTTATCGTGGCGGTTGCAACCGACAGTGAGGAATCGAAGAAGAAACTTAGCAGGGCAGTGGCTACCGCCCTCAGGGAAGCGAAAGAGATGATTGATATCGCTAAGCGGCTAGGAGTTGCGCCATGACAAGTACCATAGTTTCCGGAGTTCTTGACCTTGCCATCAAGGCCATTGACTTGATAGTCGAGGAGCCCGAGCTATTCTCTGCCGACGAGATCGAGAAAGCAATCGAATTGGTCCAAAAGCGCCAGGCGCTCCACGAGGCGAAAGAGATCGCCGCACTGAGGGATCGATGAGGTGTATTCTTTGCGGCAAAATCACCACAGACGGAAGGGCCGTTTGCAATGACTGTGTTCCCGCAGATAGCTCGCCGGGGCAACCTAATCCACGTGGAAGGCAATCCAGCACCCTTGATATCGAAGATACCAAAGGAGGATAAGGCGCAGGGTGACGTCCTTGTCAGCGGATGCGAATTTTGCGAATGGACCTGCGTTGATCTGCAGCGCTGGGCAACTGGCCAGTCTGGCTACTGTCCTGAGTGCTACAGCCAACCGGAAATTGCGCTGAAAAGATACACCGACCAGGACGGCGACGGCTGGGTGGACGGGATTAAGAAAGTAAGGGCCAAGTGGTCTGGCGGAAGAAGGCCGATCGGCCTTGTTGATACTCTAGTTGTCCACCGATATAGCAAGGGACGCGGGAAAGCTGGACCTCGCTATATCGCTAATCCCCACGGTAGACACGTCAGCTGGCACGCTACGGTGCATTACGAGGGGTTTAAACGCGGGTCTACGCTCCACTTGCCCGTGGATCAGATCGGGTGGCACGCAGGAAGCCGGAGTCACAATCGCAGATCGATAGGTGTTGAGTTCGACGCGGCGGAGTCCGGCGACGTGGACGCACCTTACGACAACGGGAGCATAAAAGAGCTGGTCCGTCTGGCTTATGCTTGGAAGGAAATGTGCCCGAATTTGAGATTTTGCACGGGGCATTCGGACATTGTGCCCGGAAGGCGACGAGACCCCGGTAAGAATTTTCCATGGGGCGCACTCGAGGCTATCGGCTTAAAACGGACTTAGTCACCTGTACCTGATGCAGGCATACATCCAACCGACGAGTATTGCGCAAAACGCCAGCCAACCTAAAGTCTCGTTCATGCTTCAAACTCCCATTCTGTGCCCTTGCAAATCTCGGCCATGTGCTCACGATCACCCACATCCTTAGCCCAGCGGAAAGACCAATACGGATCATTGATAAATTTGCGCATATGCTTCCGATCGCCAATATATCGCGCCCACCAGTAAGCCCACCTTGGGCCAATGACAAACTGGATCATATGATACCGATCTCCGATATCTCTAGCCCAGCAGTAGGACCAGTAGGGATCGGACACGAACTGGCGCAGATAATCGCGATCCCCAACGCTAAGGGCCCACCAGTAAGCCCAGGAGCTAAGCTCAGGTCCCGCCTTGGCTGCGATCTCTCCAAGGGATCTAAACTCTAATAGGTCCTCCGCCTCATCGCACGCTCCGTGCTCCTTGGCAGTCTCTACGATCTCATATACGCTCATCTCTGTTATCGGCTTAGTCACGCTTCGAGCTCCCAATCTGTGCCCTTGCAGATCTTGGCCATATGATCCCGATCGCCGATATCCTTAGCCCAGCGATAGGCCCACTCTGGACTTGTTACTAATTTGCGCATATGCTCCCGATCTCCGATATACTTGCCCCAGCAGTAAGCATCCCTTGGATCAGTAACTAATTTGCGCATATGCTCCCGATCTCCAATATTCCTGGCCCAGCGGTAAGCCCATTTTGACCCGGTAACAAATTGGCGCATATACTCCTGATCACCGATATTTTTTGCCCAACAGTAGGCCCAACTTGGGTCAACGACAAACTGGCGCAGATAACCGCGATCCCCAGCGCTAAGAGCCCACCAGTAAGCCCAGTAACAGAGTCTATCTTTCGTGGCCCTCTCTAAGATGCCCTCAAAGGAGCTGTACTCCGTTAGATCCTCCACCTCCTTGCACGCGCCTCTTTTCCTAGCCGTCTCTATGATCTCGGCGATACTCATTTCTGTTATCGGCTTATTCATGCTTCGAACTCCCAATCTGTGCCCTTGCAAATCTTGGCCATATATTCCCTGTCGCCGATATTGTTAGCCCAGTAGCGGGCCCATCTTGGATCAGTAACAAATTGGCGCATATGCTCCCGATCTCCAATATCCTTGGCCCAGTGATAAGCCCACTCTGGATCAGTGACGAATCGCCGCATATAATCACGGTCGCCGATATCCCTGGCCCAGTAGCAGGCATTCGCTGAATCGGTAATAAATTCGCTCATATGCTCCCGGTCGCCGATGTTTTTAGCCCACTGGTAAGCCCAACCTGGATTGGTAACAAATCTCCGCATATGCTCCCGATCGCCAATATTCCTAGCCCAGTAGTAGGCCCAGCTCGGGCTACTGATAAGCTTGCGCATATACCCCTGATCACCGATGTTCTTAGCCCACCAATAGGCCCACTCGGGCTCGGTAACAAATTGGCGCAGGTAATATCGATCGCCAACGTGATAAGCCCACCAGTAAGCCCAGGAGCTAAGCTTGGCTCCCACATTGGCTGCGATCTCTTCAAGGGATCCGAACTCCAGCAGGTCCTCTACCTCATCGCACGCCCCGTGCTCTTTGGCAGTCTCCACGATCTCGGTGATGGACATCTCCTCTATCGGCTTAGTCATGCTTCGAACTACCTGCCCTATTCGCCCCTGTAAGCTTCGGTTTCTTTTCTGCTAGCTCTTTTGTCATCTTCTTTGTCCCTCATTTTTGGCTTCCAAGTTTAACTGGATAGCGCCTCTTCCAGAGTTCTTCCGTCTTCTGATTCGTCCCCTAGGGTGTCCCAGCCTGGCACTGAGCCGCGCGCGAATAGTTCAACTCGGGGCAGGTCTCCGCACAATTCGAGGATGCGCTTCCTTGCCTCTTGTGGTTTCTGCGAGTGGCCTTGGATCGGTGTGTCAATTACCGAGTGTACCCTGGCACTGATTCGCTTTACCTTTCCTCTTGTTGCTAGGAGGCAGAGCTCTGTGTTGGCCCGCGTGTAGTGCCCTAAGCCCCAAAACCAACCCTTACCAGACTTATTCCGCTTAACCCAGGTAAAGGCGTTAGTCTTATACTTAAAACCCCAGGACTCTATCACTCTCTGGGCTACAAAGATTTTGGGCATAGTCACCCAGATAAATAGCCAAGCGTTATCCGCTGCGATCTGCCTTACCGGCAAGTCGATAATTGCCTGGTCCGAGTTGACCCGGTATTTGCAACCAGCTCCGCGCTTGCCGGCTAGCGCTCGGTCCTTGTACTGCCACGCTGGATCAGCGTAGATTATGGTGTATTTTTTCTTCATCGTTTAGCTCCATCCAGTTCGTCACGCGAATCTCGTATCTGTTTGCGGGCTACAAAGCCGTTCGTATAGTGCAAATAGCGTCGTATCGCTGCGATCTCCCTCACCTGATCACCTCTTTGCACGGATTGTCTGCCAAATCTCCGCGAAATCACACCCGTCAAGGTGCACTACGGTTTTTTGCTCTTTGCAAACAGCTAGGGCCAGGTCTGCCAGGTAGCAAGCGACGCGCCACGGCTCCCGATCACCACGGTAAAAGCACACGGGCATGCAACCAGACCTCGCCGATTTGGCAGCAGACTCCAGACCAGATCTCCAGACGTTTGGCGCAATGGCACGGTAGCGCTTAACCTCCACCCATAGCCCAGGGGCAACGACGTCCGGGACAACCTCCACATCTTGCGTTGTCCTTTGAGACGAGCCGCAGCCGCCGCTGTAGACATCTTTGTCGCCAAGCCCTAAATGCTTGCGGAGCAAGTAGACGACTTCGCGCTGGCCTGCCAGTCCCTTATCTCTACTTTTGGCCATTTTACTCGCTCACTATTTCCACCAGCCCTCGGTCGACTGGCTTGATCGCTATCTGGTGTCCTGATACGTACAAGACTCTCTCGCCGCCACGGCTAAGAAGGTGTGCGCTGATCTGCTCTCGCAAGCCGCGATCCGCGTTAAAATTGATCTTCGCGCTGGCAGGGATTTGGAACAATTCTACATGGTCTCTTGTCCAAGTTATTGCGCAGTCTTGCTCTTTGATCTTAAGCGCCAATCCTAGGTCATTCTTAAGCCCTTTCACCTCAGCTTCCAGTCTTTCGATGGTCTCAGACTGGCGTTTAGCGTACTCATGAGCCCATTTGGGCAGTCTGCCCCAGCGATCTACATCCATGTCAGTCTCCGAATACCGGCATATGGAACGTCGGCCCCCGCTCCGGGTGTGTTATCCACAATGCTTGTTGTGGCCTCTGAAAGGCGAATCCTCGCTTGTATGCAAACTCGTCGAATCCCTTAAGTGAGCCGTTAGCGATGAAACCAGGGGTCGGGAAGTACTGGTGCCAGTGACCAAACAGTAGAACGTCATACGACGTCTCGAGCTCTTTGTATCGGTCTATCGCCTGGCGCTGCTTCCTTAGCCGGTGATCCCCAAGCGTCCACGGGAGTATCGGACCAGATATTCCAGACCCTCCACGGAATCCGTCACCATGAGTTAGTAAGTAGCGCGTATTGTGAACCTTATAGCTTATCGAAAAGCTATCCGACACCTCGACTCTGATCCTGTCGTCGTCACTAAGCAGCGATCCGAGATAGTGCGCCAGCATATATTCGTAGTTGTCCTCAACTGCCGCCTTGTATCTTGGCTTTTTGTCAATTCTCCCGTGGTTGCCTACGACCCAGGGAACGCGCACTTTCCCGAAGACGTCAGCCAGCATTTTCAGACCAGAGGCCAGGCACATCGCAACGTCGACCAAGGCGTCGAATATAGGCTGGTCATTGGTCCCCCGGATCTCTTCGTGAATATTCCCCGATAGGATATCTCCGCCAACAGCTACGATAATTTCCGGCCAATCTGGCTCCGCGAAGGTGTCGTTTAGAAGGCTGCACGTCCGCTCAAATACCCTTCTGATCCTCTGCCTAGAGATCTCCGAGTTAAACTCGTTGGCCAATTCAACTTCCCCCGGCCGAACAACCTCGCCATGGTGAAGGTCGCTAAGAAACAACGTAGGGGTTCCGTGGTTGACAGTCTTGGGGCTTGGAGCGGCCCACTCCTCTACCTCGGCGCCAGTGTCTAGCCGGCCAAGCAGGCTCTTGATCAAGGCAGTATTCGAAGACTCCTTTTCCAGTTCTTTGATTCGCCTGTTCGTGCTCTCGAGTTTGCGCTTGAGCAGTAGAAGCTCGTCTGCGCTGTTCTCGTCACGGTTAAGGTAGTGCGACGGCGGCTTGCCGAAATCCCGGCTAAACAGCACGCGCATGTGCCCGTGACTGACAGTGTGTCCGAATTCGGCCTCGGCAGCGCGATACGCGTCGCTAACGGTCTTGCTGGAGCCGAGGATTTCGACCATGCGCTTAATTTTCTTGTCAGTCCACTTCGGCACCTTAGAACCCGTCTCTTCTGGCCATTGCTCTCTCGAGCACAAAGCACTGACGCTCAAGATGAGCAATTGCTTTTCTTGCGTCCCTCAGCTCGTCCTCAATGCGGTCCCCCTTGCGGCCGGCCCTCGCAATATACCCCATCGCGGCGTAGTAGTACCTCCCTAGGTCCCAGTCATCGGCGACATCCCAGGGCTCTATAGATCTCCCTGCTGTATAGTGTGCAGGGTTGCTAATTTCGTCATACCCCGCATCATCGACACCCTCGCCTGACCCCTCCAGTTCGGTAAAGTAACCCTCATCCTTGAGCCTATCGACAATCCCTTCAAACAGGCTCACCTTGTCAGGGGAAGCCTCTGGGTCTACTCTATTTGTCACTAGAATCCTCCACGATGTAAATTACCGCGATAACAATCAGGCCTATCGCCCCGACGATATCCCATGGGTTCATGTTCCACTCTCGTTTCCACTGACAAGGCTTGGGGTGGAAGGCCTTGCGGCGTTCGTCACACATCTGGCAAAAATCATGTTCCTCGGGTACTTCTTCCAGTTCTAGTTCCCTCCGAGCAGGCTGGTCGGCTAGGGTCGCTCGCATAAAACAGTTTTACGTTCCCCAGGGAAAGATCGCGGTTCATGAATTGGATCTGAGCTATCTTATCGGTCTTTTCGGCATTTACGATAGGGATCCGGTGGACCTCCCTCAGCTCCCTGACAATGCTCTTGGCTACTCCGCCATAGTCGGCAACGATGGTTAGGTTGTCGTACATC
>JAAUYB010085739.1_pt1 | contig 12732 bp, 6 predicted proteins | sample 7278071 | NCBI WGS metagenome assembly JAAUYB01 (sample SAMN14350121, study PRJNA611818) | marine sediment metagenome | isolation source: surface marine sediment (1.8m) | place: French Polynesia: Moorea | collected 2018-08
AAAAAAATATTTTATCTGAAATCACCTTGTGTCGTAGACCTCCTTGATGAAGGAGTAGTTTTCCTGCCAGAAAGTCATCTTGGCTGTTGCTTGCTTTGATTCCCACTTATGTAAATCCCAGACTAGATTCCTTCCCCTCCTCCGTGTGTGTTTGAAGTCTTTGGATGGGAGGATGGGGGCTGACACCTCATACTCATCTTAGTGTCATCTTCTGACTGTCGCCCCCTTCCCCTCCTCCCCCTCCTCCTCACCTGCATGTGGGAAGGAGAGATGAGGGCACAGTGAGAAAGTTTTAAATTCAGGGTCAACATGGGAGGGATCGGGAAAGCAATTTCGGGAACAGTTCGCAGTTTGTAGGTAAGTGTTTATAAAATGATCTAACTATCTCGGGCTTTTGAATTTTCCTAGAACCTCCCAGGTTTCTTTTGCTCAAAAATAAATTGAACACGGACCATTTCTCTTAAATTAGGCCACCGCACACATGGGAAAACGTGGTGTGCGCGCCTGCTTTTTGCGCACACTAAATTATTTCGCTACTCCGCAAACATCCATTAATTCTTTGGGCAAAGACGGCGGAAGAGGACAAAAAAGTTGACAAGAAAGTGAAACTTTCTTATTTAATTTCCCCCCTTATGTACTGTACGTGCAACACGAAATTGCTGAGGTCCGCAGAAAATGTGGATGGAAAGGGGGGGGAGAAGGAGGGGAAACCCTTAAAGATTCGCCAATATTTCCTTTTTCACCCATAATTTCTCAATAATTATTTTACATGAAGGGAAAATTGGGTGTCAAAATAGTGAAGGATTGTTGAATCCCGAGTTTGTCGCCCTGTGAACCCTTGCAAACGGCTAGATAGATGCGAGAGGGTGGGGATATGAGAGAAGAGAAGGAATTGGAGAGATGTGTGACACCTAACACCCGTGGCAAATGTCATCTCAATTTTCGGAGGAATCCAATATTCGAACCCGTCACGCGCACACGAATTTCCCTCTTGGGGTCGAATGGAGAAAAAAAATCAAGGTTTGAGGCGAATGCTACTTTTCGTGGGTGAAGTACGTGTATGCGCCTAACATTCATGCATTTCAACTCTGTATGTATCCTCCTGCTGCTTCTGATTTAATCCTAGAAATGGAGGAAGGAACTAAACTGCATGCAAATATATTCTCCAATACTTTCAGTCGTAGGCCCATCCGAAGAGAAGGGGAAAGGAACAAAAGCAAAGTTTTTCTCCCACACACTCCCAAGTTTCCCTCGGACCAACTCAAAACCATTCTTTTTTCCCCTTCTTGGTTTTCCTCCATTCATTCATTTCCCACCGCTGCCACCAATCGGCTAAAAATATTTTCCCCTATTTCCACAAGCTATAAGGGAAAGCACAATTTTCAAGCCTCACTTTGAGTCGAGTTGCCACCCGCCGAGGGAAAAAGATTGTTGGTAGATTTTAATCCGGCGCCACCATAAAACCAGCCTCCCTTCCCCTCTTTCGTCTGAGCCACGGAACTTCTTGAAAAGGTACTCTTGAATAAAGAAAAGTTTTCTTTCTGGCCAAAAAAAAAGGATGGACTTAGGTTTTCAGTAGCAGTATAAGGTAAGGCTAAGAATGAATATGTACTGTACTGTACAATAGAGCAAAAATATTAACTATTTAACTTGCATTTTTTTGCAGGCGGCGAAATGAAAGGTTATATTTTTTTAAAAAAACTTTAAAATAATGAGCTTGAGTATCTTGCTCTTATCCCTCATCCTGTTCTCTCCCTTCCCCGTCCTCTCCTGCTCTAGGAAGAAGCCACCCTGCAAACGTATAAAAAGAAAAATGCAATTGAATAATTGTATATATTTCCGTTTTTTTCAGTCCAGTTCACTGCCGATTTTCACCCGTTCGAGAGAGAAAAGTCCCACGGGGCCTGGGGAAGGAGTTATGGCCATTTTCTTTTTTATAACCATTTTTTGTTTATCTCTATTCATATTTTTGGAAAAAGAGGCGCTGACTTCGGGAGGAAAAAACACCATAAGAAGGCAAGAAAAAAAAATTAATTCCATATTTTTAAAATAAAATTCAAAAAACAGCTCTCGTAATAATTACCCCTGGATGGCCTCCCTGCATTTGAACCTCCCTCTCTACGACGGGTACATGGGGTCAGCGTCGCACCCCGCAGCCATGCTCCCCTTGTGCGCGGGGACGCTGGAAAGTTATTTCCAAATTTGAAACATGAGGCTTAAAATTTTTCGGTGGTTTTTATGCGAAATCGATTTTTGTTCAGATCAACCACCGCTGGGTGATAAGCTCATCACACTGCTTCCCGACAGAGGATGAGTTTTTGTGGGTGAACGCAAGGGGAGGACAGGTTCCAAAAACTTTTTAAAAATAATATATTTTGCCGTAAATTTACCTACTCTGTTTTGACACACAGCGCGCCCACATTAGAGACATTGTGATCGTTCTTGGCACGCCGCAGGGGACTTTCACGGCGAAGGAGGGCAGGGAGTTCAACCGTGGATTTGAAATTTATTTTTTTTGTTGGGGAAATATAATTATGTATGCCTAAATTAGAAACGGAAGAATTGCCCTGTTCGCGGAGGAAGAAGAAGACCACCTGCAAAGGTTAAAAATACTCATAGTACGTTTTAAAAGTAGAAAATAATTTAACCCTCTGACCACACACCTCCGAATGACTTAAAGGAGTCTCTACATCGGCAGCAGGTGAAAAACAAAAATTTAAAACTTATCTTCTGATAAGCACTCTACGAAAACATAGACGACGTTTCCATGGAGGATTCGTCCGAGTGGGGGGAGGAGAAAAGGGAAGAGGGGGAAGAGGAGGAAAAAGATTTGGAGGTTTGGTCTCGGGCTGAGAAGGTTCGGCACTACACCAAGGGCAGGCTACTGCTCAAACAAGAACAGTATGTATAGATACATATCGAAATCGCCTGTTGCGGTTTCCCTTTAAAAAACAAGACATTTTCGCCCAAGTAACTTTGCGGGCGAGGGCTGGGGCACAATCGGGGCGTCGGAGGATGTGATAAGGGGCGTTTAAAAAGACGAAGATTTTTTGTTGATTTAAATGGTAAATTTGTTGCAGACACCTCGTGGACGACATCGCACTATTCAAGACTGACAGGGTGATCATGTAAAAAAATGTAGAATCATTTTTTACAAAATAAAATTTCAAACCACATTTTTCCTTTCTTCTCCCAGGTTCTACCAGGATAGAGTCCAGCCGATTTTCCTGGCAAGGAGAACTATATTTTTAAAATAAATACAAAACTCACTTAGTTCTTCATTTAATTTTAATTTACAAATATTTGAAATTGAACTATCACAGGCCCCCTGCCAGTCGTGGGTGGAGAGCGAGGATGAATGGCAATATATAGCTGCGGGATGGGGAGACTGCGAGGAGAAGTATTTTGATTTTTTTAAAAAAAATACCGGTATTATTCTTTTACTCAATATTTGTTTGGAAAAAAGAGTGTGGTACAGCGGTGGGGGGAACTGGAGCAAGTGGCTGAGGGTAGGGAGGATCAGGAGGGCGTGAGATAATTAAAAACAAGAAAAATATGTGAGACCAAAATATTATTATTATACCGGTATATATATATTTCTCTTAGATACGAGGTACTGTATCATCGAAATTTGACATGATTCACCACGAAACTATCTTCCTTTCCTTCAAGAAGAACCACTGTCAGGTGAACAAAAAAGTTATTTATAGTCAAACTATTATTCGGAATTTTTAAATGCATTAGTACGACCTGAGGAGATGGCTCCAGTTGGACCGAGGGGTTTGCTTCGTGCCGGGGGAGGAGGGGGCGCATCTATGCAGGGTGAAGTTTTAAATTAAAAGTAGCTAATTATTTTATGTATGTCAAATCGTGTGTGTAACCTTTTTTTAGGGCGACAACGGCGGCCCCGCCTTCGCCCGCTGCTCCAAGCACAGCTTCAGGCACAAGGCCGCAATGCTGGCGGTGGCCTCGATAGCGTGGGGGCCGAGGGTCAACGGTGAGAGAATATTAAACCAAGTTTGGAAAAAAACATGAGTTCCCATATGTTCTCACGAATATATATGCAGCCACCTATTGGAAGACGGACTTGTACTTCTCAAGCAAGGTCAAGTACAACCTGACTGCCATCTTTGCTCACGCCAGGACAACCAGCAAAAAAGTGGGCATTTTATACACAGTGGCCGAACCTCCCACAAATACAGTCATTTTCTGCGAAAGGTCAATGACTGGATATCCGCTGAAACCAAGGCGAAAGAGATTTTTTTTCAAAAGATATAGAAGGCGCAATCTTATTTATTTTTTCGAAACAGGACGGCCGGTGCAAGACGGGCCTCAGCGACAAGCATTTCGAGAACGGAGGAGAGACGGTCAAAGTCACTCAGATGCTATTTGCGTTTTATTTCTGGTGCATTGTATATAGTCCGCAATGCCTGAAACATTGAAGATTAAAAACAGTATTCTTTCTTTCCTTCGTGATCTTTTCGTTGAAGTCATGGGAAATAATTGCGTGTTAGACCTATCCTAGACAGAGGAGAGAGGGGGAAAGGGGGCGCTCCAATCCCCCTCCGCCTAAAGGAAGAAGAAGAGGGGATGAGGAGAGAGCCCAAAAAGAAGAGAGAAGAGAGGATTTTTGGGGAGGGAAAGGGGAAGAGTCAGTCCTTCGGTGTTTGCTTCGGAGGAGGGAACAAAAACGACGCCTGAGAAAAAAGAGAAAATAAAGGAAAGGACCTGTTGCTTGGGAGAAGAAGGTAAGAAAAAATGGTCTCTCTTTTGTCGCCCTGGCCTTTGTGGAGGGCCTTTGGGACACTAACTATAGTCTGTGTGAATCCCTTCCCTTCTGTTTCGATCTATGGCCGTGACATCGAGTAGAAGGAGGGTGTTCGCTGGAGCGAGAAATGAGCTTGCTATGGCTCCCTCCATCGGTGGCCATCCTTTTGGGGGCCTCTGTAGTATGGGGGGGGAGTGACACGTCCATGTACTGCCCGCCACCCATAAGGCTTTACAGCTACCAAAGCCAAGGTAGAAATGATCTGCATGCAGTCTGAACACGTACTAGGTCTACATGCAGGAATAAATATAGGGCAAGCGTTTCCTGTACCTTCTGAATCCCATATGTACCCTGCCACCCGTCGTAAGCTAAAAGATCCGAGATTTTTTCAAAAAAGGGAGTGCCGGAATGCCGGTTTTTGCCGCGCAAATTGCTAAGGCATAGAATAAAAAATGGGCTCCCCGGCTAAAAACGTCTGCTTTCCGCGGTATTGGCAGTCATTTTATGACGGGAAAGTGACGGGAGTGCTTTTCCGGCAAAAAACCGGCAAAAAACCGGCACTGGCGCAAAAGTAACAGAATGTAAAAGTGCTGGTTGTTGGCAAACATGGCAGAAAAAGACCAAAAGTGCCGGTTTTGGCCGCGGAAAGCAGACATTTTTGGCCGGGGAGCCCATTTTTTATTCTATGCCTTAGTAATTTCCGCGCCACTGCCGGTCCAAAAATAAAAAAAATCATGCCGAGTCTGGTGCCGAGTCTGGTGCCGGTGACATGTGGTAGGGAAGTGCCGTCACCTCAGCCTCCGTCTTCAGGTCTGTTATCTTGCGGTGTGAATATTTTTTGTCAAAAACAATGAAGAGAAGACGGTGAAATCTACAACACAAAGTGAGATGTCAACATGAGCAAGCGCAACTTTGAGGTGAGTCCACCAGCAAGTTTATTCTATTAACTGAACAATAGTTGACACATAATCTTCTTCTTTGTTTTTTACATTATCTTTGTCTCTCCATTCTATTTTCATTTCAAGTAGTTCCTTTGTTGGCACAACATCAGGTTTCACGTTTTCCCCATTTAGCCTTTTTGACGTATTTCTGGCAGTCACATTTGAACTTCCCCTTTGTTTCTTATACATATCCCATTTCGCGGGGCGCATGGTACTCTCATGTCTAGAAATACTTTTGTAGTACGTGTCTTGGCGATGCGTTTCATCGTGATTGTCGCCTTGAAAAGTGATATTGTCTCTTTCTTTTGCTGCGTTGATAGGGTGTGTTTCTGCCTTCGGTGACCCATGCAAACAATTGTCTGCTGACAAATTTGGTCCTGGGACAGGGTTCCATGAATCTTGCTTTAAAGATCCAGAATGATCTTCAGACTGTGGAGGCAAACTTTTGGCCGCTGCATTGAGATATTCGTTTTTCCTCTGCCAGTGGCTAATTTTTAGCCTATCTAAAGTCTTCTGGTTATCTGTGCCACTTGGCTTTAGATGTATGGAATGGTCCCCAGCAACAGGTCTTTGTTTGTCAAAAGCGGAAATGACCTCGCTTACGCTAGGATACTTCTCTTTGCTTTTATCCAGCGCCTTGTTATTGTTTGTTTGCGACCGACTTCTTCCTCGAAGTTCAGGCTGTTGGCCAATGTCAGTTGGGGAACAACGTGCTTTCTCAGATTTTTTTTGTTTTTTTTTATTTCCCCCCTGGCGGTTTTTTGAGGAAGCGACTGGTTTGACTTTCAGCGGTAGGTCAGTATCGTCAAACGTTTCCCATGCATCAGACTTTTCGTTTTCGTCACTATCTACCATTTTTTTGTTTTTACTATTATCCTGAAGTTTTACAAGAGATTCATTTCGTGCATTTTCGTTCGGTGAGCTTGGCAAAACTTTCTCCTCCACCCGAAATAGTCTACAACCACCTTGATCGACCGACGCATCTGTAAGCTTGATTGGAGTGCAGAAGCTTAATACCTCTTCCTTGGGTAAATTTACTGCTGTAGCTATGTCTGCTGGCATTGTTCTCTGCTTCTTTTTCTTAAACACATTTCCAAGTTTACTCCGGAAAGTGTCATCAAGCTTAGATACAAAAGACTGCTTTTCAATTTCTTGGATATCCAATTTTGCAGGTTCAGAGAGCTTTGATTTTGAATTTTTTTTTGCTTCTGCCCCTTTTGGTGAAATTTCTGCATTGTCATTGCTTTTAAATGCTGCAACACCTTTGGGAAAGCGTAGCTTGGTTTTGTTCAATTTCTTTTCTTTTGATGAGGACACGTCAGTCTTTCCTTCGGTGCCTTTTTTCTTTTCCTCCGGGCCTATTTGACGAATTTCAGAAACGTGGTGGCGGTATTCAACTTCGTCATAGTTGATATTTTTCTTTTGTTGGCCGGCAGCTTCTCTCACTTCATTTATTTCTTTTAAAATAGCAGATAAACTTGTCATTCCACGTCTTCTTTCAGACATGGAATTTTTTTGACCTCCTCTCTGAGGAGCTCCCTTCGAGGCTTTTTTTCCATGTGTCATGCTTAGCTCTGGCCCTACGGAAATGGGCTCTTGCTTATCAGATGAACTGTCTTCACTTGGCGTGTATGCCTTTTTTGGTAAGTTTTTAGTTCCTTTAATTGAATTTGCTAGTTGTCGAGACCACGATGTTCGAGCATGTGCTGTTGCTCTTTGTGGTCCTGCAGGAAGCTCATTAAAATTTACAGAATCATCCTCTCCCTGAGAATGTTCACAGCTTCCGAACCTGGCTTGAACATTAGGCGTTGACATTTTTGCCCAGCCGACCTGGGATTGTTCTTCTTTTGGTTTTCCAATAGGCAGTTGACTACAGGAACCACGTTTTCTCAACACCATAACCTCCAAATTCAACAGGTATGCCCTCGAAGGTAGAGATGTGCCGCCGCCAAGCGCCCACGACGTGGGTAAGACGATGTCCGACGGCATGATTGTGTCCTGATTTATGCAGACCTCTTTTGGTACAAAGATGACATCAGCATTTATCCGAGGATCAAAGGAGAGCCTGGAACTTCCCCGGGTTACGCCGCGCCTCGAAACTCTCCATGCATATTCGTCACCATGCTGTCTGACACATATGCTGACCTTGTACTGGAAGTGTTCTGGGCCTCCAAACGCAAATTCCATGTTTTCCCCGACATGGTTGTAGCGTCCGTAGAAAATGAACGGTTCTTTCACATTGTAGAAGTAGGCGTACAGAGGAGGAACTTCAAATCCAGCTCGCAAGTCATGGGGAAGGATAAAAAACGTCTTCAAATATCCATCCGGGCAATGAGCTTCGTGGGCCTGGCTGTCCTCGTTGTATTCAATGAGAGGGGATTTCATCGCAGTCGTGATTTTCAGAGCAACGGTCACAACTGTTGTTTCCCGCACATTAAAATTGCAACTACAAGCATATAATATTTAAATTTCAAACTGAGTTGGGAAATGAAATTGTGTGTGTGAAAATGTTATTGTAATTTCTAAAATTAGCTATATGGCGGGATGTCTTTAAAAATCATTTGCTGGTGTCTGTGGACCTCTGGTGATGAAAAAAGCCAGGAACAGAGTTACAGGCAGCAAGGCATCTGATGGGTACCACTTTCATCTCCCACCTAACGGCCACTCCAAGTCGCAAGGAAGCCTCAAGTCGGACTGCAGAATCCAGCCATACAGGACCCCGCACTCCCGACTGCCCTTGGTGGTCAGCAATAGGTAGTCCCTTGGAGGCGGAGGCTTCATGGGAGTCGACGACAACGGAGGCATTGGCAGCATCGGCAACCGCAACCCCCGCCGGCATATGTGGGCAAGGGGGGGGGGGAACGGGGGGGGGATTTCTCCATTTCTTTTTTAGTAACATACTCACAAATTTTGGGCTTATTTTCTGCACCCCCCCTCCCCCCGGACGGCCAATCCCATGCCCACCTATGCCCGCTGGTACCGCCAAAGTTCAAGAGGACAAGCAGGGCGCCGAGAGAATGTTTGGTCAAGTCTTGACAATAAGAAGCTGGGCAAGGATGGAACCATGTCTGCTGCTCGTGTCAAGCACATCATAGTTTAGGGCAAGAAGAAGGCACCCCCACCTCCTCCACCCTTGACTGTGGCAGGATCGGTCACGACCTCAACCACTCCCCCGATGCCCCTGAAGAAGGCCCCCTTGAGACCTCCAGTTGATTACGAGAAATTAAGAGAACGTGTGATGTAGGAAAAGAAATAGTTGAACAAGCGACCATTACCAAATACCAAAAGCTGCAATACCAAGCCCCAAAATTTGAGCATTTACAATCACAAAGAAGAAGATTCCTAGTCATTTCTTAAGGGGACTTGTAAAATTATTTGCCGTTTACTGAGTGTCCCCTGGTGAAGTCAGGAAATTTATGCCTGTGCGCACAACACGTATTATAGTGCCAATAATTTCTTCCAAATGCTTTTTACAATTTTGCAGTAGCGTAGCCTGAGCGGCAGACTGCTTTTACAAAGCTTTTTCGCATACAAAGCTTTTGGGTTTTCCATGACTGAAATGTATCATTGAGAATGCCTCCAATAAAAAATATTTATTTCCATCCATGCTACAGCGTTGTCCTTGCACCAAAAGTTAGTTTCGTCAACGTCAAATTTCTCGAAATTTTTTATTTTAGTCTAGTCAAGAGTGTCAAAGTTTAGCGCAGAGAAGACGTGATGTTTCCTAGGCTCCTAGCCTTCCGCTGTCGCCATAGAGAAAAGAAGCTCCGCCTATGGTTGTCGCGCCTTCCCCTTATTTCGTTTCTGTGTTCTTTCCTCCTCCCTTGTTGGGCGACGAAGCTGGAAGAGAAAAAGAAAGGAGGAGGAGGAGGAGTCGCCCGGGGGGCCGAGGCGGCGGCGGCGGCGGAATCGGCATTCGACTCAAGGAGAGGAGCGGAGTGCACCCCACACACCTTGGACACCCTTATCCACATCGGCCACAGCACCTACACCGACGGTAAGTTGCACCATATTGTGGTGCCGATATCCGCACGGCCCCCCCGGGAACCACGAACAACAATCGGGTCTCGCCGGGAGGCCGGTTGGGGGCCAGGGTAGAACCTTTTTTAGAAGGGGACGCCGGGGGCCTCGATAATGTGGCACATGACACACAAAATTTGCTATGCGTGATCCCCTCTTAGACTCGCCGTGCCGACAGGTTTCATATGGGAGACCACGAAGGACTCCTTGGCTTGGTAAAAGTGTTGGGAAATCTCTTTATGAAGCATTTTTCGCAAGTTTATGATGCTGTTCGTCAAAGTAGGAGCTACGTGCCAATGTCGTTGTCCAACTCCTGTAAAAGAGGCCCAACGTGTTTCGTGCCACAATAATTTGAAAGTAGACCTCATTGCTCAGTTCCTCAGATTAAAGGGGCCATTTCCTCCGACTTGGTTTTTCTGACTTGACACGAGCCAAAGGATACTTCTATTAGAACCTTTTTTTAAAAAAAGAGTTCGCAAAAAAAGTTAAGGTGAGTAAGGCTTTCACGTTCCTACTATAATGTTCCAATCTCGGGGATTGTAGTAAAATCAACTCTTATACAAAACCATCTGCAATACTCTCTCCCACGTCCTCACCTAGTACATACAGTACGCTCTTTCTTCTTGTTACAGCAGCTACAAGAGCACGACTCGTGCTGCACGAGGGAGGAGGAGAGAGCTGCTGTGCTAAATACGTTGGTTGTTACTTGTTAGATTAGCAATTGATTCGAAATGTCTCTTTGTCGAGCTATTATAGTCTACTACTGGCATGCAGCAAGTCCTTTTGGAGATCTGCCTTAGTGTGCTGAGGGTGGATTGACACCCGTCTTGGGGGAGGAGAAAGCATCGTGGCAGCAGGCACAAGAGACCATGTAATAGTGCCCATACGAACGCTGCTATCTAAAGTGAAATTGCAAGAAAGAGGTGGGTTTACGCATGTTCGCTCCTCTTTGATCCGCCAAATTTTGCGGCATAAGGGCCCAAGAAGGATGCATGTGGTTAGTTGTAGGTAGCACTTAGCGATTAATCTGGAAAAGAAAAGTGCTTGCTACCGTAGTGGGGAGGAGAGGGGGGAGGGCCTACTACAATGAGAGTGAAAAGCTCCTCCTCCGCACCTCAGGGTACTTCCTCTCCTCGCCCCCTCGCCCTCTTCGTCACAGGAGCTGTGAAAGGAAGCTAAGGAAGAGGCCGAGGAGAGACTAGGGGGAAAGGAGGCGAGGCCGCCGCAGCAAAGAGGGAACAGGGGGAGGGGGGGGGGGTCCCACCACTCGGGCGGCCATCATTGAGGTGCACCCGAGTTATATGGCGTAAGCATCCTGAACGATTGCGAGAAAAAATCGCACTGTGGAAGGGACTCTTCGATCTTGTCGAAAGAGAAGCTTCTGGTCCAAAGGAGCAAAGTATGCTTTTGCAGAAATACGGGGATATTGTTCTGCATATTTGGAGCTCCAGCCTCTCGACTATCGTTGGTGGTGGTGTGCATGGGAGCTCACAAGGAGAAGCTACAGGAGAAACGTACGCGGGAAAGGCAAGGCAAGGAAGGGGGGAAGCTCGCGGACAGACAACGAACGAATCGCGGAGGAGGGCACAGAGAGGGGCATAGAGGGAGACTAGTACGGTAGTACGGTACGCCTTTTGCAGCCGCTCAAAGACGTGCTGCAATCATTTCTCCTCCCCCTCCTCCTCAGCCTCTCCCGCCTCCCCCCCCCTTTCCACGCTGTTCACGTTCCCCCTCCCCCCTGTTCTATTCGAGCCCCTCTTGCTCGAGCCCCATCTTACTGTAGTAGTGTGGTCCACTCCTCCACCGGTCCAGACCGCCTTTCCTCCTGGCTTACTTGTTCTCGGTGTCGATAACGCCGGCAACGGCTGCTGCCGCCGTCCCGTCTGCCGTCGTCATCGTCGTGCGCTCCGGCCGAGGCGGCCTTTCTGTTCGTTCGCAGGCTGGATGCGGCTGGAGGAGGAGGAGCTGGAATCCTCCTCCTCGCTGCGCTCTCACCACTATACTCCAAATCCATGGGAGGAAGAAAGGAGGCAGCAGCGACTGGGGGGGAGGGGATTGGTCCACGCTCTACTGCCAGTGGAAGAAGTGGTGGTGGCCGCAGTAGCATGATCTCCCGAGTTATCCTTCTCGGCTTGAATGATTAAAGTCTTATTCGTGGCCTCCGCTCCAGTTAACCCATGCTGTAAGGTGAGTCTCAAGAAAAAACGAGTCTTTGTGCTTTCTTTGGTACCCTTTTCTCAGCGGTAGTCCGCGTTTTAGCTCAGTTATCCGTTCTTTCCTGACAGTATATACGCCAATAAGTAAAGATTGTTGTTGCCCTTACGACTTTCAAAAGACCGAAGTTCGATATATTTCGATTCCCCTAGGAACCTTGTATTCCAAGGGAGCTAGTGGAGGGTATTTTTTACTTAGGGGCGTCGTCGGACGAAAGTTATTTTAAGATGTATTGAGCATAACATTGAGTCTTGTCCGCCACAGCAGCAACATACCGTAGGGTAGCAGCAGCAGCCGCGGCGGCTCCTTTCCCTCCCCACCCCTCACCATCTTTTTCGTTGTCGTCCATGCCTCCCCCCTTGTTACATCGTGGGTTAGGTGAGAGGAGTAGTGAACGTAGGGAGGAGGGGGGCACATTGCTGCTGGGACAGAGTTGCACACAAGAGGCACTGTGAGCAAGTGTGCAATAGCTCTTAGGATAATTTTTGGCGTAGTGGTTCCCGTGGAAACAAAATTTATACGCTCCCAACTGCACAAAGATATAGGGAACGGCCCATTTATTCCCTTTGGTTGCCTTTGTGACCCTTCGGTGAGAAACGCAATGGAATAATTGTAGTGTTGGTATATGCTACCACAGTTTTAATTTTTTGCTCCTTTTTTATTGCAGTGATCCCTAAGCCCACGATGGCCTCGGTGGGCGGCAGGACGTCCAGGTCCAACCCTGGCCCCGCCGCTGCCGTCACCGACCTGGGGCCGGCCACCTCAAGCATCGGAAGCACATTGGCTGCT
>JAAUYB010109776.1_pt1 | contig 12727 bp, 8 predicted proteins | sample 7278071 | NCBI WGS metagenome assembly JAAUYB01 (sample SAMN14350121, study PRJNA611818) | marine sediment metagenome | isolation source: surface marine sediment (1.8m) | place: French Polynesia: Moorea | collected 2018-08
GATGTTTGAGTGTATTTTGAGCCGACAGGGATTTTTCGGCTTTTATCTGCCTGGAGACGGATTTCAGAGCCCACTTGACCTTCAACGGTGTATAGGCCTGAAAATAACCGTAGTAGGCTGTGAAAATCAGCAACAGGAAAACGGCAATCCAGAATCCCAAACCGGATTTTTTCTGACGTTGAAGCATTTGGGTGTCGAGCTTTTTAACATCTTCGGGCCGATCCGAAATGAATGCCAGTGTAGTGGAGCCGATTCTCAGCTGATCTCCGGTATAAAGGCGTTTTTCAGCGATAGGCTTGTCATTCAACAGCAGGGGGTTGGTGGTGCTGACATTTCGGACGACAAACGTTTGCTCGCGTTGTTCAATGACACAATGCTTGCGTGAAACCAGCGGGTCGAGAAGGTTAAGGTCTGCCTCGACGGATCTGCCGATTACAAGCTTTGATTGCTTTAGTGGATAGATTTTACTTTCACCGGAAGCTGTCGTACATACCAGGCGTGGGCCGATTATTTTTTCTTCCGTACGGTTCAAGACGATGGTTTTCGCTTCAAGCGGAACATCCGCACGGGTCTTGGCGGTGTTTTTTTCTTCACGATTGATTACAGTCATGGTTTTCCCAAAAGTGGTTAGAATGTTGATTGATTCATATTCGAGCCAACCCACCGCTGCGGGATATTGTAACCCATTGAATATTTATGATAAAAATACTGGTGTGGACGTGATTTACCCCGTTTCGAGCGGGATGAGATCCATCATCCAATACTGTGTTCTGGATGTTTCAGACCTATCCACCGATACAAGGTTTATATCGGCCAATTTTTGCTGGGCTTTAATAGGAAAGTGAGTTTATTCCAAATTGAAAACTCTTGCCGTCGGGGGTTTAACAATTGGCTTTGCCATAGGCCATACATGCTGGAGCTTTCAGGTTTCAGGTTTCAGGTGTCAGTGAATATCGAATGCCAATTTTTGAGCTCAAATAAGGGTGAAACTGAAGGCCAATGCTGGAGAAAGGCAATCTTTTTTTGAGAACGCCTTTTGATCCAAGTGTTGAATTCTTTTTCTGAAACCTGAAACCTGACACCTGAATCCAAAGCACAGCCGGTAGATGAAATTCCTGCTAAAGGTCGGGCAGACCAAAGTTAGGACCTCCGGCGTCGGATTTGTGATCTACCGATGAGGCTGCCGTTACCAGGGCCAATTCTGGGCGAGATATTTCAAGCTGGGCCAGAGATATTTTTCTTCGTGAGGTTCAAGGGTGATTATTGGCGGCGGATTGGTGGATTTTTCAAGGAATTTAAATAATTTATAAAATTCGATGGTACCGGTTCCGATTGCCAGGTGATCATCCTGGCGGCCGAAGTTATCATGCAGATGAAGCTGGCCCAGATGGGGACCCAGTCTGTCTAACCAGTCTGCGAGATCGGATTTTCCGAACGCGGCAACATGTCCCGTGTCCAGGCAAAAGCCAACTTTCCGAGGGTCTAAATTTTCAAACAAAATCTCGATGTCTTCGGGACCATCCTCGAAAACATTTTCCAGCATCAACCGGGCTCCATGTTTTGCAACGCCATCCGTCAGCCAGGACCAGAATTCAAGACTGTTGCGAACCCATTCCGCTTTAAAATATCCATATCGCCGGCTGTCGAAATTGGCATGGCAAACAACAGATCGGGGTTGGTATACCGGAACCAGCGCGAGCAGCTGTTCCAGACGGCGGCGGGTGAGCCGGCGCACCGCCGGGTCGGGCGATCCCGGATTAAGATCGATAAAGGGGCCATGGAGGGTCACGGTCCGCGATCGTCGTTGAAATTCCTCGGCAATGCTGGTGAATTCTGCAATCGAAAAACGGTCGAGAGCTTCAGCATCCAAGCCGATTTCAGGGTTCAGCCCGTTTTCGATGAAGGTGTCCAGATAAGACTCGTACAGCATCGTAAAGGGAATATTGATCTGGACCTTTTGAATAATGTGATGTAAGTTTTTCATACCAGGATTGTTGGCATGTTTGAGTTCAGCGGTTCGTTTTTGAATTATTGAAGGTTCATACGATCGCCGCCGCTGGCCAAAAAAACGGCCGGTCTGATCAAATAAGAAACTATAGATTTTTAAAGAAAAAGAGGAATGGATTCCGAAAAAAAAATTGGACAGGATCAACAGGATCATTTGGATAATACGGCCTTCGGCCGAAAGGCCCCTCGCCGCAGGCGGAAAAAATCCTGACAATCCTGTTAATCATGTCTAAAAAAAATAATATAATTCGAATCCATTCCACAATCCTTTCATCTATTTGATGTTTCATATAAGCGCGGCCTCCGGAGTGAAAAAACGGCCGGGCTGATCAAAAGAGAAACTGATGAACGTCTAACGTTCGATTTTCTATTTGAAGTTTAATATAATATTTTGATTTTTATTGCGAAAATGGTATCTCTAAGTGATAAACACCCTGTTCCAGTTTGGCGTTTAGCGCTTCTCCACTTTTTTCAAAAACATTCATCATGGCTTTGTTGGATGCCAGGATGTCTGCCGTAAAACCCTGGATGCCCCGATCTTTGGCGTATCTGATGAGCAACCTGAGCAGGTGGGACGCAATCCCGAGTCCCTGGTATTGGTCATCGACGATGAAGGCCACATCGGCCCGGGATGTTTGCGGATCCTTGATGAAGCGTGCCTCGGCAATGATGTGCCCCTGACCGGTATCCCCCACCAGACCAACGATTGACAGCACCTGGCTGAAATCGACATTCACATAATGTTGCATTTGTGCGTGGGGCATCTCTTTAATCGGAGCGAAGTAACGATAGTAGACGGATTGGTCCGAAAAACGATAGAAGAGACGGCGCATTTCCTCTTCATCGGAAGGTTTGATGGCTCTGAATCGGACCCTGACATCTCGCTTGAAGGTGTGCCGGGAGTTGATTTCAGCCGGATATAAATGAGCGGATGCTTCAAGGAAGATCTGGTCCGGATACAGGATTTTGTGTGATTTGGCTATTTCGACGAGTTCGCGACGATCCTCCGGATGGGCGATTTCGATAATGGCCTGGGCGCGCTCGCGAACGGTTCGCCCGTTCAATGTCGCCACGCCATATTCGGTAATGACCATATCAATTGATTCCCGGATGCTGAATTCATTGGGATAGTTTTCGATTGAGAAGCGGATATTGGGTTCCTGTCTGCGGTTGCGGCTGGGCAGGGCGAAAATCGAAATCCCGCCCCGGGACAGGCTGGCGCCGTGAAACAGGTCCATCACGTCCCCGGGGCCTGAGGTTATGGTGCCCCGGCCGATATGTAAGGCGATACGGCCGGATATATCAACCTTGCGGGCCGGCATTACCGCTACGAATCGCGGATTGAGACCGATCCGGGCCGGGTTGTAGACTATATCGATTCCCTGAAATTCGACCAGTGGATTACGGTTCAACCAGGACATCAGTTCCGGGGTGCCGAAGGCGTAAGACGTCAGTGATTTGCCGCGAAATATCTCTTTGTACCGATTTGTGACGGCACCACTCTTGACCAGGTCCATCAATGGATCCGTGAAAAACAGGGAGTGTATCCCCAGGTGTTGTCGGTGTACCAGATGCCGGCCGAGGGATTCGTACAATGGACCCACGGAAAACGCAATGCAGCTGCCGTCTTCAATCACTGACGCGACATTGGCTGCGACTCGATCGAAAATATCTTCCAGCGGCCAGCGCTCGAAGAAAATCGGTGGTTCGGTGGACTGGATCAGGATGTCGAAGTCAGACAGGGGAACATATGTATCGCCGTGGGTTATTGGAATTTCCGTGTTGATTTCACCGACTTTCAGCGAAGCCTTTTCCATTGCCTGCCGGATCACATCGACGGCCACTCCAAAGCTGCAGTAACCGGCTTCATCGGGCGGGGTCACCTGGACCACGGCGACATCGATCGGTATGCGACCGGAGGCGATTAAATCCGGAATTTTCGAAAAACTGGCAGGGATCAAATCCACCATCCCGGCCGTGATCGCTTCATCGGCAACATATCCGGAGTAGAACGTTTTAAGGCGATACGTATTGGTTTTCAGTGCTTTGAGGGATATCGCGTCGGCCAGACTGACCAGTTGAATCAATTCGAGATCTCTCAGATTTGCCGAGCTGGCGGACATCAAATGTTTGACCAACGTGCGCGGTTCCCCGACGCCGGTCCCCAAGAATATACTCATTCCCGGCTCGATCATGTCGATGACCCGCCGGGGAGAAACAACCCTGTTTTTCCAGCCAGGGTCATCTGATTTTTTTTTAAGTCTTTTGAGCACGATCCCCACCGTTACGACGACTGATACAGCCGCAAAAAGCGCCAAAGTAAATTTCCGCTATCATTAATATCAGTTAGTTACAAAGTCAAAATTCGACAATTTTGACTTTTTACGAGACCGCCAAGACTGATTTTCGAAATCAGTCGTTCAAAATCAAATTCATGTTTGCTTTGGTAGGCAATCTACCATATGTTAATCCGAAGTTCGGACTCCCATTGATCCTAATCGATTCGGTAAAAAAATGAAATTCTTTTCTTTGTTTGAACGCGGATTGGAACAGATTATTGACCGTTTCTACGCTCGGTGGCCGCAGCCCTTCCCCGGTATCGAACGCCTCAAGCGCTGCAAAATAATTTCTCATCGGGGTGAATACGACAATCAATCTGTCTTCGAAAACACCCTGCCGGCTCTGGAAGCCGCCGGAGATGCCGGTGTTTGGGGGATCGAATTTGATATCCGCTGGACGAAAGATCTGCACCCGGTGGTTATTCATGATCCGGATCTAAAGCGTGTCTTCGGCACCGATATCAAGGTTGCAGATGTCAGGCTGGAGACCCTGAGGGCGCAATGCCCTCAGGTTCCAATGTTATCGGAAGTCATTCGGTGCTACGGGCGAAAATTGCATTTGATGGTTGAAATAAAGTTTGAGAGGTACCCGGAACCTGAACGGCAGAATGAGATTTTAGCAGACTGTTTTAAGAGCCTCAAACCCAAAACGGACTATCACTTGATATCCCTGACACCGCAGATGTTTGATTTGATCACTTTTGTTCCGGTGTCAACTTTTGTTCCGATCGCCATGTGGAATTTCAATCGATTCAGCCGCCTGGCACTGGAAAAAAAGCTGGCGGGTGTTGCCGGTCATTATGTGTTGCTCAACCAGGCGATGGTATCCCGGCACCGTGCCAACGGACAACTCATCGGCACGGGCTATCCGGGATCCAAAAACTGCCTGTTTCGGGAAATCAACCGCGGCGTTGAATGGATTTTTTCAAATAATGCCGGCCAGTTGCAATCAGTTGTGCATCAACTCGTCGAAACCGGCGAGTGATGTTGGATAGCGATTACCCCTGCATGGCGACGTTCTGCAGGAGACCATTTTGCTACAGGATTACGGCCGGGTCAATTTTTACCCGTCCCCCCTGGATCCCTTTAATGACGCCTTTAACCCGAACCCGGTCTCCGGGTCTAACGTTTTGAAGCGACTTTTTCTGATTGTCATCCAGGGGATAAACGATAACCAGAGCCCCGGGGACCTGTGAATTCGGCCTTGTTACGATCTGGCAGCTGGAATTGGAATTTGTACTGACAAAAACTTCCAGATCCCACTGTACAATTTTACCGGTAATTTTATGGGCCTGCTTTATGACATAGGGATTATTGGGGGCCTTTTTGCCCTTCAGCACCGCCACTAATTCGGTTACATTGACCGTATCCACCGGTGCGGTAACGACTTTTTGCATGTCGCCGGATTGATCTTTCGCGGCCGGGATAGCAAATGCCGCGGCCAAAGCAAGACAGCCGATTCCGATGATTACCATCAGCATGATGCTTGATTGGTTTTTTTTGCCGCAATGCGGACACATCTTGACTGATTTGGCAAAACCTTCTCCACATGATTTGCAGGTTTGTAGAAATGAGCTGTGATCCATAATTTATCCTCTTCCATAGTTTGATGTGCACGCCAATTGAAAGTGCTACTGATTTACTATCGGCTGTTTTCGGTTTGACATTAATTTTTTTTGAATTTTAAGGTTACGTTCTTTGCGTAGAAGTAATCCGTTATTATAGTAAATTATTCGCCACAATAGGAAGGAAGTTTAAGATTGGTTTTTTGAGGGCCGAAACTTGACTCAGGCTGTCAATCGGATCGGCGGATAAATTACGTTCAAATGAAAGGAGAGTTATCTATGAAGCGAGGCTTGCTTGAAAGACTAAACTCGGACGGAGTCGTCTGTGCCGAGGGGTATTTGTTTGAAATGGAGCGGCGCGGCTACATGACGTCCGGTGAATTTGTACCGGAGGTGGCATTGGAAAATCCGGATGCACTGCAGATTCTTCACCGGGACTTCCAGCATGCCGGCTCGGACGTCATCGAGGCTTTTACCTATAACGCGCATCGAGAAAAAATGAGGGTTATCGATAAAGAGGATTTGCTTGAACCACTGAACCGCAATGCGCTGAGAATCGCACGTGAGGTGGCGGCTGATGTCGAAGACGGTCAGGAGCCGAATCTGTTTGCCGGCAACATCTCCAATTCAAACATTTGGAACCCGGCGGAGCCCAAATCTCAGCAACAGGTTCGGGAGATGTTTGAAGAAATGGTTGGCTGGGCCTTTGATGAAGGTGTGGATTTTATTATCGGAGAGACGTTTTACTATGCCGAAGAAGCTTTCTGCGCCTTGGAGGTCATCAAGCAAACCGGCCTGCCGGCGGTGGTCACTATTGCTCCCATGGGTGAAAATATTATGCGCGACGACTGGCAGATTGTGGATACCTGCAAAGAACTGGAGCAGCGGGGAGCCGACGTCGTGGGAATGAACTGCTTTCGCGGTCCGGCCACCATGATGCCGTATCTGAAAGATATTCGTCAGGCCGTGAGCTGTCACATGGCCGCTTTACCCGTACCTTATCGAACAACCGATCAGCAACCCACGTTTTTTAACCTTGACGACAACCACGGCTGTACGGTGCCATCTCCCCATGGTCGAACTTTTCCGACCGCCCTGGATCCGCTGTACTGCAACCGCTATGAAATCAGGCAATTCGCCGATGAGGCCTGGCAACGTAATATCAGATACCTCGGTGTTTGCTGCGGTGCCGCCCCTATGCATATTCGTGAAGTGGCGGAAGCCATGGGCCGCCGGCCGCCTGCAAGCCGGTACTCGGAAAACATGAAGAAACACTTCATGTACGGAGACGACCAGAAACTGCCGGAACACATCACCGACTACGGGGATAAGGCCTGAGGGGACTCGCGATAACATGGGTTGTCCGGTACTTGGGGTTAGGTTGAAGATAACCGGCGCTACCATATGCTAAATCTGCTGATGGTTTCAGGTTTCAGGTGTCAGGTTTCAGGGGATACTGAATTCCCTGGTCCAGACCTTACTTAGCAGCAATCTGGAAGATAAGGCATTATTGAGAACTTATGCAGAGAACAGTAAGAACCCGTCAGATTGTACCGGGGCTGGCTGAACCTTGAACCCTTATCAGGATAAAACGGAAGGCCACCACCAGTGAAAGAAGGTCCATTTTATAAGCGACTGCGATCCAACAGGTCGAAGTATTTCACTGAAACCTGAAACCCGACACCTGAAACCTGAACCTAGCTGGTTACGCAAATTACTTCTTTAGCCCCTCCAGGGTCGGATATATACTCTCGATTCATCTGGGATTGCTCAATCCTCGGACAGGTATTTCGCCTGTTCGCGTCCTTTTTCTTCATCTACAAAGTAGAACAGAACTGCTCCGGCGGTAAATAGAATCAAAATAGAGGCGATGCTCCAGCGGGAGGCTGTGCGGCCGATCTGGATCAATTCCTGGTCGGTTGGCGCTTCCGGCATCAGCATGCGGCTGACGGCCAGGCCGACGATCGCCATCAAGGCCGGCCCGATGATGGCTGCAAATTTGCCCAGCATGTTGTAAAATCCGTAAAATTCGGCAGCTTTGTCTTTCGGGATGAGACGGGAATAATAGGAGCGGCTGAGAGCCTGAATACCGCCCTGCGCCAACCCGATCACGACCGCCAGAATATAGAATTCATATTTTTGGGTCATCATGGTGCCGTACACCGTCACCGCCATGTAAATGGCTATGCCCACATAAATCATTTTTCGCACGCCCCATTTCTGCCCCAGTTTGCCGTACACCAGAGCAGCCGGAAATCCGACGAACTGAACAATCAGCAGGGCCACAATCAGATCCGAGGACTCAAAGCCTAAAGAAAGTCCGTATTTGACGGCCATGCGAATGATCGTATCGACCCCATCGATGTAAAACCAGTAGGCAGCCAGAAACAACATGACAACTTTCATGTGTTTCAGCTTCCTAAAGGTGCCGAGCAGTTGTCTGAATCCCGCCTTGAATGCCGATTCATCCGCCGACAAGTTCGAGGTGACCCTGGCCTCTTTGACCCAGGCAATCGTGAACAGCGTGAACGACCCCCACCAGACCGCAACGGTCAGAAATGATACTCTCACGGCTGCCGCTGCGTCGGGCAGCCCGAATTTTTGCGGCATCAGGGTCATCAAAACGTTGAGCAGGAACAACAACCCGCCGCCCAGGTATCCCATGGAAAATCCCAGGCTGGAAACGTAATCAATTTTGTCCTCATCGGCCACGCTCGGCAGCAGGGAATCATAAAAAATATTGGCGCCCGAAAACCCGATAATGCCCATGGTATAAACGAAGATTGCCAATGCCCACTGGCCCTTCTGAACCATGAACAATCCAATGGACATCAGGACTCCCAGGTAGGCGAACAACAGCATAAACTTCTTTTTGGCCGAGCCTTTATCGGCAACAGCCCCCAGCACCGGCGCCATGAGGGCCACGACCAGGCTGGCAATTGAATTGCCGAAACCGAGTTGAGCTGTACTGACAGTGACGTCGGCACCGTAGCTCCAGTACTCTGTAAAAAAGACCGGAAAAAATCCGGCCATGACAGTTGTGACGTAGGCGGAGTTGGCCCAGTCGTACATGGCCCAGCCCCAGATCGCTTTTTTATGCTCATCCAAGTCGCTACCTCCGTCCTATCGGAATAAGATATACCGGAAGTTCCTCGTCCGGCAAGTTTGCGATTGCTTTGATCGCGTTGTCCCTGAAAGCGCCAATCACCACGGTGCCTATCCCCAGCGCTACCGCCTGCAGGCATACGTTCTGGGCGGCATGGCCAACTTCCATAAATAAATAACTGATTCCGCGCTCGCCGTATCTGCGGGTTATGCGTTCTTTTACGGCGCAGAACAACAGCACGGCAGGCGCTTCCGCAATGAATCTCTGTTGAAGGGCGGCGCGGCAGATATCCTCCCGCCGATCGCCAGCAGCGGCCGGTATCAACACATGCCGGTTCACCATGTATTTGTAAATGCCGGCCGGAAGTTTTGCGACATTGCCGGCTATAAGGTAAATTTCCAGAGGATACAGCGCCCCGGCCGAGGGGGCCGTTCGGTATCCTCTGGGGCTGGTAACACCCTGAGCCGACCACAGCAGTTGGGAAATATCGTTAAGCACCAGGGGCTTTGGGCTGAAGGCGCGAACCGATCTTCTCTTAGAAAGGGCGACCTCAATCGACACCGTGCCGTCATAGGAGGGGGAGGGCAGTTCAATACATGGCTCCGATTGGTCGGTTGGCATAAATAAACTCCGCAATTTGGAGTTTTGGCAGGATTAGCGGTAAGTGATTTGATATACTGTTATATCCTGAATATCTCACGCAAAGACGCCAAGGCCTACACTTTGGGTTACCCTAGAGGAGTTTACAAAGTTAATCGCTGTAACGGCTGTATTTAGGTTTCAGGTGTCAGATTTCAGTAAAAGGACTCCACCCGTTGGTTGATCATCTTCCATAAAAGGCATTATCTTTCACCGGCTTTGACATTTAGCTTTAACCCAATGGGTGTTCACGATTCAGGAAACGGTATTCGCTGAAACCTGACACCTGACACCTGAAACCTTCTTCCATCATTAATTCCTAGTGCTTTTGCACCGCCTGAATTTTATGATGCAATCGTTCGGCACGCAGGCAGAAGGTTTCCAGTTTGGCATTGATCAGTTGGGGAAACGGTGAACCGTCGCTTTCGATGGCCAGAAATGGAAGCTCATCTATATCCGTCAGCACTGTGCGCAGCTCGCTGGTCTGAGGCTCGGCGGCCAGTTTGTCATTGCTGTTCATGGCCTCATTCAGGATGGACTCCGAGAGCCGGTTGGGCATGCATCCAAAGGGACCGATGGCGATCACGCCGCAGGAATGGGTGACAACCTCGGTCAAGGCACCGCCGACCGTCAAAACGGCTTCTCCCGGTAGATCTTTGGAAATATAGCGCGTGGCGTGGCTCATAATTGCATCCATATCCAGAGGCTCTGCCTGCACCAGACCGGATTTGGACAATATGGCTTTGATCCGCTTCTCGTATCGGGCCTGAAATTTGTTTCTGATTTTCAGTTTGATTCTTTCGATAAAATTGAGCTCGTCGGGACTCAAGCCGGTTTCCACGAGGTAGTTACAGTACAATACCCATTCGGCCACCGGCGAGCAGATGGTGGCGAACCCCATGGCGGCTAAACTCTCGGTCAGGTACTGGCGGGACAACGCATCCCGGCGCACGAATATTTCGCCGGCCAGCGTAACGATGGGGACCTCGCGGGTGGGTCGCTTCAATTCGATGGTTTTAAGGCGTTCGGCGCAGCGGGTGAGCTGGCGTTCTAGTCGATTATAGTCTCCGTCCCCGACTTCCATCTCGCTCAATATATTCCGCCACTCCGCTTCGAAGACAGCCATGGCCGCGGCGGTATCCACCGCATTCGTCAGCAGCATGGATCGAATGTCCTCCATGACATCCGAAACCACAACCGCCCACCAACCCCGGGTTTCAAAGTCACTGCCCAGGCCAACGTAAGAGTTTTCGGAACTTAAGGTCAGGAGGGCCACATCCGGTATTTCGAGCCGTTTGACCAGATCTTCCATAAAAATGTAGTACTGGCCAAAACGGCAGGGGCCGGAGCCGGTGGCGAAAAAGTACACCAGCACCTCGTCATCGCGTTTGCCGTTGCGAATGTAGCTCAGCAGGGTGCCGGTGGTGAGAATCAACGGCAGGCACTCTTTGCAGCTGGTGTTGGCCCGGCCCAGTTTGAGAACAGCCTCGTCGGATGGCCGGTGTGCCAGGGCATTAAAGCCATACCCTCTTAAAATGGCTGCAAATGCTTCGGATCCGTATTTACCCATGGACGGCAGCAGCACCGTTACCCGGGGATCGGTCATTGGCAGTACCTCACCGCTCGAGGTCACAACACTGGATGTGCCGTTATTGACGACAGTGCGGGCCGGCCGGAAATGGATCTGTCTGGCGACAATTTGTTTTTTGGCCACCAGCTGACGGTAGGCGTTGACAATATCCAGAAATGCTTCAACCCGGGTTTCCAGACCGGCATCCGCTGTATGACTGTCGAGCTCTAACGTCAGCGACGGCTTGCGGCCCATTATATCGCGAAAGTAGCTGACGACGAAGGAATCCGGTCCGCAGGAAAAATTCGTGATGTAGGTGCCGAACAGCTGCGGATGACGCTCGACCACACGGGCCGCTTTCATCATCAGCTTGCCCATCCCCCAGTACATGTGACGCTTGGAATGCTCTTCTTCCAGGTCCAGAAAATCCAGCGGAATAACCGGGATGCCGCGGGAGGCGAATTTATGGGGTATCCCCATGTGTGCCTCTTCGACAAACCCGTTATAAGGCCGTGAAAAAAGGATGACGGCAAACTTTGACGGATCCTGTTCCAAGGTTTGAAGCATTTGCCGACCCAGGTCTTTCATCCGTCTCTGACACTGGCGTTGTTGGTGCAGGGCGTTGTCAAATGCGCGCCGGGCCTTTTTGCGGCTGATGCCCATTTGAACTGCAATTTTGATCAGGGGCTGCCGGGCGTCGTCCAGATCGATGGACAGGTCGATCAGAGGCGCCAGCAGCCGGCTGCCCTGCTGTTTAAGCTGATCCAATTTGTTGCGAAAGGTCGTCTGGAGGTAAAATGTCTCACCCTGAACCAGGGGACATACCTGGGACTGGGAGCTGGAGGTGGAATTCTTTTCCCCTGGAACCGCTTTAAAATGGGGCAGGAATATATAATCCGGTGGGTTTTCGATTTCCAGCAGGGTGTGGAAAAAACCGTGGGCCAGCTCCACCGGATAGCAAAAGGAAGCATTGCGCTGATCGACGCCTTCCTGGGACGGACTGTCGGGCATCACAATCTCATAGCCCAGGGCGGCAAAGAAATGCGAATAGAGGGGGTAGTAGGTATTAACCAGGAATGAGCGGTTGAAACCGATGGAGCCGCGGCGAGCCACTCCGATATCCTGCGGTCCATCAACGCCGTACTGGTTATAAATCAGATCCTGACGCATCCGCACCAGATCAAGTTTGCGGATGTCGAAATTGACCTTGTGGCGGATGTTGTAATAGCGATTGCAGGCACCGCCGAAGGGGAACTTCTGGCCCTCGATGTCAATCATCGCGATCTCGCAGCGGCGGTCACATTTCTCCTTGCCGCCCCGACAGGTAAAAGGCTTTTTGTACACGACCTCGCGTGTGACGAGCGTCTGCAGATCGAAGCGTTCGGCCGGTATCAGGCCGCTGGCGATCCGATTCTTGACTTCCAGGGCGACTCCGAACGCGCCCATCAGGCCGGGTTCGGGTGGTACGATGATGGGTTTGCCCACCAGTGAGGCCATTGCC
>JAAUYB010193966.1_pt1 | contig 12712 bp, 15 predicted proteins | sample 7278071 | NCBI WGS metagenome assembly JAAUYB01 (sample SAMN14350121, study PRJNA611818) | marine sediment metagenome | isolation source: surface marine sediment (1.8m) | place: French Polynesia: Moorea | collected 2018-08
GATGGTAAATGGATTTCCAGAGGATTTAAAGTAGGGGAATATATGAATTTAACTTTACCTCAAGTTCCCCATTCTATAGGAAGAGTAATTGCTAATAAAGGTTTTGAAGTAGGCAAAGACCGTAATAGTAAAGAGCCTACTTTTGTAGGGCGGGTTGTGTTGAGTATTAGTAGTGGAGAACCAGATTATTCGGTAGTTGCTGTAGTAATATCTGGGCAAGATGAATATGGGCGTTCGACTTCTTTTTATCGTTATTTTTTCTGTGCTGGAAAAGATAATATTTGGCAAATATTAGATTGGATAAATACTCAGCAGCAACAGGGAATTGACCTAATATTTAATCCATCTGAAACTAAAGAGATTGGCAAACCAAACCAACATCAAGTTACTAGGAAACCAGAAATAAATTTACCTACAGATTGGCAAAATTGGCTGAATACTCAAACTTTGCCTGTAATAATTCCTAGTGAATTATCTGACTTACAAATTATTAATAAAATGGCTGAATTTAAAGCTAATAGTCAGCCTATATCATGGGTCTATAATGTGGAAGCTGTTGAACGACCAGAACAATTTATAATTATTCATCCTGCTAATCTAGAAGTAGCAGCAAGTCTGACAGAAATACAGACAAAAATGATGGAAATTTCCCCCACGAATGTCTCGAAAAATATAGATGAAGCTGCTATAGAAACGGCAATTAAAGGATTAATTAGTAGTTCTCAAATTAAGCAAGAATGGATAGAAAATTTAATTTTAAAATTACAGGATGGTCAAGTTAGGTCAGAATATTTAAACAATTTATTTGATAATTTGGGAGCGAGTAATGCGGTAAAACAAGGAAATACTAATGTTCAGATGGTTAGGTTATTAACTTTAAGAGCAATTTTTATTCCAGAAACTTTACTAGAATATCTACATTGGTTAAATATTAGTGGAGATGGAAAGAAGGAAAATGAAAAGCAAAAAATATCTCTACAATTACAATCACAACTGAGAAATTATCAAAATTTATTAGAACCATTAATTGTAGGAGGAGCAAATCGCGCCTTCTATCAAATATTAGAGAAAAAAATATCTGTTACTGCCTTTGGTTGGCTGTTAAAAACTCAAGGCAGTTTCTGGTCAGCATATTCTCATAAAATTAAACAACAAGTTCGTCAGGATTTAGAATACTTAGGAAATAGTTTATTAAATAAAACTCTTGGTCAAGAAGCAGATGAATTAGTCTATGGAAGTGAGATTTGGCAAAAGTTAATTTCCTGGTTAAAATCTCGTCGTTATCCCTGCAATTATTATCAACCTTTTGCGAATTTATTTTCTCAACTACCTGATTATGAATTGGCTGCTTATTTTTACCAAGTTAGTAATGGAAAAGTACCAAAAGAAATTTTCACAACAGGGTTTCCAAAATTAAAGTATACTTATGAAACAATTATTTTCGGGTTAACGGTTCAGAAAGAATTAGCTTTTTCTGACTATATTACTCTATTATTTAGAAAGTACGGACGACCAGTAGCAGTAACTGTTCTGGTTATGGTTTCTCATGGTTTATTTTTTGCTTTGGGATATCAGGTAGGTAAGTTTAATAATGGAAATATTGCTAAACAGGAAACTATAGAATATCCCCTTACTTCAGAAGAAATATTAACTGATGTAGAAACAACTACTGTGAGTGAAATTTCGACAGAAAAAATGGAAAAAGCACTAGAAAAATTTCCTACTACTAGCAGGGTAATTCAAGAAATTGTAAGAGAATTAGGGGTAGAGATATTAGAGCAAAGTTCTACATTATTTACAACAGAAGAGGCACGTTTAGAGATTGTTAAAGCAATTCATAAAATTCTAGAAAATGATGTAAAATTTCAGTATATAGGGACTTTACAAGACGAGTTTATGAGGGAAGCAGATAAAGATTTGGCAACCAAAAAGCAATGGATATCAGCGATTTATTTTTATCAGAAAAAGTTTTTTAGTGATGGTTTTGGCTATATTGAACCCGATAAAAAAACGGCAGATAGATTGAAGTGCGATGTTGCAGACTTGTTGGAAATTAACTTACAAATACGACCTCGACGTTGTGGGTAAAAATTATAATTATAGCAATTAGTAATTAGCTATCAGCAGTCAGCTTTTAGCTATTACAGCAACTAAAAAATATTGCCTGTCAAGGATTTTACTTTTATTAATATCTTAATACTTTTTTATATTGCTATAATATTAAATCCGGTAGCATCGGTGTAATTAAATAGTTAATCTAGGAGTCATATCAAATCCGGTAGCATCGGTGTAATTAGATAAAGAGTGTGGGAAGTGTGGTGAGTTTGGGGAGTTTGGGAAAGGTGGGGAGATGGGGATATCTAGAAATATTTGGTAATAGCTGAAGATGGAACATTTTTTTATACCGAACCCGAGCGGATTTGATATCAGGAGAAAAGAGAATTTAGAAAAATTTTCACATTAGCTGAAGATGAAAAAAATTTCATATCTAATTAAGCGAATTTGATCTAAAACCTCCTAGCTCAAACCTTTTTTCAGGATATATAGCAAAATTTTTTAATTTTGTATTGCCAGACTTTAGTAATTAAGTTTTAGCTTAGGAATTACAATAGTTGAAAATTAATTATCGCAGAGATATAATGAGTTAGCTAATAGCTGATATATGACGACTAAATACTTAGACTGCTATAATAATTCAAAAGGTAAAATAGGGAAAATTATTCTATGAAACCTGACTAAATATTTAACTTTAAAATTAATATGAATCCAATCACTAAACCAAAAGAAAAACCATCTGATTTATCACCAACTTCTGATTTACCAAAAAGCTTGCCAGAGCATATTCAACTTTCCGACAAGGATAATAACTTTGTGAAAAATTTTCAAGAACCCCCAGAAGGAGATTTATTAACTGATTCTATTACTCCAATTTTTTTTGCAAAAAATTCATCCCGATCGCCAATACTATATCGGTCGAGATACTGGCATTTATTGGCGCTTAACTGAACCCCCAGAACCACCAGAAAAAGGTTCTGTAGCACCTGATTGGTTTTATATACCAATCAGGTGCCACAAAAATTAGATGGTAAATTACGTCGTTCTTATGTGTTATGGAAAGAATTTATCAGCCCATTAATTGTATTGGAATTTGTTTCTGGAGATGGAACAGAAGAAAGAGATAAAACACCAGGAACAGGTAAATTTTGGGTTTATGAACAAGCAATTCGCGTACCTTTTTATGGTATATATGAAGTTCAAAAAGGAACCATCGAAGTATATAATTTGGTCAATGGTCGCTATCAACAAATGATACCAAATGAACACAAGTGTTATCCCATAGAACCTTTGGGTGTACAACTCGGTATTTGGGAAGGGGAATATCAGAGTCAAGTATGGCCTTGGTTGCGTTGGTGGGATACCCAGGGAAATCTTTTGCTGACAGGAGATGAACGTACAGAACAAGAACGTCAACGTGCTGATCGCTTGGTAGAGCAGTTAAAAGCTTTAGGTGTGGAACCGGAGTTATAATATCAACAAGACTTACGCAGAGCCAACATATATATAGTAGGGGCGAATGCCATTCGCCCTCTAGGGATAGCGTATTGTCTCAGGATTTGGGTAAGTCCCGATCAAATCCGGTTAAATACTTACAGGATTTACGCACTACCGTTATATATAGCCTATAATTTGGTCATAATTCTAGATATAGCCACTATAATTTGTGCCGTTGCGTAAGTCCTGTTAATAAATAACAAGATGTATCAGTGATATGAGTTTTTCATAGTTTATTGGCTAAATCTTCAATAACTTTCTTGCAAAGCTCTCCTTGCTCTTTACTGACTTGAATACTTTGTCCATATACTTCATATTTTCTTTGATCTGGGATTTCATTTAAAGGTAATCCTTGATTTGCAGCTACAACTCCTGCACTATTAAAGTCTCTCAATTCAAATACATACTGTTTCTGAAATTCTTCAAAATCTAGAGGATCGGACTCGTAGTAGTCGCTAAATCTATCCGGAGCATTTTCGTATTCGCTATGCATTGCAGTTGCTGTAGCTTCAGATAAGGCTTTGAATGCATTTGCAGCTCCTACTCTTTGAGTAAACCTATTTCCAAGAAGAAGGTGTATTATTGGTCTTCTCATCCCATTTTTGTCTAATCTAGCTGAAAAGGCGTAATTACCATAAACTGGATGAACGTTTCCTGATCCATAAATAAGATTGAATAAAGCCGATATAGCTACTCTGGAGGAATCATCTGCATTGATGGGTATAATCAACTTTTCCCCTGATATGATTGCTATTTGAGTATATATTGAAAAACTTGGATTTGTATCAATGAAAAAAACTGTTTCTGTGTCTTTAATTTATGGCATTATCTGTAACATTTTTTAGAATTGAATGAACTTTTTCCCAAGGTTTGTCACTTTGCGATAGAGGTTTAGCATTAGCTATATCGGCAACCAATGGTGCAATAAGTTCTAAATTTCCATCTCCACATAAAAGGAAAAGATTACTCGAAAGACGATCGTTATGACTATTAACTTTTACCAAGAAGTTTTGTAAATTTCCCGTCGAAAAGTTATTGATAATAGAATCTGTCATATATCCAACAACACTTTTAGGAGTTTCTTCAGAAATTAGTTTTTCTACCTTTTCTTCCCCACTATTCCCTCCTCCAAGAAGCATCATTGAAACATTAGCTTGGGAGCACATATCAATAACCACAATATCTTTATCTGGGTTTTTGGCTGCATAGACAGTAGCAAGATGGAAACAGATAGTACTCTTCCCTACTCCACCTTTGTTGTTCCAAATAACATAACTTTTAGATGTCATTTTACTTTTGAAACTCACTGACTAAATTTTGACATAAATATAGCAATCAAGAATGATTGATGATAAATTATTTTATTATCTATTTCCCCTTTCCTGTTGTCTGTTCCCTTTTTTTCAAAAATAAGGTATCTCACAACTGATTCCTAATTGCTATATATAAAATACCACTCAACTATACTTCCTAACAAATCTGAAATATCACCCTGAGTATCAAGTCTGGCATCATCATAAACCATTAAGACTTCTAACTTAAGAATGACGCGATAATTTTTAACTACTTTTAACTTTGGCCTTTGAGATTACCACGGCTGTTGCCTCACAACCTTTCAGACTTTTAACTTGCGCATAGCGCTATACTATTTAAAATGCAAACTATTTCAAAAATTTGTATACTTACTAATTACCTACTAATTCTGGCTCTATCAAAATCAAAGTTAACCATAAATTATGAGAATATACTTATATATTCTGTCAGGAATTACATCCGCATTAATAGGTTGGAGCATAGGGCAATTTATCCTTAGCGATCTAGGCTGGTTAAAAAAATTTCCTGAACTAGCATTATTCCCTTGCATCGCAATTTCCCTCGCAGTTGGCATCGTAGCTACAGATATATTTTTAAGTAATCCTACCAGATTTAAACGCAACTTCAGCAGAGGTATAATACCCCTAAGTATTGCTGCTGGATTAGGTTTTTTAATTGGGATTACTTCTGGAGGATTAGTACAAATATTACTCAATCCACAATTACGAGATAAAGTCATAACTATACCCGATGAATTTGTCAGAATAGTCGGCTGGATATTAATTGGTGGAGCTGTCGGTTTAGCTGAAGGTTTGACTTGGCGTTGGCGTAGTATAGAAGCAGGAGATAAACAGCGTTTTTGGCAACGACTTACTATTAGTTTAAGTACCAGTATTTTGACTGCTTTAGTTGCGGCTATTATCTTTGAATGGATACGACAAAAAATCGGAGGAATGCCTATAGCTTTAAAAGCTTGGGAAGACACAATAGGGTTTTCTTTATTGGGGGGTTTGTTAGGTTTAGTATTGAGCTTTTCTACTTCTCCTAGTCATCTAGTTGCCCTCAGAGCTGGAGCAGGTTTTGAATATATTGATATTTTCAATATTAATCAACATCAAACACCTATTAATCATCCTCATATTCAGAAAGAATTATTACCCAGACTGAAATTTGTGAGTAATGATTTAACCGATAAAATTGAAGAAGGATTATCCATTCAATTACCTGCGAGAGGCAAAGTTAAAATCGGTTCAGCTCAGTTAAAAATTCTCGGTAGTCAACAATTTGGCGTAAATATTTGTATTCCTGGTTTACCATTACATATTGCCGACTTAGACCTAGCACCTAGCGAAACAATTCTAGTACCTAATCTGAAATTTTTCAATAGAATAGAATATCAAGGCAATTACTTGAAGGAAAGTACACCAATTAAACTAAAACATAACGACTTAATTACATTTCATGCCGAAAATGGTGTCTATAATGGTAAAAAATTATTCAGATTTGTCTACTACAATCGCTTCTTAGACCCGCAAGCTTAGTCTATCTTTATTAATATAAAGTTTGTAGTAAGGCTTTAGCTCTTGGTTAAATAAAAGTTGTCTTTGTTCTTTACCTCTAGACTAAATTACTACATCTATAGGACTACCAAAATATGAACCAAAAACTAACATTAAATATTGAAGAAGCTCAACTCCATTTTCTTCTCCATCATAAAAACTATGGCTTTAAAGATGAAGCAGAGATGATTAAGTTTGCTTTGCAGAAGTTACAGTCAGAATTAGAAGATAAAGATTTAGAAGCGTCAGCACAATTATATGCAGAAATATATGAAAAAGATGCCGAATTACAAGAATTGACTGAGACTGCTTGTGTAGATTTTAGAGAAACATGAAACTAAAACGAGGTATGATTATTGATGTGAATCTTGACCAGAAAATAAGGTCTCAAGCCTCCCCTTTCAAGGGGATGAAAAAAATATTCAGTCCAATATTTCAAGCCTCTGACAACAGGTGCGAGGTACTGATAACTGATAACTGATAACTGAAATGACCCTACTCTAGGTTCAGAAACAGGAAAGATTAGACCTTGTATTATTGTGACGAATAATACTTATAATGAGCTTGTACCTGTTATTCAAGTTGTCCCTATTACAAACTGGAGTCAAAAAAAGGCAAGGATTAAAACTAATGTAGTAATTGAACCATCTTCAGTTAACTATTTAAGTAAAAAATCAATAGCAGATTGTTTACAGACTAGACCCATTGATTACTGTTCTCGCTTAGTAAGTATTAGGGGTGAACTAGAAACAGAATTAGTCGTAAAAATTGACCTTGCTTTAAAAATTGTCTTTGCTTTATAGGCGATCGCTTTGCCCAACAATTCTAGTTCCTAATCTCACATTTTTCAACAAAATATAAGATCAAGGCGATCGCTTGACGGAAAGTACACCAATTAAACAAAAATGGTAAAAAAATATTCAGGTTTGTCTACTACAATCGCTTCTTGGACCCGCAAGCTTAGTCTATCTTTATTAATCGTAACTTTCTACATTAATCCTAGTTTTGCTCAAGTCAAAAATCTGGAAATTATTGAAGCTATTCCTGACCGGAATGAAGGAAAAGTCACCCTCCGTGTAAAAGTCTACGACCAAAACAATAAACAAGTAAGAGAACTGCAAAAAGATGACTTTAACTTAACAGTTTGTCCGCCGAAAGCTGACCTCAAAACTCGAGAATGTCAAACTTTAAACAAGGCAGATATTAATTTTAAAATTCCTGAACCTAAAGAATTACCCCCTGCTTGGGTAATAGTTTTATTAGACTTTAGTGGCAGTATGAAACAATTAGATAGTAGTGGTGGAAAAACAAAATTAGAAGGGGCGATCGCTGCCATGAGAAAGTTCAATCAAGATTTAGCTAAAAAGGGGGAAAATACCAAAATTTCTATCGTACCTTTTGGCAAAGGAGGCAAAAATTGTCCGGGCAATCAAGTAACTAAAAAAGAACTAGATAACTTTATCTTAGCTGGCAATAGAAAAGTCGAACAGACTCTAAAAAAATTAGAGAGTCAACTGAATAATCTTTGTGCAGCGACAGATATTTATGAACCTTTGCGTCAGGCAGTACAATTTTTTGGTAATCCTGAAGATACTCGTTTTAACCTACCAGTAAATTCTAATTTACCTCAGCCAAGACGTTCAATAATTTTACTTTCTGATGGTTATCATAGTATTTATGGAGAAAGAGAAAATGAACCAGAATTAGAAGCACAAGACTTTGAAAAAATGATGTTTATGTTGAAAAGTTATCCTAATATTACTGTACATACTTTAGGTTATGGTTTGACTCCCCAACAGTTGCAGCAAAAATATAATTTAAAGCAACTTCCAACTATTAGAGACATTAGTAAAAAAGGCAGAAAAAAAATTAATGACTCGGAGAGAGTAAGAGAACTTGCTGCCGAAGAATTTGTTGACCAAAAGCGACTCCAACAAATAGCAGGAGTAACTAGAGGTATTGCTGAATTTTCTGGAAATGCTGAAAATATTTCTACCAGTTTGACAGAATTTTTAGAAGCTTTATTTGATGAGTATCAAATTAATTATATTCAACCAATAAATCCTGACCGTGGTTCGTTACATAACGTGCAAGTTAGTTTCAAATTACCTAATAATTTAGTAGATTCTGAATTAGAACCTTATGTATTTCCTTGGGTGTCGCGCTCTCTACCTCGTTTGACTAGAATTATCATTTTTTTATTCACATTAGGAGCATTATTAGGAGGTGGTGTAATACCATTTTTATTATGGGCAAAATCAATTAAACGAGAGTATCAATAAATGTAAGCATTTAGCTATTAGCAATTATCTATCAGCTTTTATAGCTCTAGTTAAATAATCTTGCTAACTACTAAACGCTTTAACTTATGCTATATTTTCAAGTCATAAACTGAAGCAAAGTGACGACTAGTTTAAGTTTTTAACTCATAAAATTCAAGCTAATACTATTTTGATAAATGTTTGCTACGAATCTTTTTTACCTATTCCCTATAAATATAATTTTGTAACATTATTTTTGCAAAATAGTATAATAGCTGAGAGCTAAATGCTTATAATAAAAGTATAGGTGTGAGTAATTATGAATATACAAATGAAATTAAAACAAAAGCTATAAATTGAAGCCAAACTTACAAAAATAGGGAAAATACCTGAAGCAATAGAGCAATATTCTTTGGGTTTGGAATTACAAGCAAATTGTACTGATGATCTTGTATAATTGGCAAATATTTATGAAAATAATCAAGAACTATATCAAGCTATTATAGTTATTCTGAATAAGAGTGGTACAATATAAAGAGTAAAATATAAACCAGAATAAATCATTTGAAGAATGTCTTACAGTCTAGATTGACTTTCCAAGAGTCATTGATTATATTGAACACCGAGGAAGTATTTGATCGGCCGCCAGAATCTATAAAGTGGGACGTTATACAATATATCGGTGGCTAGCAAGGATTTGATTTAAAACCGACAAAAGTCATAAGGCGTCAACGAAAACTAGATTGGCAGGCATTAGAACAAGATGTCTTAGAAAATCCAGATTTAACCCAAAGCGATCGCTTTGGGTTAAATTTGGAGTCAATATTAGTTCAATTGGTTATGCGTTACAAGTAAGTTATGAAAATTACACAAAAAAAAAGAGTTAAGGTATCGACACAGAAATAGACACGAAAGAATAAACTACTACCTAATTGCTCACAGAGAGAGTCAATCAAAAATTATGGGATAGAAAGCCTTGTATATATTGATGAAAGTGGATTTGAGTCAGTCCAAGAATGTCTAGCCAGCCCTCTCAAAGAGGGGGAAGAAAGTCAAAGGGGATCAAGAAGGGAAAAGGAAAAAAACAGAAAACTTGGTGGCACGAAGAAGAAAAAGAAAGAAAGTATAAAAAGCCCCAATGATTTTTGAAGGAAGCTTAAATGCTGTTGGATTCTCCGGGTGGCTAGAACAATATTTATTGCCATCACTTAAAGGAAATCAGTCCTAATAATGGACAACGCACCAATTCACAGGAAGACGCTGATTAAGGACTTAGTTGCTAGCCAAGGACATGAAGTCATATTTCTCCCTAAATACTCTCGAGATTTAAATGATATAGAACATGACTTTGGTGCATTAAAGAAGAACATATTGTACGAAGGAAAAGATAAATCCGTTGATGATATAATTCGAGATTATTGCGTCTGTTACTGTCTCATTCTTATTCAGAATAACTATAACTACCAAGAACAAGTGGTAAAATTAATGCAAAAAATAGGGATGTAAAAGTAAAATTGGGGTCGTTAATGATAGCTGTGGGAAAAGCTCAAGAAGCTATAGATTATGATCAGCAAGTCATAGCTATTAACCCGGAGCAACCAGCAGAAGTATATTCTCAATTAAGGTCTGCTTTCAACAAAATTGGGAAAGCAAAAGAGTCAATAGCAGCTTACCAAACAGCCTTAAATATCTTAAATATCTCTAAAAAAGAACTTTTATATTTCCGAAAACAGCTAAGGAAAAAAGAAGATAAAAAAGTTGTAGGAAATATTGAAACAACAGGAAAACTAGCTCAGAAGTTAATAATGAATTATTTGAATATTTTGAATATATAGAAGCAATGACTATAGAGGAGTTAAATGAGGGTTTAAATCTCTGTATTCAGACATTCAATAAAACTTATGAGAAAGTCAAGGAAGTCAAACTGATAGAAAGGTTAGTTAGGAACATAGTACAAAAGCTCAAAGAAATTAAAGAAGAATATTAATATGAGGAAAAGCTATGATAAATATACCGATTAAATTACCTGATAGTTGTAACTTTTCAGATGATTTAAAATTTAATTATTACTCGGAGCATATCTTAAATTACTTTGGTTATCAACTAATTACAGAATAATTAACTTTAACTAAGTCTCAACCGCAAATTGATGGGTTAGAAAATCTCAAGCAAAGATTTCGCAAAAGTCTTCCTTTGATTAATTTGGATAGTGAGATGGCAAGGCGAGAATTTTTAATTGCTCCGGTCTTGATAGAATTAGTTGATTATTGTCAGGTTAAACTTAAAGTTTCCTATCCTTTGGAAATTGAACCTCAGCTAAAAGGTTCTCTAGATTATTGTTGACAAGCAGGAAATAATTTATTAGTTATTGAGGCAAAGGATGAAAACTTAGAAAGAGGTTTTAAGCAACTGGCAGTTGAATTAATTGCTCTTGATAAAGGAATAGAATCAGAAAAAAAATTATTATATGGAGCTGTTTCTATAGAAAAAATTTGGCAGTTTGCTCTTTTGAAACGACAAGAAAAGCAAATTAAGCAAGACCTAAATTTATATCGAGTACCTAATGATTTAGAAGATTTAATGCAAATTTTAGTAGCAATTCTCACCGGAGTTGAAGAAGGAAGTGGGGAGTAGAAAGCGAGCGGCTGGGGTTCATTTGATTGAATGTTGATGTGTTAATTTGAACACCAAACCTTCCCCTACTATTATACTATTTTAGTTGTGTCGGTCTACCACAAGTTTGGCTACAATTTTCTAGAATCAAATAGAGAAGTAAACTATGCCTATTCCAGAAACACAACTATCAATCTGGGCAAAGTATCACCAAACTCAATTAGCAATTAATACTCACGAATCAATTCGTAAAGCTCTTAATTCTCCAATATCAAAACTTAAGCTTAATAGATTTTCAGAAGGCAACCATTTTGAAATTTATCTTCAAGGATCTTATAGAAATAAAACAAACATTCGAGCTGATAGTGATGTAGATGTTGTAGTGCAGTTAAATACTATTTGTTGTAGTAATAAATTACAGATTAATCCATTTTATCGTAAACGCTATGATAGTGTATTTAAGTTTTCTAACTATACTTGGGATGACTTTGAACAAGATATTTTAATCAGTTTGCTGAATTACTATCCTCAAGATAAAATTATAATTGGAAATAAATCTATAAAGCTGCCAAAAGGTAGTAATAGGATTGCTGCTGATATTATTCCTTGTATTAAATACAGATACTATGATAAATTTCAAAGTGAATATGAAAATTATCTTCAGGTAATTTGCTTTTATACTAGAGATAGTAGAAGATAAATTATTAATTATCCAAAGTTACATTTTCACAATGGAGCAAATAAGAATAGTAACACTAACCAAAATTATAAACCTACTGTTCGTTTGTTTAAAAATGCAAAAAAAATGAGAATTAATAGATATAGTTATCCCCTTGAAGCACCATCATATTATATTGAATGTCTACTCTATAATGTGCCAAATAATTGTTTCGTTAACAATCGACAAGATACATATATAAAAGTTCTAAATTGGCTTGGCGAAAATTTAGATAGTTCCTTCATTTGTCAAAATGAAATGCTTAACCTTTTTGGCAATAAACCAGAACAATGGAAATTGGAAGATGCTGAATACTTTATTCAAAGCTGAATTAAAATTCTGGAAGGATTGGTAAAATGCACGCTTACGCTACTAATGCAAAAGATAGAGAAACAATTCCTTTATATATTGCAGCAATTTCAGTTATGGCTGCACTACTATTAAGTTCTGTAGTTAAGAATTTACAATGGCAAGTTCCCTGGTGGTTAGATGCTCCGTCAGTAATGGGTTTTTATGGTATCTTTTATCAAGCTTTTGACAAGTTTTTTTGGCAGTTAAAGCTAGTGGGACTTACACAACTTTTAAGCCCAAATATAGCCCAAACTCTCTGTGTGAGAGGCAAATACGTCACGGTTATTAGTCAACCAATCAAAAAAACGGTGCATACATAGCCGTACGAAAAGCGCACCATTGCA
>JAAUYB010064161.1_pt1 | contig 12711 bp, 11 predicted proteins | sample 7278071 | NCBI WGS metagenome assembly JAAUYB01 (sample SAMN14350121, study PRJNA611818) | marine sediment metagenome | isolation source: surface marine sediment (1.8m) | place: French Polynesia: Moorea | collected 2018-08
ACCTCGCCTCGCGCAGCCTGCCCGAGGCGAGGTAATAGACCGCAACCACAGCCATGACCGCCAAAACGATGACGGCAGAGGCAAGGCGTAACAGCCAGCGAAAGAGCAAGGCCATAAGAGGTCTCCAAAGCGTGCGATTGGGACCTATCGCGCCTTACCGGGCTTGCCAAGGGCAGGGCGGGCAACAGGCCGGGCCTTGCCAATGCGGGCGCGGGCTGTCACCTAGGGCGCCAAACCGAGCGAGGAGGACAAAGACATGGCGAAACTGGCGTTTCTGGGCCTGGGGGTGATGGGCTATCCGATGGCGGGCCATCTGGTGAAAGCGGGCCACGAGGTGACGGTCTACAACCGGACGGCAGCCAAAGCCGAGGCCTGGGTGGCCGAGCATGGCGGGGCGATGGGTGTGACCCCGCGAGAGGCGGCTGAGGGCGCCGAGATGGTCATGGCCTGCGTCGGCAATGATGACGATTTGCGTGGCGTGTGTCTGGGCGACGATGGCGCCTTTGCCGGGATGGGCACGGGCGCGATCTTTGTCGATCACACTACGGTGTCGGCGCAGGTGACGCGCGAATTGTACGCTGTTGGCGCCGAACAGGGCGTGTCTTTTGTCGATGCGCCGATTTCGGGCGGGCAGGCGGGGGCTGAGAATGCCCAATTGGTGGTGATGTGCGGCGGCGATGAAGATGCCTATGCCAAGGCCGAACCGGTGATCGACGGCTATGCCAAGCTCTGCAAGCGGCTGGGCGATAGCGGCGCCGGGCAGCTGACCAAGATGGTCAACCAGATCTGCATCGCGGGGCTGGTGCAGGGGCTGTCGGAAGGGCTGCATTTCGCGCAGAAGGCGGGCCTGGATGGGCGCGCGGTGGTCGAGGTGATCGGCGGCGGGGCCGCGGGCAGTTGGCAAATGGTCAACCGCTACGAGACGATGCTGGACGATCATTTCGAACACGGGTTCGCGGTGGACTGGATGCGCAAGGACCTGGGCATCTGCCTGCAAACCGCCAACGAAAGCGGTGCCTCCTTGCCGGTAACGGCGCTGGTCGATCAGTTCTACAAAGACGTTCAGAAACTCGGCGGCGGCCGCTGGGACACCTCGAGCCTGATCAAACGTCTGAACGCGTTGGGGTAGGGCGCAGGCCAGGAAAATCCATGGATGGATTTTCGCGTCGCTCTGACCGTGCAGAGAATTGGTAAGGCCTGGTCTGCCGAACAACCGGCGCGGGACAAATGCTTGCGGTGTGCGTGCGATTGCCCATTGTCAATCGCCCATACCTGCCCTTATGTTGCACCCTAGGCCAGTCCGAGATGTGTTCGGTGGCCGAAGAGTTTCGCTGATCCGCCAAGCGCGAGAGTTGCGCAGCGGATCGGACCGATTGGGCCGCAAGGCCACCCGACCAAGCCCCGGTTGCCTTTCCAAGGTCCGGAGCAACGAAATGGACGCCAGCGGGGCAACCCGCCAGAGCGTCGGAGAAGAAACGCGATGCAACGCGCGACTATACTGAGGCACGAGGCAAGGGACGACGCGTCCCGGCCCGCCTGCGCGCGCGATTTCGCCCTTACAAGACATGCACCAACCGCGCTGGGCCCGCCAGGGCCGGGGGCGCTTGGCGTGTGCAGACGGACAACATGGCAAAGAAAATGCTCATCGATGCCACCCACGCGGAAGAGACCCGCGTCGTGGTGGTGGACGGAAACAAGGTTGAGGAATTCGACTTTGAATCCGAGAACAAGCGCCAGCTTGCTGGCAACATTTATCTTGCAAAAGTAACCCGGGTCGAACCGTCGCTGCAGGCCGCCTTTGTGGACTATGGCGGCAATCGGCATGGGTTTCTGGCGTTCTCGGAAATCCATCCAGATTACTATCAGATCCCTGTGGCTGACCGTCAGGCGCTGATGGAAGAAGAGGCCGCTTTGGCGGCTGCAGCGGCTGAGGAAGAGGACAAGCCGAAATCACGGTCACGCTCCCGGTCCCGGTCGCGCAGCAAGTCCAAGGCCGAGACGGCAAAGACCGACGACAAGACCGTGACCGCCGAGGCCGCTGAGCCACAGGGCATGGAGACGATCGACCTCGAGACGGACGAGGCAGAGGATATCAGCCCGGAAGAAGGCCTGTCTCCGATGGAGACAGTGGCGGAAACACCGGTGGAAGAGCCTTTGTCGGACACCGAAGAGGACGCCGAAACCGACCCATCCGTGTTGATCAATCCCGCCGACGACACCGAAGATTTTGGCGACGACGACGGCGAAGACACAACCCCAACCGAAGAAAACGCGTCGGGCCCGACCATCCTCATCCCCCCGGCCGACGACACAGAGGATTTCAATGAGGACGGGACCGCCTGCGATACGCCTGAAATCGCCTCCGACAGCGCCGAGGCCACGTCGGATGACCATGCAGAGGAGGATGAAGACGACACGCCCAAGTCCAAGGACGCGACGGCGCGGGACGAAAACATCGAATCGGTGGCCGACGATGACACCGAGGAAGACATCCGCCCGGCCCGAAAGCCGCGTCCGCGGCGTTACAAGATCCAGGAAGTCATCAAGGTCCGCCAGATCCTGCTGGTGCAGGTCGTCAAGGAAGAGCGCGGCAACAAGGGCGCGGCGCTGACCACCTACCTGTCCCTGGCCGGGCGCTATTGCGTGCTGATGCCCAACACCGCGCGTGGCGGCGGGATCAGCCGCAAGATCACCAACGCCACCGACCGCTCCAAGCTCAAGGCGATTGCCAACGAGATCGAGGTGCCGAAAGGCGCGGGTCTGATTATCCGGACAGCGGGCGCCAAACGCACCAAGACCGAGATCAAGCGCGACTACGAATACCTGCAGCGGCTCTGGGAGCAGATCCGCGAGCTGACGCTGAAATCCATCGCGCCGGCGAAGATCTATGAGGAGGGCGACCTGATCAAACGCTCGATCCGCGATCTTTATAATCGCGAGATTGACGAGGTGCATGTCGAGGGTGAGCGCGGCTATCGCATCGCCAAGGACTTCATGAAGATGATCATGCCGTCCCACGCCAAGAACGTGAAACACTATCACGATCCGATGCCTCTCTTCGCGCGGTATCAGGTGGAAAGCTATCTGGGGGCGATGTTCAACCCCACGGTGCAGCTTCGGTCGGGCGGCTATATCGTGATCGGGGTGACCGAGGCGCTGGTGGCGATCGACGTGAACTCAGGCCGCGCCACCAAGGAAGGCTCGATCGAGGAAACCGCGCTCAAGACCAACCTCGAGGCCGCCGAAGAGGTCGCGCGCCAGTTGCGGCTGCGCGACCTGGCGGGTTTGATCGTCATCGACTTCATCGATATGGATGAGCGCAAGAACAACTCGGCGGTGGAAAAGCGACTGAAAGACAAGCTGAAAACCGACCGGGCGCGCATTCAGGTCGGGCGGATTTCGGGCTTTGGCCTGCTGGAGATGAGCCGTCAGCGTCTGCGCCCGGGCATGATCGAGGCGACGACCCAGCCGTGCCCTTCCTGTCACGGCACCGGGCTGATCCGGTCGGATGACAACATGGCGCTGCAGGTGCTGCGCCAGATCGAGGAAGAGGGCGTGCGGCGCCGGTCGCGCGAGGTGTTGGTGAAATGCCCGGTGAGCATCGCCAACTACCTGATGAACCAGAAACGTGAGCACGTGGCGCAGATCGAGGCGCGTTATGGCCTGTCGGTGCGGATCGAAGGCGACGTGCACCTGGTGAGCCCCGATTTCACGTTGGAGAAGTTCAAGACGGCCACGCGGTCTGTGCCCGAAGCCACGGCGCCGGTGGTGTCTGTGGACACCTCGATCATGGATCAGGTCGATGAAGAAGCCGAAAGCGCCGAGCGTGAGGAGGCAACGGCCCCGGAGGCCGAGACCGAAGAAAAGCCGAAGAAGCGTCGGCGTCGGCGCCGTCGGCGGTCGTCAAAATCCAAAGAGGCGGCCGAGGTCAATGGCGACGGAGAAAACGGCGAGACGGCTGAAGATGCCGCGGCTGCCGATGAGGCTGAGGCCGCGCCGGACGCCGAGACTGTTGATGCGGCTGAGGCAGGCGTCGAGGCCGCGGGGGGCGAGGCAGTAGCCGAGGCCGAAGCAGAAGCGCCAGAGGAGAAACCCAAGAAGAAATCGACCCGCAGCCGCAAACCGCGCACGTCGAAAAAGAAAACCGACGCGGATACGGCAGCGGCTCCGGCCACTGAAGAGACGCCGGCGGAACCTGAGGTTACCGCAGATGCGGCCGTTTCCGAAAGCGCCGAGGCGCCTGCGGAAGAGGCACCCAAGCCCAAGACCAAACGCACGCGCAAAAAGGCCGAAGAGGTGATTGCCGAGGTCATGGCCACTGAAACGGTGGCGGCTGAGCAAGCGGCTCCGGAAGCGGAGCCTGCGGCTAGTGTCGCGCCGGCCGAGGTGCCAACGAGCGAAGCCGCCGAGACGGGTGAGGACGACAAACCCAAGAAACGCGGGTGGTGGTCGCTCGGCCGCTGAGCTAGTTTAAAGACGGTTTGAAACGCCCTGGTTCACCCCGGGGCGTTTGCTTTGGTGGCGACTGTCAAGCGGAGCGGCGCTGGCGCGCCGCGCATGATATCTCGGGACCAGCGCTGCGCGCCGGTCCCTCGGGCCGCCCAGTGGCACCGTGCGGAGCGTCTTTCGGGCCTGAGGGCCCCTTGTCAGGCGGTTTTGCGGATCACCCAGACCATGCCGTCGCCATCCTCGCGATGCGATTCGAGGATGTGACCGGATTCCGACAGGTAATGCGGGATATCGACGATGGCGGCGGGATCGTCGGTCAGCACTTGCAGCCGCGCGCCACGCGGCAGACCGGAGAGGCGTTTGCGGATCTTGAGAACGGGCAGGGGGCACAGGAGGCCCAGGGCGTCGAGCGTATCATCCATGCCCCTCATCTAGGCGGGATGTTACACGGCGTCCACAGGGATGTGACAGGTTGTTGCGTGACGCTGCCGGGTGGATCGCCTATGTCTGGCGCATGTTCGGAATTGAGATCATCGATGCCAGCCTGTTGCCGGCCATGTTTGTCGCCCTTTTGGCGGGCGTGATCTCATTCCTGTCGCCCTGCGTCTTGCCCATCGTGCCGCCTTATCTGGCGTTTATGTCAGGGATGAGCATGACCGAAATGCAGGCCGGTGGGTCGGCGCGCTGGCGCGTTGGGATCACGGCGCTGTTCTTTGTGTTGGGGCTGTCGACGGTGTTCATCCTCTTGGGCTTCACCGCCTCGGCGTTTGGCATGTTTTTCTTGCAAAACCAGGTGCTTCTGGCGCGTATCTCTGGTGTCGTGGTGATTATCTTCGGGCTGCATTTTCTCGACATTTTCCGGATTCCGTTTCTGGATCGTGAAGCGCGGATGGAGACGGGGGAAGCCGGTGGGTCGGCGTTTGGGGCCTATATCCTGGGGCTCGCCTTTGCCTTTGGCTGGACACCTTGCATTGGTCCGCAGCTGGGGGCGATCCTCAGCCTTGCGGCGACCGAGGCGTCGGTCGCGCGGGGCACGACGCTGCTCGCTGTCTATGCGTTGGGGCTTGGCATTCCGTTCCTGCTGGCAGCGCTTTTCCTCAGCCGCGCAATGGGCGTGATGAACCGGATCAAACCCTATATGGGCCTCATCGAAAAGGTCATGGGAGGGCTCTTGGTGGCAGTGGGCCTCGCGCTGGTGACAGGCGCGTTTTCGGCGTTTTCCTTCTGGCTGCTCGAGACCTTTCCGGCGCTGGGGATGTTGGGCTAGGCACCCGTCAACAAAGCCGCTCAAAGTCCGGGATTGTCGCCTTTTGCCTTACTTTGGCCGGAAAGCGGAGCTAGATTTTGCGGCATCCAAGAGGTGTGCGCATGTCTCAAAGCCAAGAGGTCCGTCGTCGCCGGGTGTTTTATATCCCGGGCTATGACCCGATCCATCCCCGCCGCTATCGCGAGCTCTACCGCAAGGAAGGGGCCGCGCAGGCTGGGATATCCGGCTATGAGATTGGTCTGAAGCCGAAGACAACGCAGGGGCCTTATGGCTGGCATGTGGAGGCCGAGATCGACGGAGCCGAGGTGGCGGCCGATGTCGAGGTGCTGGTCTGGTCCGATATCGTACGCGGCAGCATGTCGAACAGTATTCCGGCCACTTACTGGCAGCTTGTGCGGACGGCCTGGGAGTATATCACCACCGGTGCGCTGCGGCGGCTGATGCGGCTGCGCAAGGGGCCGGTGATTGCGGCGCTATATCCGATTGGGATGCTGCTGGGGCAGCTCTTGCTGGCGGTGTTGCTGGGGTGGTTGGTGTTTCGCGTTGGTCAGATGCTGGATCCGTGGCTGGGTGGCTTTGCCTCCGGCCTCGGTGGGGCTGCCGGGATTGTTGTGGCCGTGACGGTGCTGCGCTGGTTCAAGGCCAAAGATGGCAAGCTTTTTGCCTATTATCTGATGCATGACTACGCCTATTCCGCGCGCTATCGCGGCGCCAATCCGCCCGAGCTTGAGGCGCGAATGGCGGAGTTTGGCGATATCATCGCCGCCGCCCTCGAAGAGAATGTGGATGAGGTGCTGGTGGTGGGCCATAGCTCGGGTGCGCATCTGGCGGTGTCGATTCTGGCGGATCTGATCCGCGCCGGGCGGGAGCCCGCGGACGGGCCTGAGCTGGCATTTCTGAGTCTGGGGCAGGTGGTGCCGATGGTCAGTTTTCTGCGCGGCGCCAACAGGTTGCGGGCGGATCTACAGTATCTCAGCACGCGGGATGAGCTGACTTGGGTCGATGTCACCGCGCCCGGCGATGGCTGCGCCTTTGCGCTCTGTGATCCGGTGGCGGTGTCGGGCGTGGCGCCCGAGGGCAAGCGCTGGCCGCTGGTGTTTTCGGCGCAGTTCACCAAGTCGCTGTCACCCGCGCGCTGGAAAGCGCTGCGCTGGCGGTTCTTTCGGCTGCATTTCCAGTATCTCTGTGCCTTCGATCAGCCGCGGGATTACGACTATTTCCAGATCACCGCCGGGCCGCTGACCCTAGGCACGCGTTATGCTGACAGGCCGCCTTCGGCCAGCCGGATCGACGTGCCGGTGTCGAAATACACCTCAGTCGCCCCCATCGCCGCATGATCCCGCCGAAACCCGCCGCGCGGCCGGATCGCGTTTCGCTCTGGCGGTATATGAAGCTTTTCCGCGCCGATATCTTGTCGGCGCAGCCGCAGCGGCTTTATCGGGCGTGGATGGCGGAGTTCAAGACGCCGTTTTTCCGGTCCTATCTGCTCAATCAGCCCGAGCTGGTGAGATTGGTGCTGAAAGAGCGTCCGTGCGATTTCCCCAAGTCGAACCGGATCAGTGAGGGGCTGCGGCCTTTGCTGGGCGAGTCGGTGTTCCTGACCAATGGCGCGCAGTGGGAACGGCAGCGGCGGATCATCGATCCGGCTTTTGAAGGCGGGCGGTTGAAGGAAACCTATCCGTCGATGTGGGCGGCGGCGCTTTCGGCGCAAGGCAGGCTTGCGGCGCGGGCGGGGGAGGTGGTGGAGATCGAGGAGATCACCAGCCATGCCGCGGCGGATGTGATCTTTCGCACGCTGTTTTCGATCCCGATCGAGGATGAGATCGCCTCCCAGGTGTTTCACGAATTCCGCGCTTATCAGCGCAGTCAGCCGATCCTGAATGTGGGCGCCTTTCTGCCGCTGCCGCGCTGGATGCCGCGGTTTTTCCGCGCCGATACGCGGGCGGCGGCGGCGCGAATCCGGGGGTTGATCACCCAGCTAACCGACCGGCGGATGCAAGAGATCGAGGCCGGGACGGCGCCGGATGATTTGGCGACCAAGATCATGACGACCTTGGATCCGGAAACCGGCGATCGCTTTGACACCGAGGAAATGGTTGATCAGGTGGCGATCTTTTTCCTTGCCGGGCATGAAACCAGCGCGTCCGCCTTGGGTTGGGCGCTTTACCTGATGGCGCTTTACCCGGACTGGCAAGACAAGGTTGCGGCCGAGGCGCAGGCCTTGCAAAGCGGCGATTTTGCCGAGGTGGCCAAGCTGCGGATCAGCCGCGATGTGTTTCGCGAGGCGCTGCGGCTTTATCCGCCGGTGCCGATGATGGTGCGCGAAACCACCTGCCCGGAGCGGTTTCGTGACCGCGACATCCCGAAAGGCGCGCAGATGGTGCTGAGCCCGTGGCACCTGCACCGCCATGAACGGCTGTGGGAGCGGCCGGATGAGTTCGACCCGGGCCGCTTCGCCACCGAGAACGGCAAGGCCTGTCTGCGCGACGCGTATATCCCGTTTTCGGCTGGGGCGCGCGTTTGTACCGGGGCGGGGTTTGCGATGGTGGAAGGCGTGCTTCTCTTGTCGCTGCTGCTCCGCGATCTGCGGGTGGAACCGGTGGAAGGGCGCGACCCGGTGCCCGAGGCGCATCTGACCGTGCGGGCACGCGACGGCATCTGGCTGCGGCTTGCGCGGCGATAGGGCACCGTTAGCGTTAAAGCTGCCGCCCCCCTCTATCCCTGCGAGAAACCTTGATCTAAGCCTGTCCCCGAATTGCATTTCAAAGAGGGTGACATGGGACAGGATACCGCCGCACAGGCCGAACGGATCAAGGCCGGCAAGGGCTTTATCGCAGCGCTGGATCAATCGGGCGGCTCAACCCCCAAGGCGCTGCGGCTTTATGGCGTCGAAGAGGATCAGTATGACGGCGAAGAGGCGATGTTTGCCGAGATCCACACCATGCGGTCGCGGATCATCCTCGCGCCGGATTTCACCTCGGAAAAGGTGCTGGGGGCGATCCTGTTTGAACGCACCATGCGTGGGGAGATCGAGGGCAAACCGGTTGCGCAACTCTTGTGGGAAGACCGCGGGATCGTGCCGTTTCTGAAGATCGACAAGGGGCTGGCGGACAAGGCCGACGGCGCGCAGGTGATGAAGCCGATGCCGGGGTTGGAGGCGTTGTTGGCCGAAGCTAAGGAGTTTGGCATCTTTGGCACCAAGGAACGCTCGGTCATTCACGAGGCGAACGCGGCCGGGATCGAGGCCGTGGTGGCGCAGCAATTTGAGGTGGCGCGTACGGTCTGTGATGCGGGCCTTGTACCGATCATCGAGCCCGAGGTGGACATCCACTCGCCGACCAAGGCCGAGGCCGAGGCGCGCCTGAAAGACGCCTTGCTGGCGCATCTGGATCAGCTGGGGGACGGGCAGGATGTGATGCTGAAGCTGACGATCCCCAGCGAGGACAACCTCTATGACGCCTGCGCCGATCACCCGCGTGTGCTGCGCGTTGTGGCGCTGTCGGGGGGCTATTCCACTGACGAGGCCTGTGAGCGGCTGGCAAAGCAGGGCAAGATGATTGCATCGTTTTCGCGGGCTTTGACAGAAGGGTTGTCGAAGCAGCAATCGGAGGCCGAGTTCAACGCGGCTTTGGGCGGCAATATCGACAAGATCTACCAGGCGTCTCTTTGAGCGCGGGCTGATTCAAAGGAGTGCTTCCGCACGCTTTTATTCAGCTAGTGGCAGGCGTGACGCTTTGATCTGCGGTCAGGGCGCCGTGGCGACGCGCCAATCGGCGAGGCTCTTGCCCGGCTCATCGACAAAGAGGCCGGGTAGGACCGTGAGATCGGTGATCCGGTCGATGCGGAAGGTGACAAAACTTTCGTCGCTTTCAGACCAAGCGACGCAGGTCCAGATCCGGCCCCAGTAATCGAGATGCAGGGGGCGGATGTCCTGCGGGGCGTCTGCATCCCGCAACACGACGCGGAGGCGCTGCCGGGCGCGGATCGCGGCGCGGATGCGGGGCATGAAAGCAAAGCCCTGAGCGGCTTCGGCCAGGTGGTAGGTGGCAAAGCCAAAGCGTGCAGGGGCGGGGCCGGAATCCTCGGGCAGCACCGCCTCAATCTTGGCCGACAAGGTCTGCGCAGCCTCGGCCATGTCGGCCATGTCAGACGCCCCAAGGGTGGCCAGCGCCAGGTGCAGCGCGTCCAGTTCGGCATCGGTCAGGTTGAGCGGTGGCAGGGTGACCGAGGCACGCGCGGTGTAGCCATATCCGCGCGCACCCTCGACCGGGACACCGGAGGCGGCCAGCGTTTCCATGTCGCGATAGATCGTGCGCACCGACACACCCAGGTCCTGGGCCATCGCCTCAGCCGTGTGCAGCTGCCCGTCGCGCAGGCGCTGCATCAGCGCGTAGAGTCGGTCTTTCCGGTTCATCACGCGCCAAATACTGACAGAAAACCGTCAACTGACAAGTTCATGACACATACGGTGGCTTTCGGGGCGTTTTGGCACTTTTCGTGCGCCCTTCGAATCATTAGATAACCGCAATGGAATTCAACGCGGGCCACGCGCCTGCCGGGAAGGAGAGACCTTATGGGTATCGGAAATATCGGCCTGCCAGGCCTTTTGCTGATCGCTGTCGTGGTGCTGGTGCTGTTTGGGCGCGGCAAGATCTCGTCGCTGATGGGTGAGGTCGGCAAGGGCATCACGGCGTTCAAGAAGGGCGTCGATGAAGGCAAGCAGGAGCTCGAAGAGCAGAAGGCAGACGCGGCCAAAGACGTAACGCCCGAAGACGAGAAAGACAAAGACAAGGTCTAAGCGCAGATGTTCGATCTTGGCTTTGCCGAGCTGCTGGTGATCGGGATCACGGCGCTGATCGTCGTGGGGCCCAAGGATTTGCCTGTCTTGTTTCGCAAGGTCGGCAACTTCATGGGCAAGGCGCGCGGCATGGCGCGGGAGTTCAGCCGCGCGATGAACGAGGCGGCGGACGATTCCGGGCTGAAGGACGTGCAGAACACGATCAAGACCGCGACCAACCCGGTGGGTAGCGCCATGGACGGGGTCAAGGATGCGGCCAAATCGATGACCTCGATCGACCCCGAGAGCAATACTGGCAAGCTCAGCGCCGAACGGCTGGCGGCGAAGAAAAAGATCGAAGCCAACGCGGCGCGCATGGCGGCGGAACGCAAGAAGCGCGAGGCCGACGAGGCGTTGGCGAAAGCCGATGAGCTGGAAGCGGCCGCCAAGGACACTGCCGCGCCGGAGAAGGACGCCTGATATGAGCGCCAGCGACGACGACATCCAGGACAGCAGCGCGCCGCTGATCGAGCATCTGTCCGAATTGCGCACGCGGCTGATCCGGTCGTTGATCGCGCTGTTTGTCGGGATCTGTGTGCTGTTCATCCCGCTGAACGGCGATTTCCTGGCCGAACACGTGCTGCGGTTCCTGCTGGGTCCGATTGAAGAGACGTTGCGCGCCCTGGGGGATCCCGCGCCGACGCTGCAATACACCAGCCCGCAGGAATACCTCTTTGTGCTTTTCCGCATTGGGTTGGTGTTTGGCTTTGCGTTGGCTTTTCCGGTGATTGCGCATCAGATGTGGCGGTTTGTGGCACCGGGGCTCTACAAGTCTGAAAAATCGGCGTTTTTGCCGTTCATCATCGCGTCGCCGGTGATGTTCCTACTTGGCGCCAGCTTTGCCCATTTCATCGTCACGCCGCTGGCGATGGCGTTTTTCCTGGGCTTCACCGATGCGCCGTCGCTCTTTGCCAACTTGCTTTCGGGCTCGGTGGATGTGGACGCGACCGCGGTGGTGCCCAGCACGGCTGAGGGCCTGAAGATCACCTTTTTCGGCAAGGTGAATGAAAGCCTGCAGACATCGCTTGTCTTCATCATGGCATTTGGGATGTGCTTTCAGCTGCCGGTACTGCTGACGCTGATGGGCAAGGCGGGGCTGGTGTCGGCCGAGGGGCTGGGCGCGGTGCGCAAATACGCCATGGTCGGTATCCTGGTGCTGGCCGCGCTGGTGACGCCGCCGGATGTGGTGACGCAAGTCATCCTCTTCACCGTGGTCTACGGGCTCTACGAAGTGTCGATCTTCCTCGTCCGCCGGGTCGAGAAGAAGCGCGAGAAAAAGCTGCGCGAAGAGGGGCTGTGGTTCGAGGATGATGAGGCTGAGGCCGACGATTTCGACCTCGAAGACGATCCGCTGATCCGCGAGTTCGACAAGGACGACAATGACCGCTGAGCCGATGACGAAGGCCCAGGCGGAACGGATCGCGGCAGCGCTGGAACGCATGGCGCCGCCACCGCAACCCACCCCCGATTTCAGCACGGCTGAGGCCTTTGTCTGGCACGTGACGCCGGACCGGTTGGAGCCGGTGGCGCGGGTCAACCGAATTGACCTGTCGCTGCTGGTGGGGGTGGAGCGGACGCGTGAGACGCTGTTGGCCAACACGCGGCAATTTGCGGCGGGACTACCGGCCAACAACGCGCTCTTGTGGGGCGCGCGGGGGATGGGCAAATCGAGCATCGTCAAAGCGGTGCACGCGGCGATCCGCGCCGAAGGGTTTGATCTGAAACTGGTGGAGCTGCAGCGCGAGGATCTGCCCTCGGTCGGGCGGCTCTTGAATGCGCTGAGGGGGTCAGAAGCGCGGTTTATCCTCTTTTGTGATGATTTGTCCTTTGGCCATGACGACGAACACTACAAAAGCCTCAAGGCCGTGCTGGATGGCGGCATCGAAGGCCGGCCGGAGAACGTGGTGTTCTACGCCACCTCGAACCGCCGCCACCTGATGCCGCGCGACATGATCGAAAACGAACGCTCCAGTGCGATCAATCCCAGCGAGGCGGTCGAGGAAAAGGTGTCAATGTCGGACCGATTTGGGCTCTGGCTGGGGTTTCATCCCTGTTCGCAGGACGAATACCTCGCGATGATCGACGGCTATTGTGCGGCCTATGGCGTGGGGGTGGACGCCGACACGTTGCGGGCTGAGGCGATCGAATGGCAGGCCAC
>JAAUYB010118483.1_pt1 | contig 12709 bp, 15 predicted proteins | sample 7278071 | NCBI WGS metagenome assembly JAAUYB01 (sample SAMN14350121, study PRJNA611818) | marine sediment metagenome | isolation source: surface marine sediment (1.8m) | place: French Polynesia: Moorea | collected 2018-08
CCCGTGTTGAGCTTGGACCTGGTGGAGTCCCTCCTCCCCATGTTGAACTTGGACTTGGTGTAGTCCCTCCACCCCATGTTTTGATTGGACAGAGGGGAGTTCCTACTCTCGATGTTGAACTTGGACTTGGTGAAGTCCCTCCTCCCCATTTTGAGCTTGGACCTGGTGGAGTCCCTCCTCCCCATGTTGAACTTGGACTTGGTGGAGTCCCTCCTCATGATGTGTCTGGGCTTGAGGCGGGGCCTCCTCCCCATGTTGAGCTTGGACCTGGTGGAGTCCCTTCTACTCATGTTGAACTTGGACTTGGTGGAGTTCCTCCTCATGATTTGTCTGTGCTTGAGGCGGGGCCTCCTTCCCTTGTTGAACTTGGACTTCCTGGAGTTCCTCTTAATTTGTGCCTGGACTTGAGGCAGGGCCTCCTCCCCAAGTTGAACCTCGACATGGTGGAGTCCCTCTTTCCCATGGAGTTGGAATTGATTGTGTTGCTCTTCCTCTGGTTCAACTTTTATATCTTCATTTTAAATTTCTTCCTTTATTTCAGCTGTTTTAGGCTGTGTTTTTTACCACATGAGCAGTTGCCGGGAAACCAGAAGGAATAAAAAGTATTCCCGTCTTTCACCTTCAATGACACTGTTTGAAAAAACACTTCCGGGATTGCAAAAGGGGTTCCACACACCTGTTGGGCCATATACCAGTCACAATATCTTGTTCTGGCACCTTTGAACAAAAAAGGGTAGCCAAAATTACCCAGGGGTAGGCACACCCACCTACAAAAATCACTAAAAGGAAATATGACAATTCCCGTCTTACACGAATGGCACATTTGTTTTAGAAAACCCTTTCTGGGGTGGGAGGGGTTACAAGCACACATGGGCGAGGACTTGGGGATAAGGGGGATGTCCCTCCCCTAGAATAAAAAAAATTGAGCCGAAATTCAGGGACCATAAAAAAACTGGCAAAAAAGGGGAAAAGTGCATTTTCTAAAAGATCTCTCCCTTTTGTGATTTTTGCACGGGAAGACTGCACCTTTATTTGATTAAAAAGCTTCTTGTTTCTTACTCTTGTTTTTGTAAAAATCCAAGTTTCCTCCTATAAAAATTTTGTTTGTCTTCCCCTTCCCCCCCTCTACCCATCCCCTACAAAGGGAAAAAGTATTCCCTCCCTTAGAGCAATTATGGAAATTAATACAATTTTTGAGGTATTCTTCCCCCCCTCTGGAATAAAGCTGGCGCCCATGTGTGGTTACAAGTTACATTCTTGCCCATAGAAAGGGTTTTGGCAGTGGTGTACCCCTATTTTGAGGTCCCAAAAAATTTCCCGAGGTCACACCAGCAGCACCACTAGGCCGAATGGCCATGTGGTTGGGTGAATGGGCCGTTTGGGCTGTTTTCCCATGCTTGCCTACCGCGTGGGAAGGCCTTGTGGTGTAGATTATACTATGCTGGAGATTCACCAAGGCGTCTGTAGGCGTCAGAGCATTAAACTTTTCGGGCATGTAGCCTGGTATTTCATTTCTATGCGAGCAATTAATTGCATTCGCGATTCGTTTGCTTTGGTGGGGGACACAAGCACATGTTTGCTGCTTGTGTTTTTTTACCGACCCACTCATTAGATAATTAACTGCAACCTACCAATGCAGCGGAAAAGAGGATGCATACACCCCTCCATCAGGGACTAAAGTGCTCCTTATGCGACACATTTATTTATGCTGGGTCCTCCATAAACTTTTGTTGAATAATTTTGTCAGCGCCATCTATGATTAGTGTCAGCATGTAAAAATATTGCCGATGTTGAATGTGTGATTTTTTTTCTGAGATCAGCAGGCATTCCGTTTGCCATTCTAGGCCGTGTGCTTGTACAATTTTTTAGGTAGCTTTCTTTTATGTTCTCTAGTTTGCTTGCGCAGCGAGTTTGGCCACGCCTAGCGCCTTACCTTTCTCTTTTTGGAAGAAGACAGGCGTGAGAATGAACAGCTACTTTCTTTTTTGGCTTTCATTTGTAAGCGGTTTTTTGAAAAACTATTTTGATTTAATTTCTAATGTCTAACGTTTGTACTGTTAATTACAGGAGCTACTAAACGACGTCAAGGGATGGAACATCTTCGGCATACAGGATGGGACGCCGCAAAAGATCAGCTCTGTCGACACTAAGAGACTATGCGCTTGCTACTGGTTGCTTTCTTTTTGTTGGTTCGATCAATAACCAGCGCCATTTTATCTCGAGATGGAAGAAGAGGCACGCTTAAGTTTTGTTGTGTGCGCGGCGTGTCTTTTATTTATTAGTGGACAATGTTCGTGCTTTTCACAACCTGGAGGACCGCGTTCTAGTGGACACTGTCATGACTGCAAATGCGTAATAGTTCGGTATGCTATGCAGAAAAAAAAATTTAGCCCAAAGGCTTTATTCCACACACATCCGAACAAAACATGCGCTTGCTCCATACCGTGTAAAATAGATGGCTCTGCGCGCTGTGAACAAAAAAAAGACAAATATAAACGGATTGCGTACCATGCAAAATGCCGCGAACTATGGAAACCGTGCGATCATCTTGCTAAAGTGGCTGAGCAGCTTAAAGAATATTCAGGCTGGATAGATAATTTCTCTTCGGGGGACATAATTGTGCCAGTTGGCTGTGTCCCGTTAATTGGATACGAAAAACGCAAATCAACAAATATAAAAGTGAATTCAAATCGTGACTTTCTTCGTGACAGATTAAGAGCGCTGCAGAGTCTTCGTGCTAAAAAGGAACTTCTTCCCTCCCGCCTATCTTTCAAAAAGAAACAGTATGAACGGAAGAGGATTGAAAAGCATAACAAACCGCTGTCTTCCGCCTCTGACAAGGCTCTATCAAACATAGGAGAAGACATGGATACTGCTCAAGAGACGGAAATACCACGTATCCTGTGGGAAATTCCAATGCAAAAATATTTTTCTTTATCGGAACTAATTTTTCACGAGGATGAAAGCAAGGTATCATTCGCAAGGAAACGGGGAACGTAATCTTGCCATTAACTTATTTCTTCCCTTTAGATACATTTTATTGTCGGCGCTGGATCTGGTTCCTACTCTCTCACGTTTCAGGATCTTCGCAGTGTTATTAACAGCAACACTATTTTGACTAAAAATACTGTGAACGTCTATTTGGCTATGTTGCAAAACACCACGGAGAAACTTGGAGTGTTTCCGGCTCAATTTATGTCCGATTTCTTATTTAAAACAGACGTTACCGGCTGCTGGAAGTTCCGTTCTGAAAATGTATTTCCCTACTTTTTACAGTCATTTAAAGATTTTAACATTTCTCTCACTCTGGAGCAATCAGTTGTTGCTTTTCCATATTGCATTCCCCTCTCAACAGGATCCTTTCATTGGGTTTTGATTACGCTAGAAAATCACCTTCCTACTGATGAAAACACATTTGCGGAACTTTTGATATACGACACATATTACGACCGTTGGCTAAAGGACGAAATCGACACACTGCATAGGTATAAAAAAGACAACACAAGTATCAATATCAAAATAATGTACTTTATTTTTAGACGAATGGGAAAAATTCTACAGAAATATTTAAGAAAAAAAATTCAGACGAAACGTGTCGCTTTGGATCATGAGGACGCATTTCTTTTGTCGGAAACAGACACAAAAATTCCTTTTCAACGAAACCTTTTTGACTGTGGCATATTTCTATGTATGATAGCAAAGGCTCTAGCAAGGTATACTACATCTTAGTTCTGCTATTTTCATCTAATATTCTCATATGCTTTGCAGGGATAAAAAATTTGTCTCGCTTTGTCATTATCATCTATTACGGCCAATTCTTCTACTTGAACTTTACGAAAATCGTATTGAAAGTATATCCTGAAAAACTTAAATTTTTTATGTCTTTTGATCATCCTAACTTTTGCAATTTTTGGTCGGTGTCGCTTTACGGAGTAGAAGACTCGCTGCCATGCTTGACTGTCTCCGGGGGAGTCATGTTCAAACTCTCCCACCACGCAGGATCCTTAGTGGAGTCGTAGCTGATGGCCTCCTCCGCAGTTTCGATCCTGCCACCAGGCAGCAGAGATGCCGCCCCAAGAGCCTGCACATGAATCCAGTTAGGAGAGTTGAAGTTGGGACTTGGCCACGGGCCATCATATGTCTCGTTCTACGTAAAAAAAGATTGCTGCTAAAGACAGAAATTTTAAAAAAATTGATTCGCTCACCTCCAGAGTGCGTGGAGTTTGTGGGCCCCTTGGATCCCTCACAATGGGGTTCCTTACAGGAACTTCCGGGCCTGTGTCTCTGCGACGAGCTCCTCCTTCATCTCCAGCAGGTCTTCCGTGTCCGTCACCACCCCTAGCGTCGGGAGGCCCGCCAGCGACGTCATGGTCTCGGTCTCCATCGTTAGCTCTCCCTGCAAGATCATCCAGAGGTATCTCCAGTTGCTGACCGCGCTGTTCCAGGAAACGACGAAAGTTCAGACGTTCCAAAAGGGGCCGCTGCTCGTCGGGATCGGGCCCATCGTCCCCATCGTGCCCATCGCCGTTGTCGTCACTCGCGCTAGAACGACGTCTCCAACAGTAGCATGCGGCGCAGATGAAACATCCTGAATGAATTTTTTTAGAAATTTGTCAATGGGTTATAAAATAAAAACCGATTATGGTAATATTTACCTAGAACAAGAACGGACGAAAGGCAGATCCCTACGATGGCGCCAACACCGAGGCCGCCAGGACCCTCCGTGCAAACGGCGACTGGACAGTTACTGTCCGGCGGTGTGATTTCGTACGAGGAGCAAGCTGTTGTTGTCCAGTCACAGAGACTTGGGCACCGGAATCGGATGCAAGGATCCATGTAGTGGAACCGCTTCACGCACGTTCTTCCATGCCCACAGTCTTCCGCAGCCGCAAAAATGATGTTCCTGAAAAAAAACCTAGATGAAATCTAGAGTAAAAGGAAATTTGCTTTTTTACCCTACCCCATGCTGGATTCGTTCTTTTTCCTCTGAGGCGAAGCTTGCTTCTTGGCCACTGTCTCTTCCTCCGTCGGCTCAGCCGTCGGCTCAGCAACTGACTTGGACCGCCGATCCTGGAAACAGAATTTGCATTCTGTGCAAACTTGTTATCACTCTCACAAAGAAATTGCTTGCCTACCCAATTTATGCGGCTCTCGTCGACGTGTCCCGGAAAGAAGAACTGCACGACTTCCGATAAGGGAATTTCAGTCAGCAACTGCTGAGTATCCTTCTTCTGTTTCCAACTGTACAACTTGTACTCCCAGTTGTCGTCATCCGGTGAATCTTTTTTGGTCCGAAAGAGCTCTTTGCTCTCTTGCGAAATAGCCTTGTAGAGGCTTTCCTGCTCGGCAGAATGAGCCGCAATCTGGGCTAAGGCGAGGGAAGCATTTTGAAGGTCTAGCTTTCTTTTCTGAACCAGGTTCGCATGCGCAAATTCTTTCTCTTGCTTCCAAGCCTCTTCGAGATCCTTTGCCTCCTCCTGTTGCTGAATCTGGTGTTTCGTGACTCGGATGGCAAAGTCCTTTTCACGCTGATCGAGGGCGATTTTCTTCTGGGAAAGAGTGCTCTGTTCTTTTCTAATCAAATCGATTTTCTTCTGGTTCGACTCGGCTTGGCGTTGTAAAAAGAGGAATTTCTGATGCAGATTTTTCTTCTCTTTGAGGTTACTCTCAGCCTGATGCTTCTTCGTCATCTCAAAGGAATCCATCTGCTCTCTCAAAATCGTCTGTGTTACCTGCAACGTGTGGGCCTTCTTCTGGAGCTTCTTCCTCTCTTCAGATAGCTCGTCCTTCTGCCTTGCTATGTCAAACAACATAACGTCGAGTGCAGAACTCTTCTTCTGAAGCTCTTCTTCCAAAGAACTCTCCTTCTTGTTCGCAAATGAGGCGCTAGGCCGTTCATCCGCAAGTACGTCTGCCTTAGGTACATCTTTGACCGCAGCCTCCTTGGCCACTACCTCCTGGGTTTGGGTCAGTACCGGTTGATGAGGAAGATCCCCACGAGGTCTCTTATCAGGCAGTGTGATGTCCTCACCGTAGGCCTCAGGTTGCAGCTATAAGAAAAAAGAAGCTAAAGGCTAAAAATCATACGTGGGCAACGGTAGAGGGGCCGGGAGGAGGAGGAGGAGGGGGAAGAAAGGGGAAGGAAGGGGGAAGGGAGGAATACTCTCCTCGGAGACCCAAAAATGTTCCCCGTTCCTCGCCGGCCGCTTAGTGCCGATTTTTTTTTTTGCAAAAATGGAGAAAAAGGAGAATTTAATAAGGCGGCCGAAGGCGCGTCAAAGAAAATTTTCTCCCCTCTTGCCTCCCACAAGAAAAATTTCCCAGAAGATCGACCCCTTGCCACGATGCTAAAAATATAGCGTTAAAATTAAACTATTACCTTGCAGTGGTACTGGGGACACGGTGCAAACTTGTTCATCACTGCAGGAGGCGGACAGGCGCTGACATCCCACGGAAAGCAGTTGGCGGCCGCAAAGTCGTAGATCTTGCACTGCCTCGTCCAGACAGTGTGCTTCTTGCAGTCATACTGCTTGGCGGTCTTGGAGTTGTCGCCGATCCCTGTCATGACCTTGGTGCTGCTCTTCCTCTGGACGCCAAAGTCCCTGTCCTTTCCGAGTGGCGGATGAGTGACTGCGGCGATGTAGCACAAGCTGCTGAGCGCGAGGAGGACGAAAACGAAAAGTTGCATTTCTGCTATCAGAAAATTTCGAAAAAAATAATCTAGTCGGAAGTATCAAAAAATGCCGCTCTCGCTTCTGTGCGAAAAATCTGTCTTCTCTGCCTTTTATATCTCGTTTCACACACCCTTGACGCCCAGCTCTCTCCTCCGTTGGGCGTGCATTTCGTTTCGTTTGGCGGGCGCTAGCCTTGCTCTAATTGAATTAGAGCAATGGTGTCTCTTGTGAATTAATCTTCCACACACACGAATGCTGTCTTTTTTGTGCATTTTATATTAAATTATTGAAGTCTTTCCTTGGCCTTTCCTACGCCAACGTCCCAAGTTCGCTTATGTAACTACATGACACACACATTTGGATGCTGTTTCTGCCTCGAATAGGAAGGAAAATTTCTCCCGTGGAGTAGGGAATTTCTCCAATGGAGGCGGACGGCTCCTTCCAAATAAGGAAGAGAGAAACCTCAAATATTTGGCCCATGACGGGGCCATATGAGGAGGAGTTCTGAAAAAAGATGATATAGCCCAAATATTTGCAATTTATGTTTTATTTGAGAAAAAAATGAAAATGCCAATTGTATATAAAAATATTTATCTGTTGCAAAACCATCGCACCACAAAGAAACAGAAACCAATTACCTCATAAATTTCTTTAAAAAATTCTTGGTGGAATAAAAGTGGTTTTTTTTCTAGAATTTGATATGCGTGGGGGGGGAGAGATGACTACGAAGGTGATTTGTCATAGCTAGTAATTACTTTTACATCCCAGATCAATAAAATAATGTAAAGCTGTGCTTCGTTCCGTTCCATCGCCGCCGTTATGAGGGCCACGGTGGCAATGTTGCTGCTGGTGCTGGTGGTGGCCTTTTCCGTCTGCACAGAAGCAAGCATTAAGGTAATTAATGTCCAAAAATAAAAAAGAAATGGAGAAACAGCAAAATTTTACTCACCTAAAGGTGAAGTGCACCGAGTACTTGTCCCGCGAGAGCATCCACACCATGTCCTGTCCCATCTACGACACCAGCATCATTCCTCCGAAGATTGCTGGGAGAACGCAGCGCTTCCCATGCCTTATCATCGAGTAAGCTAAAGGATTTATGATTTTTAATAGGAGAGAATAAAATAAAAAATCACTTTTCTTAGCTGTTATCCGCGCATCGTCCTTCCGGGCGCGGGGACGTTCAAGGAGGAGGAGAGCGACACCGACTCTGGGATTCAGGCGGAGATCCAGGAAGAGGAGGAGACGAGCGGCACCGACCATGATTTTGACCTGCAGTACGATGAGGAAGAAGAAGACGAGGATGAGAGCCATGATCCTGACTGGACTGTTCATTCAGAGGAGGAAGAAGACACCGAGGAAAGTGAAAGTGAGGAAGAAGAATTTAGCGATTACAGAGAGGACGAGGGAGACGACGAAGAGTCGGAGAACGATGAAGAGGACGAAGGAGGTGCTGAGGCCGATGATGAGGAAAGTGACAGGGATAGTAGTGCTTCAAGTTTCCGAAAAAAGAATGAGGGGCGGAAAATGCCTCAAATAAGAGTTCGGAGAAAGAAAAAGAAGAAAAATCCTCGCCGCCTGACGGCAACAGCAGCTACAACTACTTCTACTACAACGGCCAGCACTACTACTACCACGACTACAAGTACCACTACCATTACCACTACAACAACCTCCAGCGATGATTCAGACTTGGCTATTCTTGATGACGAGGATAATTCTTCGCTTAATGAGGTTGAGGAAGTTGTTCCTTCTCCTTCCTCTTCGGACGATGCTAACGCAGCAAAAATTGGCACGGCTTCTGCTGTCAGCATGGCTATTGGCGGTGGAGTTGTCTTCGGCTGTCTTTACCTCGGCTATCGGCAGCACGAAAAAAGGATCGAGCAGCAGCAGCAGCAGCAGCAGCAGCAGCAGCAGCAGCAGCAGCAGCAGCAGCAGCAGCAGCAGCAGCAGCAGCAGCAGCAGCAGCAGCAGGGCGACCATCAGGGGCAGCAGCAGCAGGAACAACAGCAGCAGCGGCAGCAGCAGCGGAACGCGGGAACACAAACCACGGAAGAAGAAAGTTTAGAGGAACTCAAGGCTCGATGGGATGCAATTATGCAGCGGTTTAACATTTTGCAAGCTCATGGGCGGCGCATGGACGCCATCGATGCTTTTAACAGGTGAGTGCTGACAACAGTCTGGAATTTGTCATGAATAAATAAATTTTAGGCTTAGGCTAAGATTTTTCTTTTGTGTAGCACTTTTTTTTCAAGGCTTTCCGCTGCAGCAAATATTTTCTTTGTCTTTGTCTCTCTACATGAATAACAAGTCAATCAAATTTTTTGCAGGGCTTCTCGACGCTTCGCGACACTGGCAGCTCAAAATTGGATTCATTCAAACGACCATCGGACTCCTCTACCTGGCTTGCCTCAGGCCCTGCCAGCGCCTTTACATACTTCTTCTCCCGAGCAAGATCGTCGGCGGCCGCCTCCACATCTACAGCAACAAGAGCAGCATATCCCATCCGATTCCAATCCTCCGCCATCTCCGGTAGCTTCTTCCACCTCCTCCTCCTTGAGGCCAGCGCCAACGTCACATGTGACAACTGCTTCCAACGCAACACCTGCTCTCCCGAATTCTGCTCCCTCTACTCTACCTGCCAGTTCTGCTGCCTCCAGTTCTACTGGAAATGTGACGACTCTTTCGGCCCGACCCTTCGCAGACTTTTTAGCTGCTAGGCGGCGTGAGCGTTCTGGGCACGATGTTATTATAGAAATAACGGAAAGTGAGGGAAGCGGTTCCAACACCACAGTGACAACAGTTCACAATAGGCCCCGTCCTTCGCCAACAGCACTGGAAAATCAGAGCTATGCTCCTCTCCCTCCTCCCGGCAATCATGCTCAAAATGTTTCGGAAAGCTCAGTCATAATTGTTTGTGAAGGGGCCGCGATTCTACCGAGTGCTACCACTACAACGAACTCTTTCTTACCTGTGCCTCTGGCTGTTGCTGGTGCTTCGGCATCCGTCGTGCTCCCTGTCGCTCCTCCAGTCGAACATGTTACCCCTGTGCTCGACCCTGATCCTGCTCCTGCTGCCGCTGTACCCGCTGTTCCGTCTGTGCCCCCTGCCGATTCGTTGACCCTCCGCTCTGAGTCAGTCGCGTCCCCTCTTTGCGGAGATGAGGCCTCTGCCGCTCCTGGTCATTCCCAGGATGAGCGCATGGCTGCTGCTGGTACAAGTGGTGGTGCGATGGACAATGGGGAGGTTTCTTCTGCCGATCAAATTGAAATTGTATCCGCAGAAGTTGTAGACGTTGGCACACCTGATAGCGGACACAAAAAGAAAAAAAAGAGTCTTTTCAAGAGATTGTCTCCGGATTCGGTCTGGGCTCTGACAACCAAGACAAAAAACAGAAAGAAGAGGGAAGAGGAAAATACTGCACGAAGAAGTTCAAGTAGTGACGCCGTACTTACGCACTTTACTGACCGAGCTCATGCTGCCGCTGATCCGCGTGAAAAGACTCCTTCTCCGCGTCGTTCCGTAAGAAGCACTAGCGCATCAGAAGCCACTTCCAACCAGAACCTTGCCGCGAAATCACCAGTATCAGCCCTGTTGGACAATCTCAGAAGGCACTTTCAAAAGTTTGATGACCCAAAGGTCGACACAAGAGAGCAAACTGTTTCGGAAATGAGAAGGTTGACGCGGGCCATGACAAGGGAGGTAGCTGCACGTGGTGCTGCGAATGGAAGGCCGCCTAGGTCTAATTCGACGAGGTCGCTAGATGAGAAAAGTGGGGAAAAAAAGAAAAGATCGGTCAGATTTGGTAGGGTTCAGACGACTAGTGCACCAACACTAGCAACAGATGCAATAGCATCAGGAGCAGCAGTAGCAGCAGCAGCTACAACAACAACAACAACAACAGCTACAGCCACAGCCACAACAACAACAACAACAACAACAACAACAACAACAACAACAACAACTAGCACTCGTTCTCGCTCCCGCTCGAAGCAGTGGGCCCTCCGCCCACGTAAAAAGTAACAATTTAATCGCCGTGATATTTATTTACGTTTTACATATTTATTCTTTTATTCTTTTATTTGTGTTGTCACCGTTGATAAATTGAATCGAAGCTCCAAAACCGTATAATTGTTTACAATAAATTGTTTTAACTGCACTTGAGAGTGCTCCGTTAAATCCAGGTCCAAAACATCTTCAATTTGTTTCTCAATTTCGTGACTCTTCGGAAACGGATCAATATTATTCTGTCTTGTTTTTCGAATTTCTCTAATAAGATGTTCCATTGTTTTAAATTGGAGTTTGTTTGGCAAACATGTAAATAAAACATTTTGCCGCAAACAAATTAAAAAATTGAGAAAGACACTAATTGTAAAAGTAAGTTCCAATGTTTTCCCGTCGGAAGTTTTTTTTAAAAGTTGGGTATTCTATCAAAAAGGAAAGTACGTTGGATAATTTTTACTTTGAGAGAAATGAACTCACCAAACTTGTGATGGTAGTTTTGTCTACTGTAAATTCAAATCGAGCTTGTTCAGTCTTTCTTAGTTTTATGAACTTTAGGATATCTTCCAGCACGCGGAAAAAGGAAGAAAAATACGCTATAGGTATGCAAAAAGGATTTGAAAAATTGTTCTCGTTTTTGACATCGATTTTTCCAAAGACTAATGCACCTGGAACACTTGCAACAAATTGAAAAGTGTCAAAAGACACTAATGTTACACATTCCTCCAAACGTATCATTGTCGTCTTTAGTCGAGTACATTTGTTTTAAAAAGAAAGCCTGGCCTAGTAAAAAGAAAGCTTTTCTGCTCGTTGCTGAGGCCCTAGTAGGAAATAATCGATAAATCGATACAGCAATTCTGACTTTGAGCTGACTTAATTCTTAAGGATCCGTTGCGTTTGTACATTGAACTATCTCACAATGACAAAAAATAGTATCTCTGAGAACGAAATTGAACTCATTCGAAAATTATGGAGGACACCAACGTTTTCGGGAGCTTTTGCCGGTATATCAACCTTTAAAAACGCACTCAAAATTGAAAAAAACATTGAAATTGCCCGCAATGATTTAACGAAAATTATGCAAAAAGATCACGAGTTTTTGCTTGAATCAAACAAATTTCAAAAACAATTTCCTCGCCGTAAAATGAATGTGCACGGTTTCTGCTCTTTATGGCAATGTGACCTCGCAATGATGTTCCCGTTTCAAAATTATATTGGCTTTTTACTATGCATTGACATTTTTTCAAGAAATATTTATTGTAAACCTTTGAAATCAAAATCGGCGCTGGACGTAAGAAAGGCTTTTAGTAAAATATTTTCTCTCTGCAATGATACACCTGATGTTCTCGAATCTGACCAAGGGTCAGAATTTCTGGGCAATAAAAAATATTTTTTGAAAAAAAAGATTTTTTTTAAACTAAAATTTGGCAGAAATAAGGCCTCGTTCGCTGAAAATGCAATATTTCTCGTGAAAAGACGTTTATTTCGACTGTTGAGAGCCTTATTTACGCAAGATTGGCCTCGCTACTTGCCATATGTGGTCCGGGCTTTAAATAATTCGCCAAATGAAGCAATTGGTGGACTGAAACCGAGCAGTATCAAAGATCGTACTGATACGCCTTTAATAGATAATAAAATTGGTTTTCATCCGGATATACCATTTGAGATTCAAGCAGAAAATCAAAAAAAATACATGCTAAAACCTCATTCGTTAAAAGTGGGAGATTTTGTGTATTTAGATTTTAAGCCAACAACATTTAAAAAAAGCTATTCTGCTCCTAATTATCAACTTTACACTATATCTAAAATAGATGCAGGAAAAACACCTCCAATGTTTCAAGTAAAAGATTTAAAAGGTGACATAAAACCAGATTTTTTCTACCGTGAACAACTTTTAAAGAGTCAGGCACCAATACCGGGATTTTTTCGAATCGAAAAAATACTTAAGCGAGAAATGCGTGGTAATACAGAATTTTTTTACGTAAAGTATCAAAATTACCCTGATAAATTTAATACGTGGGTACCTAAAGGCAATA
>JAAUYB010205770.1_pt1 | contig 12707 bp, 10 predicted proteins | sample 7278071 | NCBI WGS metagenome assembly JAAUYB01 (sample SAMN14350121, study PRJNA611818) | marine sediment metagenome | isolation source: surface marine sediment (1.8m) | place: French Polynesia: Moorea | collected 2018-08
ACCTGTTTCCTGCCGGTTTTAATAATTTAAATACGGCATTCGAATCACTCAGTATCCAGGCTGTGCAAATGGCGGTAGAACGCCTCGATCCATCAATAGACCGTATCCTGATCTTGCCCGAGAGTCATACCCGGAATCTGTTCTATCTCGAAAACGTACTGTGCCTGAAGTCAATTATCGAAAAGGCTGGTTTTGCACCGCGCGTGGGCAGTCTGATTGCCGACATGGAAGGACCGATGCAGATCGAATTGCCATCTGGCAACAGCATACTACTGGAACCGTTGCTTAAGTCTGGCAATAGAATTGGTACCGACAATTTCGAACCGGATCTCATTTTGTTAAATAACGATCTCGCTGCAGGTCAGCCGGCTATCCTGGAGGACATCGAACAGCTGATGACGCCTCCTGCAAGCCTGGGCTGGGCCTCGAGATTGAAGTCAAACCATTTCAGTTTTTATCAGCAAACAGCACAGGAGTTTGCAAACCTGATAGATATCGACCCCTGGCTGGTCGATCCGATGTTTCGCAATTGCGGCGAAGTCGATTTTATGAAGCGTGAAGGTATCGACTGCCTGACAAAAAATGTAGACGCACTATTGTCCTCAATCAGTCAGAAGTATCAGGAACATGACGTTGATGGTAAACCTTTCGTTATGGTCAAGGCTGATGCGGGTACCTATGGCATGGGTGTGATGACAGTCTATGACGTGGCCGATATTACTGAGCTAAATCGCAAGGAACGCACAAGGATGTCAAAGACCAAGGAAGGCCAAAAAGTTAGCAAGGTTATTATACAGGAGGGCGTCTATACCCATGAGACCTGGGGCGATACGAATACGGTAGCAGAACCAGTGGTTTACATGATTGATCATCAGGTCGTCGGTGGTTTTTACAGGGTGCATGAGAAACGTTCCAGTAGCCAGAATCTGAATGCGCCGGGGATGCGTTTTGAGCCGCTGGCATTCGATGATTGCTGTATCTCGCCGGACCCGACACAGGAACTGGATTGCCACCAGAATCGTTTTTACACCTACGGTGTTATCGCCAGGCTGGCGCTATTGGCAGCCGCGCGCGAAATACATGTCGTGACTACGAACGATTGATCATTTCATTGAGCAGTGCCTTTACACTGCCAAGATGACGACGGCTGACGATAAGCTCGTCTGACATATTCTCGAGTGTAACAAACGGCTGACCTTGCTCGTTCTTGCCAAGCCCTGTTATGTGTTTTTTCGCGACCAGTGCATTACGATGAATACGGATAAACCGTTCCGGGAACTCCTGCTCTATTGAAACCAGCGAGTCATCCAGCAGAATCTCTCCACCCGGCCATGCTGCAGTCACGTATTTCTGTTCCGCCTTCAAATAGTAGATCCTGTCCAGCGGTACCAGTTCCAACAGCCCGTTGATAACGGCACTGACATGTGTACGTTTATCCTTTTCTCCGACAGCGCCGGCCAGTGCGCTAAGACGTGAACGATTCAGCAACGTCGCGCGTTCAAGTGCCAACTGCAAGCGTTCCTGCCGTATCGGCTTTAACAGATAGTCAACGGCATTGGCATCAAACGCGCTGATTGCGTGGTCCTGGTAGGCCGTGGTGAAAATAATGGCCGGCTGCCGCTCTAGTTTCAGGACATGCTGCGCCACTTCGAGTCCGTCCATGCGCGGCATACGAATATCCAGCAGCACAATATCAGGTTGTTCCGCTGTCACTACCTGCAGCGCTTGCAGTCCGTCTTCCGCCTCCAGTGTCGTTGATTCAGGATAGGACTCGTTGACCAGTAGTCGCAAGCGGTCCCTGGCGAGCGGTTCATCATCGACGATCAGTATCTTCATAGGTCTGGTAAGGTATTATCAGAGAAACGGTATATCTCTTGATGTCATTTTCGATTTTAAGCTGACTGACGTCACCGTATATATTCAGTAGGCGCTGTCGTATATTTTCCTGTGCGTGCTTGTTGCCCTGATGGCTTTCAAGTGTGTCAGAGTCAGGCAGTGGATTACTTACTGAAATATGCAGCACTGAGCCTTCCAGTCCGCCAACAACCTTAATCGTACCGCCTTCGGCAAGACGCTCGATACCGTGGTAGATGCTGTTTTCCAGTAGCGGTTGCAGACATAAGGGCGGTATTAGCGCATCATTAGGCAGCCCATCTATGTTCCAGTCTATCTGCAAGCGTTGTCCGAGGCGATGCCCTTCAATCCTCAGATAAAGCCGACATAGCCCCAGTTCTTCACGGATAGGATAAAGATCGGTAGGTTCAAGCAGGCTCGCACGAAACAACTCAGCCAGATCTTCCACTGACTGCTCGGCTTTGTCAGGTGCCGTGCGTGTCAGACTGGCAATGGTATTCATGCAGTTGAATAAAAAATGCGGACGTATTCTTGACTGCAAGGCCTGCAGACGAGTGCTGGCCACGGCCTCGACATTCTTGCGCCATTCATGCTGCACATACAGATAGCGCAGCACAATGCCGCCTATCACAGCAGCGATGCCCAACGAGCGCAGTAGAAAAACGGCATGGCCATGGGACATCACATTGCTGCGGTCAGGGTAGACATACAATATCCACCAGGCCAGTTCTGTAATAACGAACGTCACTAGCAGGATAATGGTGTAACTGGTTAGTGCGGCAGTGCTTTCCGAAAGCTGATTCAGAAAGTGTCGAAATACGCACAGCAGGCCGACACAGCTCAACGCTATCCACTGTATGAACAGCGAATTCATAGCGAGGTTATAAAGAATTTCACCTGAATAAATCGCCTCATTCAGTGATAGCACAATGGCAAGTAATTCAGCACTGATGAGCACCAGGAACAATATCCGCACCGTGCAAAAGTTCGGTAAAAAATTCGATGAGTCGGGAGATCCGGTTTTAGTCATGGTAAAAGCGCATGGATTGTGCTCGGCTTACGTTATACTGTGGCCTGAATAATTACAGCAAATCCGGGATGAGTAATAACAAAACAGAGAAGCCCTGGGGCGGGAGATTTACGGCCCCGACAGATGAATTCGTTGAACACTTCACGCAGTCTGTCTCCTATGATAAGCGGCTGGCCCATTATGACATCATGGGTTCAATTGCTCACGTCCGCATGCTGGCCAGAGCCAAGGTGATTGAACAGGGCGAGTGCGACCGGATTATCGAGGGCCTGTCAGAAATAGACAAGGATATTGAGGCTGGTTGCTTTAACTGGTCTACCGGTCTGGAAGATGTGCACATGAATATTGAAACGGCCCTGGTTGAAAAGATTGGCGACGTGGGAAAAAAACTACACACCGGCCGCTCGCGTAACGACCAGGTCGCCACCGATATCCGTTTGTATCTGAGAGACGAGATCGACCAGGTCTCGACGGCTATCAACAACGTGCTGAAGGCGCTACTGACCAAGGCCAGTGAGCATACCGACACTATCATGCCGGGGTTCACGCATTTGCAGTCTGCGCAGCCGGTGACGTTTGCTCATCATTTACTTGCCTGGGCAGAGATGCTGCTGCGCGACCGTGACAGGTTGGCTGATTGCAGTCGACGTTTGAACCTGCTACCGCTGGGTGCTGCGGCCCTGGCCGGCACCAGTTATCCTATCGACAGAGAGTACGTAGCAGAATTGCTCGGTTTTGACGGTGTCGCACATAATTCGCTGGATGCCGTCAGTGACCGGGATTTTGCTATCGAATTTACCAGTGCAGCGAGTCTGATCATGATGCACCTGTCACGTTTTTCCGAGGAGCTGGTTATCTGGATGTCACAGGCTTCCGGCTTTATCGATCTGGGTGATGCCTGGTGTACCGGTTCCTCGATTATGCCGCAGAAGAAGAACCCGGACATTCCGGAACTGGTGCGTGGCAAGACCGGTCGTGTTTATGGCGACCTGATGGCCTTGTTAACCATCATGAAGGGACAGCCGCTGGCCTATAATCGTGACAATCAGGAAGACAAGGAAAATCTGTTTGACGCCGTTGATACGGTAAAGATGAGTCTGCTTGCCTATGCCGGTCTGATTCCCAGCATAGTTGTGAATAGTGAGGCGATGTATCACGCCGCCTCGTCAGGCTATGCAACGGCAACCGATCTGGCCGATTATCTGGTAGTTAACGGACTGGCGTTTCGTGACGCGCATGAGGCGGTTGGCCAGATAGTGCAGTTCGCTATTAAGGAAAACAGGACGCTGGCCGAGTTGACGCTGCCGGAATTGCAGGAGTTCAGTGCGATCATTAAAGAAGATGTCTATAGCGTGTTGGAACTGGAAGGTTCGGTGGCGTCGCGCAATCATATCGGCGGCACAGCACCGCAGCAGGTCAGGAAGTCTATCGACAGACTTAAACAGCAACTCAATGATTAGTGGATAACGTGGTATGAATTTACTTAAAAAATTACTGATAGGTTCGGTCTTGCTGGTCGTACTGGCGGTCGGTGCTGCGGCGGTTGCGCTGCTGACACTGGACCCGAATAACTACAAGGACTGGATCGCAGACAAGGTCAGGGCGCAGACCGGCAGAGAACTCGCCATCGAGGGTGACATTCAGCTTAGCTATTATCCCTGGCTGGGACTGGATGTATCGAAGATCAGCCTCAGCAACGCCAGCGGCTTTGGTGAGGCGCCATTCCTGCAAACCGAGACCATCAAGGTCAGGGCGAAGCTGTTACCGCTGCTGCGTAAGGAACTGGAAATGGATACGTTAATTCTGCATGGCGCAACGCTGAATCTGGCAAAAAATAAAGACGGCGTCAGTAACTGGGATGATCTGGTTAAACCTGCAGAGGGCGAACCCAAAGCGACAAGTGGTCAACCGCCCTTTGCGGCGCTGGTTCTGGGCGGCATTGATATCAAGGATGCAAGCATCAGTTGGGTAGATCAGCAGCAGGATGTCAACGTGCAAGTGAACGGCATAAAGATTAATACCGGCGAGTTGCAGCTGGGTGCGCCTATCCTGGTTGAAGCGGGTTTAAACGTCGCGGCGAATAAACCGGCATTGACTTCCAGCGTTGGTTTCAAAGGCACCGTTGCCTACGAGGATGGCGGTGATCTGCTTATGTTGAAACCTATGACGCTCGAAGCGGTAGTCAAAGGCAAAGCGATACCCGGTGGTGAAACAGCAGTCAAGCTTGGCTCTGAAATACAGGTCGACATGGCCAACTATGTAGCCCGGGTTAATGCGTTAACGTTGACCGCGTTTGATTCCGAGATTACCGGTCAGTTTGAATCTGCCAATTACCAGTCCGGTAAACCACTGGTCAATGGCGAGCTGAATGTGTCAGGCAAGGACCTGCCCGGCCTGTTCAAAATTTTTGAAATTGAACCACTGGCGACACAGTTAGCCGGTATCGAACAGAAAAACTTTTCCCTGAAAACCCGGTTTGATGCCGATCTCGATCGCAACGATATGAGTATCAGTCCGCTGGCGATGAACATTCTCGGCAACCAGGTTGATGCAGAAGTTGTTGCACGTAATATTCAATCAAGTACGCCCGCCGCCAAAGGTATGATTAAAGCCAGTGGACCGAATCTGCCTATCCTCATTAGCCTTGCTGCACAACTGCAGGGCATGGATAAAAACAAACTGGCGGGGCTCTCGAAGCAACTTAAATCTGCGCCGAAAAGTTTTTCGATAGAGACGGATTTTGACCTTGACCTGAAAGCCGGCACTATAACCATACCTGCCCTTGCGGTTAAGGCACTCGGGACCGAGACGTCAGGTAACATTTCCGGCAAACAACTGCAGTCTGATGACCCGGCCTTACAAGGCAAGCTGTCGGTAAAAGGCAAAGACTTGCCAACGCTGGTGCGTATTGCAGCAGCATACTCTGGCGATGGTAAACAGGACTTAAGTGTTTTGAGCAAACAGTTGAAATCAGTCCCGGCTGATTTCTCCGTTGCCAGCCAGTTTGATTCTGGCGCAGGCGGTATCGAGATCAGCAAGCTTGATATCAAGGCACTGGGTTTAAATAGCAATGGCAAGTTACGTGTGAAGAATGCCATGTCCGACAAGCCTGCCTTGAGTGGTGAGTTAAAGGCGAGCGGACCGGATTTGCCTCTATTGCTGCTCATTGCCGGCAGTATGCAGGGCAAGGACAGCGCGCTTGCCGGACTGGGTAAGGATCTGTCAAAGGTAAAAGACCGCTCGTTTCAGTTGACCTCAAATTTTGATACCGATTTTCAATCGGGCAAAATCGATTTACCCGATTTCAGTTTTAAATCACTGGGTCTCACTGTTAACGGCAACCTGAAAGGGAAGGATATTCAGAGTGGCGGTAACCTGAGCGGGAAGCTCGTCATATCGAGTAAAAAACCGAAGCCATTGATGACGGCATTGGGACAGGCGGACCTGGCGCAGGTGTTAAAGTCTATCGATATCAACAGCGGCATCAACGGTAATGCCGATCGGTTTCAACTGAAACCCATGTCCCTTGCGGCCGTCTTTTCCGGCAAACAGATCCCTAACTCACCGGTCACCTTAAAGGTTGATGCAGATTCCAACGTCGATATGAAAAAAGAACAGTTTGAACTGAGCGGTTTGAAGGTCTCCGGACTGGGGTTAGACGTCACTGGTAATGTCAACGCCAGCAAGTTTAAAACGGCCCCCGAGTTTGCTGGCAATATTGATGTAGCACCATTCAACCTGCGTCAGTTCTTGCAATCACTGAATCAGGATGTCCCGAAGACAGCCGATCCAAAGGTATTACAAAATCTTTCATTCACATCAACATTTTCAGGCACAGCAGGCAGCATGGCGTTGAAAGATCTCAAGGCGCAGCTCGACGACACGCGTCTGCAGGGCGATATCAATCTGGTTAAATTTTCGCCGCTTAATCTTGAGTTCGGACTTGGCATGGATAAGCTGAATCTGGATCGCTATCTCCCGCCAGAAGCAAAAAAACAAAAACAGGCGGCTACGCCCGAGGCGGTGGCGGCCGGTGTGGCGACAGAAATTCCGGTAGAGACCTTACGCGCGCTCAAGATAAAAGGTGATTTTGCCATGGGTCAGTTCGTCATCGCCAATGCAAAACTAAGCGACCTGGAACTCAGTATCCGGGCCAATGAAGGTGATATCAAACTGACGCCAATCAATGCCAGACTTTATGGTGGCAGCTATAAGGGCGATATCGATCTAAATGCACAAGGCAAAAAGCCGAAACTGAAAACCAATAGTCGTCTGACCGGCGTACAGGTAGAGCCTTTATTGAAAGATGTAACCGGTTCGGCCGATGCCGTTGGTCAGGCCAACATCAACCTGGCACTAAATACCTCGGGCAGCAACACCGATCAAATGAAGCGCCGATTATCCGGCAACGGAGAAATAAAATTCTTTGACGGTATCTTTCGTGGTGTAGATGTGGCGAAGGTATTGCGGCAGATAGAAATCATGTATGAATCAAAGCGCTTTGGTGGCATCGATACCAAGGGTGAGACACGCTTTCAGTCGCTAACCGGCAAACTTAAGATAAAGAACGGCGTCGTCGAGAACGACGACATGCTAATGTTGGCCAACGGCTTCCGTGTGGCAGGTAAAGGCATGATGGTCAATCTAAACGACGAGACCTGGAAATATAACCTTAACGTCATTGTTGATCCGGCCAGCGCTACCCGCGGCGAGGAGCGTTTCAACATTGGCGGTTATGATATTTTGATCAAATGTCGCGGCAAGGTTGTCGATAAAAAGTGCCTGCCGGATCTGGAATCGATGATTGCAGCCCTGGCCGAGGACACGATCAAGGAAAAAATCGGAGAAGCGATTGGCATAGATCTGCCCGGTGTTACATCCAAGAAACCGGCACCCGCAAAAGATTCAAAAAAGAAATCGAAAAAGAAAAAGCAACAACAGAAACAGGCCACGCCTGAACAGATCATTCAGGAAGAACTCGGCAAAGGGCTGAAAAAGCTTTTGGATTTTTGACGTGCCTCGTGTAAATCAGCATGAGTTTGCCGGTGCATTACTGGCCTGGTATCAGCGCGCCGGTAGAAAGGACTTGCCCTGGCAGCAGTCGAGAACACCTTACCGGGTGTGGATATCCGAGATTATGCTGCAGCAGACCCAGGTTGCGACAGTCATACCTTATTATCAGCGCTTTATGCAAAGTTACCCGGACGTGCGCGCACTGGCGGCGGCCGAACTCGACAGCGTGCTACATCATTGGACCGGCCTCGGCTATTACGCCCGGGCCAGGAATCTGCATAAAACGGCAAAACACATTACCGAGGTGTATGACGGACAGTTTCCAGAATCGTTAGAGCAACTAATGGCGCTGCCGGGCATAGGCCGCTCAACGTCGGGTGCGATACTAGCGCTGGCCTGCGGTCAGCGTCAGCCGATACTGGATGGCAATGTAAAGCGGGTGCTGTGTCGCTATTTTACAGTGAATGGTTGGCCGGGCAGGAAAACAGTAGAAAACCGGCTTTGGCAGCTGGCGGATAGTTTGACGCCGGAGACAAAAGTAGCGGACTATACCCAGGCGATCATGGATCTGGGTGCAACCGTCTGCAATCGCCGAAACCCGCTATGTGACAGTTGTCCATTGACACCAGGCTGTGAAGCCTATGCCAGCGATCAGCAGCATCAGTATCCTGAATCGAAACCGAGGAAACCACTGCCAAAGCAGGAAACCGTATTTGCCATTATTGAAAACGAAGCGGGCGAGGTGCTGTTGCAACAACGACCTGCTGCCGGTATCTGGGGCGGACTCTGGTGTTTTCCGGAGATAGCTGTCGATGCGTGTGTTGAGCGTATGGTTCATGACCAGTTTGGTTTTGATGTTCAGTCAATTTGCAGCCGGGATAAATTGAAACATACCTTTAGTCATTATCAGCTGATGATTCAACCTGTTCATGTCAAAATCAGGAATACCAGTCGTTTCATCAATGATGCCGGCATCGTGACCTGGCTAAAGCCTGATGGAAATGCGCAACTGGGTCTTCCAGCCCCGGTAGTTTCCCTGCTAGATGAACTGAAAGAATGAGGAGGAAGTAGTAATGACGCGTATGGTGAATTGTATAAAACTGAACAGAGAAGCCGAGGGACTGGAACGCATGCCTTACCCGGGCGAGCTCGGCCAGAGAATTTTTGAATATGTTTCCAAGGAAGCCTGGCAAATGTGGATTCAACATCAGACCATGCTCATCAATGAATATCGATTGACACCGATCGAACCAAAAGCAAGAAAATTCCTTGAAGAAGAGATGGAGAAGTTCTTTTTTGGCGGCGGTTCGGAAAAGCCAAAAGAATACGTCGCACCCGATAAATAGTGTCAACTTGACGAGAGACCCGCATACCGGTTTAATACGCGTCTTTTTTCCTGTCTATATATAAATATACGGCCAAGTTGGCGGGGCCGTGAAGCGGCGGGGTATGCAGGGATTGAAAATGTGATTTTCAGTCCTTTGAAAAATTAGAAAATTCAGATCATTTCAAATGGCCAGGTAGCTCAGTCGGTAGAGCAGGGGACTGAAAATCCCTGTGTCGGCAGTTCGATTCTGTCCCTGGCCACCATTCTTCATTAATAACCTATGGTTAATTAACAGTCTGAATTATTTAGGGCCAACCTTCAAAATCACCGGAAAATGAAAAGAAACATTATTGCTATTGGTGGCGGTAAGATAATGGTGCCTGCCAGTCGAGAGCCACAAACCTCGCTAATTGATCAAGCGATCGTTAAACAGACAAATAAGAAATCACCGAAGGTGTTATTTATACCCACGGCCAGTGAAGATAACGCGGAGTATTGCGAAGCATTCCGCAGGCAGTATGAAGACCGTTTGGGCTGTTCAGTACAGGAGTTGTTACTCTATCGAAACCGACCTTCCAACAGCAAAATACAAAAGCTTATTTCAGAAAGCGATATTATTTATGTGGGTGGCGGTAATACGCTGCGCATGATGAAACTTTGGCGTAAGTTGCGTGTAGATAGAAATTTGGATAAAGCCAGAAAGCGCGGCGCTATTTTATGTGGTTTGAGTGCGGGTGCAATATGCTGGTTTCGACAAGGGAATAGCGATTCGCGGAAATTTAAAGATGAAAGCAATAAAACGTTGATCAAGGTTACCGGACTAAACTATGCCGATTTAATGATGTGTCCACATTATGATGTTGAGAAACATCGCCAGCCTTCCTTGCAATCGATGATGAAGACAACGCAGGGATTCGCGATTGGTTTGGAAAACTGTGCGGCTTTACATATCAAGGACGATAAATACCGTATTCTCGCATCAAAAAAGAATAAAAAAGCGTATCTTATCTATTGGCAGGATGGAGAGTTTGTCAAGCAAGTCTTAAAGCCGTCTCAGCATTTTCAATCTGTAACTCAAATCACAAGTATAATTTGAGTTGTTTGACTAATTCAGGGTGTTTTAACCTTGTTGCGTCCGGCATCTTTAGCTTTATACATAGCCATATCAGCCACTCTCATTAATTCATGTGAAGTTTGTGCGTGTTCAGGATAGGTGGCAATACCGATGCTGATAGTTAACTCCAGACTCCTTTCGTCGTCTACAGTAAATCGAAACTCGGCTATATGTTTGCGTAGCCGTTCCGCCAGTTCTTCAGCTTCGGCAAGGGATGTCTCAGGAAGGATGATAATGAATTCCTCACCGCCGTAGCGGGCGGCATAGTCTGAATTACGGGTAGAGGCTTTCAGTTCATTTGCAAATTGCTGGAGTATGTTATCTCCGGTCCGATGACCATAAGTATCATTGATAGACTTGTAATAGTCGATGTCCAGCATGAATATAGACACAGGATGGTTATACCTTGATGACCTGTTTATCTCATCGTTCAGACGTTGTTCCATCACGCTGCGATTGTAGAGGCCTGTCAGGGGATCATGAGTCGCCAGATGTACCAATTGAGTTTCCATTTGCTTACGTTCGGTAACGTCAAAAATGGTTGCCACGTAGGACAGCTTTCCCTGATAAGGTAACATTTGCATGTGGACATCAACGGGATAATAAGTCCCGTCTTTACGCAGATGCATCGTTTCAAACTGGATAATGTTTTTTTGGTTTGCCCTTAGTGGTGCTGTCAGTTTTGCAAACGATTCAGAAGTAAATTCCGTTTTTATATCAAGCGGTGTTAATTCGTGAAATTCTTCTTCGGTGTAACCCACATTTTCTCTGACTTGTTGATTGACGAATAGAAACTTTAATGTATCAGCATCAATAATATAGATTTCGCTTGCCAGACGCTCGAGTATCCGGCCAAGATTCGTCTCATTGTTTTCTGTTTGCGTGTCCACGGTTTTATTATAGATGGAACTCAATTAAATGCTGCTGATCAATTGTCTGCTTGTCATTATCTTATGATACAGCTATTTTCAACACGCGGAGGAGAATATTTTGGGGCTGAAATACATGGTTGTTCAGCTGACAAGCATGCATTTATGAACTACTATTTTTGAAAAAACAACATCCTAGTTAAGGAATAACCAATGAGACTGTTTATTTTTGTATTAATGTTCTCGGCATATGCAATTGTGCAGGCAGAAGATTTTGAAAAGCCGCATCATCTATCTCTATTCATGGGTGGCACGCATGTATTAAATGAGGACCATACCGGCGAAACTTTCGGGGTTGATTACGAGTATCGAGTTTCCAAATTGCTTGGTGTGGGTTTCGTTGCTGAGCACGCATTCGGAGAGGTTGACTCTACTACCTTGCTCGCTGTCGCTGACATACATACGCCCCTGGGATTCATTCTTCAGATTGGTCCCGGTGTTGAAATATTTGATGAAGACGAGGAAGGCAACCTGTTTATATTCAGGGTCGGTGGTTTATATGAATTTGAATTTGACGCATTTACCGTGTCGCCGCAATTTCACGTTGACTTTGCTGATAACGCCGATGACTCACTGGTCTTTGGCCTGGCTATTGGCAGTCATTTTTAAAATAAACAGATACCTTCACGAGTATAGTTATCCCGGTCGTTTAGGCTATGCTAGTTTTATGTCCTGCACCACACTGTGCTGATTATTTATGGTGTCACAAATAATGACAGTACGCGGCACCTTCTTACTTTGCAATGCGAGTTATTCTATTGCTTGAACATGTTGCTTGCTATCTTGTATAAAATGAAACCATGTAGAGACATAATGATCAACAAAAGGCTTTAAGTTGATGAAATTTGAGTACAGGCTGTTTCGTTCTAATAAAGATAACCGCATGACTGAGGAAATAATGAATAAGCTTGGTCAGGAAGGGTGGGATTTGGTTAGTGTTACCGTAGCCGATCAGGATCCGATGTTCAGCACACTCTCCAATTTATTTGTATTTAAACGTCCTATATAGACTATAGATCTGTAATCACGGTAACTATTAATTACCGTCTATGGCTTTCGCTTTAAGGCCGTTGAACTTAGCACAATTCAGTTGAAATTGTTCTTGGCAACTATCAAAATTCTGTCTAGGGTGATAGTAGATGTCTATAAATACACTAATAATCCAGTGTTGTACCAATTTTGAATAGTACCGGGGTACTTATTACTTATGGAATATAACAAAATTATTTGTCCGATAGATTTCTCCGATTATTCCAGACATGCATTAGAAGTCGCTGCAAAGTTGGCCGAACGGTTTGATGCGGATCTTCATGTTATCCATGTATTTCAAATGCCCGCTGCTGCGTTGCCGTATGCTATGTACGAAATGCCAAGAGAGCTGGAGGACAAACTGAAACACGAAATTGGTGATAAGCTAAGTGAATTTATCGAAGAGACAGA
>JAAUYB010003319.1_pt1 | contig 12705 bp, 14 predicted proteins | sample 7278071 | NCBI WGS metagenome assembly JAAUYB01 (sample SAMN14350121, study PRJNA611818) | marine sediment metagenome | isolation source: surface marine sediment (1.8m) | place: French Polynesia: Moorea | collected 2018-08
AACTCATAGCTTCATACAAACCATAGAGGGAAACGCAGTGGCCAAGTGAAGTTGAGTTGATCATTCTGGTGCAATTTCCCACCTTACAACATTTCGACCTATGTCTACTAAACATATATTTAACACGCAAGCTCACACGCAGGTGACCCTCTGCATACTTCCAATAGACACATTCTTTTGCCGTATTTCATGGCACGAGAGCTAGAGACCTTTTTCCCTGCCGAAAGGATCCTCGGAAAAGGCGCGCGGGGAGCAAATAAGGAGACCTCTCTCTCTCTCTCTCTCTCTCTCTCTCTCTCTTCCTTATACGTACGTGGTAGTCCCGTAGTATTCGCCCCGCGGCGGGCTCTCAGGGAGGAAAAGGGGCTTCCAAGGAGGCGCCGTAGGCATGCCAGGTATATGGAGGGAATACAGGACTTTGCGGACACGGGAGGGCGAGAGGGGGGCGACGGGCGGACGGGCGGACGGACGGACGGACGGACGCGGCGGCGGGATTCGGCGGAGCCAGAGAAAGTGGAGCAAGGTGGGCCGGTTGTTCCGCCTCCCTCCGATCCGGGAGGAGGAGGAGGAGGCGAGAGTGAAAACGGAGTCGGGAGCCAGTTCCTGCGTCCGCCATGCCCGTCCTTCCCCGGGAGAAAAGGGAAAAGGCGGAGGAGGGAAGGCGGATTAATAAGGCTTTGCCTTCCTTGCTTGCGAGCTCGGGCGGTGGCAGGGACAGGTTGGAGGAGGAGGGGGAGGCGGTGGGAGAAAAGGTGAAACTTCCTCGGCCCCCGCCATGTGTTCTTTTGCCTGCCGAGGAAATTAAGTAAAGTGGGAGGGGAAGCCGAATGGAAGAAAGTGTGTGCCTGTGTGTGCGTTTTGTCGTTTTGTAATTTTTTTCGTTTATTTTCCATATCTTCTTTTTCAAGACGATACACCAAACAAGACTCGTGTGATTTTCCTCTAGCTTCTCAGGACCCTTTAGCATAGGAGAATTGTGAACGAAGGTTTAAAGGGAGAATAAGAAAGTAGAGGAGAATGATTGCTGAACGCATTGAATCAGGGAAATACGGTATCACATAGCTCATTAAGTGATAAACTTGGAACCTAAAAAACAAACTATGAAACCTTAACATACTACAAAACGACCCTGAGCATTACAACGTAGTAATACGATACATTACTTTATTAATACAATGGCGAAATTAAGGAGGGGGGTGATTATTAATATTCTCATCTCTCGATTGATCATGATACCAGTTGCTATTTATGTTGTTCTTGTTGTTCTTTCATCCTAATTTCAATCCATTTCGGCTTTTCCTCAAAATCCTTAATTCATCGCGTTCTTCTTTTCGCCCCTGGTGGTCGCGAGGCTAAAAAAAAAGAAACGGCGGGATTGGTCGTCTTCGTCGTTCACAAACATTGCTTCTTTTTTTCGCTTTTTTCTTAGTTGCTGGTGTCCTGGGTCGCATTGCAGTCTTCAGGTCGGAGAGGGTTTTTTTCTTGGCGGCCGCCTTCCTTTGGGTATCCCCCCAACAAAATCCCGTCTCCCCCTCCTTCCCCGACAAGTTGCTCCTTCCGCACTTTGGGCCCAAAAAAACCTTCGCCTTGACTTGCCGGCCGAACCCCACGAGGTGGTTGGGTTTTTTTTTCCGGGGAGTGATGTTTCGATTTCCCCGGTCCGTGGGGCGCGGTCGGATTCGCAGCGGCATTGGGATCTTGGGAGTCCTGGCTTCTGGAGCGCCGGCGGAGGGCTGGGTGAGCCGAGGGCGGGGGTCCTCCCATTGTCAGGCGGCGCCGGGGAGACATTTTTGATTCTTCCAGTACTTAGTACTTACATAAGGCATGTCGAATTTCGAATTAGTAGTAGTATAGTTGCTTTGAGAAGTAACGGGGGGAGCAGCTGCCTGTTGTTGGGGGTCGGCGAGAGAGGGGGTTCTTCCCAAGTCCCCGGCCGGCGTGTGAGATGGTGCTGGTGGTGTTGGCGCTGGTATCGGGAAGGCGTGGTGTCGAAAAGATGCCTGCCGTCCCGACCCCTCTTCCTCCTCCTCCTCCTCCTCCTCTTGCCTTCCGGTTTCTTGCTTCCCCCCCTCCCTCTCCTCCCCTCAGCTCATGGACTTGCCGCTATCACATTTTTTTCGTTCAGGTCGATGATGATTTTCTTTTTTCGTCGTCGTGGAGGAAGAAAAAAAAGGCTCGTCCGTTTTTTTCAAAGTGGGCGAAGATGCGGAGAGAAAGTCCTGACTTAGTGTTTGTTTGATTGCTTCGGGTGATGAGGGTTTTAAACAACAGTGTGTAAGAGGTGTGGTTGTTGATTCCCCCTTTTTTTCCTTCGTCGATCTTGTGTGTGCATCGTCTCGGCCCTCGCCACCCAGAAACAGGTCGGGCCGACCCCTTCCCCCCTCGATCCTACCCTCCTCGCTTCAGTCATCTTGATCGGAAGTTCTTCTCTCGGTGGCTTCGGCATAAGAGGGACGGTTGGTGGTGGGAGGAGGCGCGGCTCGGTTCTTGGCGGCTCGAGCCTCGTCGAACGGGTCATTTTTTCGGAGAAGGACTAGAAGAAGAGCGGTAAAACAAATCCCCAAAAGGTCCATCACCATCACAAAAGTCTCATAGCAGTCCATAACTGAGGTTTTTGTGTTCTTTGTAGTAGTTGTCTGCCTCCCCCGCCCCCCAGTAGTTTTGCCCCCTCCCCAGACCCTCTTCCGTAGGAGGAGGACCGGGGAGAAAGACGAGGGAGGAGGGCGGGGGGCATTGAAAGGAGTGGAGCTGTAGAAGATGAAGGAAAAGGTGTTTGGCATCTTGAGAACGTAGTTGTAGCGGCGGCGAGGCTTCCGGCGGCGAGGGAGAATCCCCCTCACGCCACCGCCCGCCCGCGCCACCGCCGTAGTTGTAGTTGTTGTTTAAAGGCATTGTGTGAACTTGTGTCAGGCGATCCCGCCGCCCTTAGTTGACGTGGTTGCCCACGAAGGACCTCTTGAAGGAGTCCTTGATGGAGTAGTTGGGGCAGCTGAAGTAGGCGTCGCAGTCCTTGTTCGTCTCGGCCCGCGAGTTGGCGTCCAGGTACTCGTCCAGCAGTTCCCTCATCTCGTCGGGGAGGGACAGAACCTCCAGGTATCTCGCGTACCTAAAGAAAGAAAACGTTTTTGTTTAATACTGCTATCGCTAACCGGATGAAGTGCTTGAGGTTACTCACTGGAATCCAGCCTTGAACTTCTGGGCCAGGCTGCCGTAGTAGTCGGGCTCCCTCATGACCTCGCAGATGAGCTTCTTCTGGCACTCCAGGTCATTGTAGTCGAACTTCTCGTAGAGGTCCTGCAGCATGGAGATCCACTGGATGATGTTGAGGGAGGAGGCCATGTCGTAGCCATCATCGTTAGACCTGGTTAACGGAGCAGAAAAAGAGAACGTTATTTACGTACGGAGTGGTGAAAGAAAATAAAACAATTTGCTTGTGAAACTCCCTCCACCTCTGATTTTCCACGACGATAAGAAAAAAGTTTTGCAAACGGTGTGAAAGTTTTCACCATTGCTCATTATCTCGCTCGGTGCATTTTTCATACGTACGTCAGGATACTAAGCTGCAATTAAAAACTTTTATCCCACCCCTTTCTCTTTTTAAAGCCCCACCCTTGTTGCATCTGCATCCTGTTGATTTCTCTCTTCTTTCTCCCGCTGGTGCCCGGGTTCACCACGGTCATCTTCCCGTGCGGGAACAGTACCCCCTGGGTGAAGATTCCCAGCACTGTGAAGCTAAGGAGAAACTGTGCCACGGGGTCCCTGGGCAGCGGAAGGTCGGGGAAGAGCCGGGTGAGGAACCCCACTTCCTCCTCCTCCTCCTCCTCCTCACTCGATTCCCCACTTTCCTCGGACGTTGCATTTCCCGCTGGAGCAGGAGGTGCCTGAGGGGCGTCGGGGGCTACAGGGGCGGGAGGAGGAAAGGGCAAGGCTCCTCCGATGTTCAGATCCTGCCTGTCAGTGGCTTTCTTGGTCTGCTCCTCCTCTTCCTCCTCTGGATAGACCCCGTACTCCTCGTAGTACGCCTGTATGTCCTTGTAGTATTGCTTCATGGCCTCAAAGTACTCTCGCTCGGCCTCTTCCTCGGGATCGAGAACGGCCTCAGCAATGGTCGAGGCCGCAGAGGAGTAGACCGCAGGAGGGGGAACCTCGACTGCTGTCCCCTCCTGCGGCGTGAAGGTCTCCAGGCCGCAGACGGCCGCCGCAACCGCCGCGAGGATAAAGGCCGGGGAAGCAGAAGTCTTTGTTGTGGCCATCGTCCCTGAAGCAACATGACGGGCATACCGAACATTTGGCCTCGCTCATATGGGTTAATTGATATGGTGGAATCATTGGGAATGGAGCGATCATTTTCCGAGACGACTGCTTTTTCCCTTGCATGCCACGGCCTGCAGCGGGCGGGCGGGCGGGCTTCTGCCGCGCGATCGCCGGCCGGTTTCCCTTCTCTACCATCTACCGTAAATTTTTCCTTTCCTCCTTGGACTGGACGTCCAGGTTCTTTCTGCCTTGCTTGCATGTGGCGGACGGTGGCTTTTGCTTGACGTGTGGCGGTGGCGGTGGCGTGATCAGTGAGCGGCGGCGGCGGCGGCCCTTGCGTCCGTCCGCCCGTGAGGGGGGGAAGAAGGGGAAAAGACACAGTGACCTAGATCCCTGGTGAGACAGACCGCGGCTTCGGAATGGAGTGAGTGGCCGGGAGAGGGGCGACCGCGGTGCCAAATGACGTATCGGAATGGCGGCGGCCGCATTCGAGTGAGTAGGAATGTGAGGGGGTGAGGGGAGGGACAATCGAGTCGGTCCGACCCCCCGCCGCCAGGCAGGAAAAATTGTATGCTCAGGTAGCGTGGTTTCGCAATGTGCCTCTTTTCTCCTTCTGCCTTTTTTGCTTTTTGTGCACTTTTGCCGTGGGTCGGTCGATTGTGCTGGATTGAGGTGCAATCGAGGCCGGGGATCTTCCATATCTCCTTCTTCCTCTGCCATTCTTCCTTACCGCTTCTTCCGAAAGTAGTCAAAGTAACCCCTTTGTCCAACCTCTCTCTGGCTCTGGTGGTGGCTGTATTCGCTGCCATAATCGAAATCGGTCTGATATCCTCCTCGCCTCTCCTCTCCGCCGTCCAAGACGAGGGTGGCCACCACCGCGTTGAACCCCAGGAAGAGCAGGGCGCCCGCCATCAGCGCCTGCTGGGTCGAGTTGTTGAAGGAGGACACGTTGAAGCCAAGCAGCCTAGGATCGCGGTCGGAGGACAACAGTCGGGGCTCGGCGAACTCGCCGTGGAAGCGCCCATCATTGTCTTCTTCCTTTCCTTTCCCACCATCTTCCTCCGCTTGGTTAAACGGTACAAGTAGAGGGAGGAGGCAGAGGAATACGGCGGCGAAGTGAAATCGGAGAGTCATCATCTCGCTGGCTGCGAAAGAGATGAGACTAGAGGTGGCGAATCGGCTCCTTCTTTCTTTTTATGATAGTCAAAGAAGAGGAGTGACTCCGCAAGAAACATCAGATTTCTTTTCCCCTGCAGACAGTGGCGGATCGAGGTGACGGTGATGGTGCCCAGAGTGCTTCTGCTGCAGTTGTGCAAGGTGCCTTCTGCTCCTCCACTCAAATTTCCTTACCTCCTCCGCCTCCTTTTCTCCTCCCCACTCACATCTTCCCCGTAATATCCCGCAAAGTAGGTTTCGTAGCAGTACGCCTCGCAGTCGCACTTCTGCTCTTTCACCTCGTCCTTCCTCCTGGTCGTGGACACTTCCAGGCCGCCCGGCAGTCTGGAAAGGACGTTCTGCTGGGGGGCAGGAGCAGGTGCTTGAGCAGCAGGTGCAGGAGCAGGTGCTGCCAGGTTGGCGACGACCGCCGCGCCCAGGAGCGTGGAGGCGATGACGGCGCCGGTGCCGTAGGCCAGGTAGGTGCGGTTGATGGCCACGAACTCGCCCGGGATGCCGAGGATGCCGGTCACGTTGAAGTTGCGGGCGAACAGAGAGCGATCGCTGGAGACGTCATCCCTTAGGAGCGGCTCCTCGAAGATGCCGCTTTCATTCTCTTTTGAGCTGTCGTCCTCTCCGCTCGTCGGAGTCTCTTCTTCTTGTTCGGCGGTTGAGGCGTGACAGATTCTGAGACTCAGGATGACGATGAGGAGTGACGCAAGGGCGGAGGAGGGAAAGGACTTCATGGTTGCCTCCTCCTAATTCTTATCCGTCTCGCTTCGACACCTCCCTTTAGTATATCTGTGCGGAGGATAAAAGCAGATCTTTCTCCTATCCCTCTTTTCGGATTTCAACGGGGAAGGGGAGACAAAAAAGCACGAGTGGGACCTTGACTCCTCCTCCCTTTGTTTCTCTTTTCCTTTTCTTCTCGGTTTTCTGTTTTTGCATCGCGGCGGCGGACAAAACCTCTGACGGGGAAAAAGAGAAAGGAGTGGCGGAGAGGTGGATTAGGGTGGTGCGATTGGAGGGGGGGAGAAGAAGCCGGAAACCGGATGTTGCGCAATTGACTGCTCGGCGATCGTGGCTGGGCTGGGGTGCAGCAAGAGATAGTGCCAGAAATACCGATATCTATCTTTTCTCTCTTGTACCGTTTCTTCCTCCCTTCCGGCGGAGTGGGGTCCTGCCCAAAGACCTCGGCCCAGGCAGCGTAGTCCCTCAGGTACTGCCGGTATTCGACCTCGTACTGCTCCATCTCCCGGTGGTATTTATTCAGCTCGTGCTGCTGTTGCCTCCTCCGGACCTCCTTGTCCACCTTGGCGCTGACGTCGTTGTCGTCGGCGGCTCCGCCGGGGGCGGTGGGGAAGTTCCTGGTGGCGGCCTCGTGAAACACGGAGGCGACGCCCAGACCCACGATGGTGGCGAAGCCAAGGGCCAGGGAGACCGAGGTCTTGTTGACAACGGCGGTGCCATTGCTGATGAAGTAGATTCTCCCCTCCCTGCGGCCATCATCGTCCCTCATGGTCACGGTCGATTCGTCCGCCGCATCGGGAGGAGGTTGGAAGGTGATGGCAAGGGCGGCGGCGGCGGCCAGGCACGAGGCCAGCAGAAACGATCTCGGGGTCATTGCTGCTGCTGCTGCTATTTGCGGAGAACGGTTTGACCTCCATTAATGGCTGGATGACTTTTGGAGGAGGAGGAGGATATGGTGTTGGCGGTGGCGCGGTGGTCGGTGGTGCGTGATGAGAGCTTGCTTTTTTGCTTGGTGTTTTTTGCGACTTAGCAGAGGATGGTTTTGTGCAGGAGAGCTTCAGAAAGTGGTTATTCGCATCGCTGTGCGCCTCTTCACTCAGCTGCGCCCCCCGATTTTCTCTGCTCATGGCTCTTTTCTTCATCATCCCACCCTGAATCCCCCCCTGCCCCAATTTTTGAAAAAAAAGATCCTTATTGACGAACGTATGAAAAATGCACGAGATATATAACAATGTTAGTACGATAACAACGAATTTGACCTGGTTCTGGTTTTGGAGATACCTCTTTTGCTTCAAATAGCTACTATTTCTGTGCTTAAGTAGTGCTCAGTTCCTAAACCTATTAACCTCGTTATCCATTCCTAGATCACGACCGCGGCGTTTCTATTGAAGCAGCAAAAGCAAAGTGTGATAACACAACGCTTCTCTCTCTTTCTCTCGCTACCTACCGCTGTAAGTAGACTTCCTGCTAACCGAGTTACAGTCTCAACTAAAACTACGACAGTGAGCGAGGCCTGACCCACTCCTGACATCCTGTTCTTCTTACCTTGCGTACTGGCCGTAATTGTACCCCTGCTGCTCATAGCCGTATCCGTATCCGTATCCGCTGCTGTCGTTCTGGGACTCGACATAGAGGTAGTAGAGGGCGATGGCCGCGGCGGCGGCGATGCCCAGGGCCAGGAGGGCGTAGGCAAGGATGGTGGCGTTAACCTGCACCAGGCTCGACGTGAAGTTCACGAAGAAGATCCTGGGGTCCATTTCGGCGTTGGAAAAGTCCTCCGCCAGCTCCTGCGCCTGCGCGCAACCCGCCATCAGGACGGCCGCCAACAAGAACGCGTTCATGGTGATGGATGTGTGGTGTGGGGGGGAGTCCTGCAAAGCGAGCGGCGGAACGCCGGTGGAGGGTCAGGATTCTGCGGACTGCTCTCGCTTGCTGACCGTGGAAGGAAGCAGGATTCGGGGTTTTGGTTCAAGGGGGGAGGGATCAGGGATGGACACCAGACAGCGGCGGATCGTATTCTGATCGCGCGTTCAAATCACTCGAATGCAAGTGTGCAAATTGAAAGAGAGTGGCCAAGAAGTCCTACTGCTATGAATGCTTTTTTTTTCGTTCAGTTTGAGTTCACCTTCTCGAGAAGAGAATATGTCTTCCTACCGCCGCCGATTTTCTTTCCCTTTGTGCGAAAAATAGGCACCACCGCTCACTCACAGGTCTACAGGTATGTGCAGGTACTACTCCGGGCGCCTCCTCTGCACTGACTGACTGGGTAAAAGGGGAACGAGGCAAGGTCCTCACCGGTGTCGTGAGAATGGAAGGAGAGAAAGGGGGAGGGGGGGGGAGGTTAGAGAAGGAAGAGGAAGGCCCTTTCCCACGCGCACTCACCCACGTCCTTTTCCTCCCTTCCAATAACCCCTTACTTGGAATTAGATGCAACAGCCGCCGTGAATGAATGCGCCTCTTTTATTCAAGGGTGAAGTTGTCAAAGGAATGACGGCTAGTGAATTGAAAAATCCTTGCAGGTAAAAAGTGGGGGGAGGGGAAATTTATTGCTTTAGGCTTTGCAAAAGGCTGATGACGGCGTAGGTTTGTGAAGGTGGCAGACAAACTGCGAATATTTTTATACACGTACAAAGAGGGGTGAGGGGGTGAGGGTGACGCAACGGAAAAATTTCCCATTTTGATGCGCCTCTCCTTCTCACGGATTTATGCACACGTACCAAAAAGAAAGGGGGGGGAGGTGAGGGGGTCGCGGTGGTTTGGCAATAAGTCGCGGCGTCAAAAAAGATTGTGACCTTTCCCCTTCCACCTACGCCAACTTATACTCGTGTGACTTTGCGCGATTTCCCAATCCCTGCCGTGATGGTCACCCGGGCGTGAACCCGCGACTATGTGTACTGTATGATTTCGGTGGAGGAGGACGCATTGAGACATCTCTGCTTATTCCACAGAATCCTAGTTTTACCCTTCGTCTCTAATAATTCGAGAGAGAGAGAGAGAGAGATTTGTTGTGCTATATCTAACGATTCTTTTTTTGCTGCTTCTTAAAACGGCGCGCCCGCAATTTCTTTTGGACAGGGGGATTCGAACGCCGGCGTACCGTCTCCTCTGGTAGCTCTGCTGCGCCGCCGGGTACGCGTACTCCGCGTTCTGGTACTGGTCGGCGTAGTAGGCCGTGTAGTCAGGGTTGGGGTAGGGGTCGGTCTTGGAGTTGTCGGAGTAGACGTCGTAGAGGTAGAGTCCGACTCCGACGAGGAGAACGAGGACGGCGCCGACGGCGATGGCCGCCAGCAGGAAGGTGGAGTTAAAGCCGTTGAAGGTGCGCGCCATCTCGAAGTCCTCGGCCGTCATCCCCTCCACCAACTCGTTATCGGCGGAGGCGGAGGCGGCCAGGAGGGCCACGAGGGCGAGGGACAAGGAGGACTTGGCCATGGCGGCGATCGAGGGAGGAGGGTTTCAGGCGGGAGGAAAACTTGGGCCTGAAAACGGTAGGAGGAGGACTGTTTCCTGAGGCAAGATCATTCTCTACTTTTTTATTGCTGGGGAGAGGGGTGACACGTTATCACTTTTGGATTTGTTCTTCCTTCCTCTCAAACGATGGCGGTGTAGACAAACACCTGCTAAACCGCGCCGCTTTCCTCCTGGATGTTGAGAAAATGCGCGCGGCAAAAAAGTGTGCAACAGTGGGAGGAGGAGGAAATGTAAAAAAGAAAGAATTAGGCTACTACGCCCCGCCCCGGTTTTTTTTCCTCGGGGCGGGCAGGCAAAAAACAAGGGTGGTGAGTAAAACAACACTACTACGTACTTTCTCGCTCCCCATCCTCGGACGCGGCGCGAAGGAGGGGTTAGGGGGCGGAGAAGCCTCAAATCTACAGGGGTGTTGGTTGGTTTCCTTCCCGCAGCAACAACAACATGCACTTCCACCCTACGCTGACCGAAACAGGCGACTCTCCAAGTCTAATCTGCAACGCAGCCGGCTTTCTCGGTTAGGCGTAGCTGCGTGAGTTCTTTCCATCTACACTGGGTCAAGCGTGGGAGGAAGGGGAAGGAGGAGGAATGTAGGGCGGCAAAAATATGGGGTGGGGGTGGAGGGGCAAAAAAGTGAAATCGGGTCTCGGCCGCGGACCTACCTACTATACCCACGAAGAAAGGAGGAGAAGGCAAATCCTGTTTCTTCCCCTGCCCTTTCGGAACACGTTTCTGGAGGGGCGGACTGCCGTGCACCGTTAAGGTGACCACTTTCCTACAGATGACAGCAAAAAAGGTGAACTGCAACCCAAAAAGAGAGTGGACAAATCGACGGATGGACTGAGAAGCGGACTGGACTGGGTCAACCTGTTCTCCTAGCAAGATTTTTTTTTACCTTATAGTATAGTCTAAGAACTGAGCACTCTGTGTGTTACCAGCCTATTCATAATGTGTTTGTTTCTCCAAGACCAGAGTTAGGTTTTTTCTGTTCCTCGAATACGATGTTAGAATCGCTGGGCCCGCGAGAGATCCTTACCTATACTGGGCATACTGCTGCTCGTAGTTTCCATACTGGTCGTAGCCATACTGATAGTCATTGCGGTTGTATCCCGAGTCGGACCCGAGGAGGCCGCCGGCGTAGATCAGGTAAGCGATCACACCCAGGAGGATGAGAGCGCCGAGGAGGGTGAGGCTGGTGGCCGTGCTCGAGACGTTGAAGAACCTGGCATCGGCAACCTCCTGCTCCACCAACTGCTCGTCAAAGACCTCCTCGGCGAAGGCCTGCTGGGCGGCGACGCCGAGCAGAACGACAGTAGCTATCAGGAATTTCATCTTTTCGACCTGGAGGGGGGGAAGGAGGAGGAAGAAGGGTCTCAGTACTGGTAGGGGGGTTCGTTCGTTCGACGGATTTCGTTGCTTCGTACCATAAGGGGGAGAAGATGAGGGGGGAGTTACGCATAGCGAAGCCGAATTCCGGCTTTGGGTTCTGCTACGTACTTAGCATGACCACCAGCAGCGCACAAGTCACCGAGAAAGCAAGAGTTAAAGCTACCTAAAAAGGTTGTGGAGGAAAAGCAGCACAGAGTTTGCATTTTGAAGGTTTTTTTGACTGTTTGTCCCCCGTCGATGGGCATCGGGGGCTGGAAGTGACCTTGTCGTAATGTTGCACATTTTAACTTAATTTCAAAGCGAGAGAGAGAGAGAGAACCACATGATCATTGCGTCGGGTTTCAAGGATCTTTTGTCTCCTTCGAAATTCGCCACCCCAGAGCGGTCTCCCAAGAAAAAGAACTAACCTAGAAAGAGCTAAATGCAGCCGTAGTGGTGGTTCTTGTTAACTTGTTACGGTAAGTTGTTTACTGGGGGTGTGGTTTGCAGATGGGGCGCTCGTCATTCATTGGTGCGGTGCGATCAGAGAACTGCTCTTTTGGGACTAAGTAAGGTGTGCTTTTCGCTTCCTGCCCTAAGTAGGTAGGAAAAAGTATAAGAAGTGAAAGTGACATAGTAGAAAAATCTTTATAATTGGCTGCTTTTTTGGTAATTTGATAAATTGGCTGCTAGAAGCTTGCTTGCTCGGTGGACGTAGAGATATGCAGGAGGAGGAAACCCATATTTCTTTCTTTCTCAATTTAAGTTCAAATTCTGCTGCTGCTGATCTGCTCTCATATGATAGCTTAGGTTTCTTATGGCTGCTGCTGAATGGTCAGCAAAAAGTACTTCTATTCCAGGGGAGGAAGGGGATCATTTCCAGTCAGTTGGTGAGTCGCTATACGACCTAAAGCATTTCGTTTTTTCGCTGCATGTCAAGACGACAAGCAAGGGGGAGCAGTGCCCTAAACTGCTGCTGCCGCCGTCGCCGCGGCTAAAGCACCAATGGAGCTAAGGGGTGTGTGTGTACGAGACAGGTGGAGGGAAGAAGGGGATGAGGAGGAGCCCACTCCAAAAGTGGGCAGGGGAGGGGGGTTGGAAGAAGGGCCAGTAGTAGTCCGTATACTGTAGTAGTGGGCGGCGGCAGGCCGCTCGTCGTCGTCTCCAGTCAGCCGTACAGGATGGAGGAGGAGGAGGAGGAAGGCGAACAGGAAAAGTCGAAAGTAGGTCGGTCGTCGTCGGTTTTCCTCAATGGGTCTCTCGGTCTCTGGGTCGCCTCCTCCGCCTCCTTCACAGCTTCCTTCCTTCTTCCCGATTTTCCTGCTCCCTTGCCGCCCTAGCCAAGTGTGGTGCATGCCAAAGGAGTGGGAGGGTGGGGGAGAAATTGGACAGGAGCTTTGGGCTTGTTTCTCGCAGGGATTTTGAGTGCAATGAATGTCTACTAAGTTATAACAGCGAGGCATTGTTATTTTCTGCCATGCAAGCGCGTCTATCCATGTTACCATTTTGCCCATTTTTCTGCGTTTAGACTACTGTTAACGGCTTCAAATACGGCGATGGGAAGGTGCATTGCATAAATTTTCTCCGGGGATGATTTGTCATGCAGACAACCTCCGCGAAGATGAGTGCAGTTTAAAAGTCTCTCCTCCTTAAAAGGGTCCGAGCTCCCGGCTCCCGACAGAAAAGCGACGGGGAGGGGAGGGAGAAGGGCCG
>JAAUYB010015306.1_pt1 | contig 12680 bp, 17 predicted proteins | sample 7278071 | NCBI WGS metagenome assembly JAAUYB01 (sample SAMN14350121, study PRJNA611818) | marine sediment metagenome | isolation source: surface marine sediment (1.8m) | place: French Polynesia: Moorea | collected 2018-08
GTAAAGGGGGAGAGGGAAAGAGCCAAGGGCTTTTAAAGGGTTAAAGAAAGGGTGTTTTGTGGGCTCGGCGCTAGGAGGGGGAGATTAGGGGGCTTTTTCGCGCTAGGATCTGCGTCAAAGGGTGTATTAGTATGTGCAATACTAATTTTTTTTAACGACTCAGTATTTGCTGGCACCTAAAGCCACAAAGGAAAGCTGACATACTTTTGGAAGGATTTTATAATGCAGACGTTGCAGCTTTGGCCTTGTTTTCTCTTCCCTTGCCTCCTCCCATCCCCCTCGCCCGCAGAGTGGCTGATAATGTCGCTTTCCAAAGGAGGCCCCATGCCTCTTCTGTTGCTCCTTTGGCGGTTCTTGGCACATTCTCGCAACACTTTTCGCGACAGCGCCGCCGCCGCTGCGCAGAAGGATCATACGTATAAAACAGATAGGGGACTTATCCGCTATCTAGCGGGCACAGTTTTAAAACAAGTCGTTGCAACGCAGAAATATTTTCCGGGGGTTTTCAGCGATGAAAAAGGGAGGACAGACATTGCAGCCCCCAGCTTATCAAGAATTGTCAACTTTTCCTACTGTTTTCTTCGCGTCAAGCTAACATGGAACAATCTTCTTCTTGTGCCCTATTTTGTTTCGCTCTTTTGTGCCGACTTTTCGGCAGATTTCTTTTTCTTTCTGCTGGCTTTCCCCTCTTTGCGCCCTTCTTTCCCCTCCTTCCTTGATAAAATGGGGGAGGCGCTGCTACGGAAAGTGAAAGTACAGCAATTTGTAGCAGACGGAACCTTTTCTCTCTCCAACGGACTGCTGAAGGACGGACCACCTCCAGCTCCCCTCACTCCTCTTTTTACGCTTCTTCTCGGCGGCACTTTTACAGAAATCGTTTTAGATGTGTTGGTTTCGGATACTTTTTGAGCCTCATTTGGAGGGGATCACTTTTGACATAAACAGGACTCAACACGACGAAATATATCTGATTGAGAAACGAAAATCTTATTTTGCGAGAAATTCCGATTTGATCTAGCTCTTGTCCCCCTCCTCCTTCGCCCGCACCTCCTCGAACGAGAGAACGGGCGGAAGAAAAGAAGAGGAGTCCTGGAAAAAAGGATGGGAAGGGGAAGAGAGCCCCAGACACTTTGACACTGCTGAGGAAAGAGACGGAAGACGTCGGACGAAGGGTAAAAAATGCAATTTTCGAGCAAGTGGAGGGAAGAAGAGGAAGGGGCGCGACGGGCCTCGAAACTTTTCCTCCTCCTCCTCCTCCTCCTCCTCCTCCGCGGGAAAAAGGCAGCAGGAAAAGTTACTCTTCCCTCCTCGTCCTCCTACAGGTTCGCGGATTTTTCTCCCTTCCTTCATTTTCAGTGTTTCGCTGGGGGAAAGCAAGCAAAAGGGGAGTTTTTGATTTTTCGCACCAGTGCCATAACTAGCGGGACTTTCACATACGGTGTCGATTTTTTCGGGGAAGCTAAACTTTGGGCATTAATTTCAGCGCCAGTGTAGCTTGTTCGCCGCGTAATCACCGGGTGGTAGCGTTGGTTTTTTTCACGACTTTCGGCTGGAGTTGGGGAGGGAGGGAAAGAGGAAAGGAGGCGGCCCCTATTTTTCTCCTCCCCTTCTTTCCCCGGCGGCGGATTTACATCCGTTTCCTCTGCAGTCGTCGTCGCGTTCCCGCCCCTCTCTTCCGCCGCTGCCCCCCATTGTCGAGTCGACAAAAGGGAGGGGGGAGGGGGGGGGGGCGTTTGAAAAGCGCGAGCGCGGTGGGCTTGGAACGGTTTCTCGATCGCGGCTTGCTCTTTTCTTTTGGCGAGATATACCAATGTAAGTACAATACAGCCATTCTCAAGCATGCCTCTCAAGACATTATGAAGGTATAAAGGTTCCCAACAAGGACCTTGTTTCACCACTAGCCTGGAGGCGCCGGGAAAAGGAAAGTCTCAGACGCCTAAATTTCTCTGTCTCCTCGTTTTTCGTTTTCTTTTTTCCGCCGCCGCCCAAAAAAGAGAAGAGAGAGAAAGCTCTGGGGCGTGACTGGCTTGACAAAAGAGTGGAAAGGGGAGGAGGGAAGGGGAGAGCGTAAATTCCCATCTTGTGTCAAGTTATATCCATCTCCGTCGCATATCTTCCGCTGTGCTGTGCTATGCTGTGTGCTATTCTCGGGCTTTCTTACCCCGCCCCTTCTTTCATACGCCTCTGGTGGACCTCAACGAAGGGGCGAAGTGGGCATAAAAGGGGACCCTTTCCTTGTCCCCGCCACTTCTTGGGAATTCGAGAGAGAGAGAGAGAGAGAGAGAGGACTTGACGGTTCGAAAATTCTATTGTGTCACCGCGTCTCTCTCTCTCCCCCCGATGTTCGAAGTAAGGGGGAAGGGAGGCTTTCAGACTCAGATTCCAATTTCCCCCTTTCTCTTTTTTCCCCCTCTGCCCGCGAATTCTTCTTTTTTTCGAAACGATTGGCTGCGGCTAGGTTGAGAAAATGGGGGGGAAAGAACTAGAAGAAGGCGTTTTTTTTCACTCACCTGGTAGCTGGCATATGAAGGCGGCCCTGTGCGGACCAGTGCAGTACCTGGAGGAGAAGGTGTCGAGTGTTTGGTTCTGACTGGGCATTTCGTAGATATTTCTATGAAGTACCTCGTGTTCCACCTGTAGCCGTTTGCAGGGTCGGTCGAGACGCACATGCCCAGGCCGAGATCGGAGGACGACCCGGAACTGGAGCCTTGGTGCACTTGTTGCTGCAGTTGCTGCTGCTGCTGGAGCTGCTGCTGCTGCTGCCGGCGCTGGCGCTGTTGGAAGTGAAGCGGGGCGGAGGTGACGTCGTCGCTGAAAAATGAAGAAAAATTGAAGGTGATGACGGGGCATTTTTTCCCTCTCGAAGAGGTAAAATATTTTTTTCCTTACGCGAAATTAGGCCAGATTTTGCAAGGGTGGAAAGTTGAGCGAGGTGGGGAGGACAAAAACTTTTTTCGTCCATTTTCCCAGGGAGCAAACACCCCCGGCAGCCAGGAGGAAGAAAGAGAGGAGAGATCCAATAAAAAGGGGCGAAAGAGGAGAGGGAAATGGGAAGGAGGAGGAAGAGGAGAGGTTCCAGTCGTGATTTGAATCTCAATTGAGCGAATGGAAGGCGTCGGCGGCAGGGGGGAGGAGGAGGAGGAGGAGGGGCCTTTCTCTTTCTCTCTCTCTTTCTTGATGACTTGCGCCGCCGGATCGAAAGAGGAAGAGGGAAGAGGAGAACATGATCTGGCCAATTCGGCAAAAATGCCCGTCGGAGTTAGGAGAAGTAATAGCAATGGCATCATGGCATCAAGGTTTTTTCGCAAATCGCTGTGTTTTTTGGAACGCAATTGTCCTTTTTGGGCAATTCAGTCTTCAGGAAAAAAGGAGGAATTTGGCACCGTAAAGGATGGGATGCAGATAAGAACTGCAGAAGCAGCGGATTGAACGAGAGACTATTCCATTTCCTGAAGCAATCTCTTTTTTCCTCCGTCTGTTTTTATCTGCGGCGCAGCCGTCAGATCAGGGAGAAGAAAGCGTTATTGTTCTTCTTCTTGTTCTTGTGGGGGACTATTTTCAAATCACCCATGTAAAAAAGGGTGCATCATGGGCCCATCTTTTACTATTTTCTCACAAAAAAGAGGTGCACCAAGGTGCATTTTACTTTTAGTCACAAAAAGAGGTGCATCAAGGGTCAATCTTTTTTTACTTCGTAAAAATATCGATTCTAAAGCCCACGCCTAAAGTCCGCCGCTGCCAATCCTCCTCCTCTTCCTCCAGGGCCTTTTTTACCTGCGGCGAAGCCGTCAGGTCCTAGAACTGCGAGAATTGTTCTTCTTGTTGTTGTGGGGGGAGCAGTTTGTGTGAGTCTGTCTACCATACAGTACTTCAGCTTCGTATATTCACTTTGGGGTGAGATCCACAACTCAATCAGTTTCCTTCTGGTTGACTACGATTCTATAAATTCTCTTCGGTATGGGAACCAGCTCTTTTGCTCAAGTTGTCATCCGATTTTTTAGATAATAGGTTTATTTTTTCCGTATGACTTTTGTCACTATTTTATCAACGCCTCAGGTCTTTGAACAATGTCTGTTCTTGTTTTTCTTTACTCAGCTTCACTCCCCAATAATTCCCTTGTTGCCTGGTAAATCCCCCTCCGCGGTCTCCAATTCGGCGTCTGGGAGGGGGATTTTCCAGGCAAGGAAAACACCAGCAGATTCGTATCCATATAAACTACTAAAATACGTATAACGGGGATATTTTAGAGGTTAAGCACTTTTTTTCCGCCCCGTTGGGGACATTTTATCAGCTTGTCTGAAATCCTACTTTGGTGACCTTTTCCCCCTTCTTCTTCTTCTTCTTTTTTGGTCAGATTTACGGCGTTTCCGTGGCTTGGGGTCGGGATTGCCATACGTCGCTTGAAACAGTCATCTGAAGTCCCAACACTCAAAAAGTAAAGTTACCTTTACTGTGTCCTTTCATGCTGCGCCATGCCATTCGCAAGAAGCGTAGCCAAGGAGGCTCATGCTTCCCCAAGTGCCAACCCTGCCCCCAGGGGCAAGTAAGGAAAATCCTCTTTCCTTGAGTCCTCCCCCCACCTCTGGTCGCAGGGCCGCTTTTTAATGGTGCCTCTATCTCCTAGCTCTCCCCCTTGTTTTGGAGGCATCTCGGGAAGGGGATTCGCCCAAAGTTGGTTCAAGGAAGAAGGAACTTCAATATAAAGCAAGGAGACAGGTGGAAATTAGGCTGGCTTTCTTTTGTCATTCTTTTTTCGGCGTTGAGGTACGTAGTACAACACATATCTTGTTACGGAGGAGAAACAAGATTTCCTGTCTATCCCCTTTGTCATGCGGGATGAACAAAGGATCTATTTGGATTTACGCAGGGCATGCTACAAAAGGACGGAAAACAAAAGGGGATTTCCCATTCCCCCCAAATCTCCTTTGTCAATCTGAATTTTTATTGCATTTTATTGCATTTATCTCACTCCCGTTCTACAGTACACTTACGCCCAGTGGAACCTCTCCGTGGGCGAGCTCTGGTAGAGGCCGATCCATATCTCGGAGCTCCCAACCACCGCGTCGTTGCTCGAGGAGGCCTGAAAACGATCGAACATGGGAATTCCCACAACATGCATTTTAAATATACTTTGATGTCGAACTCACCGGCGGCAGCGGCAGGGAGGAGAGGAAATCGTGGACGGCAGCCTCGTTTCCGTTGCCGTCTGGAAAAGCGGAGAGTTGATGAACATGAAATGCCACATCATGTGAAGTAATGGTCTTCCGTTGGCTTCAAAATGTGTACACCGTACGCATCACTTCACTGGCAACCGAAAACTTCTACGGTATTTTAGGCAGTAATATGAAGAGAATGGAGTGGGAGAGAGGATCGTTTTCGCATATATTAGCGAGGGAAGAGGGGGTGTTTACTTAGGCAGCAACGAGAGAGGAATCGAAAGGGAAAAGTTTGAAAGGTGGGGAATAATGTGGCGGGCGGACAATACATGGGCAAGGGGGGAGGGTCGACCCTTTTTTAATAACGTACGAACCCTTATTTACTGTATCCCCCCCCCCCCTACTGCACCTCCGAAAAAACCGTTTCTCGCCCACGTGTGACGGAGGAGAAAGGGGGAAAGGCGAGACTCCCCCGGTGGTCGTCCCTTTTTGCCATTACCAGCCAGGGATGCTTTTAAGCAATTCGGCACTATTGTTTTTCCTCGGGGACAATTTTGCAGAAAAAGGCCTTTTATCCGTTCGTCTCCTTTTCAGGCGAATAAAGGTACGTAATTCATGAAATTTTCTATACAATTTTGCTACATGTTCTCCTGTTCTCCCCCTGCCCCCCATTTTTCCCTTTAAAGGAGCATGTGTGGTAAAGCGGAGAATGCGGCATGCATTTTAGTTTCCTCCTTTTTCTGCTGCTTCCTCCGCCGTTGTCCCCGTAGGGAAAACTTTGAGGCCTCCTTCCGCCTTCTTTCTTCTTCATCCCCCGCTTTAAGATCATGGTAGTTTTCCCCACCCGCTGTTGGTATGCCGGGGCCCCGAGAGAAGGGGCGGGCAAAAACGGGGGTGGGGGGACTCTCGGAGGGAGGGACCCTCCATATTCCCCTCGGAGGCTTTTTCCCCCTTCCCACATTCGGGAAAACGAAGGGAATGGGAGGATTTGAATTGACCAATGTCCGCCGATGTCATTTGTACTCCCTGGTAGCCCAAAAACAGACGCCATTTCAGGTCAGAGAGGGAAAAATAGTTATTAGATCTTCGCAGAACTCAACTGCTCGTCAAAACTTAGACGCTATGTCGGAAAAAATGCGCTTTTTGTTACCGTGAGCATCACCCACTACCCAAAAAAAACCGTCCATACATGGCCAAAAATGTCTGTGCCAATATCGAAACAAAACTGTTTTTCTCTCCTCTACACGTCTTTCTGTTTGACCAGGTATGGCTGAGGTTAAAAGGAGGCGGGCGGCGGAGGAGGAGGAGGAGAAGGCCTTATGGGAGGCATTAAGGGGCCGAAAGTAGGGTAACAAAAAGTTGGAGGGGGGAAGAGGCCTTTTTGCTCACGGTGGTGTGGGGACGGGAGGAGGGGAGGGGAGCCAGCGACAGCCTCGCATTTATTTCTCGAGTACTTGCAAGCAACAAACGCCTCTTCGACTTACCCCTGACCAAGTGTCCGTAGTGTCTCTGGCACTCCTCCTCCGCCTGCAGCCAGGTGAGGCGGCGGCCGAAGTGACGCAGAAAGACCGGCGATGTCACGTCGTGCAGGAGCCTGGGACAAAAACACACATACCAGTACAGCAGTAGTTGAAGCGAGTGAAAACAATATTTTTTGCACAGTATGGTGTATGCTACAAGCCGCAAAGGGAGGCCGCAGCTTGCTTTTGACTGTGCTGCAGGTGAACTGTACATGATGATAGCATTGATACAAGTTGTGTTTCTCAAAATTATCACAGGGCACATAATTGTGCAAAAAAAGTTTTCTTACCATGGGTCCCTTGCGAACCAAGAGTCTATTCCGCCGTTTTGCGCTCCAGACATCGCCGTTGTGGACAGCTGCCGAAGCCCAGCCTGCGAGACGATAAAGAAATCAGATTGTGTGGCGTTTGCGGGGGGCGGCGAGGGGGGGGGGAGATAGGGAGAAAAGACTTTTCTCAAAAAAGTCTTCTTTCCCAAAGAGAATTTGTGCGGGAGAGCCCTCTTCTTCTGGCTATGGAGTAGATCATAAATAACCACTGAATGGAACGGCGGAGCTTTGAGCCTTCTCTCCTCTACACACATGGGCGTTTGAGAGGCCTTACCCATTGCATCCTTCGAAAGGTCGAGGACAATTTACGTTGTCGTGAAAAACTTCAACTTCTTACTTTTTTGACTATTTTAGCCCCGTCTCCTTTCCCCTTTTTGAAGCATGAAGTCCCCCCTTCTCTCAAGGCAAAAATGGAATAGCCCATTTTTGCCCCCCAGGGTGCCCAAGTATGCCCCGTTACTTTCCTCCAAGCCGGAGGTGGGCCGGGACCAGCCAAAGGCCCTTTGGGGATGGACTGAAGTGGCGGAGGAGGATTCGCCTCTGGAGGGAGGAGGAAGAGGGGCTTTTTCTCGCTGCCATTCCCTTTGCCACATTTGGAAAATTTACAACACACGAAAACGGACGGACCCGCCCACCGACCCTTTTCCCTCTCTCCCCTCCCCGTTTGGTATATAGCATGGGAGGGAAATAAAAGAGAAGGATTGGCGGAAGAGTGAGAGGAGGGGAAACGAGGGATCGGTTTCGAGGATCGTCAATTTAAAGTTTAGTTCCTATTCTTATCTCTTTCTCCCTGGGCGGTCTAGGCATAGGCGGGCAAGGGGGGGAATAAACCCCTCCCTGGCGTCCAAAAAAGTGATTCCCCCAGATCAACAACTTATTTTCTACTGTTCTCCTTACAACTGAATGACCGCCCTAGGCGGCCGAAAAAATGACTATTTTATGGTGCAACACTTCTGCCTTCGGCGTTCTTTATATTTTTTATATTTTTGCATATCATTCCCCCCTCAGACGGGAGAAGTTTGTTCCTCCCCTGTGGATCCAAAAATTGCTCCCCCGCGGCCAAAAATTGTCTGACCCCCCTCCCAGCTGCCGACCCTACGCCCACCTATGGGTCGAGGCCACACATGGGCAAGGGGAGGGGTACGGGGGGGGGATGCCCATAGGCTGACCCCTCAAAACACAGTCCCCCTCCCTAGGGCAAAATTTGACACCCCCCAATAGAGAAAAATTGAAAATTTCCACAGCTTCCCCCTCCCTGTTTCATCAAAAACCATGAAAAATTGCATGTTTTTCTACTTTTTTCAGTTTTTGGAAGGGAAAAATCCAAAAAATGCTTGTCATGAAAGAAAAATTTTCTATTTCCCCCTGCTTACCCATACCCTGAATTTCAAAAGAAGTCCCCCTCCCTAAGTTTAATTTTGTAGTCCCCCTCCCTAGAGCAAATATTTTTGCCCCCCTGCTGAACTTTTGTCGGCGCCCATGTGTGGTCGAGGCCCAATGTTTTGTGGGCTGAGTTGTGTGGGCTCGTGTTGTCTGTGACTACCGAAGCCTATCGGAAAACCCTTGGCTCGCATCCTGGCTTTCCCCCGGTCGTGGAGGAATTCAAAGATATAGCCTCAAGGCTATTCATTCAAAAACATTAACTCAGGTTGGAAACGTATGGAATGGCACATAGCCAAAAGCCAAGTTGTAACATGGACATAAGCCAGACACGAGATGAACCCTTTCTATTCATGACTAGGTCGCCCACTGGTCTCTGATAGCGATTTTCAGTCTCCAATAGTGCTAAGCGCACCTCATAGTAAAAAGTACGGTAATAGTAATTAAAGCTTTTCTTTCTCGCATATAAGGTAGGAATGTACTGACAAACCAGAAAGGCCTCCCCAGCCAACACCGGAAGAGGGTAGGTTCGTACGTGAGAGAGATTCTCGGCGGTCCTCCCCCTTCCTTGGGGAAAAGGGGGAGTGGCTAGTGCGAGCGGGAGGAAGTGAGGGAGGACGGAAGTAAATGGTGCCCCCCGCCCAGCTCCCCCTCGCTGTCCACCGCATATGCCCGACCATACTTGGGCAAAAAAAAACCTGACATTTTAAATATTGTAGCTTATACTAACGTTTTGCTCTGTTTTTTGCTTTGAAAAGTCTTTTGACGTAAAACAGCTTTTTGTACTAGTACAAAGAAAGTTATCTGTTTGGTTGGGAAAAGGGAAGGTGGCTGGGGAGGCCTTCTTCCCGTCCGCCATCTCTCACGTGTACTGTAGTACTGTATGTACGACTTGTCCCTATTTGGCTCCAAGATTCACTAAGGAGACTCCAACGGGGCCAGAAGACTTCGCTTAAAAGAACCTTCATGGGGGAAACTGTGTTACAGCAAGAGCAATATCCTTCTTTTGGACTTCTTTTATTAGGGGGCAAAGAAACCTTCATTGTTTCCAGGGGGCACTTGGGAGGCGGGAGTGTGGGGAGAAACGTGACACAGTCAAAACAAAGTACAGTAGATAAGGAGGAAAAGTCTTTTTGAACTCAATGCGCAGTACTGTACTTTCGCGCTGCTGTGCAATTTTGCTACATTTAGTACAAGTAGTGCACACTGCACATGTCAGTCCCCGGCAAAGTCTACTGTAGCCTCCCTATTCCCCAAATAGATCTTTCTCCCTCCTGCGAAGACTGCGGAGGCACAGACGGCGAGGCGGGCGGGCGGGCGGGGATCGGAGGAGGAGAAGCAATATCCGGCGCACATGCAGTATATCTCCCCCCTCCCTCGCCTCCCCCCTCTACTATTTTCCCATATTTATTAATCGGGGATGGCCCTACACTCCTCTCCACTCCTCTCCCTCGCTTGCTGTCGGGGAAACGAATGTGTGCATGCAAGGGGATCCTTCTCCACCCCCTCGTTCCTTTAATGGAATTCCTAAAATTCTATCCCCCCCTCCTACATCCCTGCTCGTATACATACTACATACTGTGCGTAGTACGTCCGATTTTCCCTCTCTACCCCTACTGAAGTGGAACAAAGGACCCGAAACATACTGACTGCTGCCACCGTTTTCGTTCTTCAGCTTCTGCTGAACAATTCCAGGAGAATGACGCCCTGGTGAGCTCATTGGCATAGAACAGCAAGTTTCTGCTGTTTTTTGTGCTATGTGATGGAATTTTCTTTTTCTTTTTCAAATGCAAAATCCTCCTACTGCTGAGAGTAGCATCGAATCGAAAGCAGAAATTCCATCAGGGGAGCCGAGAACAAAGGATCCCTCCCTCTCCTCCTGTCTTCCTTGCTGTCAAAGGGAAGAGGCTCCGTCTCCCACTCTCCTTCCCCTTTTCTTCCCCTTCCTACTTCTTCCTTTTCGTACAATGCTCCACAGTTCCCACCGCGGACAGTGGACATCAAGGCCGAATCCCAATTTGAAGACGGCGAGGATTCAACTGCGCGCCAAATTTCACATGCCTGTTCTAAACATGAGCAAACTGAAAATGATATGTGCAGTTGCAGTACTCTTGTAATGGAAAAGGAAGAACATGGAAGAGCTGCGGTGAATTCCATCGCTGCTGCCTATCACGCCAGCCTCTCGCCAAGACCGAAGAGGGGTGGGTGGAACTAAAACCAAGCTTAGGAAAAGGATTCGATTTTCTTTCGGCTGTCATTATACGCATTCGCATCCTGAAGATTTGGAAGGAGCCAGACGACTTTCTCGCATATATGGATAGGGAAGAAGGGAAGATAAATTGAAGATTACACTGCCGTCGTCTGGGAAGACTTAATGCATGCATGCTAGCGCAGGGGGAGGTGGGACCTCGCTCGATCCCTCTCCCCCTTGGGAGACGGGGGAGGGGAGTTTGAGAGATATGGGCAAGCATGGATTTCTCCCCCTCCCCTTCTTTACAAAGTTTAAATCCGTGAGAATTTTCTCTCGTCGCCAAAGTTCCCAGCTCCGGCGTCTTCCGATCTTTCCGTATCTACTACGCAAGAAGTTAGGAAGAAGAGACGGACAGATAAGGGATAGGGGAGGATTTCCTGAAAGCAGCGCAGGTGGAGGCGCCGATTTCGTTCGAATGATGCCGGAACATCAAGCACTAGAGTAGCGGCAGCTGGTAGCTTATGCCGCGGGAGAGAGAAACCAGCGCTTCGTTTGTTTCCAGTCAGAGACGCCAACCCAACCAAAATGCCGCCCAGAAATTGAATGGGAATCCGAGATTTGGAGGAAGGGGATCTGGCTTTAATCCCTCCCTCCGACCGCTCCTACGCCGAAACCCCGCCTTCCCCTGGAATGGAAGCAATGCCATCGAATCGACCCCCCCCCCCGGACGCCTCCCCTCCCTCCATCCGCAGCAGGGCCGGGCAGGGCCAACCTCTAACGGGGATTGAAAAAGCGAGGCTCCTCGTCTGACTCGGCATTCGCCCATGTAATCTGATTATGAAGCTGTACTTACTGTGCATCGGATTTTCCCCTCTCTCGTTCGGAGGACAATACTCCGAGCAACAGTACCGTACGACGTTACCACGGAAATGTGGTATATGTAAGACACAAATCCGAGCCCAATACTAGAGTCGTGGTGAAGGATCTCTACTTTCGGGTCTTTCTCTCTCACCCGGGGAAAATTGACCATTTTCCTCCCCTTTTGCCTCCTGCCCTCCAGCCGCCTCCACAGATCCAGATGAAAAAAGTTTCCCCGCCACCCCGATAAATGGCTTTCCTCCCCCATCGTTGCTGAGTGCTCCCCCCCCCCTCCAATCTCGGGACTTAAATAAAAGAAGCGGAGGAAAGAGTGCGTTCGACGTTGCCTTTCGTATCCAAGAGGGGAGGAAAAGTAATATTTGTGGCCTCGGAGAGGATGGTTTCTCCTGCGCCTGAACTTGAAGCTCGATTTTTTTCACCTTTAGACCAAATGTTGAAAATATCCTCCTTTTTTTACCAGAAAGCACCCAAAAAGGTTTTAGTCCCTTGGTACCCGTCCTTGCCGACGCCAGACTCCGCCAAGGCTTAGCCATGCCCGGCGGGTATATACATACGGGCATTTGTACATATTCCAGGTATGTCCGTCTATCTTCCCCCTCCCTCCCGCTGCCTGCCTAGTGCCTGCCTACCCATGCACCAACCTCCAATGCCTCCCAATTTGGCCTCATTCATTCAATTAGGGAAATGTAACGTCGGGAGGAGGAGGAGGAGGAGGAGCAACAAACAACAGGAGCCTCTGGCATATTATATGCGCTGCTCAGAGTATGCAACCGTCTTGCTCTTCTTATCTACCTGACGTGTATGCGTGGTACAACATCTAGAGAGAGTAGAGGGAGAGCAACTTTGTGGAGAGGACACGAAAATGTGTTTTGTCTCTCTCGGAAGAAGCGGGGGGGGGGGAAGAGGATGTGAGCACTTTACTTTAGCAGCATGGCTTTTAGCCTGTTTTCGCTAGGGAGAACAGTTGAGTGCACGCGCACGCTTTTCTTGCTTGGCATTGGAAGTACGCTTGAAAGGGGAGGCCACAAATTGTTTGCCTTTCGTTCAGTGGAAAGGCGCATATATTCGTCCTAACTCACCTCTTCGTCCTCTGATCCGACGGAGGCCGCGGCCGCCAGCAGGGACATGGCCACCGCCTGCCAGCGAAGCATCGTCCTCGGCGCCCTCGGCGGAGGACGGCGAGACATTGTGGCAGGCTGATATCCTTCGCACTTTTCCTTCTCAC
>JAAUYB010041859.1_pt1 | contig 12676 bp, 25 predicted proteins | sample 7278071 | NCBI WGS metagenome assembly JAAUYB01 (sample SAMN14350121, study PRJNA611818) | marine sediment metagenome | isolation source: surface marine sediment (1.8m) | place: French Polynesia: Moorea | collected 2018-08
CAAAAAGAGGGCCAATTTTTTTTAAAAAAATTCTATTTTTTTTACCTATTCTGGAGTCGACTCTTCGACTCGACTCGACTCGGGTTTGGTCCCCTGCTGACTCGATTCGACTCGACTCGTGAGATCAGGAATCGTAAGCATCACTAACTCCGAGACCCAAAATTGCACTGAGGCCGGGCTCTCGCCTCTCGGCCCATTAGGGCATTAATATCCAGATGTGCCGAGGGAACCCGTTTTTTTCCTTTCCCCTCGTTGTCGGAGATCTGTCCATGGTTACTTGTACGGCACGCCGTCCAATCGAAATTGACTTGCTGTCACTCACCTAAAAGCCTTCCTGTACAACGGCCTCACTTCTCCAGTGCAGCCTTATCCTGTCTTTCTCTGGAGGAACTTTCGGCTCTGTGTCAGCATTCCGACTGGCACCAACACACACAACAGGAAAGTGCGCTCGCTGTAGAGAAGAGAGCCGGAGAATAACAGAGGGTTTTCCCCTTCTTGTTTTAAGGTCAGAGGGGTCCGATAGAATATGCAGAGGATAACCTTTGCTGTGCGAAACATGCTGCATCACCGTGATTATCGCGAGAAAAGCAAGATGTTTTTTTTCACGTGTGCAGGAAGGAATTATACGTATCTGTGAATACTGATGAAGCAACCCACAGGAGCTCTTTTCTAGGACACATTCAAGGACAAAACTTCTCCCAACTGTGACGCCAAAAAGAACATGGGGAAAACTGAAATCCTGGGAGAAACCAGTCCTACAACACCCTCCGTACCCAGCAGCACGAAGCGTAATTCACCTCATCGTACCGTGGCCGAGGGAAGAAAGGAGTTTGTGGTACGATAGCGACACCCAACTCTGGTATCCCCTCCCTTCTTTCGTTTTTACGGGTTACTGGTAAGGAAGCATAACGGGCACCCGTTACCCAATAGTCCGCTCTGGGAGGGGAAGGGGTATCAGGATCCAGGAGAAGGAGGATCACGGAGTACGTACACGACAGGATGGGTTTGAGGGACAGAGGAAGAAGACACCACTCACCCATTCTTCTTGGAAAGGCGGCGGCGGCGATTCCCCGACGAGACACTCCCTCCACTCGCCGTTCGTCCTGCTTCCTCCATGCAGGGCGGCATTGAAACTGAATAAGACGTTTCGCAACGTACTGTAGGAGCGAAAGCCGCTTATTCATCAATATTAGCACCCGAAGACTGGCCAGGTCGGGGCGGCCGCGACAGGAGGGGGAGCATCAAGTGGTCGTTCGTACTCACACCCCTTCTTCCGCCTCGGTAGTACCGCTTTAAATAAATTCACCGGGAAGAACCGGGTAGAAGGAGGAGAGAAGTGTAGTTGTCCGAGCACTTGTATTTGGCCGCTGAGACCTCCTTCCTCACTTCACCCCCCGCCGATCAAAGCGGCGAGAATCGTGCTTCGGCCGCCGCAGCCTCAGTTTGCCGCCGCCGTATCCGGTGCGAACCGGTTCGTCCCGAGGGTTCACTGAACACGCTTTCCCGTTCTGTCTTTACTCCTCCTCCTCCTCTCCTCCGCCGACCCGCCCATGCAGACGATTGGTCATCATCTTTCTCTTTCTCTCCCGCTTTCACAACTATCCGCCGCCGTTATCTCCTCCTCCTCCTCCCCCGCCCGGTCCATGTCGTCTTCGTCCTCAACGAATGCTTACTTTTTCCCCTCCTCCTCCTTGCATGCCGCCGCCGCGCTCTCCTCCTGACACCACTTTCGGATCCCGCCCACCAACTCCTCCAGTGCCGGGGAGGGAGGAATCCCGACTCTCCAAGCCGCTGCAAAAGGCAGAAGAGAGGTGAGAAAGGAGTTTGCGGTGGAGGAGCAGCCGAAAAGAAAGCCGGAGGCTAAATCGAAGTGGTAAAGGGCGAGCTGGAGGACACAGAGCTAGAGCTAGAGAGAGAGGGAAGCAGGCCCCCTTCATGCCTCTTTCTCCGCCGGCCTTGAACGAGGTCGATTCGCTTCCTATCGATGGCTCCACCGGCAGCAGCAACAGAAAACATCAATGTTGTGGTCTAAATACAGTCAAAAATACTTTATTTCTCGCAATACGTCCGATGTGTCCTGTTTCCTCAGCTCTATATTTTACGTCGCATCGGGATGAGGGTGGGAAATTAGGATGGTACTGTAAAAACCCTGTTCATCTCTTTCCCCTCTCGGCAAGTAGATGCCCTCCCTTGAGCGCAGAAGGGAGGGAGGGAGAAACGTGAAAGCAGCAGCGTCGGACTCGGAAGCCGAAGAAAGACCAGCTAGGGCTGAGGAGCTAGGGGTCATTGTATACTTTGCACTCCGCCCCCACGTTGTGCGGAGCGACATGCAATGATCCCCCCCTCTAGGGAAAGCAAGAGACTTTTCGCGGTCGATGTTTCGACATTGCCGGCAAAAAGGCACCCCCTTCTCATTTGGCTCTTAGCCAAAGCATGACTGCTTTGCCCTCCCTGCTCGTGTCGCGGGCATGGTGATGCAAAAGAAGGAAAGTGACGAAATATACCAGCTTTCGGGGTCAAATACTTTTTTGCACTCTGAATTAATTATTTGTTTTTCTAATTCTTGTGGTTTTTTATTTGTTGTAGGCACCGGTAGTCCGTATGGCATCGTAGGGTATGTGGGGGTAACACAGTCTGTTCGGTTTCACAATCTTAGCGGGGTTTCGTAACCCGCCCCGCTTCGTCGTGTGGCAACAAAAATAATTATTCGACTTTCTCCTGCTCGCCGGACGAATGCTCTTCCTCCTCATGATCTTTCGGAACATCCTCCTCCTCCTCCGGCGCTGCCGCCGACACCACCCTGACGATGGCGGCCCTGCACATTGGGCAGCTCTCCAACTGTAGGGCGCACCGCTCGCAGAGCCCGCCGTGGCCGCACGGCTCCAGGACGGAGGTGGCCACACGGTCGAAGCACAACGTGCACGCGCCCTCGGGGACGCTGCTCTTGCGGAGTTCTTCAAGCCGGAGATGCCTAGGGATAAAATATAAATACTTGATTTTAAGTGCGAAAAAAAGCAGACGGCGTCACGGCTGAGAAATACGAGTTATAATATTGCGTAGGCTCCGCGTAAAAGAAGCGCAAAACTGCAATGCATCGTGCTGTCAGTGCCATTTTCATATCGGCGCGATTGGCCGTTTTCGCCTCTCATGAGGGTCGCCGCGGACACGTTCTCCTCAGCATTGGGGGAAGGAAAGTGACCCTGGTCCCCTCGTGTGGTCATCCCATGTTCACAGATCGCAGTACGCAAATACTGCGAGGGGGCAGCAACTGGTTTGCAGAGCCGTACATTACATTACACTGAGCATAGGAAATAAACATGCTCGACTACAATGGACTGTTTTCCCATAGGAAACTTGCAGATCCGGTTCTACCGCACCGATTTCTTACCTCGGTAGGATGACCTTTTCGTCCTTGGACAGAGTCCCGCTCTCGTTAAAACTTTTGATTTTGACTGGTTTGGTCGTCGACGCCTCCCTTGCCGCCCGTCTCTTCCCGGCCTCCTTCCCTCCCCCTCCAGGGGCCGGAGACGGCGGGGGCCATCCCGCCGGTGGCCACTCCTCCCCCGGGTGGTGCGCAAAGGGCTCCGATCCAAAGTTGAACCTGCACTGCTGGAAGGACATGAAGCTGGCGGCGGCAAAGAAGCCCATCAGGGGGTCCTCGTCGCCCCTCTCCTTGCGGAAGATGCCGTCGAAGGCTACGGCCAGGCTGCCGTTGTGATAGAAGCCGACGAGGCCGTTCTCTAGATCCAACACCGACCCCACTATGTCCCCCGGCAGCCAACGCTGAACGCCCTCCACCGGCTGGCTTACGGCGTCGTGCCACAGCAGCTGCCTACAGCCGTCGAAGGCCACCGACTTGTCATCGTCGCCGATGCCGTATCCCTCCTAAAAGCAGGAAATTAGAATATCCTAGTTTCTTCTAGCAACATGATGGACACGCAAATGTTGAACTCACGTAGTTTAGGAACTTGCTGTCTTTCGTGGCCCAACCTATCTGCATGATCCCGCTGGTGATTACGGTGACCTCATAGTACCACGCCCCTGAGCGGACCTGGTGAGTGCAGCGGACGCTCTCGAAGGAGGGCGCGTCGCAGCGGGCCTCCAGTCCGTCCGGGCCGATCTTGAGGTACTCGCTGACGTCGTTGTCGTTCAGGATGGCGTTGACGCCGCTCATGTCTTGCTCCAGATACGAGAAGGTCCGGTCGGGGAGCAGGACTGAGGAAGGGGGAAACGGAATTGCTTCAGAAGAAAAATATAACATTTCGGAAAGTTATACTTACAAAGGTTGTCTAGAGACCACCTGGCGCAGAATCCGACCTGCCTTCTAGGGCAGTCCTCCTCCGAGGCCAATACCTCTAGGGAGAGCAACGGATGCTCCTCCTCCCTGGCCAACCGCCTCTGGATCGTTACCTTGTTCTCGCTTGTCTGAGCAAACTTCTCCATCGCCACGAGAGAGTACATTATCACAGATGGGTGAGCGTGGGACGTCTGTTGGGCGAAAGAATGATGAGCAAATTAGAGCACCTATCGTGACAATCGTTTTGCCGTAAAAGAATTACCATGTTTGCCAGCAGATAGTCCAGTATATGCTCGGAAAAGAGCTCGATGCTCCTGGGCCCTGCCAGCTTCTCCGCCAGGCACCCGAGGACGATGGCTACGTTCTGGTGCCTGTTCGCGTCCCACTTTCTAGCGGACCAGTCAACCGGGGTCAGGCCGAGGAGCTCCACCAGCTTATGGATGGTCTCCTTGGAAGGCAGGGGACAGTCGTCGAGGAGGAGGGTGATGTTGGCCGGCCCAAGCGGGTCCTCCATGGGGATGACCTCCACCATGGAGGAGATGACGGCCAGCCAGCCGGACTCCTGCTCAGTGATGGCGTTCAGCTTGCGCATGGACGGGGGGGGCTCTTGCTCGCTGGAAAAGTAAAAAGGAACGGATTAAAGCTATTGACACAGATGCATTCTGGTCATTCAAGGGACTCACTTGTCCACGAGCGTGCGAATGACCGAGAGCGTCTCTAGGACGAGTGCGTCGATGACGCTCTTGTTCCAGTCGGTGACGCGAGACCTCCTCTCCCCAACGGAGAAGCTGAGCAAGACTCCCCGCCGCCGCCTCTCCTCATCGTCCTCCTCCAAGGCCCCGGCAGCGCCAGGATCCCCGGCCCCGGCCTCGAGACCGCGACCTCGACCCCGGTCCCCCCTCCTGCGCAGGCGCCCCCGCCTCCACGGCCTCAGCCGGCAGCAGCAACAGCAGCAACAGAGGAGGAGTCTCCTGCACACTCCTCCGCGGCGGACGGCGGGGGAGGAGGATCGGGACGAGGACGGGGACGGAGTCGGAGAGTAGGGCGGCGTGGAAGGAGACACGTGGCGGCGGGACTCGTTGCCGCCGCCGCCGCCGCCCGCGTCCAGTATGACCGCGGCGGCGGCCGCCTGCGTGGGCATCCTGCGGCGGGGCGTCTCCTTATCTCCGCCTGTGAGTCATGCCTGCTGAGGTCGCCGAGGACGGGACGGGAGAGGAGGGGTCCCAGCCGCACAGTCTTCCGTCCAGGGCCGACTGCGTGCTCCACGTCCTGGCTGTCCTTGTCCTTGTCCCCTCCCCTTGACGTTTGCCTCTTGTTGTTGTCTTGGGCGAAGGAGAAGGAGAAGTGGAAGTGGACTTGCTGCGGCCACAGTTGGCTGCGGCGAGAACCCGTTGCGACAACCCGAGCGTCTCTTTCTCTCTCTCTTTCTCTCTCCCTTTGGCCTTTTTTCCAGCTGTTTTCTTTCTTCTGCTTGGTGTTCAATGTGTTTTGCGCATGCGCAGTAAACAGAAAACCCAAATCACAAATTCACAATTGCCAAAGCGGGAAAAGGGGGAGTAGGAGCAGTGAGGCCGTCGCCGTGTCCTCCGTCTCTGCCGTGTCCACCATGTCCTCCGAGCCCTCCTCCTCCTCCATGTCCTCCTCTGCCGCCGCCGCCGCGGACACCCTGGCCTACTTTGAGGAGCGCGTGCTGCCCCGCGCGGCCAAGGCCGCCCACCTCTCCAACAAGGAGGTGGACCACATGTTCGGCTGGGCCCACGCCTGCGACCAACAGGCCGCGCGCAGGCCTGGCATGGAGGGGGACGCGGTCGGCGGGGGCGTCTGCGCCGGCGCCGAGTCGTCCCTCCTGCGCGCCCTGCTCAACAACCCCCGCCTGGCCCGCTCGGCCCTGGAGCGCGCCAGGGAGCGAAGGGAGTCCCGCCTGGGATACCCCGACGTGGACCTGCGGGCGGCCCTGGCCCAGAGGAGGGACGTCAGGAGAATCATGGTGGCGCTGGCCGGAGTCAGGCCGGGCGGAGGCGGAGGAGGGGACAAGAGGGATCCCTCGACGAAGATTGGGAGCATCGACAAGGCGGAGTGAGAGGTAGGATCCAGTTTCGAGTTACTTTTGTTTGGCTTCTTGGTATGTGGGGAGGGCGGGGTAAAAGGTGGGGTGGAGTGTCAAAAAAATTATCAATGTAGGGGGGTGGGGGGTGGCTGCCGTGGGTTTGCTGGGGGGGGGGATTTTGGCCCGGTGTGTGGAGGGGGTAGGATTTTACCCCGGTTTGGGGGGGTGTCATATGGAATCATATGGGGCCGCCCATGGGTCAGACTATTGTGGGCAGGGGATTTGCTTCCCAAAAAAAATAGTTGACTAGTTATCATTTGTTCGACTGGCAAATACTGTTGATTGAAGAAAAATTCTGCTCACGCACATGGAGTAACATATGTCTGCGCAAAATGCACAGCCACAGTTATGCTGGGTCTCCTGTCTTTATGGGATGGCATGCTTCCTCATCCTAAAATCCGCGCAATCGGGCCAGAATATCACGTCTTCTGATCAGATTCAGAACCCTCCGTATCATACATGGGCAATGGGGGGGTGTTGATGCCCCCAACCCCACCCCCCAACCCCGAGGGTCAAAAACAAGTCCCCTCCCCTGAAGCAGAAAAATGGGCACCCATTACAAAAAAATTCTTGATCCATTCTACTCTATACCCCCTTTTCTGGACAATTTTCACTGTGCATGTCTCTTCTTCCAATCAAATTGAGAATTTGCTGCATGAAGCAAATGACTTAAAAATTATTTTTATTTAACAGCATGCACTTATTTTCTTTTATGTGTAGAAATTTATCCCCTTCCCCTTCAACCCTTCCCCCCCCTTCACCCAGGCTAAGGCAGCCAAACGCATCACCTCCCCTTAAGCCATTTTTGACCTATGCACACATTAATTTTTTTCATCCCCTCTACGAAAAAAGTGGTGCCCATGTGTGCTCCGTATGCTAAGGAATATCTTTTGTCGCACGAGTCTTTGTCGTGAATCTCTTGGCCAAACACGAGATAATTGTCCATCCAGGGCGTATAAATACGGTGCTTCAAAATCTGCGGCTTTCAGCATTTCATTAGAGGCTCGCATACGAACGAACGACACCCGGGGGGGATGTGGCAAACGACCAGAAATATGAAAAAGGGGCTCCGCTCCGCTTCCGCACTGTGCGCAACAGTCCCCTCCGCGCAAGTGTGAGTGCAACGAACGGGGGCCGCTGGGAGGGAGGAAGCGGGCTCAAAAATGACTTCCTGTTGCCCGCGGATGTGTGCCACTGTGCAGAAGGAGGAAAAAAGGGAAGGAGTTGATAGGGCGTTTTTGAGGGGGAGGAATTACATGAGGTTCTGCTGTGCATCGATGGCAAGTAGGGGGAGTGGGAGGTCTGTTCGCTCCCCACACATCATGCGGCCCAAAAACCATCCTTCCGTCTATCCTGTGTTTCGTTCGCTCCTTCCTGAGTGAGTTGAACGGAAGAAGGAAAGGGTTGCTGCTTGCGATGTTGCGCCCTGTCTATCCTGAGTGCTTCTTCTGGTCGGGCGGCGTTCCTTGAGCCCAAAGTCAGTAAGTGAATGCAGCACGCTGTTCCTTCTCCTCCAGTGTATGTACTTATTCGGCTCATGTCCTCTTGAGGGGATGTTTCCCTCCCCCTTTTGCCGCCGCCAGATATAAGAAGTGGTCCCTTCCCTCCTTCGTACAACGGCTAGACGTGTGTGCGTGTACGTAGTAGTAGTGTAGGTAAGCGTACGTAGGAAGCAAGGAGCGCTGCCGAGGAGAAGGGAGGTGGATGACGGGAGTGCGGGGATTAGAATCCCTCTTCCCCCCCTCCCCCCTCCCTTACCTGACTCAGTCGTGCTGCGGCGGCCTGAGGGGAGGAGGTGAAAACTCCCTGCGTTGGGCGCCTCTTTTACTCTCTCTGTGGAGGAGTCACTGTTGTTTTGTTGCTTAAAAGCCCCCGAGGAGAGAATAGGTGGGAGGAAAGATAGTGCTATACAAGAAGAAGGTACAGTTGGGAGTGGAGAAATCCCCTCCTATGGTGAAAACTGAGACTCCGCCCTCGAATCCGTCTTCCTCTTCTCCTGTCCCTGCCGCGCTACAACAGGAGGCGTGAAATCTCCGTGCGTGAAGTTCCAGGACAGAAAAACTCTAGTCGGTGTAGTGGGGAGAAAAAACGTGGTAGGTCGGAAAGAATTAAAAGTGCCGGGAAAAAAGTGGAGAACAATTAAATCTTTGTTCAAGAGAGGAGGAAGTACTCGTGAAAGGAGGAAAATCGTGTGTATGTGACCCCGATCTCTCCCTTCCTTGTCTTTTCCAAAGAAACTTTCCCACGACCAACAACTAACTACCACCTCCTCGGATACCGCCACCGACTCAGAAACTGTGCGCGAGATACAAGGGGGAAACTGGAGCAGCGGAGAAATTTTTTTTCGCTGTAGCACCATTTCGGACTTCCCCTTGATCCCTTCCCTTTCCCGCTCCAAAAGGGTGTCCTCGCCTCGATCTTTTTTAATGGAATAGTTGCTGCTCCGTGCGCAACGAAATGCCAGGAGGAGTCTGTCCCCGCCCCCGTTTCCTCTCGCTGCAGGCGGCAAGAGCAAGAGGGGTCTAATTACGTCACATTAATTACTCGGCAAAGCAGCGAAGGAGGGAGGGACTGTCGGCTTGAATCATCGCCGATCGCTCCAGCATCACCTCTTCTCGTATTACACTCGAGTGATTCGCCTACATTTGAGTTGAGGGGCGAAAGAGCATCGCAAAAAAGCAACTGTGAGCAGGGCATGTGAGGCCTCCTCCTCTCGTTCAATTCGGAGGCACATTCGCGACGATCCTCACAGCTGCGGAGGACTTTTTTTCGTGCCCCTCCTCTTGTCTCCCGAAGAATTATCAGCCCCCGAAAACGAACGCATTCGCTCCCCCCCCCCCCTTGTGCCGAAAAAGGAGGAATGCGGTGGAGGCCCTCGATGCGACATACATCAGCACCGCAGAAGCATCCCACAAGAATTTTTTGAGGCATTTTTAGTGGAGCAGCGTAGGCGAGTTTCGTTGCCGTCATCATCATCAACCCGCTTCGGAGTTCTGGGGCGTTCCAAGAGTGCCCGCCCGCCCGTCCGCCCCGTCCCGAAAGTTTGGAAGTCAAAAAAAGTGACCATTCCAGTGCCTCGGGTGGATCGTCGTCGGCCGCCACGATAAGAAGACTTGGACACACAAAGTCGTTGTCCTCGTTCCGCAGCTGAATTGGACAAGGATTTAGAACCAATTCGGAACGGTGGAGGAGGCACATTGTGGGCGGACGGATTGTAATTCTCGTCTTGGTTGTGTGGAAGCCTCCTTCGCTGTGCGTTGCCAAGACGAAAGGAATTCTTCGCGGATTGACGGGTCCTTCAGAAAAGCTAGCTCTTCTAGAGTCAAGGAAGCCTGCTGCGTTGCGAACGAGCAAGCACCCTTCAAAAAAGAATCTTATTAGCGCTAAGTGCCAAATTTGTGCGTCGCCGCCGACGGGACTGCTGTGATAACCAACCAAAGCCAGCTCAAACAGTGCTCACACGGCCAATTTGCACCTTCACTCTCTTTTTCTGTCAGGAGGAGGAAACAGCAAGAAGCAAACGCCGAAAATGAGTCTGCGCACCCTCAAGTTCGGCGACCGCACCATCAGCTACGACGCCGGGCTGGACAGCTTCGGCGAACACCAGCCTCCGTCGCTTGTTGCGGAGGCGGAGGAGGCGCTTGACCGTAGGAGGCTGTCCGTGTCCGGAGTGGAGCACCACCTCCGCCGCCAACGCAGCCACAGCAACCGCTCCTCGACCGGGGGCGGAGCGGTCACGCCGGAGGGGAACACCGAGGACTCTACCAACGGAGGAGGAGGTGAGTGCTTGTTGCCGAAGTGATAGCGAGTGTGTGGGAGTTTTTAGAGCCCGGCCAGAATGCAGAGCTTTGAGTGATGGCCCCTTTCCGGCCCTCAAGGGAGATATTCATTCGATCCCCTACTACGTCAGGGTAGATGCATAAAAATTAAACCTGTTGCGGTTTTTTTGGACCACGCTATGAATAGTGCGAAAGGTCATTCTTTGAGAAGGAGGAGGCCTCGTCTCACTCCTTCTCTCTTGGCCGTCCCCGCTCTTTGGCTTTGTCCCGTGATTTATCGCCCATTTCTCCCGGGGGCTGATGGATGAAACTCGAGGCGGACTGAGCTCGGCCACGAAAATAAAAGAGCCGAAAAAAGGACGCGGAAGGAAATTCGGCCCCTTCGATGCAGAAAAACTCAGACTAAGCAGTTTTTTCGCTCGTTAGCCTCCCCCGGGACCGTCTCTTAAAATTAAGATGGTCCTTTTGACGTCCCTCTCCTTTATATTCCTTTCTTGGCTGTTGTTGCCTGGACCAATGCTTCCTTTTTGCACAGGCTTGGACCGTGTGCCTTCTCCATAAGAGGAGGAGGCGCGTAATGTGTCCTGTCCCCACCAACGCACGGTGCCGCGTGTTGTCCCATTTAGATGGGGGTTGCTTCAATGCCGTTGGAGGGCCGGCGACAGGGATTGGAGGGGCGCAGTGGTGACGGCGGCATCCGCTGGAACAAAAAAAGAATGTCTTCCTGCTGCCTCTCGTCTTCCACCAGCAGGACAGTCCGTGGGTGGAGGAGGGACTTCATATCTTTTCTTATCGCTTTCGTACCTGGTCCACCCCCGCCACCTTCTTCGGCATCTCCCATTTCCTCCCTCCCTCTATCGGAACATTAATTGTCCACGGTTTCTCCCGAGTTGGACCTAGGCTGGCGGGGGGCGGTAGCGAATTTCATACAGAAATTGCCTTTTTCTTCCTCTTCTTCTTTCACGGTTGCGTGTGAAGGAAATATGAAAGAGAGGGGAGTGGACAATAAATCAAGAAGAAAGGGGGAGAAGAAGGAGCATCTCCCTTTAACTCTCTTCCCTTGGAAGAAACCACCAGCGCCATGTTCTGCTTCTTTCTCCGCGTGAGACTTTTCTCACACCCCGCCACGGCCATTCGGGTTTAATAAAAGCCAAACGATTTGGAGGGAAGAAATCCTCTAAATGTGGCAACGAATGCGTGTGTGTATGTTTTTTGTGTGCACACACAGCTCGCGCATGCAGCTGTATGATTAAACTCCCTAGCTTAAAGTGTCGACGCTTCCGCCCCTTCTTCCGCCCTTCCTCCCCCCTCTTGGTCTTTCGTTGAAGGTCTCAGGATTTCCTGTTGGCTCCAAAACAGGAAGAATAGTGGCGAGGAGAAATGCTTTTTATCAGAAGAAGAAGAAAAAGGAAGAAGGGCAACCACATCGTGAAGGCCCCCTGTCCAATTTCTCATCTAGGAATTCTTCCCCTTCCTCCCCCTAATTTTCATCGAAAGTGCCTCTTTTGCCTCCTCCCACCTTCCACTTTCTTGGCTCGATCGCTCCCTCGCCCAGGGCGAATAAGGTCAGCTATATTGGTATCCTCGGGCCCAGGTGAGCGCTGCGAATGGGACGCATCGTTTCCTCCCCCTCATTTATTCCCCTATATTTTTTTTGGATGTTTTTATCGCTCCTTCTTTTGTAGGCGGCGGCATCACCCGTCTCTTTCCCACCTCTGATATGTTGTGGCTGGAGCGGCGGCGCGCTAGATGGCCTTGATTAAGAGGGTAGAGAAGGATGGCTGAGTTGCCGGGATAGATTCCGGGGCACCTTGTAGTCGGATACGCTCCTTCCTCCTTTTCGGGCACGGTGGAATAGAGGGAGGAAGGAGATAATCTTCTTTTCCCCTTTTCCGCCCGCCGCAGCGGCAGTCAGGGCGAGAATTATTAGGAGCCGCCGGAGCATAATTTTCTGCGAGGCGAAGGAGAGGAGGGGGCTGCTTTGCTTCCTTTTGCATAAGGGGAGGGGAAGAGCCCTTTTCAAAAACCCAAACTCCCCATTCTCCGCAAAACCCACATACGCCCCCACCTCTCCCTCTCCCTCTCCCCACTTTTCTGGAATTGGCCGCCGCCCCCGACCTTGGAAAGAGGGCCGCACCGAAATGGGTCGGGCGAGGGAGGGATGAGGTGCACGACGACGACGACGCAGCTCGGTTGGGGACGATCGACCGAAAGGAGTGGCTCCCAATTTTAACTCTTGAGGCCCCCGGAAGAAATGGGGAGGAAATGGAGGAGAAGGGCGCGGCTTGCGGTCGTTGCAACGTCGCCTCCTTCTGCCCTGAGATTGGAATAGGGAGCGTGGCATCTTTTCATTTTCTTCCTGTGCAGCTCGTGCCTCGCACCTTTCAAGCTCCATTGAGTTGCCTGAGAGTTTTTTCCCCTCCGTCTTTCTCATTCGTAGTAATTTACATAATGTTCTCCTTTTTCTAAAAAGGAATGAATAACGGAGAGGCC
>JAAUYB010061298.1_pt1 | contig 12675 bp, 10 predicted proteins | sample 7278071 | NCBI WGS metagenome assembly JAAUYB01 (sample SAMN14350121, study PRJNA611818) | marine sediment metagenome | isolation source: surface marine sediment (1.8m) | place: French Polynesia: Moorea | collected 2018-08
GCAGCATGGATTCGGGTCGATTCGGCGGCTACGACGCCCACACCGTGGTTCTGCAGACGGAGAGGCACTTTGAGGCCGAGCAGGACGTGGTGGGGGAGGAGGGAGATGGTGGCGACGGAGCGTGGACCAGGCAGGAGTGCGGGGAGGAACAAGACTTGGAGGAGTTCTACTCGGAGGAGGAGGTGCACCCAAAGGCAGACGAGGAGGAGAAAGGGGACAAAGAAGAAGACAAGGATCAGGATCAGGGAGAAGAACCCCAGAGCGACAAGGCCGTGCAGGCTGAGGAGCGCCGCCGCCTGGAGGAGCTTGATTCCCGCACCGTCTTCGTGTCCGCCTCCAGCCCCGCCCACTTGAACCCCTCCACCTGGATGCACTTCTTCCCGGGCGACCTGGCCCTGGCCAGCGTCGTCGGAAACAGGGGCCTCCTCAAGCTGGTGGCTCTAAACACGGAAAAGCGCGACTGGGTGCGCAGAATGGCCGAGAACCCCAACAGCGCCATCGCCAGGGAGGGATGGTGGGGAGGGGGCGGAGGCGACGGCGGCGGGCGAGCCCCCCTCCGAGTCGTCCCCAACGACACCTTCAACCAGATGAACCTTCTGGACGGCGTCAGGAACGGGCGTGAGCTCATGGTGCTCGGGCTGCCCCGAGGAGACTCCAGCGCCAGACGGTTGAGGGCGCTACTCCCCGGGTCGAGGTTCCTCCGGTTCGCCGGGCGCCAGGGCGACCGGGCCTTCGCCGTATTTGACCGGGAGGAAGAGGCGGCCGAGGCGTTTTGGGCGGTCAAGCCGTCGGCGGGGGCCAGGGGTCGACCGCCGCCAACAGTCATCTACAAGAGGGAGCGCAGGGGGATGTGAACACACGCGGCGGCCAGGATCAGATCGGGGGGCGAATTCGCGGTAAGATGAAAGTATCGGGGACAATCTCGTAGTTCTTCTTCTTTTGGTTCTGTATCAAAATTTATGAATTCTTGTTTTTTTAGTGCGCCTTCCAGGCTCACGACACGCACTGTTACTAATATGGGGTTTTGATGCTATGCAAGAAAGAATTACACTGGAAATTCAGCTAATAACTGCTGGGCATACGACAATACTTTTTTTCTCTTCTCGGTAAGTTCAAGTGGTATTTTTTTGTACAACACAGCAAAAGTGGTTGTGCTTCCTTTGAGTCAGTGTTGGTTGAGTATCTTGGGGTAGGATTTCATGCAAGAGCAAAGGTTGCAACAACCTTTGTCTAAATGGCAGCTTGTTGGTTTGGCATCGAGGAACTAAATGCGAGTTGCGAATGCGTGGGAGAGTACGAGGTGGGGGGCGGGGAGGGCGAATGGGAGGGCGAGGAGGAAAATGATTCTCCTGAACTGGAAACGGAGGGTTGCCTCTTTCGCTTGTGCAGCAGCAGGTCCTCTGTGAGCGAGGGCGACAGCTTGACCCTCCTGACCGCCCACCATCTGCAGTCGTCGCAGGTGACGGACAAGGTCTGTCCCTTGAGGTCCACGGTGAAGAGGTCCCTGCTGCTGTATGGGCGGGAGCAGCCGCTGCACAGGAAGGATCCGAGCGGAGAGGCTGCGTCGAATACGTCCGTGAGGGAGATGGAGCAGCGGTAAGAGGCCTCCTCGGAGAGCACCGCCATGGTGGAGCTGCTCCGGCTGCTGCTCAGGAGCACATCTGGATCGTCCTCGTCTCCGAAGGCGGTGCAGGAGGCGATCTCGTCCTCGCACTCGGCGTCCATGCCCAGAACCAGTCTGGCGGCGGAGGTCGACGAGGAGGCCATGTTATCAGTCTGCTCCTCCGATTCCCCCTTTCCCCTGGGCGGCACGAACCTCTCCTGTGGCGACTCTAAAGCGTCTGTCGATAACGGACGTCCGCCACCTCTGTTGGCGCCGAAGAGGAAGCAGGCGTTTTCCTTCTCTCCCTCCTCCTCCTCTTCCTCGACGTCGTTTTCATCGTCTCTTCCAATACTGAACTCGAGGTCTTTTATGTCGACCTCCTTTGCCAGACTTTCCGTCGAAGGGGTCCTCGTTGACCTCTTTGAGGGTGGCAGCGGCGGAAGAGGGGGGGAGGATCCCTCGTCGTCGTGTTCGCCACTGGGTGGCTCTTTTGTAGCTGGAGGGGCCTCTTCCTTTGCGGCGGTTCCATAGAAGCTTGTTTTTGATATGGGTTTGAGCACTGGCGACTTGGAGGAGGGAGAGGAGGGCTTATTATTGCACTCATCCTCGTCGTCCTCTTCTTGGGTTCCTCCTTGGGAGGCTAGAGTAGCTTCATCTTCAGTACTAATAATGCCATCGCTTTCAAAGAGTCCTGAGCAAACTTTGTCACAACCAACTTCCTCTTCCTCGCCTCGTGTTTCTGAAGGAATCTTATCTGTTCCCCTCCCCTTCTCCATCCTGGCCACTTTGGCCTCGGGCATCTCCTCCAGCTCCTCCGCGCATGATTCCTCGAAGCTGTTGGGCCTAGCCCTCTTGGCAGCTCTCTTCTCCTCGGCCGGCGGCCTGCCTCTCCTCTTCCACCTAGACTTCTTCCTTTTGAGATCCACGATGTTTTGCCGCATGTTGCAGAAGGAAACGGCAATCACCCACTTTCCGGTGGCGGCAGAAAATGAAGACGATGCGGACGAGGCAGCGTCTTCTTCCTCCTCCTCCTCCCCTGATGCAGACTTTTCTCTGGCGGCGAGAAAGTCTTTAAGTCCGTCCGCCAAGGAGAGCCTCTCCTCCTTATCCCCCTCCTTCGTATCACCTCCTGCCTGCTTCTCCTCATCCTCGTCCTCTCCCTCCTGCATTGGTGAGGGTATCCCGGTGGAGGAGGGCGAGACCCCCTCCTTGTCGTCTCCCCCGGCGGAGGGGGGAGGAGTGTCGAAGAGGTGCGAGGGAGGGGAAGAGGAGGACATGGTGGTGGTGGCGGCAGAGACGGAGACGTCCTCCTCAGTCTTGCTGTCGCCGCTCCCGTCTCCGGTGGCGGCGCCGGGGGTGGTGGCGGCAGCCGCGGAGGTCGACGAAGAGGTGAATGCTTTGAACAGGCACAGCATGTTGGCTGCAGTGCCGGTCCTCCTCCAGGCAGCGGAAGCGAGGGAGGTAGCAGCTGGTACAGGACTTTGGCAAGTTTAGCAGTCTTTTCTTAGCCTCATTGTTAAAGTCTTTGTGTTTGATATGGCCGCTGTCGACCTCTTATTGCTCTTCCAGAATGCAATCACTTCCCCGCCCCTCCTCACCTTGGCCTTCAATGGTTGTTGGTAGCTGCTGTTGGCTGCGTATCGATCGCGGTTCCAAAACAGGATCGCTTTGTTCCCCCGCTGCTGCAGCATTCCCTCCTCCATCCAGCAGTTGGACGGTCGGTCTTTGGCCGTTGGTGGTGGATGGAGGTGGAGGTGCTGCTGGGTAGGTTTTTTGGAGGGAATGAGGCGGCTGCTTCCTCCTCTCCCGCCGCCCATCCTGACCCACCGAGTAAAGAGGAGAGTTCTTTTTGCCCCATTCTTCAACTTTTCTCTAACCCAAAAAGATTCCTATTCCTAACCTTCCTTCGCTCGAATTCTTCACGGCGATGTTTTTGACCATTTGATTTGCATTAGTTGTTGATATTAAAAAAAAGGTATTTTTTCTATTTCTATTTTGGTTTTTTCTCATGTTCGTATGAAAAGAGTCTTCACCATTTCATTTTCTTCAGGGAATGTAGAAACCTACAAATTCGGCGGAGGCTTAGTGTTGAAAAAGGCACAAGGTACTTGCTCTCAACGTTAATGAAAAAAACAATTAAAGCATGTAAAGGCCTCCTCCTCTCCGCCGGTCGGTTGACCCATCGTTCCTTCTTTAAGGCAGGAGAGGCGAGAGCCAACGGAGGTGAGTTTGGGGGGGAGAACAAGGGAGGAACAGCGGGAGTTGCCCCCATCTCTTTCCTCCCCACACTCTTCCTGTGTGTTGCCGCGGGGCAGCCATTTCGCACACGGTATTGGAGGAGAGAAAGGAGAGGGGATGGAGGAGATGGGTTTTTCAAACCGGCAGCGGGAAAGGGGTGTGATATACGGGAAAAGGGGTGTGTTCCGAGGGCGGCGCTTCCTTGAGGGGTGCGCGACATGTGTATTTACAATACGTACGTAGTGTACACTAGGATATACTGCGTAGTTTTCTCACCGAGGGTTCAAAGTCCAGCAGTGGCATGTAATCCTTTCTTGCACAGGGATTTGTAGCAATTTTCCCTCTCCATCGCACGAGTGAACTAGACCGGTTCAAGCAGCGGTTGACCTAGGAACTTACAAACTGGGGAAAAAGTTGGGTCTATTTATCCTGCAATTCACGCAATTTCAAATCGGGCACTTATGCAAGTCTCTCCTCTCTCTTTTTGTCAAAACGTGGGTGACCCATTTAAGGCGGAAGAGACATGTGATGATGCCTGCAACCCGATTGTATTCATACACGCGAAGTAGGTTTGAATTTGGATTTCAAATTCTTTTATGTGAGGGGTAGAAGAAGAAACCTTTCCTGTAACTAGCTGCGGAATAGTTGGAAATATTTCTCCCCTCCCGAGGTCGTTGATGACAAGGGGAACACGCTGCAAAATGTTGCGACGAGAATGCGGATGTGGAAGAGGAGGAGCATGGACAAAAAAGTGGGCTGATGATGAGAGGAGGAGCTTGTGTTTCTCGTTGACCTCAGCATCTTGTAATGGGGGAAGTCCGAACGGAAATCTCGAAGTCCGTGAGTCACGCGGGGAAAGAGGCGGCGGGTGACCCAGTACGGTATCAGACTGCTTGGCACCAGCGACGACGACGCCGATGCCCCATTGTTGGACAACTCTTGTGGGGAACGTACGGAAACACTCTCCCCTACCCTACGCTCTCTACCCATCGTAACTAGCCCTTGTTTACGGCTTCTCGGGTGTAAAAAAACTAAAGTGTCGACTTTTTTTCTCCAAAGAGGACGGAAGGCACATCACACGATTCGTCACTTGTTTACGAAATCATAATCATGTCTTTCCACATGAATGTACTGCGTACCAAGCAATCTGCTTGAAACTGGTGTCGATGCTTTTGTGGGCTTCGTTATTTTCCAAGAAACGTGCGGGGACTTTTTCCACTTGACAAATGTTGCGCGTGAACAAACTTTTTACAAAATGTAGAAGACAAAGGAATTTTCTACCACTTTTTTCGGTCGGTCGACATGTTCGCGATCTGCATAGTTCCCCCCGCTCTCTTTAGACATGCTGGCGCTTCTTCCTTTTCTTCTCCCCCGATCAAAACTGCTTTTTCGGACGTCCTCGCTCCCTTCCCTCCCTCGCGCCCTCCCTCCCGTTCGTCCGATGGGAGGGGTGGAGACTGGATCCGACGATGGAGAGAAAGAAGTCGTCTTTTGCAGGACCAGATTCTTTATCAACTTCTCGTCTGCCTCCTCGTAAATCTCTTTGCTGCGTAGTCCCTTCTTCCCCCTGCACATTATTTCTTCGCAAACCCCAGTGCCTCCTCAGTCCTCAGTTCCAAAGTGCGCCTCTCCCAGAAAAGTGGGCGCCATTTTTTTGTAGCGCTGACTTGTTATTTGAAAGAGGAGGTGGACTTGGCCGAACTTTGACATAAGACAGTTGGATATATAGCAATATATCGAGAGTCAAGACATATCCAAAGACTCACAATGGCGGCCGATCCTCCTACTAAATTGTTGCTGCTGTCGCTGCTGCTGCTGTCCTCCCTGAGCTTCACCTGGTGCCAGCGCCTGAGCACGGGTGCCTCCGACTGGTACATGCGCTTCCACGATTTCGACGACCTGGTGAAGCGCAGCGTGGACCGTCCCGTCACCCGCTCCTTCCGCGTCTCGTCCTCTGTGCGCCACCGCTTCGCCTCCACCGCCGTCCGCACCGCAGTGCACAACCCGGCCCCGGTAGAGCAGACCTTCCGCTTCGGCTTCGCCATGCCAGCGGCCGCGCTCGTCTCCGGGGTCAGGCTGGCCAGGGACAGCGACTACGAGGGAGCCTCCTCACGGTTCAACGAAAGCGGATGGAAGGAGGGTAGGTACTACCACGCCGGGCAGAGGGGGAGGTACTTCGGAGGGGAGGAGGAGATGGAGGAGGACGAAGGAGGAGCAGAAGGACAGGTACGGAAATCACCGTTGTTATATTTTGGTCGTTTTTTTATCCCAGTATTTTTTCGAAGCGATCTACATCATTTTCTACTGTTGAGTAATTTCCTCCCAGGGTTGGCAGAACGCGGACGGCCAGCTGATCCTCGACGCCAGCGCCAGCTTTAAGCAGTTCGTACTCCCCATCCGCATCCTCCCCGGTGACAACGTCACCGTGGAGCTCACCTACGAGGAGCTGCTGGAGCGCAAGGAGGGCAGATACGAGTACAGCGTTAGCGTCAGCCCTGGTGAGATCGTGAGGGACTTCCGGCTGGACCTGTCCGTGGAGGAGAGGCACCCGCTCAGGGACCTCAAGGTGGTGGCGCCAGTCATCGGAGACCTGGGCGACAAGGTCACCTTCGCGGCAGAGGACTACTCCGACTACGACTACGACCTTCTGCAGGCGTCCCCAGGCGTGGCCCACGTCTCCTTCGGCATGGAGGAGGTGGACCAGTTCGACTACTTCGGGCGGCACGGATTCACCGGGGACTTCTCCGCCTCTTACGACGTGGAGACCCTCCCGGACGAGCTGGACCTGATCGTGGCGGAGGACTCCTTCGTGCACTTCTACACCGTCCCGGACGACCAAATGGACAGCATCCCCCGCCACGCAATCTTCGTCCTCGACGACTCAGAGTCCATGTCCGGCCCCAAGTCCGAGCACGCCGCAGAGGTCCTCTCCCTACTCGTCTCCTCGCTGTCAGACAACGACTACGTCAGCGTCATCACCTTCAACAACACCGTCAGAATGGTCCAGCCGCCGGAAGATGAGGTTGCAACGGGAAACGAGACCATTGCGAAGAAGGCCTTCCCTGTCAATCAGAACAGCACCGCCGATATGGTATCTTTGTCCGTCTCTGGGCTGGGCCGGAGCCGGTGCTCCTCCAACCTATCTCTGGCAGTGTCCGAGGCCATGGCTCTGGACAGGGACATCTGGGAGGCGGGGAACCTTCCCGAGAACGCCTACACTGTAGTGGTTCTGGTGACGGACGGGCGGTCGGAGGCATCCAGGCCGGAGAAGCGGAGGACGGTCAACCGGGTGCGGGAGGCCAACCGCGCGGCAAGGATCCCCGTCTTCATCGTCGGTGTTGGCTTCGACGCGGACATGGACTTCCTGGGCGAGGTGGCGGATAGGGCGGGAGGGGTGGCCGCAAACGTCATCGAGGACCTGGACGTGCGGCCGCAGCTTGCGCCGTTCAGGGCAAACCTGGACGAAGTCGTGCTCAAGAACCTACGACTCAGCTACATCGGCGGCGCATTCGACCAGGACAGTCTGACCAACGCCCGCTTCCTGGCCTTCCGCGCGGGGACTTCGGTGACGGTGGCGGGAAGACTGATACTGAATGACAGCTCGGTCCCTGCTCAGTTCGAGGTTGAGGCCACCGGGCAGTCCGCCCGCGGGCTCTTCCTCGACCACCCTCCTACCCTGGCGCTGAACGGCGTCGCCCGCTGCGACGGGGTGGTCACCCTGTGCTCCGAGGCGGACCTTCTGGGTGACTGCATCGACGTGAGTATGTCCAGGTCCAACCTGTGGGAGTTCGGCTTCGGCAACCGCGCTGCCTCCGCCAACGTCAGCGGCGACTGCGCATGGGTCGTGTACTCCGAGACCTACTACGGCGGGGAGAGCTTCATCCTGGTGCCGGGATCCTTCCCAGCACTCCCTCCCCCCATGCACAAGGCCATTTCTAGCGTAAGGGCACAATCGCTGGCGTCCTTCGCACCTCCGCCGCAGCCGACGGTGATTGAAGCTGTGGCGGATTCGAAAGACGACACAAGTGCAGCCAAGGACGACGACGGCGAAGTGTACAAATCATCATCATCCGAAGAGGAAGAGGAAGAGGAGACGGGCGACAAAGTGGATCAAGGAGATGAAGATGACACCAAGGACGCGGACGACAAGGAAAAGGAAAGAGGCGCGGACAGCACCGGTCATGTCAAGGTCCTTCTGGATCGCATTCGCGCCTTCCTCGTCATCAAGGACGTCCTCCGGCGCCTCGACCTTCGCCCTGAGAGCGTCACCTGGGAAGAAATGGACAAGGCCACCCTCTTGGCTCTCGGGCACGGATTCCTCACCCCCTTCACCGACCTCCACCTCAACAGAGAGAGCCAAAGCATCATCGTGGCGGAAGAGGAGCAAGAGGCCGATGTCGAGCCTTCCTCCGCCTGGCTGTCAGAGACGAGCGTGGTGACCTACCGCGACTTAAGCCCGTCCGGACTCCTCTTCTCGCTGGACGACGACCCGCACATCAAGCGTCAGTGGGAGGCGCTGCAGCAGTGCCGGCCGCCCGTCGCCTGCATAGGGAACTTCCACTTCGAACTGCTGCCCAAGGAGGAGGACGTCGTCACATGGGATGGTGAGCAAGAAATATTCAAGTAGTCCTAGTTTCGTTATTAAATGCGAACAGTTTCTTTCGCAGGCCAGCCGCTGAGCAACGGCGGCTCCGGCAACTGCTCCAGCACCCTGACGCTCTTCACCAAGCCGGACTTTGGCGGCGAGTTCCTGGAGGTGACCTCCTCCGTGCACCAGCTGTACCACTCCTCCGTTTCGCAGCGGATGCGATCGCTGCGGGCGGAGGGAGACTGCTGCTGGCTGCTCTTCGACAGGAGGTTCTTTGCCGGGAATGTGGAGAAGGTGTGCGGGCCGACCTACGAGCAGGGGCTCAGGCTAACAAACGTGGGGTCCGCAAAGAGGATCTCGCCTCCGCCTCCGCCGCCAACTCCGGCTACTACACAGCCTCCTTCGTTGACGGAGAGGAAAGAGGATGGAGACACTGCGGCGGAAGACGAGGGCGTCGCTGCCGAAGTCTTGCTCCCTGAAGAGAGCGAGGAGGACGCCTCCTCGTGATACAAGAATCCTATGCTGTGAAAGTCGCCCTAATTGCATTCTGTCAAGATCCTATTTTACAGGACATGTACGTACCAGATTGATTTTTTTTGCGCAGCGCTAGTAGCGTCCCAGACGAGAGTGTGAAAGTAGTCGATGCTCGCAAAATTTGTGAAGGCCCTTCCCATATAAAAATGTATTTTCCCCTGTGCCGTTTGGACAATACAGATTTCCAAGTTACCCTCACTCTTTTGGTGACATCATCGTATTTATTCCAATCTCGTTAGCAAAAGCGAAAAAAAACCGGCCGGGGAGAGAGAGGGGTCATAAATTCGACATTTATATGGCTTGTCCGTTGACTGATATATTGTTCTTCTAGTTTCAAGTCGTCCGAACATTTCGTATCCCGAAAACGGAAAAAAATCCCGCCGTTTGTAGCAGACATGAAAAAGAAACTTTTGTTTATTTCGGATACTTAAGCTTTCTTTGCTACAAAATATCTTTGATATCACATTCAACACTTGACTGAGTGCCTTTATAGAGGCTAAGGTGCCCAAGGTGACTTTGAAAACAGGTACAAATGTTGTTGCTTAGTGCTATGTGGCATAGATTGTTCGGCCTTTGCTGCGTTAATTGCTTTTTCATGATTGTGAAACTGCATTTGATTGAGTACTTGGTGCCTTATTTGTTTTAAATGCTTCGTACGGGTTAGGTAAGTGGCACTAAAATCTATCCATGATGCTAGCCGGAATTGTTTTTTCCCCCCAAATCTTTTTTTGTTGCGGTTACTGAGAGTCCGTTTTTGCCTGCCTCTGCTATTTCTTGACCTTGAAGAAATGGCTGAGCACGTCGATTGGCAGCGGGAAGAGGATGGTTGAGTTCTTCTCCGCGGATATGTTGGTAAGGGTTTGCAGGTACCTGTAGAAAAGTGGAGAAAACAGTGTGAGGTTTGTTTCAAACTTATTTTGCGACATGGGAGCTCACCTCAGCTGCAAAGCTGCCGGTGACTCGGAAATGACGTCGGACGCCTCTTTCAAGGCCCTGGAGGCCTTCTGCTCACCTTCTGCCGCAATGACCTACGTGTGGGATTTTTCCCGAATAGAAATTTGATAAAGTTATGGATTGTCCTCTTTTTCTGCAAGTTTGTTACTTACCTTAGCCCTAGCCTCCCTGGCTGCCTCTGCCTCTGCGGCCATGGCTCTCTGAAGCTGGATGGGCAGGCGGACGTCCTTCACCTCCACGCGCTCGACCTGGGATCGGAACAGCAATCGGCGTCATCCCTAGTCTTAGCTATTGCTATTTTCGTCTCCATGATGTCACCTTGATCCCCCACGGGTCTGTGGCGGAGTCCAGGTGCTCCAGAATGTCGTGGGCGATGTTCTCTCGGTCGGACAAGATGTCGGACAAGCTCTTGGTGCCGAGAATCGTCCTGGGAGGAAATGCAATAGCATTGCGTAAATATAATTTATACCGTATGAAGATCCCTTATTTGTGTTCTGTCCATTGGGGCATATTTTGCTTGTATTCAATGGCATTGAAAAAATACTTTTTTAGCGGCGCATTTGGAGCCACCAAATTTCCACTCTGCATTGTACGAAATGAATTATTTGTTTCCGATTTTATCGACTTTCGTACGTTTTGCTCCTATAGTCCTACGGGTATTCCTCGTACCTGAGCGTGGTCGATGCCAGTAGTTTCGTGCTCTTGGCGAAGTCCGCCACGTTGCAGACGGCGGCCAGCGGGTTCCTGATCCTGTAGTAAACGACGGCGTCGACGGCGACGGTGACAGAGTCCTTGGTGAGGATCTCCTGCGGCGGCACGTCGAAGGAGATTGTCCTCAGGTCGGTCACCACGATCTGGTCCATGCAAGGGATGATGAAGAAGAGGCCTGGGCCAACCGCGCCACCCTCCTTCACTCGACCCAGGCGGAAGATCACAGCGCGCTCGTATTCCTATAAAAGTTTTTGGGAGAATTAGAAATGTGAATATTTAACTTCCATTGACTGAAAGTCAATGATGGTTGTTTTCCCTCTTTTTTCAGTTTTGCGTCTTCTCATCTCTCTTCTACAGGGCGGAAAATTGGAAGCATCGATTTTTGTTCTGCCGCATATGACTTTCCAATTAACGGATACGGCCTCTGGATCAAAGGGTAGATTCTTCATCTTCTAATCAAGGACGGGTAAGAATAGAGCCACTTGTCTCAATAATAAAGTCATCCATCAGCTCAGTCATTTGAAAAGCTATTAGCTATGAGATAATGAGAGACTCAAAACGTCCGTCCTTGTTTGGAATTAATTTTGAGATTGTTTTCCCGTCAAATGCCAACCAGGTTTTTCTCTCCCCCTCCCCCCCTGTCTAGCAAACCGACGCAAATAGCACTGTATATCGAATTAACACTGTCGGACGTCGGGCATGTCATCAATTATTTACCTGGACCATCCTCAGGCAGGCGAGGAGGGAGAAGGGGAAGGTGATGACGATGAGGATGTAGGAGAGGAAGGTGATGAGACCGACCACGAAGCCATTGTCCTCGGGGGCGTTCTTCTAAACAAGACGGAAATGGGAAAAAATAGTACGTGGGCAATTATGGGAAAGAACGTAGCAATCGTCTTGATCGATTTCTGATCTCACCTCGAATGCGTAGTTGTCTACGACGGTGTTGGTGGGCATGATGGAGTCTGAGAAGGCTCCGGTGTTGGGGCGGGTGGGGCCGCCGTTGTTGCCGCCGTTGGCCTTGTTGCCACCGCTGCCGCCGTTGTTGTCCCAGCGGGTCCCGTTCCCGTCCTCGACTGAGGACAGCATCATGGCGACTGCTCCTCTCCCCCCTCTCGCCAGTCGATGCCGAATGGAGGAGGAGGCGGTGGCGGTGGGGGAGCCACCGCGGGAACGGAGCGGAGAAAGAGAGGAAAGATCAACATGAAATATTCATTTGAACAAAGCCGGCGGACGAGGCCGGCCAGAGGCCGACGCTTCGCTTGTCGACGTGGTACAGTGACTCGCTCAGTCCTTTCAATTAGAGAAGTTGCTTCGATTTTCCGCGGAGGCGGAGAAGAGATGCCACGGCTGCAAACGTGGGCAAAGAACTTGACGGCGGCGAGCGAGCTCCATTTCGCGCCTTGCAGTTGTACATAGGTAGCATCAATGATATAGACCTACCATTTACTGTTGTCTCCACCCCCCGATTTCTCGCACCTTCGCCCACCTATGGCTGGTATCACCGGGGTCCGGGGCTCGCTATGGTGACGCCTCTGCCGACGACGCCGGGTATTACGGCCTTTAATGTTTTTCTCGAAGGACTCATGGGAGAGGAGCGGTACGTACTTCGTGGACGTTGTGTTCGAGGGGCCACTAGAATATTCTCACACGTATCTCAGACACGAGCCAAAAAAGGCAGATTTGAAGGCACCCACCAGCACCATGCATGGGAATTAGGAGCACGACAGACGAAACGACTCGGAAGAAATGTTCCGCTTACTGAAACTTTGATGCTCTCAGGCAGTAACGGCGAAAAACCGCCTTTTTATTTGAAAGCGGCTCTGGATCTTGGAGACATTTTTTGCGGTTGGACGATGAACCCTCACCCAGTTGTCTAACGATCTATGTCTTCCGCCTAACGTTGTGTGAAAACTGAAATTTTGACATTTACACCACCACTGTGAATCGGCAGCTACGTTCATTACCTTTTCAACAGGAATTTGAAATGATCCCAAAGAATAGTTTTCCTTTCTCACGCGCTATCGGAGTCGGACACAAACCTTGA
>JAAUYB010129410.1_pt1 | contig 12672 bp, 13 predicted proteins | sample 7278071 | NCBI WGS metagenome assembly JAAUYB01 (sample SAMN14350121, study PRJNA611818) | marine sediment metagenome | isolation source: surface marine sediment (1.8m) | place: French Polynesia: Moorea | collected 2018-08
GTGGGAGGTGGATATCCCTATTTTCTATCCCCCGTCTTCCTCCCTTCCCCCTTTCCCTTCCTATATCCTCCGCCGCCTCCCACCGACGATATGTGGGGAGGCAGGAAGGAGGAGGAGGAAGGCCTCTCTGCGGCCATATTCCCCCTTCCTCCTCCTCCCTTTCTCCGCCTCTTTATCACCGCCGCCTTCCTCTCCCTCGGTGTCGGGGGAGGGAGGGAGGGAGGGATCCGCCCCATCTCCTCCTTCTCCTCCTCCGCGCTGCTCGTATTCGCTTCTCCCTATATTGCCCTCCCCCTTCTCATTCCATGCACCTTTTCCCCCCTTTTCCGCCACCGCACGCCTCCTCCTCCCCTTCTGTGCAACAACAACGACGAATACCACCCGAATGCAAACTCTCCCGTCCCGAGAGGGGGGAGGGGACCAAAAAGGGAAGAGGAGAGGGAAGGGGAGGAAGCAAAAAGCAAAAACCGCCTTTTATGCTTTTATGCTGTGCCAAAGTTAATTTCGGACGTGCAGACAAGGGGGGAGGGGGAGGCGGGAGGAAGAGGAAGGGAGGGAGCAAAAAAATAATGCTTATGCATGCAAATAGTGAGCTCCGTTCTCCGCCTCCGCTCTTTCCCTCCGTCGGCCGAAGAACCCATCCATTACACACAGGGGGGGACAAGTCCCTCCGTCCCTCCCTCCCTCCCCGCCTTTCTCTTCTTTCCCCCATTTTCCCGTCTTCCCCCCTCGCTGCGTAAACAAAACTTGAAAGGTGGGCTCGCCATATAGAAAGGGGGAGAGGGGACAGCATGCGTGCACAACATTCTACCTACTACCAACACCGTCTCCGTGTCACTATGCACGGTAGGGAAGGAAGAGGCGGCGGCGGCTTAAAGTGGCATTCACGTGTCGCACGCTCGAGCGAGCAGGGAAGGGCCCTGCCCCACCCGCCTCCAACATCCCCGCCAATTTGGGAAAATTGCCCTACGCAAAGAGAAAACGCTCCCTCCGCACAGGGTGGATCAAAATGGGGGGAAACAATGAGGCCGGAAGGAAGGGAGTGTGGGCGTGACCGGCATGGAAACAGGTCGGTCAAACAGGGAGGGACATTTCGTGCTCCGTTGACTTTGGTGCCTCGCGCGGGCTGGATGGGAAGGGGGAGGGAGGGGATAATGCCTGGTGCGTGATAGCGATAAGAGGGAGAGGGGGAACGGAGGAGACGGAGGGGGGAGGGCGGAAGGAAGGAAGAGGGGCAGGACCCACTGATCTAATTGCCTGCCGCACCCAATGCTACTCTCCGTGAGCGGAGGAGGCTACTCCTTGGGGGATCGCGTTCCGCAGAAAAAGAAAAGAGAAAGGAAAGCGGGAATCGAATTGGACTTTTCCCCCAATTCCTTCCTCTTTCCCCTCCGTCTCTTCCCCGGCTCTCCGCCTCCGCCGCAGGAAGCCCGCCTTTTCTTCCTCCGATCTTCTTCCCCAATAAATTGTAGCCGCTGGTGCCACACTGCGCCTGTCTCTCGGCCGACCCACCCACCGCCTCCATCCCACCGCCTCACTCTTTTTTAATTTCCCCTTCTTTTCTCGATCCCGGGGCTAAAAAGTCGCTCAAGTGCCCATTCATCTCCCCCTTTCCCTCCCATCTGTCGCCATCAGGCCATCTCTTCCTCCTCTTCCTCTTTTTTGTGCCCTTCCTTTCGCCCTATTTCTTCTTCCGTTTGTCCTTTCCAATTGTTTTTTCTCCCTTCTGTGCACAAGGGGATAGACGCTCTGTTGCGAAATGCCCGACATGCAAGAGGAAAGACACGGAAAGAAAATTGCTAGGGAGCCAGGAAGAGAGGGGGGGGTGGAGGCTAGCTCACTTCTCCTTCCATTTTCCCGACCACTTCTACCACCACCACCTTTTGCAAGAGGGGGCCGGCCGCTGGCGCCGCCTCCGGGCTAATGAAATTACAGGAGAGACGAGCAGTAAAGAAGAAAGGGAAGGCTGAGCGGAAGAGATGGAAAGGTCTCGTTCGGCCTTTCGTGCATGAAATAGCACCGCCTTTAGGGAAAAGGGAGAGAGTAGAAAAGGGGGTAAAAAAAAGTGAGCGGCGAGGGGGGCCAAAGTAAAGTTTCGAAGTTTACTTTCTCGACACTTTGGCAGCTCAGAGCGCGAGTCTTTCCTCCCTTTACGCGGCTCTAAAATTACGGTTTCCCAAATGAAGATGCCCTTCCCCGAAGCCAAGGCGAGGAGGGGAGAAGCGAGGCGGCCCAGTGTGAGAAGGGGGAGCTTTTAGCCCCCCTTAAGGTGCCCCATAGAGACCCCCGTTTATTATCCTATAAGGTGTGACGACCCACGGACCCACCGACCGACCCATGGACCGACCCCCGCCGGAGCCCCGCGGACAGCAAAGTACCGAGGGCCAAAATAAGAAGGCTCACGCCAAGGGACCGGTGGGGAGAGGGAAGAGGGAACTTCAGGGGGAAAGGAGAAGACAAAGTTTCCCCGGCAAAATGAAGGAGGGCGGAGAAAAAGAATGTTGTGAAGTGCTCAGCACTGAACAGCAAAGGAGGACCCCTTCTTTTATTTCTTTGGAGGAGGAGGGTACCTTTGAGTCTGTTATCTTTCGCGGGCAGCCTGAAAAACAACAAGACCACCACCTCTTCTTCCTCTCTCCTGAGCTCCTCCTCTTTAAAAGGGAGCAGCACACAGTCTCCCTTTCCCCCGCCCGTCTTTCTTCTCCTATTTCGCCAGTCGGCTAAAAAAACAAGGCTTCTTTTTTCGCCTCTTCTCTCTTTTTTACGGCCGTTGTCGGCTCCTTTCGCCGCCGCCAAATTGCTACCGTCGACCGACCGACCGTCAGACCGACCGACCTGGCTTTAGCCTCCTCTTTACTTAAACTCGTCACGTTCACTTCTCTTCTTTCCCGCCCTCTTCTTCCCACGGTATCTCCCCCCCTCTTCCTCCTCAACCAGGACCTTGCCGTGGCGATGAAGAAGCTCGGGCTCAACCCGACCGAGACCGAGATACAGGTGAGGACATATAAAATTGCCCCATTAAAGTGTGGCCATCAAATGAATGCGGAATTTCATTTCATTTCTCAGGACCTCATCAACGAGGTGGAGGTGGACGGCCTCATCTATTACCAGGTGAGCAGAGAAGTGGGAGGAGGGTCGGTGCCAAGTGGGGGAGAAATAGGGCTCGAAATTCCAGAAAGTCCTCCTCTTTGTCGTTCCTTCGCCCCTTTTCTGAGCAAGGGGCGTTAACTTCCCCTGGCTTCATTCCTTTTCCACCCCTTTCCTTTCCCCTTCCCGACCTCTTGTCGCCTTTCGCCGAAAGTGAGAAGGAAGAGGAAGAAGAAGAAAGGGGAGGAGGCGATTAGCTGGCGTGGTAATGGTGACGGATGAAGGCAATTTCCTCTTTTTTGCGTTCTTCCTTCCTCTTCCCTTTCCCTTTCCCGCTCCTCCTTTTCAGGAACACTTTGTTTTGAAACGGAAGGAGGGAAAAATTGCCTCCATTTGTGCGCCGCTACCTCCGACTGTTCTTGCGCCCGCCCACACCCATTTTCCCCACCCCTTTCCACCTCTCACCTCCGTTTCCTCCATCTGTTGCAGGATTTTTGTAAGATCATCATCAGGAAGATGAGGGAGGAGGACGAGGAGAACTTCTACCAGGTCAGTTTTAAAGTCCTCCGTGGCCTTTTTGCGTTGTCCGAATTTTCCCCCATTTTGGTCACACAGGAACTGTTCCGCACCCTGGTTGGCCCCAACCCTCCGCCTCCCGGCAACGCCCCGGCTCTGCCGTACAACGTGACCCGCCAGCGCCTCTCCCTAGAGCAGTTCGACATGGTGATGCAGTCGCTGCCCCTGCAGGACGCATCGCTCCCGTCCTCCCAGGAGATCAGGGAGATGTTCGCGGAGGCGGACAGGGACAGCAACGGGAGGATCACGTACAACGTCAGTTCTTTAACAGCCTATACACCTCAGTACGTGAAGGATATCAAAGTCAAAACTCCTCCGCATTCCCCTTTTCAGGAATTCCGCCGCATGTGCGTGGTGCCTAAATTGGAGACCATCCCAGACGCGCCCGGCAGCGGTTACCTTCCTAACGGGCAGCACTGGATGCCACAGAACGGGGGCGGACGAGGGGGATCAGGGGGGGCGGGCGGGAGCGGAAACGGGTCAGGGTACAACCACCGGCACCACCACCAGAGAGGAGGAGGGGGTTCCAGGGGCGGAGGGGGGAGCGGAAGCGGCAGGCCCCCGTCGGTCGTCTAGAAGAAAGAGTCAAAATTCTACAAAGAAGCAAAAAAAATCGTAGCACTATTTATCAACTGTTGACCTATATGCCAAACAGGCATTAGTGTTGCTCAAAAAAGAAATCCCACCACTGAGAAAACAAAAGAAAGGCAAACAACAATAACAACAACAACCAAAAAGCATATCTGTTATCGAACTGCCACCACAATTCCGGCATTTATAAGTGTAGGTGTGTGTTCGTTCCTATTCAATACATAATCCAATTCGGCCCATCCACCTACCTAACCAAGCCTTTCTCACGATTCTATCTCTGTCGCGGCGGTAGTGTCGGCAAAATGTTGAGTAGCATCCTGAGCAAATAAATTACTGCTATATCTCCCCCTTGAGAGCAGTCGACCGAGCATGTAGTACGTAGTGGTAGTACCAACCCTAGTATACGTACGAGAGGACGACCTCCTTTTCCTCCCCACCTCCCTTGGTTGGCGAGCGCAGTGCGGAAAACCAAGTTAATCCCCCTTCTCCTGCTTGCCCACGTCCCTTCCTCCCTTCCCCTTAATCTGCATCCCCCCTCCGCCGCCTGCCGCCTTTGCTGCTCCCCCAGGGACCGCGCCTGAAGATTGCTCGCCCTCCGCCTCTCTCCTTCCTCTCCTCCCCAAAGCGCCGTTTTAATATCCCGCGTTATTTATCATGCCGGTTCCCCCGCTTTCCCCTTCCCCACTCTCCCCACCATCATGCATCCATCCAAGGCGCACCGCAACATTCTGTTGCTTCCACTAAGGGAAAAGTTGGAAAAGAGAAAGCGAAGAAGGAGAAGAAGAGGCTTTCGGTCGTCCGTCCGTTCGTTGTGGAGGGCGTCAGCGGTTGCGATGTCCTAAGCAGAGCTTCCCTCCCTCCTTGGCTGTCCTCCCCATACCCCATCCCTTGGTCCCCCTCCTCTCTTTTGGCGCCAAAAGTTTTTGACAGGAAGGCAGCGGAAGAGGAAGAAGAAGAGGAGGGAAGGAAGAGACGTGGGTGGTGGCCATTGTCGCCTCCCTCCCTCCCTTGTGGACGTCGGTCGGTGTTGCCTCAGGCAAAGACAAAAGTGAGAGGAGAGTGCTGCCCCATTCTGTCTTCCTCGTGAACGCACTAACTGATAATATTTTGAGAGGCTTCGGGGCCGGCTATGTCTCCAAATGAAGAGGCTTTTATTGTAATGGGCCTTCGTCCTGTCCCCTTCTTGTTGGAAGCAAAAAATGCTTCTTTGTTCTATCCCTCTCTTCCCTTTTCGCCTTCACGCTCAAATGGCCCTGTCCTTTTTCCGCAGTCCACAAATGCGAATAACGGCCCATTCTTTTGGCTCCCTCTCTTCTCTCAATCACTCCACCCCGCCCAAAAACCGCCCCATCCTCCCCATCCTCCCTTTCCCCCTCGGTCCTCAGTCCCGCTTTCTTTCCCCCTCTCTCGATCCCAAACCCAACCCATTCGGTCGGACTTTTGCGGTGGAGGAGGCGAGGGAGAGAAGAGGAGGCGACCGAGATCGAGAGACCGGGGGGAAACCAAGTTCCCCTTCTGCATCAAAGGAGCTCAATCAAGAACGAAGAACCGCGGGGGGAGAAAGAGAGAGAGAAGAGAAAGAGAAAGGGGATACGCCAGCAGAACTGAAACTACCGACCAACTTTTCAAGGATGGTTGGACTTCCTTTCTTCTTTCTTTCCTTCCCTGCCGACAAATTAGTTCTCCGAGAAAGTTGGCAGCAGCGACTCTTCCTCTCCCTCCTCCTCCTTTCCCATTTCTTGGACATTGTTTCGAGGAGGGCAGAAAAGGTGAGCCTCCTCCTCCTGCTTCTCTTTCCCTTTCTTTCTCCACTGTAGTAGTACTTGCATCTTTCTTCCTAGCTTGAACGGGGCTGTTGGTGGTGTCGGTAGTGAATCTTCCCTCCTCTTCCCTCTCCTTGAAGGACTTGACGGCAGCTCTTCACTCCCCCTCCCCCTTTTCGCTTCAATGCCGAGGCCGTGATGGATGGGGTCCCCCTTTCCCCGTTCCTTCCTCCGAGTATTCCCCTTCAGGCTGTGCCAAGCAAGGTGTGCCGCCGCCGCCGCCGCGGGAAGACGAAGGAAAGACGGAAGCGAAGGGGGGGAGACGGGGACTGAGGTGGATTGATGAGCAAGGAAGGCTTCGGAGGAGGAGGAAGCTGCCCCCAACGTCGCCCGGGATGGAACACAAAAACCTCGGGCCGGTCCTCGTCTCTTCCTACCGCCTCCTTTTCCGGTGGAAAAAAGTTTGGGGGAGAAATTTTCATTTTTTAAAACTCGCCGATAAATCCCCCCTTCTTCCCCCCTTGCCTCCGCCCACCGCAGACGACCCCGTTTGGAACGAGCAGGCAGCCGGTGGATGGCAGGCATGGAAGAAGGGGAGGGAGGCAGATTTATGCCGCCAGTTTTAGGAACTTTTCTTTCCCCCTCTCTTCTTCCTTGTGCACAGGAGGGAAAAAAGAATGGAATCCCTGCGAAAGCCCCCTCTTCCTCTTCCTCCTTTCCTGCCAAAAAGAATTCCAAAGCCACAGCGAAGCAAAAAAGTGGTGGTGGCGGCGGCGGGCTTTCAGGGGGCCATTTCCCCCCTCCTCCCTCCCCCCTTTTCCTCCTCGGAAAAAGGCATTAGGATGAGAGGGTTTGGGCGTGGGACACTCTCGAAATAAAAATACTGGGTATACACTGAAGTACTACATGCCTGCTTCCCCCTTCCCCCTTCCCCTTCCCCTCCCATCTTCCGGACAGAACCCTTCCTACTTTTCTACTCTCCCTCCGGCCCTCCCCCCCCAAAAAAAAAGAAATCAGGTTTCATTCGTAGGGACGACCCCTCTTCACTTGTTGGTCGGCCCAGAAAAGTCAGCCCACTCTCGGTCTCTTCTCTTCTTTCTGCAAAAGCCCTCTTCTCTCTCTCTCTCTCTGCCCGTGGCATTAAAAAGAAGAGAACGGAGGAGGAGGGGAGGGGGACTGCATGGTTGGTGGGCGGACGGGCGGACCGCAAGCCCTTCCAAAAACTTTTTTGACGGTGCTTTTTCAAGCGGAACCTTTCATCCACTCCTTCCGCCTGCGGTCCCCTTTCCCCCTAAGCCCTCCCCCCTTCTCCACGCCCCAAATGGCTTTCTGACCGCCGCCTCCGGGGGGATGGGAGGGACGGACGGGGGAAGGGAGACCGCCCTCCCCTCGCCCGACTCCCCTTTTCTTGCCCCGGATGAGGAGAAGGGGCAAAGGTTTTCCGAGAAGAGAAAAAGTACGGAAAAAAGGGGGCGAAGGGAAAGAAAGGGTCGAGAAGGGGGTGGAAGGGCGGGCGAAACACGTGTTTGCAAACGGAAAGTCCATTACCTCGCGACGGTCAAACACCGGCTGGCCGAGAAAAGTGAGAAAGGCGAGAAGAAAAGGGAGCCAGATTTCCATCCAAGTGTACACGCAGCACTGCTGTATGTACATGTACGGCGGTTCAACTCCCGAGGGATCTTCCCCGCACTGGCAATTTCGCGCTCGCGGCCAGAAATCTGGCAAACCAGTGGAAGAAGGAAGCATGCATTATTTACCTGACCGAGGCGCCTCATCCACTCTTTCTCTGCGGCTTTTCTGGTAACTTATTCTCCTCTCCCCTCTTGCGCGGTTCCTCCCTCCCTCTTGCTCGCTTCTTAAATCCATTCTAGGTTCCTTCCCCCCACCTTGGTGCCTCGGGAAAGGGAGGAGGAAGAGGGAAAGGTGCCTTTTCTCCTTAGTCTTCAGTGCAGCCTCGCCTGGGTTTAGGATGGAAGGGGGATAGGGAGGGGAGGGACCGAGGGAGTGGGATGTAATCTGGGACGTGAGGGGAAGGAAGAAGGAGGAAGAGAGAAGAAAGGGAAGGCCGTTCATTCTCTTCCTTGGAGGCGAAGGCGAGGGGGGGGGAGACTGCCTCTTCTCGGCCCTACTTCCCTGCCTCCTCCTTCAGTGCCGCCGCCAAGCGGGGCAAGTTAGCTGGAGCGTATGGTGATTGCACGATTCCTCCGTCCTTTCTTTCTCGCCCCCCCTCCCCACCGTCCTTCTCCTTCTCCTCCTATTCACATTTGCATAACGATGAGGAGGAAGGAGGGGGACATTTGCATACAAAGAGGGGAGGGAGGAGCGGCTTCGGGATCGGCCACGGCGGGAGGAAGGGAGGGGGAAGACGCTTGAAGATCATCAACCATACAGAGCCATCACCCTCGCCCTGGGGATAGAAAAACACCTGTCATGGGCCGCCTACTTCCTCCTCCTCCTCCTCGCTTTCCCCCTCTTCCATCTCCACTTTCGTCGTCTCTGCCACTCTCTGGAGGGGGAAAGGGGGAAAAGCGAGGAGGAACGATACTTCAGAGGAGACTCTTTTTTTTTGCTGAGCCCCTTTCACGCCGTCCCAAGGGAGGAGTGTCTCTTTCTCTTCCTTGAAGTTTATCTCTTCTTGGAAAAAAAGGTACGGGGGAGGAAGAAGGCTTTTTTATTTGAAAGAAGATAGGGGGGAAACTGTAACCCCTTTGCTAGAGGGATGTCTTGAGTTCGTCGGGCTTCCGGTCCAGGATGTCTTCGGTGCTGCCGTACTTGGAGTACTCGCTGTGCTCTCCAAAGTCGAGCTGCGGAAAAAAAAACAGAAAACCGAAAAGTTAGCGAAAATTTGCCAAGTCTGCAAGAGTTTCCCGGTGGGACTTTTTTTCTCCCTCTCCACTCACTTTTCCGTCTTTGAAAGCGCTGCTGACTCCGCTGTCGCCCTCGTCCTCCTCCCTCCTTTGGGGCTTCTGGCTCGAAGCACCGGTTGAGGAGGAAGAGGGGGAGGAGCCATTCTTGAAAACTTGCTCTGAATACGTGCCGGGTTTTTTGGCATCCCGTTCGGGCGCTTCGCGGAGGCCTGCAAGGAAGGAGGTCGGTGGTTTGCAGGCAGGTTTTTTGGCGAACAAAGCGGCAAAAACTTTTTTGAAGGAGCACTTTTGTCTAACCCACCTCCGAGAAGGAGTTTTTCCAGAGCGATGAAAGGCGACTCCACCATGAGGGCTGCGACGAAGGCGACGCCGTAGGTAATCATAACGAAGCCGACAAAGTAGTAGCTCTATACACATCGGGGAAACATTTTGTTTTCTAGTTCGGTAGTGTACACTACCAATGTTGTGACACTTACGGCTATAATGTCTGTGAACTCAATGGAGTACGTGGCGGAGTATAGCACAAGTTGCAGCACCCCAACATGAAGAAGGTACGTAAGATAATTGATCCTGGCCAGCGGTTTAAAGAAACCCCACGAGAGTATGGAGTTGATCAATCCTGAAACCACAAAGATATGGTGCATACCAACATGGAAAGCGAAGGCAACAAAGAAACCCTACCCCCGTATCCTTTGACGCAGGCAATCGTCACCCACATGAGTATGAGTCCCCACACCGCCCTGGCGAGACCGTTGTAGGCGGCGGCGGCCGTGTTGGAATAGCTCTCCTCCTGGTAGGTGGATTTGCTCCTGGCCACGTAGGTGCCGAAGATTACAGTGCTCGAGAGGACCAGAGCTACGACCCAGAGGAGGGCCGCGATGGCCCAGTGCATCCTGATGCCCTTTTCCTTCTTCCTCCAGAGGACGTATCCGGTGAGGATGCCGATGAGGTAGGGCTGGGCGCGCGCCCAAGGAACGTTGTAGAAGTCTAGCGTGTAGTTGAAGTCGTCCACCGGCTGGTAGATAATCCCTCCGCCGGGCGGGAGGTGGTGCTTGGCGCTGAGGCCTATGGGCACCGCGGTGAAGAGGAGGAAGACCAGGGTCCACCAGATTAGTCCGGCGTGCATCTTGCGGCTGCCCCAGTACATGGGAAGGAGGACTAGCGGGGCCACCACGTACATCTGCATGTCGCAGGCCAGGTACCAGGTGACGGGCAGGCACATGTTCTCGGCGTCCACCAGGTTGTTGACGTAGAGCAGGTTGGTCCACCAGTTGTCCCGGCAGCGGTCCGCCAGGTAGGGGATCTGCAGGGCCGCCAGGGGGCCCTTGGCCAGCAGGGGGTAGATGCCGACGGTGAAGAGGATCACGAAGGCGAGAGGGATCGTCAGTCTACAAGAATGCAATTATAGCTTCTAATAATGAAATAAATGTTCTTTTTTTGTCACCTAATTATTCTATGGACGTAGTAGAGGACGATATTGAACCTCTTCTTGTCCAACTCTAGGAAGGTATGGTAGGCCACGAGCAGGCCACTCATGAAGAAGAAAGAGTCGACGCTAAAGATGCCGTTCCATAGGATCTCGTATCCTACAGTGCTCTTGCCAAGGTAGGTCTGGATGCAAAAAAAAGCTATTGAGACTTAACTATCAAGGCAAAATTTCATTTTATGTTGAAGAAAACTTACGTCCCAGAACTTCTTGGGGTTCCTCGTGAAGAGGGCCGGGCTGACGATGTAGGTGTGTCCAAGGATGACCCAGCACATGGACAAGAATCGGATACCGTTAATACAGTCGAGGCTGTCGGAGTTTCCGGCGTTGCTGTCCGTGTTTAGGATCTTGCGCCCGTTGATGTTGACGGAGAAGCACTTGAAAAGGCTGACCACAAAGTTATCCTTCCTTCCGCCGTACACCTCCAGCTCTCCCTTGGGCTTCCGGAACAGCTGTTGGAAGACATCGATGCCTGTCCCCACGATCATCAGGAAGGCCACCACGGAGAGCAGGATGCTAAATGAGTGCATTACATATGTTTTTTTTTAAAAAAAGGATGCATGCAGGAAACTATGGTAATTATAGTAACCCACGCGGCAAGGTAGGACACGTCGTCAAATTCGCTGAGGTCGTCCTGCGTCTGCTTCGTGTCGCATGAGTAGACGAGTCCCGCTGCACCGACGCCGCGGTACAAATTCAAATAGTTGAGGTAGACGTCGTTCTGGGTGCAGGCGCTGGGGATGCACACGCCGAAGCTAGGCTGGGACAACAGAAGCACCAGGTCAGTGAGAGACTGGAAAGCAATCAAAACAAACATAAAGAATTGAATTGAGGGTTGATTAACTTTTCTTTTTTAAAAAGAACCTCTGGGATGAGTCCGTCGGGGAAGAGCTCGTCTATGAGCCAGGGGATGGCGGCGAACCTCGGGTCGGGGCTGAAGTAGCTGGAGGGATGGAAAGGATCCCTGATCGTGTGAGCCTTGGCCTGTGTTCCCGAGCTCCCCACCAGCTTGACGATGCAGTGCTGGCCTTGGAAGTGGTCCCAGCGAAGCGGGTCGGAGTTGTTGCGGTGGGCCTCCACTTTCAGGCAGCCTGAAAAAGAGAGTATGAAAGGAAGGATCATAATCTGGACTTTCTGAACTACCTTCAAAGCTGCCAAAAGCAACGGTGTTTCCTCTGGGAATGATGATGTCTACCAAGTCGGCGACTTCGTCGTTGAGATCGTCACAAAACCCTGGCTTCACCCAATCGTTCATAAACTCGCAGAGGGTGGAGACGTCTCCCAGAACTCCGTCTGGAGTTTTCCCCGTTGAATCAAGCACTGAAAAAAGACAGTTATTGCACGTAATTTTTGCAGATGTAAAATGCATCCATTACTTTTCAGAGCCCAGTCCTTAATGCCGATGTTCTCCAGGTATCCCAAGCTCTGCTCCATGCAGGCGTCGCTGATGTCCCCCAGGATAGGAGTGAGAGAGGCCGCCAGCTTGATCATCGTCGCCGTGTCAGGTTCTCTGTCGGCCGCCTCTTCCTTCAAAGCCAGCTCGGCCATCTTCAGGAAGCGGTCGGAGAAAAGTATCTCCTCCAGCTTCTCCAATCTCTCCGGAGGAACACTGTCTATCGACGGTTTTTCTGGAGAGAAGTATATCTTTTATGAATATATTTGTTGCAAATTTGGTGTTTTTGCGGTATCCACTTACCCAGATCTGGCTCCTTCCACCTCGCCTTGACCGCGTCGGAGTCACTTTTATGAGCCACCCCTCCTCCCCGGATGAAATAGAACGGGTCGACATTCTTCAGGTGATCCACCTTCCTCAGCATTTCTGGGACAAGCTCATTGTACCCATCTAAAACGCGATATCACATATAGCACGTAAATACCTTTCAAAAAATATTAATGCTTTCTTACTCTTGTCGAGACCGTCGAACAACGAGTTTTTCTTAGCATGGGAAATTGATATGCAGAGCCAAAAAAGGATCGCTTCCTTCCGAAGAAGCATTTTCGTGGAAATTGAACTGGATCCTAAATAATGACTGATTCACGGCTTGATTCTGATGAATAAGCTAGGGGTACGAACAAGATTTGACCCAAGAGGGGTAGCATCATCAGTCCTGAGAGGGATTTGTTGACAAAGATGAGACCCCAACCCAACCGCCGTCGCATGGAGAGATAAGAGCTTCAGCTTTTTCGTACGGTAGATTGTCTTGTATCAATGGACACACTCACACACACGAGCAACACGCCTCTGACTTTTGATCGGAAGTCATTGATCACGACTCAAAAACTTACACAACTATCATGTATA
>JAAUYB010077535.1_pt1 | contig 12671 bp, 10 predicted proteins | sample 7278071 | NCBI WGS metagenome assembly JAAUYB01 (sample SAMN14350121, study PRJNA611818) | marine sediment metagenome | isolation source: surface marine sediment (1.8m) | place: French Polynesia: Moorea | collected 2018-08
CCTGACCCCGGCCCTGGTCCTGGAAGGCGCCGAGGGACATGTCGAAATCGACACGCGCAGCGCCATCACCATGGGGGACCCAGTTCTGGACGAAGCGATCCAGGGCAGTCTGCTGCTGGGCTCCCGCAACCATCCCCAATCGCGCTTTACCATTGAATCGCTGACCAGCGACGGTCGGCCGATTGCCTTTGGGCAGTTGTCGCCCGCACGGATTGCCGGCACCTTCCAGCTCAAGGGTAATAACATGCCGCTGGCCGCACCGGCGGAATTCGAACCCGTGATCGGCGCCGACGGCCGTCCCCGGCTGGTCGTGCGCACAGCCTTTGGCATCGATCTGCGCGATTTCGACATCGAGGGCGCCGACGGCCCCGAACCCGCCCGCTATACCCTGCTTTTCGACGTCAACTTGCAGTTTGCGCCCAAACCGATCCCGTAAATCACACACCGCCACCGTCATCCTTACGATTTAAAGGACCGGCAGCCAGACCGGAAACCGCCTGCCGAGGCGGTAGATACCGATAAGTACAAGAAAGATGGACGCCTAAAACAAATTGCTTTCGTCATGCCGGTCCCGGATCATGTCCGGGATGACGTATCCGCCATCCCGGACATGCTGGCATTACTGACGTCTGGGGCTTTCGCCAGAATGACAATGTGAGGGCAACTTCGACTGTTTGCGAGGCCGAGAAAGCAAGTCAAAGATAGGATTTGGGCTCCCGATGCGGCCGCCAGGAGTTGTTAGCCGGAGGAATCAACTTGTGTTTCGAGGACTTTAAGGAAGTGTCCCAAAGGAGATGGGCTGCAAAACGCTATCAAGGTGTCTTTTATTCGTAGTAGTCGTGTGCGCGAAGGGAAGAAAGTACAGCCCCGAAGGCCTGTTGGTTTTGCGCCAGATTCTGGTCATAGCAGGCCAGAATGACGATGGTTTTGCAGGTTTTGGTGTTACGGCAGGGAAACCAATAGTTGCTGAAGTTGAAGTGGGCTCTTTGGTCTGCAAATTCAAAGCTAGATTCGACCCCGATAAGTTCCTCGGGTTTGTAGGAATATTGATTGGCAAAGTAATTCTGCTGGGTCGTGTGTAGATTTTCCATATTGATGTTGTATTTGAAGGCCACAGCCTTCAGATCTTTTTCCATGGTCGATTTCAAACCTGACAAGCTCTCATCCCATATGGCATAGCTGACTTCAAAATAATCATCATAGGCGATTCGCATGACGCTGTTCATGATGGCGATCAACCCACCGGATTTTTCATTGTACAGCATCAGGCTGCACAATTCGGGATTGATGGGCAACGCTTTGAAATAACCGAATTCGTCAGGGATTTCATTCAGGGGTTCCCATCCCTGAGGTATGCGTATCGAGTACTCGTATTCGATATTGGTGTAGGTGTCCCCGACGATAATGGGCGAGGGCGTGGATTTGCATCCCCAAAACATGAGAACAGCAACGAGCCCCAATATTATTATTGGTGTGCGTGCAATCGCACTGCTTGTAAACATCAAACCACTCCCTAGGCCGCGTGTGGGTCGCTCGCGAAGCTTAATCCGCCGCACGAATTATTTTTTCGACAATACCGTCTTGTAGCCCAATTCAGGCCATAAACGCAAGCCGGGAACATTTTTAAAATGAGCGTCGTAGGTCACTATCTCCGAGCCGGTTTCAACGGACATGTAAACCGTTGCGGCACCGGCAATGGTTGGCCAACCGCTTTCTATGGATCGGTGCAAAAAGACAGAAAGAGGTTCCACTTCCGAAACCTATGCCGGTGGATGAATTATTACTCCTCCAACTCGAACTAATTGGACAGATACAAAAAGCACAGACGTTGGACGTCATGCAATTAAGTGCCGGTGCAGAAAAACTATGGCTCGACGTATATTCCAAGATTTCAAGGGACCAGGGCGGCCTGGTCGGTTCGGTGCTTAGCAGGGCGGAATCGAATGTGATGCGGATATCGATGATTTACGCGTTATCCGAAGGATCCGAAACCGTGAGGGCGGTCCACCTGGAGGCGGCATTGGCATTTTGGAATTACATCGATAATTCTGTGAAGTTCATATTCGGTGGAAAAGAATCCGACGCGATTTCTAATAAAATATTGCATAATTTATCGATGCGACCACTAACGAAGACGGATATTTTTGATTTATTTCAACGGAAGATCAAAAAAAACCAACTTAACTCAGCCCTGAAGGATTTACAGGCCAAAGGAAGGATAAAGATAAAAAAGCAAACGACAGGAAGGAGGCCCAAAACGGTATTCGAATTATGTTGATGCTTAATAATTTCGAAAATTTCGAATAATTAACTATCAACCTTTTAGAATCATATCTGTTAGTTGTAATTATTTCGAAAATTCGCTTATATTTTTTGGCATTTTCTATTCGCCGCCAAAGAAAATACAGGGGCTTGCATTAATAAACTACTTGGCAGTGCTATGCTTGCGAGCCAAAGTTCCAAAATAAGTTCCCAAACTGCGAGTAGTGGCTGTAAGCACAAACTTTGCAGATTTACGGACTAGTTGGAGTAATCAAAAAGTGTCAATCGAACATTATTCTCGATCATCGAAAAGCAGTAATGGTAGCCAAGGTAGACCTAAAGATGGATAAGAGCCTGGATCAGTCGGATCGGTTCCTCGCCGGAATTCATTATAATTTGATACCCCATCTCCATCGGAGTCTTCTAAAGCATCATTGCTTTTCGGATCTAGTCCATAGGCAACCTCATATCCATCCGGTATATTGTCATTGTCAGTATCGGTGTGCTGCCAATCAGTACCATAAGATGCTAGCTCCAGATAGTCTTTGAGACCGTCATGATCGGCGTCGGTGCTGGTATCGATGACACCGCCAAAAATGGAAAAATCTGAAAGTATATAGTGTGACCCGTTGTCTTCGTATTTGACAACGCCCAGATAAGGGACGAACCACTGATAAAATTCGGTTTCTTCGTCAGCACCATTGCCCCATACCCGGAACTTGCAGCGCAGTTTAAAGGCCTCCACTTCCCCGAAATCTAATGCCAGGGTCTCCTTGGCAAGCACTTTTACATCCATGCTGACATTATAGTTATACCCATCATACCAGTACCAGTAGGTGGCGGTGGAATATTTCATTTCATCGACATGCATGGGATACCAGGCGACGGTCAGTCCGCTTGAAAAAGCCGTCTGACGCTGATGCACATCCTCGAATCCCCAGTAATTAAGAAAGGGCCATGTTTCGTAAAATTCTACATGCGTCGTGCTTCCATTTGTCTGATTGATGAGACCATACGTCGCCTGCGGAAATGTAGATGGTGATACAGAGGTCTCCAGGCTAACAGGATTTCCCTCCTCGGTACCCCGATAGGTAAAACGATTATCAGCGTCATATCCATATATATCGGGCAGCCTGTCCGGAGCGCTTTGCGTTCCCCAAAATTGAACCTCACTTAATCCGGTCTGGGCGCCGCCATGGTTTGATAAGACTTCAAATCTGATGTAGCGTGCCTGACAATCGAGGAGGATGGTCTGCGCCGCAATGGAACCACCTGTAGATTTTGAAAGGCTGGCTTGTTTGACCTCGGTAAAAACGTTTCCATCCAAAGATTTGAAGATGATGAAATCATTTACCCCACGATTTAAAAGGTCAAAGTTTTGATAATTGTATTGCCAGATATCCACCTTATCAACACTGTAAATTTGGCCCAGATCAAACGTCAGGGTGGGCAAATCGAGATTGGAAGAAAGCCACATATTGTAGTATTGGCCGTCATGCAGACCCGTGGGGCCAAGACCTGATCCGTCGCAAAGATGGGTTTTGTTGTAATCAATATTGGCATGTGAAGAAGCCTTAAGTGCAACAACTTCGATTAATTCGGATCCTTTAGAAATGTTAATGCCAAGAACGAAAACGCATAAGAAAAAGTAAATTGAAAATCGCTTCATTTTACTCCCCAAAGAGATATGTGTGACTAACTTATGCGGCCCCATCATTTAAATTAAATTAAAATTTGCTTGATATCATTCAATATCCCAGATCGCTATGATTTATTGGCTATCCCCCACAGACTAAAAAAACCGGCCCACCAATTCGGTGATCCGGTATTATTGCATATCATTATGGCAACCTGGCTACCTCAGCAAGGCCCGTGGCTTTCCGTCCCCGCCTCTCGGCGAGTTTGGCTTTTTCAACATTGAATTATTATTTGAATGCTACCGTGGCATCTCTCCCATGTCAACCCATCGATACCCCATTAACGCCCCACCCTACTTTAGTAGGGTAAGCTTACAAAAGAGTATATAAAGTTGATGCAATTTGAAATAGATTGAGATATCCCACAAAATCACGACGATCAAAATATGCGATTACTTACAAGAAAGCCAAATATCAATTTTTCCTTGTGGCGTGTGGGGAGTAGTGTGGGGAAAAAACTCTATAAAGCAAAAGGGTTAGCCTATAAATCAAGCTAACCCTTTGATTTTATTGTGGCGTCCCCAAGGGGATTTGAACCCCTGTCGCCGGCGTGAAAGGCCGGTGTCCTGGACCGGGCTAGACGATGGGGACGCAAAACTTGACGGTTTCGTAAAAAGCCCGATATCGGCGTTACGCTTCAGCCCTCGTCATTGCAGCGTACCTTAAGTACGCTTCATTCCTCGGGCATCTGATGCCGCATCTCGAACTTCTTACGAAACCGTCCGAAATCTGACTTTTTAATAGTCCATCAAACTTCTTTATCATATCGTGCGCGCCCCTTCGGTTTGGTTACGCCAGGTGTCCCACCGCTTAAATGGGCGCCCTGAAGCAGGCCAAGAAATGGGGCGGCTTCTGAATTATGGTGGTGGGGGGAGGATTTGAACCTCCGAAGGCTTTGCCGGCAGATTTACAGTCTGCTCCCTTTGACCACTCGGGAACCCCACCTTGTTCACTGGCCATGACTTATTCAGCCTGTCTGACCGTACCGATCAGTGTCGGGCTCATTAACAGTTAATCGTGAAAATTTCAAGGGATAAATACCTGCTCCGCAGGCAAGATTATTTTGAATATTTACCCCGGTTTAGTTGAAAAAGGCCCTGCATTCATCCAAAGCCGCGCGCACTTCCAGGGAAAGCGTGCTCAGCACCAGGGGCTTGTAGAGATACCCGTTAATCCCCAGGGACCGGGCGTGTTCCGGCGTTATCTGCTCGCTGTAGCCCGTGCAGACCACCACGGGCAAGTGGTGGCGAAGAGCCCGCAGCTTCTGAGCCAGATGAATGCCGGTCATGTCGGGCATGGTCAGATCGGTCACCAGAATGTCGAAGCGATCCGGGTCGGGGCGAAATGCTTCCAGGGCTTCCAAGGAACTGGTGCAGGCACAAACCTCGTAGCCCAGACGTTCAAGCATGGATTTCCCGAGTTGGGCCAGAGCGGGCTCGTCATCGACAAACAGGACCCGCTCGTTTCCCCTGAGCGGAGGCGTATCAAACCGGCTTTCGCCCGCCACCTGATTTTGGACTACCGGGAAAAGGATCTCAAACTCGGCGCCCTGGGCAATCTGGCTGCGAACGCGGATGCAGCCTTGGTGACTGGTAACAATGCCATGCACCACCGCCAGCCCCATTCCGGTGCCCTTGTCAATTTCCTTGGTCGTGTAATAGGGGTCGAAGATTCGGTCCACAATCACCGGATCGATGCCGTGGCCATTATCACGTACAATCAGTTGCACGTAATGACCGGAGCCCACTTCCGGAAATCGGTGACAGTCCTCGGCCGAGATCACCACCTGCGCCAACTCGACGTCGAGACGCCCGCCGCCGTCTTCCATGGCATGGGCGGCATTCGTACACAAATTCATGATCACCTGGTGCATCTGGATCGGGTCGGCCATGATCATGCCGATGGCGTCCGGTACACGGGACTGGATCTCAATCGTGCTGGGCAGTGAGGCCCGCAACAGCTTTAAGACTTCCTTGGTGATCGGCACCAGGTTGGTGAGTTCGTGTTCGGTGTTGCTCTTGCGACTGAAGGTCAGAATCTGCTTAACCAGGTCCCGAGCGCGGTTGCCGGCCTGCAGAACCTGAGCCATGTTGGACCGGGCGCTCGCGTCTTCCGGCAGATCCTCGATCGTAATCTCCGTGAAGCCGATGATCGCCCCTAAAATATTGTTGAAATCATGTGCAATGCCGCCGGCCAGCGTGCCGATCGCTTCCATTTTCTGGGCCTGGAGAAGTTTGTCTTCCATACGCCGCCGCTCGCCCAGTTCCTGCTGCAAACGGGTGTGCAGATAGGCGTTGTCGATGGCGATGGCGGCCAGTTCGGCAAACTGCTGCAGGATTCGCTTCTCATCGGTTCCGAAAAGCTGCGCTGCTTCGCAATGGGCAAAGCCGATTACCCCGCTGAAGCCTCGCCCGGAGCGCAGCGGTACAGCCAGAACACAACGGATGTCCGCGGACACGGATTTAAACAGACGGTGGGGCCAGTGGGGGCAATCGTCCACACCGATGGGCTCTCCCGTTTGATAAACCCGCCCGACCAGACCCTGACCCGGAAGGATCTGGCTGCCGATGGCATCATCAAAAGCCCCGATGCCGGCTTTCAAAACCAGGGCCTTTAATTCCTTTTCATACAGATAGATAAAACCGTCCGATGCGCTCAGCAGCACCCCGGCGCGCTTGACCAGTGCCTGTAAGAGTTCATCCAGATCCAGGCGGCGGATTAGGCCCAAGGCTGTTTCGTGCAGGGCCCCCAGATATTCCTTCTGGCGGCTCAAGGTCGCCTCAGCTTGCCGCCGCTGAAGGATTTCATCGGAAAGGGCCTGGTTTTTAGCCGACAGTTCGCGGGTTTTGGATCGAACAAGGCGCTGCATCACGACACTATGCAGCATCAGTACAAGGGTCAGGAGAACGATCCCGAGGACGAACCAGTTAAACCATTCCGGTATGCGGTGCTCCGCCTGAGGACTGAACCAGCGGGCCAGCGCCAGATGGTAAGCCGAACGCTTTTCGCGTTTCAACTCCCAGAGTTGATGGTCGATCGCCGCAAGCAGGCCGGGCCGGTGGCCCTGACGCGTGGCGAAATAAAGCTTGCGGGGGCTGAAGACAATCGGGCTCTTGATCAAACCGAGCTGATCGTGGTGCAAATCACCGTAGAATTGATTGACGATACCGGCATCACAGCGCCCGGCCGCCACCATCATGAGCACGGTTTCGTAATCATCCGCCTCGATGAAACGGCATTGCAGCCCAAAGCGTTCGATCACATCCCTGAAATCACCGTAATGCTGATCGCTCTTCAACACGGCGATTTTCCTGGCACCCAGGTCGAGAACGGATTCAATCGCGGCCCCCGGTTTGACATACACCTGACCCCAGGCCGTAAGAAGGCTCTCACGCCCCAAATGAAACCGGTGGGCGTTTTCTTCAGCAAACACCATACCGCCCAGAACATCGATGTCACCCTTTTCGAGCCACTCCAGGCAATCGGACCAGCTGCCGCTGCGGAAGATGACATCCCAGCCTTGGCGCTCGGCGATGGCCCGCATGACCTCAACCAGAAAACCCTCCGGACCCGCTTCGCCATCGATCATTAGCGGATTGTTCTGATAGATCCCGACAACCACCGCCTGATCGGCGGCCGCGCTGCACGGGCAGATGAACGCCAGGACCAGCACGAAAAGCACCCCGATGATTGCTTTGAACCATTTCGCCATAAAATCGACGCAACCCGTGGATGAAAATGCTCCGGCCGGCAGACGGCCCCTTTAACCCATGATGCTCTGATAGGCCGGCTCGACCAAGGCTTTCAGGGGCGATCTATGATTGACCGGCATCTGAGGTCGCTCCAGCCTGTTTGCCTATGGAAAGCGTTATCGGATTGAAACGGGATTTTCTTGACGGGAAAAGGCGGCCCAATGAAAGAACCGCGTCGTGGGGCGTCAATGGTCGGCCGTTTGCGGGGCCGACCCATCGATCTGGTTCAACGACCTTTATCCGGGCGTCCGCATTCCTTGCAGCGCCCGTCCGCGCCGATTACACCGATACAATTGCCGTCGGGGCACAAACGGCGGTTGGCCCAGTGGTCGGCATCCGTGTCTTCATGACCTTCCGAAGGGATTGCGTCAGCAGGCGAGGCTTCCGGGTCGGTCGCATCGTCCGGCGACATTGGGGACACGGCGTCCGGAACGCCGGCCGGATCGTCACCGCCCGGTCGCCCGCATTCCTTGCAGCGTCCATCCGCGCCGATTACACCGATACAATTGCCGTCGGGACACAGACGCCGCTGGGCCCATTCGCTGTCGGATATGGTTTCGCGAGTAGGATCGTCGCTATTGTCAATATCGCTCATCGTTTGTTTTCTCCTGCCAGAAGGAATCAGGGGCCCTGTTACCGCAACGGCCTTTCATAATGCGCGTCTCTTTAATTCAAGCGGCTGCCGGGGTCAAGTCAGGCCATGTGCGTGCCTATTGAAATATCCCCATTACTTTTTTTTTTTTTTGTGTTATACGGCTCATTTGAATTATATTCACAGCGCATCCTGAATGAGAAATATCACATAACCATTTGATATGGTTTGAGATATAGATTAAAGCCTCAGGCTTTCAAAAAAGGCAACATCACCGTCGGGGAAACAAGGCTTGCGGGCCTGAAGATACTACTGAACGAGGAGGGTCAATGATGTTCAACAAGAAAATGGTGATTCTGTGTCTGGCAACGTTATTCATTCTAGGTGGTGCGCTGATGGCATCCGGCTCATGGGTGGAAGGCATCGACGAGGAAGGCGAACTTACGATCCCGCTCGGCAATCTCGCGCCCAGCGCTCCCAGCGATGCCGAAATAACCCTTCCCGATTCGCTTTTCCCCCACAACCGCCATATGACCTACAGCTGTGACACCTGTCACCACAAATGGGATTACACCGAATTTCTCCAGTCGTGTACGGCCTCGGGCTGCCACGACCTGGCCAATGCGCCGGATAATGCTATCAAGGACGGCGCCTATACCGAAGAGGGCATCCGCTACTACAAATACGCCTACCATCAAATGTGCCGCGGCTGCCATCGTGAGATCAACGCCCAAAACCGCGCGATCAATAAACAAAATACATTCGCGGGCACCCAGGTTGAAATGATGCGCAACGGTCCGGTAAGCTGCAAGGGCTGCCACCAGGAAGTGGAATAAAGGGCCGATCCCGAAAGCGCACTAGCGATAGACCGCGTGGGTTAAATCCAATCAAAAAAAAGCCGGTGGAGGCGCCTGCCTCCACCGGTTTTTTTGACGGTGAGGGCCCTTTCATATTCGTCAGCGCCGCCCCCCTCACCTTGCCGGGTGTCCGAACTCAGCGAGTTGCCGGCACCTTGTTCAGCCAGTTCAGCGAACGTTCCAGAATATCGACGTAGACCGCCTCCTGGCGCTCTGCGGAAGCGCGCGGCACCCGGAACGAATGATCGCCGTCGGCGATGATTTCCAGGGTGGCCCGATCCTTGAGCCGCTCTACGACGGGTTGGATCAAGGCCAGATCGCAGAAGGGGTCGCGGGTTCCGGCCACAAACAGCATGGGGCCGGCGATGGCGTCCAGATGCGCATCGCGCAGTTGTTGTTTCTTGCCGGGGGCATGCAGGGGATAGCCCCAGAACAGGAAACCGGCCGCCCGAAGCTTGCCCGCCCCGGCCAACTGGGAGACCACCCGCGCGCCCATGGATTTCCCGCCGGCCATGAGGCGCTCGGCTGGCAAGCCGGTTTCGTCGCAGGCCCAGGCGAGCGCCGCCAGCCAGGTGCGCTCGAGCACCCGCTGCCCGTCGGGACGCGGTCGTCCCTCGCTGCGATAGGGAAAATTAAACCGCAGCACCCAGTGGCCCCGGTCGGCCAGGCCTTGCGCCAAGTGGGTCAGCAGGGCTTCATGCATGTCGTTGCCGGCGCCGTGGGCCATCAGGACGGCGCACCGGTCGGCGGCGATACCGTCGGACGGGGCATCGATCAGCCCGTCGACCGCGCGCCCCGGTTCGATCTCGATATTAACGGATTGCGTTTGTGTCATGGCATCAAGTTCCTGAAGTTTTAAGCGGTTGCGGTTGATGCGCAGACTACCCGTGCCCATGCCCGTTTAGGGGCCGGAGGGACATGCGCTTCATCCAGGTTAATTTTTATCCGAATCCGCCTGGGGCCGCCCATAGCTCTTGAATTTTTCAATGACCCGCGCCATTTCCCGATCGGGCAGCACCACCGGCGGTCCCACACATTTGGCCTGGTAAAACACGCGCGCCACGAACTCCACTTCTTCGGCGGTGTTCAGGGCCGCCGCCAGGTCGTGCCCCACGGCGACCAGCCCGTGATTGGCCAAAAGGGCGGCATTGTATTCGGCCCCCATGGCGGCGGCCACGTTGGCGGCCAGCGCCTGCGTGCCGAAGGTGGCGTAGGGGGCCACGGGGACCTTGTGCCCCGCAAACCCGACCAGATAATGAACAGCGGGCAGTTCCCATCCCAGACAGGCCAGGGTGGTGGCATAGACCGAATGGGTGTGCGCCACGGCCCCGACATCCGACCGCCGGTGGTAGAGGATCAAATGGAAGCCCAGCTCGCTTGAGGGTTTCAGGGCGCCGTCCACCGTCTGACCCTCAAGATCCACCAGCACCACGTCCTGCGGTCGCATGGCCGCATAGTCGACCCCGGAGGGGCTGATGGCAATCAATCCGCGGCGGCGGCAGATCACGCTCAAGTTTCCGCCGGTACCCGTTGTCAGGCCGGCTTTGACCATGGCCTGGCCGCCGTCGACGATGGCCTGGCGTTCTTTGGCAAGTTGCATGACCTTGGCCCCTTCTAAGCGAATCCGCCGTTGACCGGTATAATCTGGCCCGAAATCCAGCGCCCCCGGGGCCCGGCCAGAAAAGCCACCACCTGCGCGGTATCGTGCGGGGTTCCCAACCGACCCAGGGCGGCCATCTCCGCCAGGCTCGCGATTTGCGCTTCGGTTTTGCCATGCCGGAACAGGTCGGTGTCCGTGGGCCCCGGGGCCACCGCATTGACGGTAATGCCCCGCGCGCCCAGTTCCTTGGCCAGCACGCGTGTCAACTGCTCCAGGGCCCCCTTGGTGGCGGCGTAAACCCCGTAACGCGGCAGCATCACCCGGGTAACCGTCGAGGTGATGTTGATGATCGCACCGTTGTCGGCCATGCTTCGGGCCGCCTGACGGCAGGCCAGAAAAGGACCGCGCACATTGACGGCCATCAGCCGGTCGAAGTCCTCGAGGCGGTAGTCCTGAATGGGCGCATAGCAGGCCAGACCGGCATTGTTCACCAGGATATCCAATCGCCCGAATTCATCCAAGACAGCATTGAACAATTTCTCGACCGGGTCGGGTTCGGACATGTCCGCCTGAAAACGGCCGGCGCGGCCGCCGGCGGCGGCAATCGCCTCCACCACCCTGCGGGCCGCGGACCCATCGGCCACGTAATTGACCGCCAGGGCGGCACCGGCGCGTGCCAGTTCCTCGGCCACCGCTCGGCCGATGCCGCGCGAGGCGCCCGTCACCAACGCGACTTTACCCTGCAATTCCTTGGGTTGCATCAACGGGTCTCCTTGTGTTTTCTTGAAATTGGAATGCCAATATAATAATGAAAGATCAACCGTAAAAAGCACCCGGAGCCCGAAGTGTGACGGCCGCCAACCGTCCGTTTCGAATAAACCGCCGATAAATCGACCCGCCGCATGACGGCGTGGGAAGGAGGTCGCCATGGCAACCCATCAGGCTCGCAAGGACTCGGGCCATCAAAAAGCCCTGCAAATCGGGCGCCCGCCCAACATCGCCAAATTATTTCCCGAGTCCCAGGCCCTGATCGTCAGCGGCAAGTATATCGACATGGCCATGCTGGCCAAGGGGCGCGCCATCGCCATGGCCGCCAACGGTCGCAACGCCTTCGTGATTCGCGGCGCCCTGCTGGCCGCCCAGCAGGCCAACGCCTGCCTGATCGTCGAAATCGCCCGCTCCGAGGGTGGCGCCTCAGCCTACTGTGCGGTCAACTACTGGAACATCGCCCGCCAGGTGAATGCGGCCTGCAATGAACTGGGCATCACCATTCCAGTGGCCATCCACGCCGATCACTACGGCATCAAAACCGAAGCGGACATTGACCCGGCGCGCATGGAAATCCCCACGATCTTCGATGCCGGCATGACATCGATTGCCATCGACGCCTCCCACATGCCCGATGATCTCAATCTGCTGACCAACCTGGCCCTGAATCCCTGTGTACCCTCCTGGGCCGGGTTGGAAACCGAAGTCGGCGAGATCAAGGGCGAACAAGGCCTCTCGACCTCCGACGAAGCCCTGTTTCTGATCCGCGGCCTCAACGCCCATGGCATCTTCCCCAACTGGATCGCGCTGAACAACGGCTCCACCCATGGCATCGAAGCCAGCGGCCAGGGCATCCAGGTGGACCTCACCCGGCAGATCCACGAGGACCTGGCCCCCTACCGGGTCTCCGGCGCCCAGCACGGGACTTCGGGCAATAATTCGGACCGTCTGCGTGACATCGCCAACCGCACCCGCACCACCAAGGCCAACGTGGCCACCGCCCTGCAGATGATCAGTTGGGGGCTGGAAGTCAACGATTACGGCAATGCCCTCCTGGATGACGCGGGCAACTTCATCAAAGTCAAAAACGAAGGCCTCCTGGAAGACGTCTGGGCGGCGTAGGCCACCATACGCTCCCAGACG
>JAAUYB010185895.1_pt1 | contig 12671 bp, 12 predicted proteins | sample 7278071 | NCBI WGS metagenome assembly JAAUYB01 (sample SAMN14350121, study PRJNA611818) | marine sediment metagenome | isolation source: surface marine sediment (1.8m) | place: French Polynesia: Moorea | collected 2018-08
ATTATCCGTAAACTGTCATCATAATTATGCGGAAAAAGAGCTACATTTTGGTAAAGAATTGTACGTGACTCGGAAAGGTGCAGTGAGAGCAAGGGAAGAAGATTATGGCATTATTCCTGGTTCAATGGGGGCAAAATCTTACATCGTCAAAGGGAAAGGAAACCATGATAGTTATTGCTCTTGTTTTCCAGCAGAAACATTGATCTTAACAGAGCAAGGATTGATGAAAATTGAGGATGTTTTTAACTCATCAAATACTGTTAAATTGATTGCTTATGACCAAGAATCTCGAAAATTTGTGCCTAAAAAAATTATTGATAAAAGTGTACGCAATGCTTTTATTAATAAATATTCTCTATCTCAGACAAGAAGACGTTTAGAGAATACAATTTGTTGTACACCCAACCATCCTTTTGCTACTTATAAAAAAGGAGAATTGGTTTATGACTCCGTTGAAAAAATTGCTGATCATCAAAGTGGAGTTATTATTCCAACTCAGATTAATTTATCTTCACAATTAACTTTTGAAGAACAAGATCACAATTTTTATTATCTTTTAGGTGTTATTTTATCTGATGGAACAATTCATCTAAATGAGAGAGCAAACGCACCAGATATTAATCAACGTCCACGAGAAGGAAAATATTTACAGTCTTATGTCCGCATTTTCCAAGCAAATAAACCCGAAAAACAAGCGTTTATGAATCATATAGAAACCTTACTAAGAAGTTATAGTGATCAGGTTTCTGTAAGAATCAGTCCACCACGAAACAGTAATTTACAAAGTCGAATTATTCAAGGAACAGGTTTGATTGAATTAACAATTAGTGACTTAGATTTTGTTAATAAAATCAACAATATTCTACCTAAGTTATCTAATATCTTGTTAACTAATTCTTGGTTAGCCTTACACTTTTTAGCAGGTTATTTAGATGGAGATGGTAGTTATAACCGTCATACCATTTCTATTAGTGTTGGTAAAACTGAGATGTTTTGTCCTTTAGTCTGTACTTTTTTGAGTCTGGGTATTGCTTATAAAGTTTACCGAAATCGTAATCATTATGTAATTGAATTTCGGGATAATGTCATTATGAATAAAGTGCGTGAAATTTGTCAACGATTACAGATTACAGAACCTCCAAAACGACTGTATTCCGATAAGCTATTATTAGCAAAAACCCTTATAGGGGGTCAATTGAAATGTGAGGATTTGACCACAATGGCAAAACAAGAAAAAATGGTGAGCGTCCATAAACTTGAAGGCAAATCATTAGATAAAAGCTTAGCGATGAATCGAGTTTTTCCTATTGAGACAGTCGGGGAAACTGCCGTTTATAATTTTACCGTTGAAGACAATCATAACTATATTGTTTTCACTGACTTTTATACCCCTGTTTTGGTTCATAATTGTTCCCATGGGGCTGGCCGTTTAATGTCCCGAAATCAAGCTAAAAAACAGTTTACCCTTGATGATTTAGTTGAACAAACACAAGGGGTAGAATGCCGTAAAGATCGAGGAGTTTTAGATGAAATTCCTGGGGCTTATAAACCCATTGAAAAAGTGATCAATCAACAATCAGATTTAGTAGAAGTTGTTGCGACTTTGAAACAGGTTTTATGTGTCAAAGGATAATAAGTAGGGTGGGCATTGCCCACCTTATTTATTCAGTTTAATAATTATTTTGAAAATAATCCATCATTACGGTTTCAACCACGGGAACACTAACAGAATTTCCGAACTGTTTATAAGCAGCCCTATCATCAGGATGTAATTTGAAACTATCAGGAAAACCTTGTAATCTCGCACATTCTCTCGGTGTAAGCCTTCTCGGTTTATTATTAGTAACTATACCTAATCTATGAGCATCAGCACTGGTTAAAGTGATAGAAATACTATCAGGATCTAAAAATTTAAACACTTCAAAAGATAAATTTCCACAAACTGGCCCATATTTACTTGATTCTTTTTTAAGATAACCTTTAGCTAATAAACTTGTAATAATTGCTTCTAAATCATCATTAAAGTAAAATGTTTTTATTTGTTCTAAAGTTAAACTTTTCCCATCTTGATGAGTTCCAAATACTTTTTTCCTACGATTAGCAATTAATAAATTCATGAAATTTTGTTCTGCATCAGTACATTTCCCTTTAAGTCCTAAATCCCAAGAATGTAAAGAATTTCCTCCTCTGAAATCAATTAGCCTTGTTCCATGTAATTTATTAAAATGTCCTCTAACAGCATGATTGAGTAAGTCAGTAAAATGTTGGGAACAAAAGTATTTTTCATCTACTTTATCTTCCAGAATATCTTTAACTGTTAGAGGTTTAATAGGATAATTTATAGGAACAAAAAGACTCCCTTGAATTCCAACTTTTTTATAAGCATGAGAATCAATAGCACCTTTATCTGATCTAATATTTAAGTTAGGTTTACAACCCTTTTTTCCTAAAATATAGATTCTTACTCTATTTTGAGGAACGTTAAAATTACTACTATTTAATAATAAATATTCAACACCATAACCTAAGTCATTTAACTTAGTTATAATCGTTTTTAAAGTTCGTCCTTTGTCGTGAGTTATTAAGCCTCTAACATTTTCTAATAAAAACCCATCAGGCTGATATATATTAAGAATTCTTTCTACTTCAAAAAAAAGGGTGCCACGGGTATCTCCAAAGCCTTGATGTTTTCCTGCATAAGAAAAAGGTTGGCAAGGAAATCCTGCTAATAGAAAGTTAAAAGATGATATTTTTTTTATCTTTTTAATATCGCCTCTTGGTATCTCATGAAAGTTTAAAGCATAGGTTTCACAAGCTTTATTATCAATTTCAGAACTTAAAATACAACGACTTGAAATGTCTAATTTTTGACAGGCCAATTCTAACCCTAATCGTATTCCCCCAATACCAGAAAAAAGATCGATAAAATTAATCATATTAAAACATCTTTAATGAAATTTGCTAATACTTGAAACTCCATTTGTCTATAAGCAATTGTACAATCACTATATTGATAGTAATTTGTATGTTTTTATGATATTCTAGAAATCTCAAAAGTCTTGATAAAGTTAGCTTAATTATATACAACTTTTGAGTTAAGTGTATCGTATCAGTATCAAATATTTATGACTTAAAGTTATACTCGGAATGAATTTCCCAATTTTTGCCATTATGTATGAGTAAAGTGAGTTTATTTATAATAAATTCATGATAAATTTCTTTATTTTCAAACTCTGACCAAGCTTGATAAAAATTCCTTTTTGTTAAATCTCTAAACCCAACGGTTAAATGGGGAGAAAAAGTACGATTTTTGGACACTTGATGCACAATATTTAGAGAAGATTCTAAATGAGACATTAATGATTTTTGAATAGATAAAAGTTCAGCAGTTTTTAATACATTAATATAAATAACACGAGGTTTAAACGCAGCAAACCCATTTAATGTCATAGAAAAAGGTTGTTGAGATGCTGAGAAATGGTTTAATTCTTGAATTAATTTAGGTAATGTTTCCATATCCCATTCAAAAGGTGGTTGTAAGGTAATATGGGGTGGAGATTTTAAAGCAGCTTTACTATTATAAACCTCTTTAAAATATTTTTTTATTTTTGTGGCTTCTTTTTGTACATTTTGGGGAGGAAGTAGGGCGATAAAAAATCTTTTTTTTAAAGCTTTTTGTGGGTTAGTCATTGGTTTAATTTAGTGATTTTTAACATTTTATTTCCTTGAGGTTGTAATTGATAGGAAACTTCTTCCAGTTTACAATTATAACCTTTATATTCTAGAGATTGAATAACGAAATTAAGATGAGGTGAGATTTCATGGTTTAAAGTTATTAGAGGAAAAATTCTAACTTCCTGACAAACTCTCAGCATTTCACTAATTGAATCTAAATGAAACTGTTGATCCAAATGGGCAGAATAAAGAAAAAGAAAATGAGAAATTAATCCTAATTTATATTCATTATCTTTATACTTTAATTTAGGTAATTCTCCTATTTCATAACGATTTTCCTTTTTTGCTTGTTCATAATCTTGACAAAAAAGAATCATGGCTTTTTCTCTATTACTTTTTAATTGCTGTGGAGATTTATGATAAGTCCAAACCCAATTATTTGCTGTTTTTTCCACTTGTTCAATAATGTTATCAATGACATCATAAAAGCGGGTTTTAATTTGTTGAGTATTAAATACATAAATCGGATCAACTGATTTAATTTCATAACCCAATTGTGTTCCTTCTGCATTAAAACTAGCCGGTCCATCTGCAACACTCAGAATTAATTTTTTACAATCATATTCTGTTAGGCTAAACATCCTAACATACTCATCCAGAGTTCGACCAATTGGCACAATTTTGTCTAAATGTAATACCATAAAATCTTCTCCAAACTGAAACCGTTTTTTTATCTTAATACTATTCTAAATAGAGTGTAACACTGCGACTTCACTAAGTGTTACACTCTACAATGGTTTAATGTGCTTTGATTATGCAGTTTGAGCTTGTTTGTCTCTTTCGAGCAACTTGATGATGGAATTTTTTTCTAGTAATCCTAAAACTTTTCCATTTTCTCCCACTACCGTAAGCTGTTTTAAGGGATCATCTTCCAGCATTTTAACCACTTCTAAGAGGGTTTCATCAGATTTGATGGTAATCAAGTCTTTCACGGGTTCCATTACCTCAGAAAGCTTAATTTCTGTCCATTCAGATGTAGAAATTTTCTTCAATCCTTCGACTTCTAAAACCCCTGACAAATTCCCTTCTTCATTAACAACTAAGAACTTTCTCCATTGATTCTTTCCAATGACATAATCATTGACAAATTCACGAATGCTTAAGGCACCAGATACAATGGGACTATCAGCAATAATGGCATCTTCTGCTGTGTAACCATTCAAGGTTTCTTGAACTTGTGCAGACTGAGCAGAAACCCCTGCATTTTGTAACAAGAAGAAACCAATTAATAGCGTCCAGAAATTACCAAACTGGATGATTCCCAAGATGGATAAACCACCCACCGCAACCGCTAACCAACCGAAAACCTGTCCGACGCGACTGGCAAAAATAATCCCTTTGTTGGGGTTACCTGTAATCTTCCAAACAATAGACTTTAATATATTTCCTCCATCTAAAGGTAGGCCAGGAATTAAGTTAAATAGTCCTAAAACTAAGTTGATAAAGGCCAATAACTCAATAATGGCTTCAATGGGTGCAGGAAAGTCAACATTAAACGCAGTTAAAAAGAAAGTAGCTGATAATAATAAGCTAACAGCCGGTCCAGCAATTGCTACTAAAAAAGCTTGTAACGGTGTATCAGATTCTTTCTCTAAACTGGCTAATCCTCCGAATAAAAATAAGGTAATCGATTTAACATCAATGCCTTGAGAAATGGCCACAAAACTATGGCCTAATTCGTGAGCAAGTACCGAAGAAAATAATAATAAAGCAGCAACAAAACCCAAAATCCAAGGCACAAAGCCAGTTAATTGTGGGAAGTAAGCTAACTGTTGTCCATAACTAAAAGTAACTAAGCCTAAAACTAAAAACCACGACGGGTTAACATAAAAAGGAATACCGAATAAATTTCCAACTCTGATATTGTTATTCATCTGAATAACCTCCTATTTTTGTCAGCGATTTTATCTTATTTCGCTGTTTCTTAAACCTATTGTAACGAAATGTAAAAATGAGGAAAATGAGCAATTATCGTAAAACCCGTCCTAACAGGTTCGGTTTCCCCGCACTGAACTTTGTGGCATAATCAAGAAAAGAACCCATAGGTACACCGCCTACGCTAAAGCCAAAAGGCAAAACTGGGTGAGAAAAAGGTTTCAGGTGTTGTCAATGTCAAACACCAAAATGCGTAGTGTTATGCACTCATCCTATGGGTTAAATTATTAGATTTTTCAGTACGCACTGTGCTAGTCTATCTTTAAAGTTATTGAATTTCTCTTTATGATAATCTCAGTGTTATTATTAAACAGAACTGTAAAATATTAGATTGTTTTATGTCAAGCAATTATATTGAGGAAATTAATAATATTTTAAAACCCAACCCTTTAAACTCTCATCTTGTTTTAGATTTATTTGCAGGATGTGGTGGGTTATCTTTGGGATTTGAAGCACAAGGATTTGAGACTTATGGATTGGAAAAAGATGAAGATTGTTGTTATACATATGAACAAAATTTACAGGGTAACTGTGAGCAAATAGAGTTAACTGTTAAGAGTAAATTACCGACTACATCTGTAATCATTGGTGGACCTCCTTGCCAACCTTTTAGTGTTGGGGGAAAACAAAAAGGTTTAACAGATTCAAGAGATGGCTTTCCTATTTTTATCAACGCTATCAAACAAGTAAAGCCTGATATTTGGTTATTTGAAAATGTGAGGGGTTTACTGTATAAAAATAAATGGTATTTTGAGGAAATAACGCAAGTATTACAGGAGTTAAACTATATTATTGAATGGAAATTATTAAACTCAGTTGATTTCGGAGTGCCTCAAAATAGACAAAGATTAATTGTCGTTGGCCATCGAGGAAAATTCCAATTTCCTCAAATTTCATCTAAGCGAATTACAGCAGGAGAAGCATTAGGAGAATTAGCTTTTCAAGTGTTACCTAATTCCAAATTTTTAACCCCTAGCATGGATAAATATATTGCTAAATATGAGAAAGCATCTTGTTGTAAACGGCCTCGTGATTTACATTTAGATAAACCAGCAAGAACATTAACTTGTCGTAATTTAGCCGGTGCAACAGGAGATATGCAAAGAATTAAACTTCCTGATGGTAGAAGAAGACGGTTATCAATTCGAGAAGCAGCGCGTTTACAAAGTTTTCCCGATTGGTTTGAATTCTCTGGAAGTGAAACAAGTTGTTATAATCAGATTGGTAATGCTGTGTCTCCATTATTGGCTTTTTATTTAGCAAAAAGTGTCCGTGATTATCTAGAGTCTAGTTATCGTTTATCATCCGAAGAACTTAAAAAATATACGCTTCCTCAACAATTATCTTTACATTTATGAATTCTAAAGACTATATTACAAAATCAACTAAAAACTCTGAAGTTAAGTCATTGATTAATGAAGCTTTGCTAATTCTTGATCAATTAGGTATCCCCTTAAAAAACCAAACAACTAGAAGACTAGAAAGACTGGGAATGGCTTTTTTAGCTGTTACTAATATCAAAAATAGTCAAGATTGGAAAAATATTAAAACAACCTCTCAAAATCATTCTTTCTTAGTCGAATCCGATCCAGAATTACAAGCAATTCACAAAATAAAATGGAACGAAATATTAGATCAACTCGAAACATAACTAAAGAGATTAAATAGTTGCTTTAGCTGTTGCTGATCTTCTGCTGTCAAGGGAATGTTAATGGTTTTTATTTCTTCTGGGGTTCTTTTTTTAACGGATAAAATTTCAATACCAACTATTTGATCTGTCTCGTCATAGTCACAAATAACACCTTCTCCTATGGTTTCCGAGTCAATAATTTTAGAATCTCTGAGAAGAATATAAGCTGCATCCGCATCGGGATCATAAGTAATCTTTTTCATAATTTTCCTCTCATAGAGCGATCAAAGTGAACAGTAATAACCTTGATAGAGTTTTCAGTTGGCTTATAAACAACTCGCAAAACACGATTACCAAACTCAGGAATACTGGCTAACCCATGAAGCAACTGAGTATTTTTTCTGTCGGGTTCAACCTTTTGAGGATTAACTCGTAAGAAGATTTCATGATCTTACCCCTTTATTATATTTATGAATGCTAAATTAAAGAAGAGATATTTCTGCGTCTATTTCAACTATGGCTCTCATTGTCCAAAAATACGGGGGAACCTCCGTCGGGTCCGTCGAACGCATCCAAACCGTTGCTCAACGTATTCAAAAAACGGTTCAACAGGGAAATACAGTGGTGGTAGTCGTCTCTGCCATGGGAAAAACCACCGATACTCTAGTCAGTTTAGCCCAAGAAATCACCGCCAACCCCTCCCGACGGGAAATGGATATGCTACTCTCTACAGGAGAACAAGTGACCATCGCCCTCTTAACCATGGCCCTACAAGAAAGAGGACAAGCAGCCATCTCCTTAACTGGGGCGCAAGTTGGCATTGTCACCGAAGCCGAACATAGTCGGGCCCGTATTCTCTCCATTAAACCAGATCGCATTAAAGGCCATTTAGACAAGGCTGAAGTGGTCGTTGTAGCAGGATTTCAGGGTATTAGTTCCCTGGAAAACTTAGAAATTACCACCCTGGGCCGTGGGGGTTCCGATACCTCTGCCGTCGCCCTAGCAGCCTCCCTCAAAGCCAGTTTTTGCGAGATATACACCGATGTTCCAGGGATTTTGACCACCGACCCCCGTATCGTCCCAGAAGCGCGGTTAATGGACGAAATTACCTGCGATGAGATGCTAGAATTAGCCAGTTTAGGGGCGAAAGTGTTGCACCCTCGGGCCGTGGAAATCGCCCGTAACTACGGTGTCCCGTTGGTGGTGCGATCGAGTTGGAGTGATGCGCCGGGAACCCGCGTTATTTCCCCTATTCCCAAACCCAGATCCCTAGAAGGGTTAGAACTGACAAAAGCGGTGGATGGGGTAGAATTTGACGGAGAACAGGCGAAAATTGCCCTCTTACGGGTCCCCGATCGCCCCGGTATTGCAGCCCGTTTATTCGGCGAAATCGCCCATCAACAGGTGGATGTCGACTTGATTATTCAATCTATCCACGAAGGCAATAGTAACGATATCGCCTTCACCGTGATCAACAATGTCTTAACCAAAGCCGAAGCGGTTGCAGAAGCCATCGCCCCGGCGTTACGCAGTACCCCTTCCAACGCCACCGAAGCAGAGGTAATGGTGGAAACCGGCGTGGCCAAAATATCCATCGCTGGTGCTGGAATGATTGGCCGGCCAGGGATTGCAGCGAAAATGTTTAAAACCTTAGCCCAGGCCAAGATTAACATCGAGATGATCTCCACCTCAGAAGTGAAGGTGAGTTGTGTGGTAGCCAAAGAAGAAGGCGATCGCGCCATACAAGTCTTATGCGAAGCGTTTGATGTGGAATTATCCCCTAACCCAGTGGCCTCTCAAGCAGTGGAGATGTCCCCTCCGGTACGTGGGATCGCCTTAGACCAAAAACAAGCTCAAATTGCTATTCGTCACGTTAAGGATAAACCGGGGATGGCGGCCAGTATTTTTGGCGTATTGGCGGATAATAATATTAGTGTGGATACCATTATTCAGTCCCAACGCTGTCGTATTTTAGACGGAATGCCGACCCGTGACATTGCCTTTACGGTGGGAGAAGGGGATACTGATGCAGCCTGTCGGGTGTTAAATAGCTTATCTGATGGCTTTGATGAGGTGGTGGTAGACGAAGATATTGCTAAAGTCAGTATCGTCGGTGCGGGGATGGTAGGACAACCTGGCGTGGCAGCCCAGTTTTTTGCAGCTTTGGCCAAAGAACAGATCAATATCAAAATGATTGCTACATCTGAGATTAAAATTAGTTGTGTGGTTCCCCAAGAAGAAGGGGTTAAGGCCTTAAAAGCGGTTCATCACGCTTTCGAGTTAGCCGGCATAGAAACGGTAGAAGTTCCCGCTTGATTATTCTAGTTAAGTTGAGTGTGGGGAGAGGGGGAGACGGAGGGACTGGGAGACAGATATCAACGGCAAACCACGAACTCTGAAACTTGAACCCTTTTTCCACTTATTTCCACTTATCGGGAAAAACTCAAATCCCTCAATTCCTGAATTAATAGGGTTTTTGGGACTGACATCACCCCTTGTCACCTCATAAGATGAGGATAACAAGAGGAACGAGGTCATCAAAATGTTCACCAACATCAACAACACCAACATCATTCGCAACTATGTTATTCTCGCTGCAACTGTGATGTTAACGTCTGTCGCTTTAACCGATACCTTCCTATCCCCCACTCGTAGCGGACAACAAGAACGTCTCAATAGCTATGGACAGGTGGCAAAAGCTGGTTTTGTAGCTTACTCTCAAAAAATTGGTCGTTAAGATGACCTCTGTTGCCGAAATTCTCTAGTTATCGTCTTATAACTAATTTTTCTTAAGAGTTTGTAGTTGCTGAAGCAAAACGTCGATTTCAGCTTGTAGATGTAAATATTTCACCTGTTGTACCACTGGATAAGCTTTTCTTACTTTTATCATCTGATTATCTCTATCTTTCACCCCGAATGATTGGTTATGGGAATGGTTAGGGTTAGTTTCAGAAGTTTCCGAAGATGAACGAGATAGAATTTGAGTTGTCATAGATTTTGCTAAGTATATTTACTTATCTTGTTTGTCTTGTGATGCACATTGTAACAAATCTTTGCGATCGTGTATAGTGCATCACGTTAAAATTCTGTCATTGCAGTGGCTTTCCTACTGTTGTCTGTGATACACAGTCATTAAATTGCCTTGAGGGTTGTATACTTCGATCGACTTACCGCTTTGATTGCTTATCTTTTGTAAGCGATGTTCAAAAGTAGAAAGATGATTGAGAAGTTCGACTTGAATTTGTAAATTTCCTTGTGCTTTTGCTTGTACAGCAGTCATCCATACCTGTTCTAAATAGTGAGATTCTAGTTTCATTTTAATTAAATTTTCTGTAATTTTATAATCACATATTTTCTCTTTCATAACACACATTGTGTCTAATTCTGAGGTAATGGTTTTCGCTTCTGTTATTTGCTTCAGTTTATTGGTAGCTTGAGCTAATCCTAAATTATAGGTGGAGATTAAGGGTTGCACTTCACTCCATTTGAAGGTATTTTGAGGTACTTTTTTGATATAAACGACAGCTATATTCCAATAATTAACTGCTTGTGACCATTGATTATTTTTCTCTGATTTTCTAGCCATTTCAGAATGTTTTTGAGCTTTTGCGTACATTTTTAAAGCTATTTTTTCTTGGTTTTTGCGTTTTTCTGTCCTTGTTTTATTAGAAAAATAAGTCTTTAAAAGAACACGAGATGATTGATAGGGAGTCGTTCCTGGTTGTATTTCTTGTAATCGTTTTATCGCAGTTAACCAAGTATTATATACTAATTGTAAATCAGATAATTGATCCGCAGAATTTTCTCTTTTTTGGGCTAAATCTGCTGCTTTTTGAGCTTGTTTAAAACTATTTTTAGCCTGTTTTTCTAAAGCTATTTTATCATTTATTTGTTGAATTAATTTTGAATATTTTTGATAATATCGATTTTCGATTGTATCTAAGAATCCATTATTGTTAATGGTTTCAATAGTTTCTAATGCTGTTTTATATTCTTGTTTTAATGTTTCTAGTTGCTCAATTGATAAAGGAGATTTTTGGGATAAAGATATGGTCTTGCCTATCGTATTTTTTGCTCTATTTAGTAATATTATATTGTTTAATTGTTGTTGGTATTGCTCTTTTAGGATAGAGGCTTGCTGATAATAATCTGACCAAAAAGGAATTTTATTTAATGAGTTTATGGCTGATTCTAACTTAGTTTCAACCCTATTTAAGTTAGAAACCTTAACCTCACTTTCTAATAAAGTATTAACTTGATTTGAAAGTTGTTGAGCTTGTTTTATCTGTGAACATTTATCAAAAGTACAAGGACGAGTCAATCCATAAATAATCATTAACAAACTTAAACTTCCCAAACTTCCACCAATCACTAACCATAATAACTGATTAGATTTAAAACTATCATTGACCGAAGTTAGGCTTCTTTGATACCAGTTTAAAATCAAATCTTTATGCTTATTAATAAAGATTCGACTATCTTTGTCAAACAGTTCCCAAGCTAAAATATCCAGTAAACTCGGTTGTTTTTCTGCTTCTAAAAAACAATATTGACCATTAACATAGTAGTAGATTTCAACAAAATAAGCTTGAAATAAATTCTCTTGTTTTAAAATTTTGTGTAAAAAAGCTTCAATTTTTCCTAAATTGAGCGGATAATTATTAGGAGATTCAACTAAGATTAGTAAAATTTCTTCTAAAAAACAATTAATTACTAACGGAACAGGAGATAAACCAGATTTTTCTAACTGGGTTGTTAATAACTCTTCTAAAGTCGTTAATTTTGTTGTTTTAGGGATAGTCTTCATAGGGTCACCACTCCTCAATGATCGATTGTCCCATCTTGCCATATTTGTCGCCGTTGTGTAGTGAGGAACAAAGGCGTTGAAATTTGTTCTGAATAATTATCGATGACAAGGAGTAACCCAACAATGCTTTATCTTCTTGATTTTCAGGTAGAGTATGGCCCAACCATGACCCAAAAAGACCTCTTTTCTGTATGGTCAAAAGAAGCAGCAACAGCCTTAAACGCCAAAAAGGCGGGGGTGGTGGTTGATTTATGGAAATGTGTCGGCGAAAGACGGGTGATTGCCATTGTTAACGTAGATTCTCCTGATACCCTTGATCAAATTCTTTTCACCTTACCCATCATGAAGGCTATGGGACAATACGTTAACGTTAAATTGACGTTCGCCCCTGCCTAAAGGCGAGGGGATTCTTCATTCGACGAGTTTCCGTTAGCCAGCAGGATTTCTCCAACCAACCAAGAGGGAATCTCTCCTGAAGCGTGAGTTTGGCTGCGCCCCAACCTACTTAATCCTTTTTGCAAGATATTCTTTCCTGCGTTGATGTCTCTGTCTTCGACATAATTA
>JAAUYB010105762.1_pt1 | contig 12662 bp, 15 predicted proteins | sample 7278071 | NCBI WGS metagenome assembly JAAUYB01 (sample SAMN14350121, study PRJNA611818) | marine sediment metagenome | isolation source: surface marine sediment (1.8m) | place: French Polynesia: Moorea | collected 2018-08
AAAGGGCCCTTGAGGAAATTTAATTTCGCCAATTACTCATCTTGAGGACACCACGGCCATAAAAGAGCGGCGAAAATGAGAGGGAAAAAAGAAACGAATACAACAGTAAAAACACGCACGCATTTCTCCTCCAGGTTGCGCTCAAAGCTTAATTAGCTTCGTAAAACTGCAGTAAGCCCTTCGCTGCACTATGTGTATGGAGCTGTTGCATCGTTACCGTGACTTTTAAGAGAATGGAAGAAGAGATTTCGATCTCCGTAACTGTCAGAGCCGGAATAATTTACGAGCCGCCATTCAAGAATAAGAAGGGAAATCGAGTTCTTCCTGTCTTACCCACGATGAAGTCATAGCTGTCCTCGATGCCCTTCCTTCCGAGGCTCTCTGAGTCCGAGGTGAGGTTCATGTCGAACACGATCAGGGCGGAGAAGATGCCGGTCACGGTGCCGAAGGCCATGCGCTGGGGGCGGAAAATGGGGAAGCAACCATTCGTACCCAAGATTTCCAGCATAGTTTTCTGGATAAAATTTGAAAATTTCCTCCTCTCTCACCTGCATGCCATGCATCATGCTTCTTCCCAGAAACATCTTGGCAAATTGGATGGGAGGGGGGGCGGAATCCTTTGGCACTATCACTTTCTTGTTTTCCCTGCCTTGTCGACACTTCCCGTCAAAATCACACCCCTCTTCCGAATCCGATGATCAGAGTGTGACTGATGACTCCTCCTCCTTGCTTCACCGGCGGCACTTTTTCAACCCTTTTCTCCCGTTTCCTTTCGCCAAATCGGGGTCAGAGGCGCAACAACAACGCCGCACTGCACCGCACTCTCCTCTCTCGATCGCCGGTGGTAATCGTCATATCGCCAGACGGGCGAAGGACCACGATGGTGATTTACAACACTTCACTTGTTGCCCCCCCTCCCCCCTCTCCTCTTAGCGGGTGGGAGGAGGAGAATCATTACGGGAGGAAGGGAGAAAAGGGAGAAGGGGGGATCAATTCACGATTTCCTTTGTCGTACGGAATCTAACAAAAAAGTCCCGCTGTTGGGGGATTTATTTTTGGGCTGTAGCAGCGTCTGTCTTTTTTTATTTTTGGGTATTTGAGCGTCGTGTTCGTCTGGAGGGTTGGTTTGGGTTTGGCGCTCGATCCCCTTCCCCAGTGACGTCCGTTCGCAGACTGGATAAGGTCCCGCATTGAAAGCTCCCCCTCCCTCCTCCCCCTCTTTAGCGTCGGCGGCGGTCGAGACTTTGGCGGAAGGGGGAAGGGGGAGAATACCTGGAAATCCGAGGAAATACAAATAAGGGGGAAATGGGCGGAGTGTATGTCTCGTTCTTTTTTCACGGAGAATCTCCATATCCTTGATCTTCCCCATTTTGAACAGGGCATGGAAAGACCGCTACACAATACGTCACAATGTTCATGTTCCTTGGTGTATTGGTTTATTACTATTTATTTCAAGCACGTATATAAAGTAAAGCCGACCACAACTACATAATGCAACGAAAGAACATAACGGCAAAAAAGTACCCTGTATGCTTGTAAGGAACCCGCCCCAAGAGGATGCTCCTCCTTGAGCAGCCCTCTCTTTTTATGGGCGAGAGTGCACGCGCCCATTCCGGGCTCCTCCTCCTCCACCGCCGCCGCATGGATAGGGCAAAGGCACAAGGTCGGTCACGGAAGAAAAGGTTGTCTCTCTCGGCAAGAAAAGAAAATGCGGTGCTTCACTTCTTGTGTTTCTTGCGCCCTGGGCGCTTTTCGCTAGAGATCTCCTTGGGAGGGCTGAGAGATTCAACGCTTTTTAATTGAGAAAATGAATTGTTTCTTGCCCAGCAGCACACAAATTTTTTTGGTACCGCACGAAGGCTTTAGTTTAAACCATTGGCGAATCCCGCCCCATTCTGTGAGCAGAGGAGATATCAGATCAATCATTTCGCCTAAATTGCGGCAACTGTACGTACACCACGACGTACGAACCAGGGAGGGATTATGCAGATGTGGGCTTGCTGAATGCAGGGATGCGAATGCGATACGGATCGCCCTCCAACTCAAAGCAGCGAGACCCCTTTTCATTCACGCGCCTGAGCTCATTTCACACACTTGGAAAAAACTTCGCGTGAGCGTAATATTTCGACGCTATATCCGGGAAATGCTAGACTTGTGAGAGCGATTTTTCCACCTCCCAAGGCCAAGTAAAATGGGAGGAAGTCTTTCAAGAAGATCCTAGGTGCGAAATTGCGAGAGGATGGTTTCGTAAATGACAATGCAGAGAGACACCACGACCTGATAGTTAACAGAAAAAACTTTCGAAAATCCGCTCTGTAAGGTATGAAAAGTGCATTTTTTCGAAACAGGTATGGAATATATCCGATCATCCGTCTACTCCCATACGCGGCCTGCGATTCCGGATTTCATCTGGAGAATTTTCGCTTTGATAATCCAAAATGTGGTGCTGTGCTCGACACTGTATTGCATCGGCTTTATAGAGAAAGGCATATCTTTTATTTGTAGCAAGTATTTCCACGCATTTTTCACATTGTTTTGTAGCAAACATATCATTGTTTTTACGTAATTTCTCTTATCACTTCTTGTTGTAGGTCCTCCTGCAAGCATAAAAGGGGGAAAAAATAATGAATATGGTTTTAGTTTTTTTAGCACTATCTCTTTATTCCACCTCGTTCCAAAGGATGACACATAGGAGGGAAGACCCTGACCTCCTCCCCCCTGTTGGTCTTCGGCCTCCTGCTCCTCCCTGGCGTGTCTGATCTGCTCCGCCACCGCCGCCGCCTGCTCAGGGAAGGGGATCTCGACCGGCTCGGGGAGATGGGGCGCGGACGGGTGGTAGCCGGTCTCGTCAGCGAACCAGTCCACCACGTACTCCTGGAAGGGAAAGGGTTTTTTTAGTTTTTCTGATACCGCAAATATAGCTGCAAAGGTTAGTAAAAAAGTTTCATTCAAAAAAATTAAAAGCTGAAGATGAAGCAACAACAGAAAGAGCAAGCAAAGGCAACAACGAGGTACAATAAAAAGCTGTTTTAGATAAACAAACAAACAAATTGGTGTCTGCAAAACTCCAGTGCCAAGTTTCAATGCCCTATCTTTGTCCTTTTTCACCTGCCCGTCCGGCCCGATGTACGAGTACGACCCCCTCATGACTACGAAGGGTGGCTCGTTCCCTATGGACCTGACTGATCCCTCAACCGACTGGCGGATCCCGTTGGAGGCCTCGAAGGAGTAGTTCCAGGGGCTCGTGGAGCCGGTAGGGGCGTTGTACTCGGAGCTGAGAAAAAGGAAATAAAATCATTTCGTCTATACAGTTGATTTTTTGTAGGAATAATATGTTGGGAGGAAATCACAAAAGGGGACCCCAGAAACCCTTCCTTTGCTCACAGTCGTACGACAAAAGATGGTCTTCCAGTAAGCAATAGTTCCTCACCTTATGATTGCCACTGCTGGCTGCGATGGCCCTCCTCCGCCTCCGCCTCCAATGGGCCCCGCCACAGGATTCCCGTAGTCAGTGGAGATGGGTCTGGAGGAGACGACGACGGGGGCGTTGATGGGGGCGGCGGGGATCGAAGAGATTGGAGGAGGAGGTGGTGGTGGATGGGAGTGGCTGTGAGAGGAGGAGGAGGAGTGGTCGGGGAAAGGGTAGGGGAAGGGAACAGAGTCGCTGAGGATGGGGGAGGCGCTGAGCAAAAGGAGGAGCAGGAGGACGGAGGGGGAAGGGATCTGAAATTGAAATAGTTATATAAAGGGGGGGAATACTTGATACACGGCAAAGGTGAAGCGGACCTGCGGTTTATTGGTCTCCATGTTTCCTGTTTTATGAGTTGGAATATTCTTCACTCGCTGTCAAAATTTGTTTTCTGCGGGTTGGCCTCCGCCGCCAGACTGACCCCTCATCGCAGGCGAAAGAGTCCTTTTCAACACCTTTCTCCCTCTTCTTTTCTCCGCAAAAAATATTTTAGCGTGAAAATGCGGGAGAGCGTGGGTTGCAATCCGTTCCGCCCTCTTCTCCTGCGTTTGCATATCCACAGTTTCGTACATACACAATCTGCTTCTTTCTGACCCGAGCGAGCGCCTATGTCCAAACCTGGAGACAACAGAAATGTGCAGAAAGAGAAGAGAAAAGAAATTCACGGTCGCCGCCGCCTCGATTCGAAATAATTAGTTGCTGGAAGAAGAAGAAGAAGTAATCTCCCAAGATCATCTCTCGTGTGTCGAGCAAAGTCGGTGGCGACACCACATTAGTACATACCGGTAGTACAACTGTAGAGAAAGGGGATCTTTAGAAACACCCTCTTCCCCCCGTCCGCTATGCGTGCAATGTGCAAAATGGACTTCGGAAGTCGTTAGCGAGAAGCAAGATTTTTTTAATAAAAAATGTACAACCGTGTCATCATCTCTCGGGAATTTCGAGTTTTTCTCCTGTTTCCGCTTAATTCTTCCAGAGAGAAACCCTTGGCCTCCGTTTCCTACGAGGCCGCAAGAGGGTATGGATCGAGGGTGCAAAGTCCCTTTTCGCTCTTCTTTTATTAGCCCGATCGCTCGCCCTATAATTCCCGGTAAAACGTCATCGTCTCCCTCAGCGTTTACGAAATATCTCTTTACTTCCGATTCTCGGAGCGGCTGATCATAGGAGATTCTCGATCCCCTCATATTGTTTTGCCTGCATATCTCCCCAGAAAAAAGGTACAAACTCTATGTGCATACTCGGAAGGGCTCCCCCTCCCTCTTCCCCAGAACGCAGAGGGACCTGAAAACGTGCGCTTATATATAAGACATTCCTCCAGTTTAACTGCCGCATTCGATTCCCGAATAAAAAGAGGAAAAAAATGTCTTCAAATATGGGCCCGAAGGTGGTGGTGACGGGCGGCAGCGGGTACGTCGGCGGCAGGGTAGCCTCTGCGCTGGCCGAGAGGGGATTCCAAGTGGTCGCTTTCGACGTGGCCGAGCCACCATCAGAGGGAGATTCAGGGGTCGATTTCGTCCGCGGGGACATCTTGGACCTGCCCGCTTTGAGGCGGGCCTTCGAGGGAGCGGAGGCGGTGGTGCACACGGCGGGGTACGGCCTCAGCGGGGCGGACAACCTGGCAGCACACTCAGACGTGACGAGGTAAAAACAAAGGTCCATTGTCCAATCTCTTGCCCTTCAAAAGTGCAACTACGTATGGTATAGAATACGCGAAACAGCCTTGCGAGCAAATAATCTTTTTTTTGAACAGGCAAGATCAATATCATTTTCGCCATTTTCGTTTGAGCAACTTTTTGCGACTTGTGTGCAAGACTTCTGCTTTAATACGAATTGCCCTTTCTTCCAGGAGCATAAACGTGGATGGCACCCGTAACGTTGTCGAGGCCTGCTCCTCCACCGACAGCGTCCGCGCCCTCGTCTTCACCAGCACGGTCAACATAAGATTCACCGGGGAGGAGCTATTAGATGCATCAGAAGAAGATCATGAAGAAGAGGAGGAGGATCTCACTTACTTGGACGAGTACTCCAGGACGAAGCACGAAGCGGAGAGGATCGTCCTAAGCGCAAACGGAGAAAATCTCAAGACTTGCTCACTCAGGTATGCAGAATAATGGGCAATCAATTTGTTAAATAGCAGAAGAGCAAGATATTTTTTAACAGACTCGGCGGCGTTTACGGCCCAGGTGAGCGTTCTATGTTCCCCCGCTCCATCCGCTTCATGCGCTCCGGACTCATGGACGTCGCCTACTGCGTCCCTGATCACCTCAGGATTGACTTCCTCCACATCGACAACGCCGTCCAGGCGCACCTGAGGGCGCTGGATAAGATGCTGGAAGAGCGCCCGGATGAAAGGGTCTCCGGACAGGTGTTTTACATCACTGACGGCCGCCCTCAGAGCCTTTCCTCCTTCCTGTCTCCTTTGCACCGCTCCCTGCGCGGCGGACGACCCATTTCGCCTCTGATACGAATCCCGCCCGCGGCCACAGTCGCCTTCGCAAAGGCGTACCAGGCCTCAAGCGGGATCTTATCCCGAATAAGGAGAAGGGGAAGGGACAGGGCGCCGCCGACGATGCCGTTCTGGGGGCTCACGCCCATGGAGGCGTACAAAGTGAGTAAAAAGGTTGTTGTTTTAAAAAAATTTGGTGTTGGTGCTAATATATACTCACAGTTGTTTTTAGGAAAGTTTTTTGTTGCTGTCGTGCTGTTTAAAAAAATATAACATTGTCGTATAGCTGGGGTAGTCTCTTGGGGCTTCTGTAGTGTAGCAGTAGCACCCATTTCTTTTGCACTTATACTGTAATGTTATTTTTATTTGTTTTCAGATCACCGTCTCCCACCACTTTTCCATCGCCAAGGCCCGCCGCGATCTCGGCTACGACCCCTCCCTTGCTCCAGAAGAGGAGGTCTGGCGGGAGATACTGGACTCGTACGGCCTCGAGTGGAGGCCGCCTAGGGAAGAAGAAGAGAGGAGGCCGTCGAGGTCAGGCAGGAATTCCGCACTAACCAGGATCTCGTCATGGATAGTCTTCTTCTTCGTCTTCGCGGTGGCATTGAAGCAAAGCGACAAGCATTCGGAAACAGGGTGATTTTTATGGCAACAACTTTCTTGTATTTTCGAGAGATTTTCGACGAACGACTCAATGGTACGAATAAAAAATAGTAGTTTTAAATATAGACATGATTAAATTTCTGATATGGTGAGCGGTGCGTGGTATATAGTGTACGTAGTAGGACTCTTTAAGTCGTATATACCTTCGCAGTAGTAATAGGACGGAGACTTATTTTGGACGCAATAGCAAACGATTTTTTGGAAACTTTTGCGAGACTTTTTTCCAAACTTTTTTTGCAGCTTCTACTGGTAGCACTAGAAAGACCGGGGGACTGAATTTTGCAAAGGTTCCTTCTTCGTTTCCTTCGACATATTTTTTTGCATCGATTCTTCCCTCCAAAAACTGCACTCGTTTTTTGAGTATTTGAGTACACTGCGACTTCTTTAATGCCTCCTGCTACTGATCCCAAAGAGAAGAAATATCTATCTAAAATCTTATAGATATTTTTTGCTGCCTGTATGGGAATCAGTGCCTGGTGCTGTGGGCGAACCCGTGACTCCTCCCGTTTACGTCTAGCTTCAGGTAGGCCGATGAGGAACCGCCGCCGCCGTCTTTGCGGAGGCGCCGGCTGGAGTAGGAAGAGTCGGGTTGCCTGGGAAATGGAATAATTCAAATATCAATAAAGGGTAATTTAAAATACAAAAATAAAAATGTTGTCACTACCTGGCAACGTCCACTGTGTTTCTCTTTGATGATGGCGAAGACTGGTAATAGAGGGGTTCGTCGAAAGTGAGGTCTCCGCCGCCGGCAGCCGGCTGCTGCTGCTGCTGCTGCTGCTGCTTCTGCTGCTGCGGTGGCTCCTGGTAGTAGATGTAGTATAGCTCATCTTCTCCCTCTTCTCCCTCTTGCCCCTGTACATAGACCGATCCGCTCTGGTTGTCTTCCGCCAGTTGCGCCACATCGTTGGTTGACTGGTACTGCCCTGGAGGGGGCGCGGGGGGGCCGTCGTAGCCGGAGGAGGAGGGAGCGGCGCTGGAGTAGCCGGCGTCTGGAAGGGAGTGGTTTATTTTTCAGAGCATTTATATAGGGAAGCAGAGAAAAAGAGAAACGTAACAAATATGAATTAACAACAGAAGTACACACGCAAGAAGCAAGGAAAAATCAACCATTGCAAAAATAGGAATGCTTTGCATTGAAAGAAAGATTCCTTTTGACAAAAAAAACCCTTGTATGACAAACAGAGAGCGAAGAAAATTGACGAACCTGGGGCTTCGTAGGACTCTTCGACCTCTGCCGCCAAGTTCTGGAGGTTGTAAGCGGGAGGGGAGGAGTAACCCGAGTCGAATAGGGGCTCCTCTATGGGGGCGGGGGCGGACTGAGGGACGGCGTCGTAGGTGGGGAGGGAATCGCCTGACGAAGAGGGAGGGGAGGAGACGACAGAGTAGGAGGATGAGGAGGCCGACTGCTGTGGGGAGGAGTAAGAGGACTGAGGGGAAGACTGTGGTGATCCGTAGGAGTCCTGGGCTGGGGCAGGAGCTGGGGTGGAATAAGATTGTGAGGAGGACTGTGGGGAGCCATATGACTTCTGGGCTGGTGTTGGAGCCGGGGCCGAATAAGAGGACTGTGGCGAAGATTGTGGAGACCCATAGGAATCTTGAGCTGTTGCAGGTGCAGATGCAGAGTAGGAAGACTGCTGTGAAGACTGCGGAGAACCGTAGGAGTCCTGGGCTGGTGCTGGTGCTGGGGCAGAATAAGAGGATTGAGGTGAAGACTGGGGTGAGCCATAAGAGTCCTGGGCTGGTGCTGGAGCAGGAGCTGAGTATGATGATTGAGGAGAAGACTGCGGAGATCCATAGGAATCCTGGGCAGGAGCAGGAGCTGGTGCGGAATACGATGACTGGGGCGTACTCTGGGGAGAGCCATATGAGTCCTGGGAGCTGGAGGAAGCTGCTGAGTAGGAGGGCAGTGGTGCGGGAGCTGGAGCTGGAGCGGAGTAAGAAGACTGAGGTGACGACTGGGGAGATCCGTATGAATCCTGAGATGGCGCTGAAGCAGGAGCTGAGTAGGAGGAGGAAGTCGACTGTGGTGCTGACTGTGGAGAGCCGTAGGAGTCTTGCGAGGGAGCTGGTGCTGGGGAAGAGTAGGACGACTGCGGAGTGGCCTGAGGTGATCCATAGGAGTCCTGGGTAGGTGCAGGTGCTGGTGCAGAGTAAGAAGATTGTGATGAGGAGACTGAGGACACCGAGTAGGAAGACTGGGGAGCTGCCTGGGGTGACCCGTAGGAGTCTTGGGATGGTGCGGGCGCTGGAGCTGAGTAAGATGAAGAAGAAGACTGTGGCGATGACTGCGGGGAACCATACGAATCTTGCGAGGGTGCTGAAGGGGCAGAATAGGAAGAGGATGAGGTTGACGGGAGGGACTGAGGAGATCCGTAGGAGTCCTGTGCAGGAGCAGGAGCTGAGTACGAAGACGAGGAGGAAGACGGTGAAGAGTATGATGACTGTGGTGCCGCCTGCGGCGATCCGTAAGAGTCTTGCGAGGGAGCAGGAGCCGAAGAGTAAGATGACTGTGGAGCTGCCTGTGGGGAACCGTAAGAATCTTGGGCAGGAGCTGGAGCGGAATATGAGGAGGAAGATGACGAAGACGCCCCGTAGGAAGGCAAAGAGGGGGCTGAGGAGCTGCCGTAGGATGAGGACACTGGGGAAGCCTGAGGCGAGCCGTATGAATCTTGCGACGAGGAAGAGGAGGGTGCTGAGTAGGAAGAAGAAGATGACGAGGGGACGGAATAGGATGAAGTCAGCGGCGCAGCGGTGATCGGCTCTGGCCCGTTAAAGGAGGAGACAGAGTACGATGATGAAGGCGAGACCGGGCTGGACTTGTAGACGTCTTCCACGGTGACGATGTCTGGCCCTCCGCCGTAGCTTGGCTGAGGGGGAGCGCCGTAAGAGGATGAGGAAGAAGAGGACTCGATGGGCCTCCATCCTCCATAGTCCAGCTTGACATTCTGCTGAGGGTCAACCTTGTAGGAGGGGGCGCTATCCTGGGGGGAGAAGTGGGGGGCGGGAGCGGAGGGAGCCTGAAAATAGATTCACCAATTAGACAAATTCCTCTCAAACAAAACAATTCAAAAAAGAATTCTTTTGATGAATTCCATACCTGATAGGAGGGTCCGCTAGAGATGATCACTGGCTTCGAGGGCGCGCCGTAAGACTCCTGGTGCTTGGGTGGAGGAGGGGGGCGGTACGAGGGCTTCTTGGGGGGACCGTAGGAAGGCTTCTTTGGAGGCCCGTATGAGGGTTTCTTCGGTGGGCCATAGGAAGGCTTTTTTGGTGGGCCGTAAGACGGCTTTTTGGGCGGACCGTAGGATGGTTTTTTTGGTGGAGGCCCATAGGATGGTTTTGGAGGCCCGTAGGAAGGCTTCTTGGGGGGACCGTACGATGGTTTTGGTGGACCGTATGACGGCTTCGGAGGCCCGTAGGACGGTTTCTTAGGAGGTCCATACGAGGGCTTTGGCGGGCCGTAGGAGGAGGGCTTCTTGGGAGGGCCATAGTGTGAGGATGAGGGCCGCTTGTTCCTGCTCCGACCGAAGAAGAAACCGCTGCTGGAGCCTGCCAGGAGGGCAAGGAGGAACAGGGAGACCTGGAGATATAAAAAAAATTGTTTAACAAGGCTTTAGATTTCCTCATTTCCATTTTCGTTACGCAATCTTCAGACATTGAGATGTTTCTCTGGACATTTGGCCGCGTGCGGCAATGGACAAGGGGAAGAAGGGCAAGAATGCGGCTTTGACAAAAACCTGTCTTTTTCTTCTTTTTTGCCGTGACCGAGTTCGCAATCCTACTTTCACCTCCTCCCCTGTTTTTCTTTCCCTTCGCGCCAAACCTGGCAGAAGTCATGTGTGTAGGTGTGTGTGTGTGTGCTGACCAGGGGCTGACCCGACCTACCTAGCCCCCAACCCTTATTCTTCCTGGTATACCCGTCGGGTTGGGTTGTGGGGTGGGGCGAGAGGGGAGGAGAGAGTTTTAAGGCGATGGACAATCTGCGCGTAAATCATCCTTTTCTTTTCTTTCTACTACAAGCAGACATTTTAAACGAAACTCTCCTTCCTCGGCAAATAGCCTCTTCCTCTCCTTTTTTATCACCGGGGAGGGTTTTTTTGCTCCCTCCCCCTCCCAGGAAATTGGCTGCCCATTGGTACGGGCGAATGGGCATAGGGAGGGGTCTGCTTGCAGGGTTTGGAATGCGAGCAAAAAACGGAAAGAGGACCTGACTCCTCTCGAAGAAAGTTCTGTTTGGCCAGGGGGAGAGAGAAAGAAAAGGGGGGGGGGAGAGAGAAGGAACCCTTTTTTGCCTGTTTTTACCTGGGTCAAGCCTCCCCCCCCTCCGTCCTATGCAGTCAAGCGGCCACCTTTTAAAAGCCAAACTTGACTCTCCTCCTCCCTCAAACCCCCTTCCTCCTTCCTCCTCCTCGTCTTCCGAATGCTAATTTCCCCCTGCAGGCCGCTCATGTACTACGTACTACGGTACATGTAGTACAAACATAGTAAAAAAGTCGGAAGGGAAATAAAGGAAATGATGGGAAGGAAAGGAAAACCCCTCCCATCTCGTAATATTGTTTTTATCCTGCTCGGAACTTTTCTTTTCTTTTTTTATACGCAGGAGGGGAAAGAAAGAAACTCAAGAGTCATATCATTCCTATCTTAGCAGCAGCTGGCCGTTCGAGAAATCGCCCCGGGACATCTTCAGCCGCCGACCAAAAAAACCGAAAACCGAACAAGAGAAGAAAACCCTTTCCCGTATTTTCTTTCCCCCTCCTCCGAGTGTAAAAGATAAGGAAATTTTAGTGCCCCTATATCCTCTCCTCCTCCTCCCCTTTCCTTACGGTCGGATTACGCCAAAGAATCCTCCCCCTCTCGGCTTTTTGGTTTTCGGAGGGATCAAGACCCCGACTTTTGTCTGAGCTCGGAACAGTTGTCGGATTTCATGCCGCGCGGGTCACAAAAGCCTTTGCTCACCGGGCGTGAAGAAGGAACTTTTGAAGTTGGAAGTTTTTTGTCTAATCGCACACTTTTGACGCCTTTGGAGACTTTGGACATGCCTTTTTCACTTAACGGATCAATTTCTTCTTCAGAGAATGTTGTTGCGAAAGTGGTTCCTATCCAACGAAAGCCAGCATGCAGTGCATCTTCAAAAACAGGTTCTCAAAAAATAGTATAGAAACTGTTTGCCAGACGCTGGAGCGAAAGTAAATAGGCGAAAAAGATCGGATCTGTTTCTTTTTAATCTCTTAACGAAATCAATTCCTTTTCCAGTACCTTCCTTCAAAGGGGGAGAGGGTAAAAGTATCCTTTTCCGCTTCTTCCGAAAAAAATGCGACGCTATTTATCACCCAAGACCTAAGAATAGGGAGAAGAGAAACCTCCTCTTATCGTTTCTTGTTACTTTTTTTGTTTTTTCATCCATCCCTCTTCTGTTTGGGAAAGCCAGCGGAGGAGGAAAAAAGAATGTTTTCCCCTTTATAGCGCACATTTCTGGCGTTCGAATCACCGTAAAACCCTCCACCCCATTCATTCGATTTTTGGAGGTCGAAATGGCAACGATTCCTTCTCCTCCTCCCGAGAAAGAAAAACCGCGTTTATTTGGCCATTGTTTCAGCTTCTTTTGAGGCCAAATTTTGGACTGTTGACCTCGCCATATCTCACACACCGCAAACAATCCACGAAAAGAAGAAAAGAAGACCACCAACCAACATTGGCCTCCGGCCAAGAAATGATATGGGGGTACTATATACAGTAGTGTATATCGAAAATCGTTACTGACCAATAAAATTGCCCAAAGAAAAAAAATTCGCACAGTTTCAGCCGCGTCCTTCAAACCCATCCCCCCTGTTCGCTCGGCGCCGACCGATTCCAAACATTCCGTTTCACAAACGGAATTCGCCCCCCATCCCCATCCCCATGCCCCATTCCGCAGTCACATTAGGGCGAAGAAAAAGTGGGGGGGGGGGGGAGGTAGGAAGGCACAATGTCTCTTGCACAACTTGCATTCCCCGGCAATTTCTCCTCCTGTCATGTCGGGTCCAGTAATCTTATATTCCCATAGGGTTCTCCCATATACTACGGTGGGTATTTTTCTTGACCCTG
>JAAUYB010188825.1_pt1 | contig 12659 bp, 15 predicted proteins | sample 7278071 | NCBI WGS metagenome assembly JAAUYB01 (sample SAMN14350121, study PRJNA611818) | marine sediment metagenome | isolation source: surface marine sediment (1.8m) | place: French Polynesia: Moorea | collected 2018-08
CACCGTTTTAAGCAAAGGGAGCTTTTCCCCGGCTGACGTTGAGTCGCCGGGGATCTTTTGCCCCGCACCGTTTTAAGCAAAGGGAGCTTTTCCCCGGCTGACGTTGAGTCGTCGGGGATCTTTTGCCCCTCACCGGTTTTAAGCAAAGGGAGCTTTACCCCAATCGGTTCAACGCCGGTTGGGGTTTTTTCTTTTTAGGGCTGTTCCCAATCGTTGAACCTGAACCTGCCTCGTGATACATTGCATGCGTTCTGACCTTTCCGCGGGTGAACCTCATGCTGTTCCGATTCAGTCTCTACGGGTTCCTGAAAAACCAGCGTTATTACGAACCCTTCTTGGTGCTGGCCTTTCTGGAGAAAGGACTCAGCTTCTTTCAAATCGGAATTTTGATTGCCTTTCGCGAGATCTGCGTCAACCTGATGGAAATCCCTTCCGGCGCTCTGGCCGATATCTTCGGCAGGCGGATGTCCATGATGGTATCCTTCTCCGCCTACCTTATCAGCTTCCTGATTTTCGGGGCGGCGCAGGCCTATGCTCTCTTCTTTGCGGCCATGTTCCTTTTCGCAATCGGGGAAGCCTTCCGAAGCGGTACGCACAAGGCCATGATCTTTTCCTGGCTGCGCAAACAAGGTCGTGAAGAAGAACGCACGCGAATCTACGGCTTTACCCGTTCGTGGAGCAAACGCGGTTCGGCGGTCTCGGTAGTGCTGGGCGCGGTATTTGTCTTTACTTCCGAGCGCTACACCGAAATCTTCTACTACTCCATGTTGCCCTGTATCCTGTCCATCATCAACATGGCCGGCTATCCCGCTTACCTGGAGGGCAAACCCAAGGGCAACTCGGCGACCGACGTTTTGAACCACATCCGAGAATCGATCCGCACCACTTGGAACCGCCGGCCGTTACGTCGCCTCCTGGCCGAATCCATGGGTTTCGAGGGCACTTTCATCGCAATCAAGGATTACCTGCAACCCATTCTCAAAGGTCTGGTCTTGTCCCTGACCGGTGTCCTGGCTTTCACGCAGACCTGGTCCGACACCCGTCAAACGGCCGTCCTGGTGGGCGCCGTCTACTTCGTGCTCTACCTGGTTTCAGCTTCGGCCAGTCAACGCGCTCATAAAGTGGTCGATGCTTCCGGCGGCGCTTCCCGTGCGGCGCGCAATCTTTGGGCGTTTATGGCCGGTCTCTCGCTGATCATCCTCGTCGGTGGATGGTGGCACCTGATCTGGATGCTGGTCCCCGCTTTTATCGTGCTCCATATCATTCAAAACTTTTGGCGGCCCATTCTCATCGGCCGGATCGATGCCTACGGCGATGAAGATTCCGGGGCCACCGTCATGTCCTTGGAAAGCCAGTGCCGACGTCTGTCCGCCGTCATCCTGGCGCCGATCCTGGGTTGGTTGGTAGATAACGCCTCCGGTTGGCAGGGCGGCGGCATGTACTGGCCGTTGGGCGCGGCGGGTTTGATCATCGCATGTTGGTTTCTCCTGAGAAAAGAGCCTGAACCTGATTAGCCGCGGCAATGCGCGCCGATTGTCTGCTTTTTCATTTCACAACCTGAAGAATCCAGTTATAGCAAGGGCTGCACTGATATATCAATTTGAATCGGAAGCCTATGTGCAACGTTGCACATAGGCTTCCTACTCAGTGGGAAGGCTATGGACAGTATTGCACATAGGCTTCCTACTCAGTGGAATGGGAATTGTAAAGCTGTTTCCAGCGGCAATATCTGGGTATTTTCGGTAATACCTATAAAATGAGCTATTTACGGCCGTTTTGCTGCGCTCTAAAATGGGCTCAAGAGCCGATTTGACGGGATCGAATTCACGTTTTATCTTGGCTTTTGTAGAGAAAAAGTTTCCAACAGGAGCGCAACGAATGATTAAGTTCAATAAAACGTCCCTTCAAAAGTTGAGAGTCGGTTCCCACAAATTCGGCAGTGTGACCGTGAACCTTTCCGAACGGGGAAAGATCACGTTTGTCCTGACCATCCGGGTCTCGGGCGGCAAGCCGGCCAAGTACACCGTCAACCGAAAGCGCTACCCGAAGATGCCGGACCAGATCCAAAAGATCACCACCGCTCAGGTCGCCGACATCACGGCCATGCTCGAGGCCGCGGCCAAACTGGCCGGTATGGGTCATAACCCAACCAAGGCGGAAGGGTGTATCTTGGAAGCCTATCGGAAAGCCTTGACGGAGCGCACCGCGGGCGCCGGGGCCGTATCCTTGATCGCGGGTGGCCAGAATGCGGCCCTTGCCTTCGCCCAGGCGCTTGAGGATTCCGTCGAAGACACCCGCACCCTCAGGCAGGTCCTGAAAGAGTACGAAGATACTGTTCGGCGCAACGGTGGACGCGGCAGTTCGGCGAGAGCGATAGAGAATAAGCGATGGACCATGAATAGGGAATTCGCTGACTGGCTCGATAAACCCGTTACGGAGATCACCGGCCGAGATTGCGTCGAGCGGTACCGCCGCATTGCCGACCGGAAGAAATGCAACGGCGAAGGTCGGCTGAAGCCTTCCACCGTCGGGAATTATTTCAAGCTGATCGATGCCCTGCTGAACTTCGCGATCAAAAGACGCTGGCTGGGTGCCAACCCGCTCAAGGAGGTCAAAAGCCAGGAGTTACTGGGTGGCAGTTGGCCGAAGTCAGAGAAGAAGCTGGAAATGGTCCAGGATCACGAGGTTGGCGAACTCTACAAAGTATTGATGGCCAACCGTGGGCGGAAACGCCGTGTGCCGACCGCCGAAGCCTGCCTGTTGGCCTGGTTCATGGGACTGAGGATCTCTGAAGTCATCCGCCTGGCCTGGGAAACCAAGCACCCTGATTCGATCGGCTATGTGTCCGTCGACTGGGAAAGCCGTGAGGGGTTCCTGCATTACTACGGCGACCAGAGCAAGAACTGGAAGACCGAACGGCTTCCGCTCTCCTATGCGGCCGTGGATATGATCGAGTACCTACAAGATCGGAAGCGGGAGGGCAACGGCTGGGTGTTTCCCGGGACTTATCAAAAGACGAACGTACATGTCTCTCCACAGAAAGTGCGGCGGGATTTCCAAAAGTGGCTGGTTGAAGCCGGCATCAAAGAAAAACTGGGCCTGCATGCCCTACGCAAAGCAGCCACGACCATGGCCGCTCGCCATATGAAACCGCACGTGGTCAAGGCGATGACCCGCCACGCCGAGACCGGCGTCATGGGTCACTATATCGACATCCCCATAACCGAGATCAAGGAAGGGTTTGACCGCATCGCGGATGCATTCCTGGACCTCGCGGAAGGAAAGACGCGGCATGTTGCCCGGGCCACGGAGGATCAGATCTTGAGCGTGATGCGCGGCGCAACGCCGGACCAAATGGAAGTCTTGAGGGCCTGGTTCCCGGGCGTTGAGGTCCTGAAGGTTTCGTTCGGTGAGGCATCAGAAAAAGTGCCCCAGGTCGCATAAGGAGCGCATCATGAAGAACCTGACCTTTCGAATTCAAGGCCAAGAGCATCAGGCCGGTGTCATCAAAGTAGACCGCAAGAAGCTGTACGGCTGGATCGACAACAAGGCGGTCGATGCTGAAGGCCGGACCTGCACCCTCGGCTCCCTGTCCGGCGACGGCCTGCATATCTTCGGCGCCGGTTGCTTTGAACTCTTGTACCAGGATGCAGACGGCAACTGGTTGGCGCGAGGGGCCACCCAGGCCGTTGATGAGACCGGCCGGCTACTCGAAAAGCAAGCCTCGTCTTTCCAGCAAGTGATCGAGCTCAATCAAACGGTTTCCATCGATCACTACCTGGCGCACACCGTGCGGGCCGTCTACGAATTACAAGCGCCGGCTGACCTGGTGACCCTCGTGACCACGGTAGACGGTTTCTACCGGTTTCCCTTCAACTATACGGCCGGCTACAGCCCCGATGCCGGCTTTCTGGTAGCCAACGATACCGGCTTGTTCCTGGTCGTTGGCGAGGAAAGCGGTTACCCGTTCATCGGTCCGGACCACGTTCCGGTACCGGAAGACATCGAAGAAGATGACGCCGATATCGATTTCGGCATGTTTTAAGGAGGCCGTCATGCAAATCCACATCTCAGACCATCGCGCCCGCAATGCTCGTGTCACCCTCGTCTCCCGGAAACGCGCTCCCCGGACCTGTACCGCGGATTCCCAAGGCCGCCCAGTCACTTCCGCTCGTCTGGTCAAGGGTAGCCTCAAAACCGACCGCGCTTGTGCTCAGATGCCATCTGATGATTTGGCGAAGGCCCTCATCGCCGGCAATCCCGAACTCGACATCGAGCTATTTGGTAAGCAAGTCCGCGAGACCAACCGCATCTACCTGACCGAAGACAGCCGGCCCGCCCAGGCGATCGCGCATCGAGAAGAAGTTTTCGGTACGGACGGTCACCTGAAGGAAGCCCGGGAAAGACGCAACCTGGAAGGGAACATCAACACCGCCGTTGCCTTGAAATGGGGTCGCCTGATTCCCAAAAAGAGGGCCGCCGGCATGATGGTATTCACCGGCAGCTACCAGGTCACCCACGGCGACGGCCTCACCTATGATTTTCTCTTCGACATGGCCAGGGAGCTTCAGGATAAAGAGGCGCTCATGATGTTGGGCGCCGGGGAGAAAGGCACCGATCCCCTGGTCTTCCGGCGCAACGGCACCCCATACCGTGCCTTCCTGGAAGGGCGGATCCAGGGTGACCAATATCTGTTGGTGGTTCACCTGACTAACTTAGAACTGAAATCGGTAGCGTAAGGAGCATGACCATGTGTGAATTGACGAATGATCTGTTAGAAGCGGCCCGGCAGTACAAGCGCCACGTAGCCTCACGGTACCGTCTGCTCAAGCCGGAGGATCTTGGACAACTGGAAGGTGAGGTATTCGCCTCCGTGAAACAAGACGGCCAGTTCCATCTATTATACAAGAAGGGCGAGGACTGCTTCCTGTTCAACCCCAAGGGCCGTGTCCTTGATGATCTGCCTCTTTTGGACGATGCCCGCACGGCCTTGGACGGTATGGACGGCGTTTTGCTGGCCGGTGAGTTGTACTGCCCGAACAGCGACGGCCGTTCCCGAGTGTACGATGTTACCAAGGCGCTTGGGCAGGATGGCGAAAAGACGGGCCTGGTATTCGGCGTCTTCGACGTCTTGCGCCTGAACGATGAAAACCGCATCCGTGAATCGTATGGTGACCTGGTTGCCTGGATCACCGATCACCTACCCAGCTCCGGCCGCTTTCATGGCATCGCTTTTACCAAAATCGCCGGTAACCAGGTGGCCGGCATGTTTGCTGAGCAGGTCATCGAGCGCGGCCACGAAGGGTTGGTGTGCACCTCGGATACCACCCGCCGGGTCTACAAGATCAAGCCGCGGCACCATGTCGATGCCGTGGTGATCGGCTTCACCCACGAGGCCGGCGCCGTTCGCGTGCTTTTGACCGCGCTGATGCGGCCGGACGGTAGCTTCCAAACTTTTGCCAGAGTCGGTACCGGTTTCGATGATAGGCAGCGCCGGGAACTCTACCGCATGTTGGCGCCGCTCAAAGCGGCCTCCAACTACAACGAGACCGACCGGAACCATACGCTGTTTACCATGGTCCAGCCCAAGCATGTCATCGAGGTGGCCTTCCACGATGTGCTGACCGAAAGCGCCTCCGGCAAGCCGCAAAGGAAAGCGGTCCTCTGCATGGAAGACGGTTGCTGGAAGGCCAAGGTACCCGAGCGCTTCGTGAACGTGCTGGTCCCGGTGTTCGTAAGATTGCGGTCGGACAAATCGGTCAATCCTACCGATCTCCGCCTTACGCAGGTAGCCGCTTTTGTGGACTTGGATAACTTGGAAGCCTCCAGCAAATCGGTCCACCTTCCCCAGAGCGAGATCATGGACCAGGAAGTCTATATAAAGGGAACCAAGGGCGGCACCGCGGTTCGAAAACTGGTCACCTGGAAGACGAACAAAGAGCAGGTGGACCCAAATTACCCGGCCTATGTGTTCTGCTATGTGGACTACAGCCCCAACCGTGCTCAGGCCTTGAGGCGGACGCTGCGGGCTGCCAATACCATCGAGGGCGCCAAGGCGCTTATCGTGCGATTCAGAGAACGGGAAATCAAAAGGGGCTGGGAAGTGGCCTAATTTATGGACGGGACAACATGCAATGTCGGCAAATCAGGTCTTTTCATCACCCATCAGGGCTTCCAGCATGGCCTCGTTCATCGCCTGGAACGCAGGGGTTCGGATCAATTCCTCCGGGTCGATCGAGATCCGGCCGTTGTGGCCGATATGGAGCGTCAAACCGCGCTGCTTTTTCTTGCCGAACATTACGCACCTCCGCTTCCAAAAGGTAGAGGGTTCATAGATTCCTTGTCAAGGCGTGCGTGATTACGCATCGTCAAGGGGCAGGGAAAGCTGGGCTGGGCTACTGGGGTGCGGGTCACCCCAGTAGCAGTAGGTGCACTGATAAGTACGGGGGCGGGCCTTGACGTCCTGGGACATCAGGCCCACTTCGTGAATAGTGCGACGGCAAAACTGACAGAAATAATGGTTCATCAGAGTTCTCGGGAATTCAGGGTATCCAGCCGCATTTGAGACATCCTCCATCACGGCGAATCACATGCCGCCGGTTTTCCGGGATCACTGATATTTCGAAAGCCCAGTCTTTGGGTTTATAATCGTCGGCAACATGGCCGGCCGCTGTGATCCAGATGGCTTCTTTCTGGAGCGCAATGGCCTGGGCCGCTCGGAAAGCCATTTCCAGATGACCGGCCTTGACTTCCTCATGAGTGAAGAACTCGCATGCATGGTGATGAACATTCCCGTATTCGACCGTGTATCTTTCGCGACCCATCGTATAAATGGTGACCGACTGGATGCCCTCACAATGAAGATCAATCAACATGGCCTGACTCCCTTGTCCACGGATGGATGGCGTGGGGGCTCCTTGAGTACAGTTGGGGCACAGGTGGGCGCCGTCTTCTTCTTCCCATTCATCTGGTAAGCGGTCGGTGTACTGGCCGATCTCACTGAGGTCGATGCCGGTGTCGATAATTTCGGTGGCATCGCCGCAGCGGTCGCAATTGACCTTGAGGGTGGCGTGGTAGGTCATGGTTGTCCCTCCGGTTTGGCGACGGCGTAGATGAGGGGGTAGTTGGGATTCGTGATGGTGATGGTGCCGTCGGGGTCAACCATGGTGTTGTCATCCCAGTCCTGAGGCGAACAACAGCCTTCGGCCCAAGAAAGCAAACGGGACTGCATTTGACTGAAAATCTCGCTGGTGACCTGGCATTCTTCGAGCAACTCACTTTCGGGCAGTAGGTTGCCCTCATCGTCGAAGTGACGGTTATTGCGGATCTGGAAATGGGTGTACACGTTGGTCATTCGTTCCTCCTGGGCGGTAGTTCGGGGACCCGCCGCCGCCGTTGGGTTTAGGCGTCCGCGTTCTACGACGATCGCAACGGTGACCTCTCCGGAGGAAGACTTGACGTACGCAACCTGACCACGATATTTAGCCACGATGTCCAAGTGCTCCTTAGGAGGCGAAAAGGGGGTGAGGACCTCAACAACAATTGGGTGTTTCGTTTTGAGGTTTCGTAGCACCCATCGAAACTCTTCATTCTCAAGGAAGTCTGCCAGATCATTGAGGACCTTTGCGACGGCTTTCATTTTTTTGCGCAATTCGGTAGTGATCATGCCGCCCCCTCGTCAAGCACCCCTGTCATCACCTGATAATCACCACGGTGCTCCCATGCCCATTCCAACTCCTCAGTTGGGACCTTTTCTCCGCTGAACTCGGCAAAACTAGCAAAGCACCAGTGATCCTTTCCGGCTAAACATTTCTCTTGAAAAGCATCCAGCGCCAGGAAAGATCTCGGGATGGAACCCTCGTCGTCGTATTCCAATGAGATCCGCGTGAGTTCATTATCAAGCTCACCGCGGAAAACACCCACGATGATAAAATCCCCGCCATACAAGCCGGTTTTACGGGCCACCGCCAAACCCGTTTTGAATTCCGCTTCTCCGGCATGAGAGGCTTCGACAACAAACGTCAAATGCGTGAAAGGATCGTTAGGATTGAGAATGATGACGGTCCATTTGGGCCGGGTTCCCATGATCTCTCTCAGGGTTCGCAGTGCATCACGTTGACCGGCTTCCAATTGCTCTAACTTGCTGAATGTTTCGGCCAGGTTCATACCGCACCTACCTTATCTTCGATAACCGTGGAGGCTTTTGTCAGCGCTTCACCCTCAGGGCGTTCAATGACGATGGTCACCGTGTTTACACCCGTGGGCCTGAATGCGGAGCGGAAGGCATCCGGTGGATTTTGGTAGACGGTGGCGCCGGTTACCGCCAGGAAATCCGATCCGTAGTTTTGGATGCTTGTTGCGGCAATCGCCACCAGTTTGCCGCCGGGTTTCACCGCGCTATAGGCATGTTGGATAAAGTAGAGATCGGCCTTGTTCTCAAAGGGTGGGTTCATGACCACCCGGTCGAACAGCATTTCGGACTGGTATTGGAAAAAGTCCATGCAGATCGGGTGTAGTTTTTGGAGCGCCAGGATGTCGCAGAGTCGGGCATTGGCTTCCACACAAGTGACCTGGCCACCTGCTTCCCGGGCCGCAGCGGCCAGATCGCCCTTGCCGGCGGAGGGCTCCAAGATTTCCATCCCTTCCTCGATGTCGGCCAGGTCGATGATCCGTTCAACCAATTCGGGTGGTGTCGGGAAGAATCCGGGTATCTTCGTGCCGATCAACTCGCGGACGGCACGCGTGAGGGCATCCTGTTCTTCGGCCGGCACCTTGATCTGACGATAGGCGCGCAGGGCATGCCGCAATTGCCAATCTTCGGTGATGCCCATGCGGGCGAGGCGTTGCGCGGTCTGCATGTTCTCAATCAGGTACCAGGGCGCCTGGCCGAAATGAACCACTTTCTCCGCATATTCCTCTCGGCCCTTTGGAAACACGACCTTTTCTTCTCCCTGCTTTAAGATCCAAGCAGCAGCCATCTTGGCACCCGGCGTATCTGCCAAAATATGGTAGATCTGGATGCAGTCCCGTTGCCAAAGCCAAGGTCGCGGGATCTTTGCCGTTCGAATGTCCGGGTTACCGGCATTGATGCCGGCCAGGGTTCGCAAGTGATTGCGATGAAACACACCATCGAGCGGATGATGCTCGGTGCTCGCCAAGATAGTTGCCAAGGCGCGGATGGTCGCGGCCTCCGCAATCAAGGCCCTGCTTCGCGCCTCGATCGCATCAGCCATGGCCGCACGCCGGATGGTGTTGGTTTTTCGGTCTGCCGCCAGGGCTTCTTGGGCACCTAATTCCTGGCGGGCAGCAATGAACCGAAGCCGGTCAGCCGCACCCATTTGGCGGATTTTTTGGCGCTCGGCCAGGACGGCCGCGATATCTTCGCCCTCCGGAGCATCCACCAACGACCGAATGAAGGTCTCGGCCGCAACTCGCGTGCGGAACTGCAAACCCGGTACCGCGCCGTCCAGATCATAACCGGAGTACCAGCCACCCAGTTCCTTGCAGTTCTGGTACACATCCAGCCAGTCCGATCGCATCAACCAATGGCTGAACTGAACGACGAAAAGGTCATACCCTCTCTTGGTATGCTTCGTCTCGATGATCTCCGCATCGACTTCACCCAGATCGAAGCCGTTTTTCAGGTTGACCTGGTCAGCCCCGTCCTTCGCTAATCGTCGGCGATGCTCTTCCCAGCGAAGCATGTCGAAGCGGGCAAGTTGGGAATCGGAGAGACCTTTGGTGCCCCATTGGTCTTGGTGATATCGAAACTCCTCAAGGGTGACCGGGTTTTCCCTGCATTTGCGGCTGTATGCCCGTTGCGCTTCTTGCTCGGCCCGTTGTTCCGCCTGCTTTTGGTTGAAAGCCTCTAAATCGGCCTGGGTCTGCTTGGGAATTTCCTCTTTCCAGACATCGATGAACCGCTGATTCCAATGGACCATCACGCTGTCTGCAAGATGCCAGGTTCCCGCGAGGCGATTCCATGCAGATGCCACCATGGCCTTCTTTTTTCGGCTCATGTCGGCCATGCCGCCGAGAAAACCGGCGCTCAGTTCCTGCTTGGTGAACTGATTCAGCTCTACCCGGATGGCATCTTGATGCTCAAGGAAGTGGGCGAAAAACTGGTGAACCTCGGAGACATCGGTGATTTCGCCGGCAAATAAGCGACGGCGATGCCTTACTTGATAGTCGATCAGAGGGGTCGATTGCTTGCGTTTTGACATGTAAATCTCCTGTTCCCGGACACACGTCCGGCAGTCAATAGGTTGTCGGGGTGGTGACTCAACCTTTTACCGTTCAATCAGTTAGAGCCGTTCTCCCCGTGATGCTTCCGGTATGTCAGAGATTAAAAGAAGAATCAAGACGAAAATTTGAGAACCGTTTTTGGCCGTTTCCTTGCGTCGCTTTTTCTTCTTCTTGCTTCGCTATTGTTTTAAGCTAATAAGCTCTCCTCGTGCTTGTTTCGGCGGCTTTTTCGGCTCGCTGAGCTTTTCGAGCGCTAGTTTACAGTCGGAGCGCACGAACCGGATACCGGCAAGCTTCCGGGTGTCACCCAGCCAGACCGGATGGAGCAAGAACTCGGCGTACCGGTCTCTGATCGCTAATGGGAAACGGAATGTTTGAATGGCTTCCTCGGCGGTCAGTAAGGCATCTGTATTTGATACGGCGATGATGCCGCTGTATTGTTCGGCCAGTGGAGTCAGTGAACTGTCTGGCCGCATGCGATCCACTTCCGCGAAGTAAGCCTCTACCGCGGTTCTCAAGTCACCAGGTCGTTCCTCGTGCGGATGGGTCCACCATTGCTGTTTCCGACCGCGAATGAAGTCTTGTACTGCTGCGCAAGGCTACGCGGAACCCGGTCGAGGTGATCACGGCCCTCAAACTGTGGCTTTCGAGAAAAATTCGCGACGTTTGGCTCGATGATGTGCACCTGCCGGTATGGTTCCAAGCCGTCCAGGAATTGCCCAACCACTTCCCCTATGGTGCGATGGCGCGAGACTTTCTGTTACTGATACTCTTCTCCGGTCTTCGCATGAACGAAGCCGCTACCTTGAAGCGGTCCCATGTCTTAAGGAAATGAGCGGCGTCATGGTCTTCGACGTCCCCGCCGGCAGCATGAAGGCCCGGCGCCGTCATGTTCTGCCGTTGTCGGATGTGCTCGTTGAATTGACCGAACGCAGGCAGGCCGCAGCGGACTCGACATTCTTGTTTCCGGCGCGCCCAACAGATTATCGTCCCCTTGGTGCATCAACCCCAAGGTGTTGGCGCATATCGCGGGCCGTGTGGGCTTCCGGGTCACGCATCACCCGTTGCGAAAAACCTTCTCAACACTGAGGATCGCCGCCGGCGTGCCCAAGGCCCATATCCAGCAATTCCTGGCGCACAAAGAGAGCATGCTGGACCTGCACTACCTGCAAGCCTACCTACCCGCCCTTGAGCGAAGCATGGAGGCCGTTTCCCGGTTCATAGAAAGCGACGGCACCATCCCGGCGAAAACAGAGGCGCGTCCGCGAGCGGCTGCTTGCCAACGCCTACCCGACGCCCCATCTATCCGAGCGCGGCGGTTACGCGCCCGTGGAAGATGAATAGGAGTACAGCATGAAACATGTCTTCATCCCCGTCAATAAGGACACCAATCGGCACGCGGACAAGGTGATGACGGTAGCCCTTCGAATCGGCACTCAGGCTACAATCACATGGTTGAGTGACCTGATTGAAAAAGACCGGAGAACTACTCGAAAAATCGTGGATGCCATGGGTCTCTTCATCGACCCCGAAACCGGCTTTTTAGCAGAAAAAGAAAGGCAAGGGCGTTAATATGGAAAGCGTCACCATCCCCATCAACGAGGTTACCAGGCTCCACAAGGACAAGGTCATGACCTTGGCGCTCCAGATCGGCACCAAAACCAACTTCACGGCGTTGGGAAATCTGATTGGGACGAGTCGAAAAACCACCCGAAGGATAGCCGACGCCATGGGTCTTGTTATCGACCCCGATACCGGCCTTTTGGCCGAGTCATGCCCGGCAAAAACGTGTTGCTGCAATGGTTCCGATACGCAGGATGCCCGTTCGGTGCCCGGTCTCCGGCATCCTGACGCCCCGATCCCTGCGCATGAGCCAGGCCTTTTGCCCGGGTCGCGCCCACAAAAAATGAGCATCGGCAGCGATTACGGCTCAAGTGGTGCCCGGTTTGCGCCCACTGGGCTGGAGGGGGAAATGTGGTTCAAAGACTTGAAAAAAATCCCTGTCTTTGAAGAGCGCCCAGCACTTCCCACCGCGTGCCCGGTACAGATGTGTGATACCAACGCCTCAAGGACATCCCGTGCCCACCCGGTGCCCGGTGAGAAAAACTCAAATCAGCATAAGGCGCTTAATCAAAACGATTTATACGACGATCCCCCGGAAATTCCCACTATATGTTCTTACTCTTCTTCTTAATTTTCTTTAGAAGAAGAAAAAGAAAAAGAAGAAGAGAAAAACATAGTGGCATTTTTCGAGGATGAGCGCTGGAAGCACCTCGACGCCCTGAAGCGGAACGGCGTCATTCCCGCATCGATTCAGGCCGCGATTGACCCGTTGACCGCCGCCCATGAGGGCTTTGAATACACTTGGCGAACCAGCCGGCCAAAGTGCTAACCGCCGGCGAAGTTCTTCCCAG
>JAAUYB010086308.1_pt1 | contig 12658 bp, 14 predicted proteins | sample 7278071 | NCBI WGS metagenome assembly JAAUYB01 (sample SAMN14350121, study PRJNA611818) | marine sediment metagenome | isolation source: surface marine sediment (1.8m) | place: French Polynesia: Moorea | collected 2018-08
AGCCAGAAGTCCATTTATATCTAGTCCCAGACTCGTACTCGAGGGCCCAGACTCGCGAGTCTGTCGAGTCTGCCAAAAAGTGGCTCGAGTACGAGTCTTTCGAGTACGAGTCTAGACTCGATACACCACTAGTCAACACAGATCCCGGCGAAGTTGGTCTTGGCGAACGTGTGCGTGTCCTTTGACGTGTCCTCCGCCACCATGTCCTCTTCGCTGCCCCTCCCCCCTCGCCCCTCGGCCGCGGCAGAACTTGGCGACCTGCTGCAGTCGGCCGAGCAGATGGCGGCCGAGATGGACCCGGACGCGGGAGGACTCGCAGGTCAGTTTGGCAGGGAGAATTTCACGCTGGCTCATTGTCACGTCGTCGCCCTTGTTCTTTCCAGACCTTCCCCGCGTGGAGAGGAACCTCTCGCAGCTGGTCGAGGCCGGACAGCAGCTCTTCGCCAAGACCTCCCGCGACCTGGGCGGGCAGGAGGTGAAGGCCGCCATCCTGCTCGGCTCCCGCGGGGTGGACCTGCCCGGCATCCACCAGCGCCTGCAGTCCCTCTCCTCGTCCGCCGCCCCCGGCGGCCCCTCCGCCGCCGCCGCCTCCCCCCTGGACCCCCTGGAGCCCCTCCGCGACACGGACATCGCCGGGTTCCTCCGCAGCGAGCGCGAGAACGCCCTCCTGTCCGTCATCGAGGAGACCCGGCGGGACACCTTCGAGCAGGTGGAGCGCGCGCACTGGGAGGCGGCCTCGGCCGAGTGGGAGGCCGCCAAGAGGGACGTCCTCCAGGCCATGGGGGCCGCCGCCGCCTCCTCCGCCTCCTCCGCGCAGGGCGGGGGGGACCTCAGGACGGAGGTGAGCCGGCTCCACGAGTCCACGCTCAGGCACTCGGTGGCGTCGTCCTCGGCCGTGGGGGGAGGGCTCTCCAGGTCGTCTCTCGACGCGGCTGAGGTCGCTTACGCAGCGGAGGTGTCCGCTTACAATGCGGCGGTGGCCTCCGCTGTGTCCGCAGGATCTGCCAGGTAGATACTAATTTTTAATTACTCCATCTGCGTTATGCTAAGAGTTTCCCCCCTCGATTGTTAACCCCGACAGGCCCGATCTCGTCTCCAAGTTCTCCGCCCTCTTCCCTGAGGACCGCGAGCGGGAGGCCAGCGTGCTTTGGCAGATGGTTTCCGCCATGTCACAGATAGGGCCAGAGTCCGGCTCCTCCTCCGCTCCTGGCGACTGGCGATCCTCCCCTCCAGGCTGCCGCGCCGTCGTCGCCGCAGCCAGGGAGTACCTCGAGAGGGCATTCAGAAAGTTTGTCCAGTCCGCTGTCTACGACAACCTCCGCGGCGCCCAGCTCGGAGGAGTCCCGGGTACTCTTCAGCTCATCAGGAGCTTCCTCAGGCTCAAGATCGATCCTGCCGCGCCTGGTATGCTGACAACAAAAGCCCCATTTTTTAAGTATGGGGTCTGTATTACTGTAAGTGTAATATTGTCTTCCTTCCAGGTTTGGAAGATGGGCACTACGAGGGTGCCCCTGTTTGGGCCGCCGTGTACCATTGCCTACGCTGCGGCGACAGAAGCGCGGCCGCCTCCGTCGCAGCCAACGCCGGGCCAGGGCTGGCCGAAGCGCTCAAACTCATCAACGAGGCCGCCGCCTCTCCCGACGGGAGGCTCAGCCCGCACTCGGAAAACATGGTGACACTGTTGTTACCTAATTTGGAAATTTCACGTCCACTCATTCTTGCAAGTTTTTTTTTTGAACTCAGGTCCGCCTGGCGTATCGCCGATCGGTCCGGGCCACGACGGACCCCTTCAAGCGGGCCGTCTACTGCATCCTGGGCGCCTGCGACCCCCAGGACGAGCACGGGGAGGTTGCCACCTCGCTCGACGACTACCTGTGGATAAAACTGAGCCAGACACGCTGCGCCGACGACGCCGGCGGCGCCCTGGACGCCTCCACCGCCTCCGCCTCCGGGCACCCCTCCACCGACGTCCTCACACTCCCGCAGTTCCAGCACATGATGCTGGAGGAGTACGGGGAGACGCACTTCAACGCCTACGAGCAGCCGGTCCTGTATTTCCAGGTGATGTGGCTTCCATATGGGCCCGAAAAGCTTTGAGGGGTTCTCCTTTAACAGGAAATTCTTTCCTTTTAGGTTCTCCTCCTCACTGGACAGCTTGAATCGGCTGTGGAGTTCCTCTTCAGAGTGGAGCGATTCCGCGCCCACGCCGCCCACGTCGCCATCGCTCTGTACGAGGCCAACCTTCTCTCCGTGGCAAGCAACGTCCAATCGGGCATCCTCTCTCGCGACCCGTCCGACCGACCGTCCGCCTCCCGCCGCCTCAACTTTGCTCGCCTGGTGATGCTCTACGTCCGCCGCTTCGAGTCGACGGACCCGGTGGAGGCCCTGCACTACTTCTACTTCTTGCGCGCCCTCCGCGGGCCCAAGGGAGACAACCTGTACACCTCTTGCGTGGCTGAGCTCGTCCTAGAGTCCAGGGAGTTCGACCTGTTGCTCGGCTCCATATCCCCGGACGGATCCAGAGTTCCGGGACTCATCGAGCGGCTGCAGAGCGGGCCAAACGACACGCAAAAGGTAAAGTCTCTTGCATCGACTTTGTTTTTGGACATTTCTTATTGCCTGTACAATTATTCAGGTAATCGAAGCCGTTGCTCAAGAGTCTGAGCAACGCGGCATGCTTGAGGACAGCGTCCGTCTGTACGACTTGGCCCACAAGCACGAGAGGGTGGTCGAGCTCCTGAACAAGCTTCTGGCCCAAGTTGTCTCGCTCCCTGCCGCGGGGGAGTCCAGGCGGGACCGTCTTCAGCGCCTGGCAGTCGATGTCGCAAAGCGATACAGATCTCAAGTAGGTCTTAACTTGAATTTGCCATGATCTCATTTCAAATCATTGTTCTTTCTCCAGGGCCACACTGCCTCCCGGGAATCCACCTCCTCCCTGTTCCTCCTGCTGGACCTGATGACCTTCTTCGACCGCTACCATGCCAAGAAGTTTGACGACGCCGTCGACGTCGTGCAGAGGATCCGCCTGGTCCCCCTCGCCCAGTCCGAGGTCGACCCGCTCGTCTCCAACTTCCGCGTGCTGCAGGACGAGGTCCGTCGCAACGTGCCCGACCTCCTCCTGGCCGCCATGACCATCCTCTTCACCCAGTACAAGCAGGGGAAGGCGGGAGGGGCCGGGGCCGGAGTGGGCTCGCCCGTCATGGGACAGCAGCAGCTGGTTAACAGCGGGAGGGAGAGGCACCTGGAAGCCCTCAGGGAAAAGGCAAAGGCGCTCATCACGTTCGCCGGAATGATCCCCTACAGGTGAGTACTCCTATATTATTTTTATCCATGTTCTAAAATTGTTTTTTTTTCTTTTGCGTTTCTCAGAATGCCAGGTGACACCAACGCGAGGCTCGTCCAAATGGAGGTCTTGATGAACTAACTTTGATTAGACGAGATATAGAAATGTCATCTTGATGTATTTTTTGGGAAATGTATAGACGATAAAAAACTTGTGTTCACTTGAGGCTGCAAGAGGATGCTTCGTCTTAGAAGGCCGAACCTGCTTTGTTATAATAATAAAAGCCTTTAAGGGCGTTCTTTTTCGCATGAGTCATCTTCCAACCTACTCCCTTATTAATTTCTTGTAGCAGGTGTTTACTGCAACATTGAGAAAAGTAGATAAATTAAGTTTTTGCGAGCCTTGCAAGCGGTCTTGAAAATCGATTCTTTTGACTCCAACCGAAAGAAGAATCGAGAAAGAAGTCATCTTGGCTCCCGTCAGTCAAAAGGACTTTTTAATGAGCTCCTTAAGTTTTCTTGGGGATTATTGCCGCCGGTCCTTCCTCCCGCTTATTTTTGAGAAAAAGTGCACCGGGATATAATCGGATCCTGAATAAATTATGAGGCTTTGTGGCTCTTGTCCTGCGGAGCGAGCGCGGCGAGCGCGCAGGTAGTAAGAGTGAGAAAGAAAGCGAGTGAAAATGAACGCTCGCCACCTTTCCTACCTTACATTTTAGCAGGGGCCTCCACAAAGACTGTGTATGGGTTTTAGAAAGCCCATCATGAACCCATGATAGACAACATTCCTCTGCTGCCCAGAATATACAACCGCCGTTGGTGTTCGTCGGAACCGAAACCAATTAGACCGTTAATAAAATCGTTCGGTGCTTGCGGGCAGTTTGTGCCCCGCAACTGCAAAAGAGCGATCACCCCAGCCGTCACTGCCTTAGTTCCACTAGTTCCTACCCGAGCGCATGGAAAAATGCGCTCTTTGCTCAGGACGCTCAAACCATTTCACCCTCGCTGCAGTTCTACCTCCTGGTGTTGGTGCTGCTCCTCTACCTTCTCTCTGGCACCCAAGTTGGCGTGGTTCGATGTGCTGGCCTTCTTCACTTTCGTGGCTCTGCTGCTACTGACAGTAATGGAGACAGGAGGAATGGTAAGGGAAAGTGACTTGGTAGTTGGTATGATAGTTGTCTTTAGAAATTTTAGTACAATACAGTGCATAGTTAGAGACGTCTGAAAATTTTTCGCCCCAAGAAACGGGTATTCATTTATGCATGTAAGAACTTTATATTGCCTGCAACAGTTATTTTTTGCGAATTACGTAGTAAAATAGCACTGTGTGCACCTACTAACTCAAACTCCTCTTTTTCCTGGTCCCCAGGACTTTTTGAAGGCGCCCGCCATGACGGCGACGAAGCCATATTCTTCATCCAATTCCAAGGTGATATCGGAATCGGACTTCAATCCCCCGCCGTTACCTCCACCACCTCCACCTCCACCTGCAAAGCACCCAAAGAAGAAGTTGACGGTGGAGCAGCTCCGCGCAAGCAGGAGGGAGAAGGCCGAGGATGTGGAGGAAGAGGACGAGGTTCTGTCGGAGGAGGAGCGGGAGGAGACGGCCAAGACGGTGGCGGAACACATGCTGAGGACTCTCACGTACTCGAGGTACGAATAGCAACAACAACGCTGACCATGGCATAGTATTTCGATAGTATTTTTTCTTTGCTCCAGAGCCGCGCAAGGAAACAAGCGGTTTTTTATGGAGCTGGATAAGCGCGGGAAGGCCGGCGTGCCCAAAGTCTTGGTTGTTGCCTCCTGGCGTACTGGCTCATCCTTCCTTGGAGAGATGATGGCACGCATCCCCGGCACCTTCTACAGCTTCGAGCCCCTCATGGAAAAGGTGCTGGGGAACGGCACGGGGGATCACCTGGGGGCGCTCAAGAGGCTCTTCAACTGCGACTTTTCCCGGCACCACTATGTTCGCCGCTTCCGCTGGCTGCTGCGCCACAACAAGTGGTACCACGCGGCGTGCGCGGCGCATCCTGCGCCCAGGAGCAGGGTCAACCTGTGCGCCGACCGGACGGTCCTTCGAGCCGGGTGCGGTCGGGCGGAGGCCAGGGCGGCAAAGGTGGTTCGGTTCAGGATGGGGCAGGGGGCGGTGGAGGAACTGGTCCGCGCTGTGCCGGGAATAAAGGCAGGTTATGTACAACTACAGCAGGGAGCAGCAGCAACAGGAGCAGCAACAGCAACAGCAACAGCAACAGCAGAAACAACAACAACAGCAACAGCAGAAACAACAACAGAAGCATTAGCAGTAGAAGCAACAACAACAACAAAAGCAGCAGCAGCAACAACAACAACATTACGAGCAATACATCCAGAGCCAAACGAACCGCTGCAGAAATACATACAATAAGAAATGACTGCCGTCGGTGGTCAAGCAGTGGACGGACTCGTCATCGCCAACATTGGTACAGTCTAATCAAATTTAGCAACAAAAAAACATCTGCAGATCTTGGCCTTGTTCCGCGACCCCCGTCCGACTTGGCTTTCCCGCAGCCGCATGGAGTGGTGCGAGCGGGCGCAGTGCGCGGACAGGGAGGAGCTCTGCCAGCGGATGTCCGCGGACTTGGCCGCGGCAGAGAGGATGGCGGAGGAGAGGCCAAGGCAGATGCTCGTTGTCAGGTACGAGGACCTCAGTCTGGACCCGAAGGCGGAGGCGGAGCGGATCTTCAAGTTCCTAGAGACCCCAATGCCGGAAAGTGTAGTAAAGTGAGAGAGATCTTTGGAGGGTTTTCCTACCTAAGCTGTTAGGTGCAATTTATCTATTATTGCAAGATTCTTGGAGTCGCACACCGGAGAGGGGAAAACCCCCTTCTCCAACCTGTTGCAACACAGATACCGTCGGCGGTGGGCGGTCGGGGGGGACGTTGACTCCAAGAACCCCTACTCCACCTACCGAGACTCCCGCGCCCACCTCAGCCAGTGGCGGCACAGCATCGGGTGGGAAGACGCTTACTCGATACAGGAGTTGTGCAGGGAACCCATGAAGAAGCTCGGATACAGGTGGCTTTCATCTCTTTTGGAAACTATTAAATTTCGTCTCAAAAGTCTTCTTTTCCTCTGTCAAGTATTTTCGGCGACGCGACAGAACTGCGGGACGTCTCTGGCATTGCCGGCCTGGATCCTGCCTGGAGCGGGAACGAATGAGGAGTACAAACGAAAAACAATTTTGTCAGATTCAAGCATATATTTCTTTTTATATTCTTTTTTTTCTGGCTGGTTTTTTTAATATATCAGGTAGCTTTAATAATAGACTTGTTCAAGAAACCTCAAAGATATACCACACATCTACTTCACTTTTTTTTTGTTCAACACGAAGATTTTTCTTTACAAGTGCTATGTTCTTTTCTCTTTCGGGTTTTATATACTTTCTGTTGATGAAGAAGACACTGATGCTGCACAGATGAAAGATTTTAAGAAAACGTAAGATCGGCAAAGATGCCTTGAAAGGGGGCTATTGTGTGAGAAAGGGGGGAAGAAACATAGTCCATTACCTGGTGTGGCCGTAGTATACGGTACTCATGTTATAGCAACATTTGCACATATAAACACAAATACTTCAAGAACAGAGGTGGGTGGGTCCAAAAGTACTATTCCTCCAAAATTTACGAGTTTGTGCTTAGGGCTTAGGGCAATCGAGATGCTGTGTGTGACCGGACTGTGGGAAAAAAATTGAGGACAGTAAAAGGGAAACTTCTTCATGTCTTGAGTAAAATCAGACCCTCCTGGACCTCCTGCCGTGCCTTCTCTTGTAATTGCCGTGTTGGTGGTAGTGGGAGCTGGGCTGATATTGCTGCAGGTCCTGAAGCTGCTGCTGCTGCTGCTGCTGCTGCTGCTGCCTCCAGTTCTGCTGGTTGTAGTTGCGAGGATGGTAGCGGTGGTGGCTGTAGATCTCATGGCACTGGTGCTGCTGCTCTTCGGCCGCCGTCGGGGTGATGCATCCGTACGTGCTGTTTGCCTGCGACATGTCCCAGCCTGCCTGGTCGTCGAATGAGAGCAGGTTGAGGCACTGGTCGAGCGCCAGGTAGAGGTTGGACTGGTCGAAGGCGACGCTGTAGACCGGGCTGGACTGGCCGTGGTGCGCGTGGCGGGCGTAGTACATGGCCACGGGCTGCGAGGACTGACGGAAGTCCCACAGGCGGGCGAGGCCGTGGCGGGCGGTGCCGGTCACCATGGTGACGTGGCCGTCGGTGGCCAGGCAGTAGACCGACTCGTCGAAGGGCTCCTCCCACGAGCGCACACAGGCGGAGTCGCCCGCGCAGCGCACGTCCCACAGCCGGGCGAAGGTGTCGTAGCCGCAGCTGAGGAAGGTGTCCCGCCCGTGCCACTGCAGGTCAAGCACTCCGGCCCCCTTCTTCAGCACGGTCTCGCCCAGTGCGGCCGGCTCCAGCGGACGGGAGAGGTCCATCAGGTGAAGCGCCGGGACTCCCCCCAGGCCGGCGGATCCGACAGCCACGCGTCCGCCGCCGCAGAACGGGTCGCACGCCAGGGACCACACTCGGTCTCCCAGGTCCACCGTGCTAGCGAGCTCGGGGAAGGGGACGGACGAGGAGCCGCTGTTGTTGTTGACGCAGTCCCTGTCCGCCGAGAGCGACCAGATCTTGACTGTGCGGTCGCGCGATCCTGTGACGACCACCCCGGAGTGCGGAGCGTCGGCGTCGACGGCGGAGACCTCCCCGCCGTGGCAATAGCGCTTGGCGAAGAGGAACTCGCCCGTGTCCGAGTTCCACCCGAGCAGCGTGGCGTCCCTCCCCCCGGAGACCAGGAGACCGTCCTTGACGACGAACCTTGATACGTCGTCGGTGTGGCCCTTGAGCGCTCGGGTGGTGGCGCGCGCGATGGTGCCGTCCTCCGGGTTGCGCGGGTGCGCCCAGATGCGGTTGCCCCAGCTCACCCACAGCAGGTCCCTCTCCAGCTGCAGGCGCGGCATGAAGCGGGTGTTCTGCACCAGCAGCTTGGTCTCCTCGTACTGCGCGCGGCGCCAGTTGCCGCTGACCCTGACGGCGTCGCGGGAGGAGAGCGGCGCGGCGGACCGGGCCACGAACGAGGCGTCGCGAGAATTGGTGGCCAGGCAGTCGCGGGCAGGTGTCAGCCACAGGCACTCGGCGTACGCAAGCTCGCGGAAGCGGGAGCAAACCTGAGGAAAATTAACGAAATACAATAAAGCACGCAGTGAATAAAACTACGCGACTGTGACTAAACAATTTACACAAGTGGCTCGGGGAGTTTCGGGAGACTTGAAAATTGGAGAGGAAACGATTACTGGACAGCAAATTTTTGTGCAGCACGAAGCAGGATGATTTTTTTACTTGTATTTACCTGAGCAGTGCGTCCAAGACTCTGTCTGTCCAAGAGCTTGAAGATGTGAAGCAGCACCTCGGACGGCAGCAGGTCCAGCTGAGGACTCTCCCTCATCTGAGCGAACGGACCAACATTGCATTTAGTTGGCCGGCCGGCGACGTCCTCCTCCTTGCCCTCCCTGAAGATGTCTACGACCAGGGCCAGCTCCGCCGATGCCTCCGCTAGGGCGGACACGTCGCGCTCGCCGCAGTAGCCCATGATCTTGCAGAGGACCTCGCACGGCAGGCGGTCCAGGCTTGTCTGGTGGCGCCGGAGCCCCAGCTGGGCCCCTCTTCCTCCGCCGCTGGCATCGCTGCTGGCCTCTGAGGCCGACGACGGAGACGTGGAGAGGAGGTCGTCCACGACGTCCATGGCTGCGAGGCCGGAGGACGAGGAGGCGACCGAAGACGAGGCTGGTGAGCTCATCTTTGTTGTTGTTGTAGTAGGATGCGATGTGTGTTCTTTGTGGATAGGTAACTTTGGGGTATCTCTTCGTTCTGACTATTGCGGCTTCTCCTTGAAACAGCGGAGAAAAAAAATAACTCTCTTCTTAACACTCCTGAGACTCTTGATCACAAAACTGCAAGCCGAAGTAGGCCGACCTTTCAGGCTCCTGAGGTAGGAGACTGTCTGCTCGACTCTCCTCCGGCACAAGACGCGCACACTTTTCCTTCCCGATTCACTTCTGCTTGGGCGACGCCGCGGCGGCTCCCACGCTCCCGCAAGACGGCGACGACGCTACTTCGGAGGTTGGCACAGTGACACTCTGAGAGCGACTGATTGTCTTGGCGGCTGCGGCAGCGGCGGCCTCCGGACCTCCGAAGTCGAAGACCTTTCCGCCGCCGCTCCCGCCGCTTCCACCACCACCGCTACTACCAAAGGATCCCGCCCCCGGCCCCGCGGAGGAGGAAGAGGAGTCCGGAGTGCACGGGAACTTGTCCGAAGCCACCGAGGAGCCCCTGGTGAGCGCAGACTCGACCCTGGAGGCGGTCTCGCTCAGGTCGAAACCGAAGTTTGAAATGTCCACGGAGTCCTTGAGGTGGGCCGAAAAGCGCTGGTACATGGACGGCTCCCTGGAGCGAGGCCTGTGGAAAGACAAATTGGAATCTTGAAGATACGAACGAACTGTAAAAGTGAAGTATGAAAACGCAAACAATTTACCAAAAGCAAGTGTCACTGACTGAAGAAGTGAACGAAAAGTGGCGTGGGAATCAATGCTACGTCTTGGCTGCTGAGGTTGGTCTCCAGCGCGAGGAGGAGGTGACGGCGGGCGGCCGTAGCGGGGAGGGCTGCTGCCGAGAGGCTAACAACCGGCTGCAAAGGGACACGAACGTTGGGTAAAAATGGAAACTGAATGAAAAATGAGAAAATAAAAAGGACAACGTGCACTTCCTATACTCTGAGACAATTACGTTCAGTGCATCATCATTTGGGAGGACATGTTTGGACTCACCTCTTCTGCTGCTCTGCCTTGATCTGCTGCTGCAGGAAGATGGCATTCTTGAGGAGCTCCTGCGCGTTGCTCAGAGGGGCGTGGGCCGCCCCCATCCTCTGCACGGTGTCCAGTCCATACTCGGCGTCGTAGTAGGCCCCACGAAGCTGTTGACGAAGGCGGCGGACGTCCTGCCGGCTGTCAACGGTCGGGGGCAGTGCCTTGCGAACGTGCTCGGCAAGGCGGTAGAAGGCCAGCGAGGGCTCGTTGGCGCAGATGTGCTGAGGAAGGGGGAGAGGCAATAGGAAAACATATGATCAATTGTGAACCAACATTACCGGTCTAATTTTGCGGTACCGGGCCTTCACTTTTTGTCCTTTGGCTGGACGACAATTTTTTGGCTGTTTTCCTCAATTCGAATTTCTGGCCACTGACAAAGTTTTCCCAAAAAAGAAATGCTAATTGAAATCCCCAGCGTTTAAATGAATATTGTTTGGTATTGAATATCGACTTTACCAGGTTCTCGCTGACCCGCTCGCAGGCCTTCTTGACCTTGTTCTCGAGCTCCGGGTCCGGCCTCCTCCTGACCGGAGGGGAGGTCGGGGTCGTCGACGGCCCGGCGGCGGCGGCGGACGCGGCGGCGGCGGCCGGGAATCCCTGGGCGGCTGCGGCGACGGCGGACACTTGAGGAGCGGGCGAAGAGGACGAAGCAGCAACAAAGGCGGGCGTGGAAATTAGATGTGCTTGTGTGAAGGCTGAAAGAGATGAAGGTGGGGCAGGTAGATGAATACATCGTTTTTATATCGCAAGGAAGAAGTAAAAGGGGTGGTGGTGGAATAGTTCAATAATCTCAGTCTGCTCTCAGAGTGTCACTGCCAAATTCACTTTTGTCATGTTGATTGAAAACCAGTAATCTTGCCACACGCTGTTTTTGCACAGCCTTCCATTGATTGGCTACTCTCGCACTTTTGTAATTTCGCATTGTTATTGTTACTCCTATTACTCTAGCTGGATCGGAAATGTCAATTGCACTAGGCACCTAAAACACGTTCGCAAGTCAAAGATCTTTAAAGTACTGGAGACTGGAGAGCATGCCGTTCAATACTTGTTTGCAGGGCATGGGTGGCTATGAGTCACTCATGCAGTGGTGAAATCTAGCGCAATACCACAGGACAACTACAGTACAAGGAACGACTGATTGTAATCTGAAATCTGAGAGGAACATGATATCGACCGTTTGTATCGAGCCACGTACGTTGCAATGTGTAACTACCGCACCTAACATTTCTCAATAGTAGTCATTGCTTGATGTACTGGACACAAAAGGGTAAAGTTCATGATGAGGTCGCCTTACCTGTCTCTGACATTCTCCGTTCTACGCGGCCGAGATGAGGAAACAAGTCCGGCACGGACTAAAAGGGGGTTGTTGACGTCGTTTTTAAGACCCCGTGGGCCTTCAAAGTCTTTTTTTTTTCTTGGTTTGGGGGGTTTGAGACACTTCACTGCTGTTGTGGGCCAAGTGGGTCTGCCCTGGCCTGGCCCGCGGGGAGGCCCCTCGCCGCTGCTGCTCCGTTTGACGTCATCTTGAAGGAAACTCTCGAAGAACACTCTGGGGAAACACACCTGCAAGGGCAAAGCGACTGATTAGTGACCTCGGGGTGTCCGGGCGGGCGGGGGGAGGGCGTCCCGGGGCGGACGCGACCTCGGGAGGGCGGGAAAGGGATTTTGAGGTCGACCTCTGTGAAGGTCTTGGGGCTCACCTGACGCAGTTGGAAACAATTGGTGACCAGGAAGAAAAGCAGGAAATAGGAACAAATTCAGTAAAAAAAGAAAAGAAATGCCCATTCTTAATTTATTCTTTATTTGTCTTGCTATTCTTTGATAAAATGATGCCATGTTTTTCAATAACATTGTTTTTTTAAATTTATTTTTTTGTACAGTGTTTCGTATGCTCTCCCTGCCGACAGTTTTATATGTAATATCCCCCTTTCCCCCTTTCCTGGTCACTCTTTGGCCCTTCTCTTTTTCTCTGTCTCGTTCTGGTTCTTCTTCTGCGCCCAAAGCCCAAAGCGGCAGAGCAAAGCAGAAACAGCGGAAGCAGGAGAGGAAGCAGAGCGAACAGCGCGCACGCGCGTCGCGCAAGACAGACTCACAGACACAGTCACACAGACACTAGTGGTACTGTGGTAGTGGAACTGGAAGTGGAAGTGGAAGACGCCAGACGGAAGTGTCCTTCCTCCGTGGTCCCGGTGGAGGTCCTCTCGCACGTGAACGTCGACATTTGGTGGGGGGACAAACACAACTTCTCTGGGCATCTAAAGAGCCTCCATTTTATATTACTTGAGTGTAACTCTCCCCGTGGAGCGATGACTGCCCTGCTTGGCCTCCTCGCCTTGGCCGCCGCCATCATCACCGCCACGTGAGAAACGCCCACACGAACCTTAAGAGCTCCTTGATGGACGCGTTCCCTTTGCAGGCAATCCTTGACCTCCGCCGCCCTCCCCGACCCCTCCGGCCTGACCTCGGCCGACCTCTGCCCGACATGGTCCCCCG
>JAAUYB010104831.1_pt1 | contig 12658 bp, 12 predicted proteins | sample 7278071 | NCBI WGS metagenome assembly JAAUYB01 (sample SAMN14350121, study PRJNA611818) | marine sediment metagenome | isolation source: surface marine sediment (1.8m) | place: French Polynesia: Moorea | collected 2018-08
CCAAAGAATACCATAAGTTCCGTGCAGTGCCAAATAAACCCAAGCGGTAACAGTAAAATTTTGATAGATATTCATTAATCCTAAGATAAAGAACAATGTTAGTCCTTTGTGCAAATTAATAGGATGTTTTGCTTTCATTTTTTTTTCTAGTAGTGTGTTATTTACATTTATTTATAAATAGTAACACACCCTTCTAGACCGTAACAAACATCTTGTTTGTCTTAGACACCAATATTAAAGAAAATAGTGGCACGACTAATATTATCTTGACTACCTTGACTACTGACAGTGAAAGAACGAATATTTCTTAATAAGGGTTTAACACCAAATTCTACAACTCTGGTAATGGGTAATTTTTGAGTTAAAATAGGTTCACTTTTTTGCCAGTTAATATAGAAATAACCGTCATTTTCTGGGGATAAGCCTTCAATAACGTGCTGAAATTCTTCAGTTTCTACTAACTTGGTATAGTTGGAATCAAGAGCTTGAGAAATAGCTTCTACTGAGGTAGAAAAGATAACATAATCACCTATATTTCCATGCACTCCACTCACTTCTGCTTCTAAACTGTTTTGGTTATTTTTAAATGCTGCTTTTAGCTTCGTCCAAACCGTTACATTAGTATTTAATAACGGTAACTTTCCCACGGTATAACCTCCATCTTCTGCTAATTGATCAAAATTTTCTAATACCTCATTCATAGCAACATCAGCACTTTTTTGAGCTACAAAAATCCAGTCCGGTTCACCCCCTTCTGAATTAGGAACTAAGCCTAGACTAAATTCTCCTTGAACCCAAGGAAAAACATCTTTAGATAAATTCAAACCTAAAGGTTCTTGTAAGTAGCTTAAAGACAGATTTAAGAGTTGTTGTAAAGGACTATCTTGGTCTAATCCTGTCTCAATTTGCTGCCATAATTGATTTAAGTTGGTTCCCGTTGCCGTTAAAATAGTGCTAGCAGGAAGATAGGAAAAAGCTTGTACAGGTTCCGATAAAACTGGGGAGCGATCGCTTTCCCCTGAGACACCAATTAAAGCAGTTTCGGCGACTAACCCCTCAGATTTGATGGAAAAAGCGATGGTCAGGGTTTGGGTAATTTCAGGTAATTCAGGAATGGGTAAGTTAGCTAACCAAGCAGAAAGAGCCGGAAAATTCGTATAAACTACGCCAATGCGGGGAGCAACAATTGTTTCTAATGCTTTTTGATATCCAGCAGCATTTTTTAAGTTTAAATCTGGAACCTGAACATTATTAATACTTTCCTTTAATACCAAAGAATCATTGGCAAAGAGTACCATATTTCCCACAATAGCAGTAGCTGATAAAGGAGTATTTTTAGTTAGGTTTGGGTTCTTTTGAGAAATTAAATTAACCCCTTTGTAGGATTCAAAAATCAAATCAGATGTTCCGGAGATCGCCTCGGTGGAATAAGAAGCTTGTAAGAACTCTTTGGCTAATTGTTGATCCTTAGTAGAAACCGCCAATAAATAGCCAGGTTTTACCCCATTATTAGGGTTATGATCATAATCAAGGGAAGTAACTGCTAGGGTTATTTCTTCCCCTAACCAGGGTTGTATTTGGGTTTGATAATCTAGTCCAGTTTTGGCTAATAAGGTTTTTTCAATGGTGAGTAATTCTCGATGCGATCGCCGTCTATTTTGAGGAGAAGCAATAAAACGAGCCAAAGCATCTAGGCGATCAGGATTCGTTAACAAAGATACCATGACCGGAGCTTGTGTGGGGAGAAAAACGGCTGCGGTAGGTTCTTTGGTAACACCCCCAGCAAATAAATTAAGGGGACTGGGTTTGAGTATCCAGTAGAGACTGGTTCCAGCAAGGGATAGAAGAACAATAACACTAAGGATGAGAGTGAGAAAAAAAGGACGAAGCTTCACTATTACCTGTTAAAAATAATGAATTACCACTGTTTATTTTAACCGTTAACTTTGATCAAAGTCATAAGATTTAATAAGCGCGACTTAGATAATCTAAGATAGAATAAATGGGGAAAGACTAAGACAATATTCTGGCCATGACTCATCCCAAACCTTCCCAATCATCATTGCGTTACTTCATTGCAGGACTCAAACCTTTAGGTAATGTTAAGGTTTGGTGTTCTGTGGGTGTTATAGGAATTGTTGCCCTAACTCTGTGGCAATATTACCGTCATCCTGAATTTTTGGGTGGGGGCGATGTTCCCTCTACAAACACGGGTCAATTGGATGGAGATGTGGTAAATACCAATGATCTGGGGGTGCAACCAGAAGATTTTCTAGACATCCCCCCAAACCAACCGAGATTTCCTACCCCTAGCCCAAAACCGCCTTTAAATAACCCCCTGAGAACCAGTGAAGCAGGAAATCCCATACTCAGTGATAGACTGAGTAACCCCCTATTACCGTCATCTTCCGCTCCCGATAATTCAAGCACCAAGCAAGAAAAACCCTCCGTTGGGTTTAAGCCACTAATTCCCAGTTTTAATGATCTCGGTTCCTTATTCCCCCCCCTGACTCCTTCAAAGAATGCTAGTCAACCGATTGAAATACCTGATAGTAAACCCCTTAACACAGCCAGACCGACAGAAACGCCCCTGAGCAACGCTTTAGAAGATGTCTTTTCCCAAGATTCGTCCCCAGTGGATAGATCGAATGTCTCACCCCAAAACGGTAATCAACCGATTCCCTCTACCAGAAGACCAGGACAGCCAAGCTATCCCGCCCCGTCAACCACAAGAAGCAACTATAACCCAAATATTAATCAGCCTTACCAACAACCCTATAATAACCCCTATGCCCGACCCTACAATAATTCTGTCCCAAATAATTCCACTCAGCCTTACCAACAACCCTACAATAACCCCTATGCCCGACCCTACAATAATTCTGTCCCAAATAATTCCACTCAGCCTTACGAACAACCCTACAATAACCAACCCTATACTAACCCTTATGGGAATGGAACAGCCTCGGTACCAAGACCAGCCTATCCTCCATCATCCCAGTTCCCGAACCCTAATGCTAATGTAAATCCTAACTATTCCAATCAACCCAATCAAACTAGACCACAAAATAACTATGGAGTTCAACCCCCTCAAGTAAATGGATACTAAGGAGTCGGTTATTAACAATATGGCAGATAAGCTGTTGTGCATTTAAACTGCCTATTGTTTAAATTAATGAAAAAGGCTGTAATCCACTCCCCTTTTGCTTTTTGCGGCTCTGCTGAGCTTCGCCGAACGTACTTTTGCCTTTTGCCTTGCTAATACGAATTTAAAATGCGTATTAGCAGTTGGTTCCTGATTAATTAATTTACGATGTCAAGTCATGCCAAGAAATCTATCATCCCCAAAGATATCTCGATCATGCTATTTGATGGGGAACTTCAGGGAAAGCTACCACAAGGGGCCGCTGCAGCTGTCCTGTTCATGTCCAATGGTCAAAGATATACCGTAAGCCAGTTAGTCTCTGTCAAGCACAAAGACGAAGCAGAATATACTGCTCTGATTATTGGGTTAAAAAAAGCACAACAACTAGGGGTCAATACCCTAGAAATTAAAGGAGATAGTGATCTCATTTTTAATCAAGTCAATGGCTTAACCCCTGTTACTGAAAAAAGGTTAATCAAACTGTATCGTATTGCTATTAAATTAATTGAAAGCTTTGAAAAAGTATCCTTAGAATGGATTTCCCCCGAACAAAACCGCCCGGCTAAATCAGTAGTTAAACGCTGCATTGCAGGAGCTTTAGGACAGGAAAAACGTAATCAGTATCAATTACAAGCAACCCCTCCTTCGCCGGAGTCGGCGATCGCTAATTTGATTAACAAGGGAGAACAAGCAACGGATGAAGACTATCGTCAACTCACTATAAATGAAGATGAGTGGACAAAAAAATCTCTCTCAGAATTAAGGGCTTTGATTCCCTTAGAAGTCAGAGATGTCATCGCTTTACAATGGCTTGGAGACGAAGGAAACTTAGCCCAGATGTACCGTTGGCATTTACGGGGACTCCCCCCTATCATGGCTTGTCATAAAGTTAATCTAGATCAGGGTACAAACTCTGAAGTCATGGCCAAACTGCCCTGGGAAGAAGCTCTTAACCTGCCCTATCAATTATCGATAAACTCTGAAGAGCAACCAGAATCTTTAGTTTCTTTATTATCTGAATTAGATGATCATAGTGCTACCCTTGAGGGTACTGTCTCAACCCCACCTGCTGCTGAACTTCATGGAAATGAACCCTTATCAACCTTCGGGGACTTATTAAAGGCAGAAGATAACCCTCAACCCCTAGAAGCAGTTGCAGAGGCAAATTTATCGTTTGATAAAGAAAACATGACTTCAGACAGGGATGTCAGCCAGGATACGCTACCATCGGAATCAAGTATCATGGAAATTCTCCAACTCATTGGTAATTTATCCTCTGAAGAACAAATAACCTTGGCTCAGGAATTGGTTAAAATTCCTGAAATGGTTAATCTCATCCTCAAGGCTATTGCTGATAATGTCTCGAAAGGAAATACCAAGGCCTAAAAGATTCCTTCATAGTTCAATTTTGGCTTTTATATTCTGGGAAATTGTGATGTATTTAGACGAACAACTGCAAATTCTTATTAATGAGGCTCCCCAACATGGCATCCCTACTTCTGTTATGGAAGAGGCAGTCACCCCAACACTCAAATTTTTTGCAAGTCAGCTTCAACATAGGAAATATTATGTCTTACAGGGTCAAAATCGGTCTTGGTTGCTGACAACTTTAAGTAATCGCAAAAATCCGAAAGAAGAAAAACGAGTCATTTATGGGTTTTCTACTCGCCAAGATGCGGAGGCTTTTCAAGGCATTATTAACCCGGAAATCCTTATTATTTCTGTCCCCGTGACTCATTTATTATTTCAACTATTTTCTGTGGAGTCTGTTGATAGTATAATTTTCCGTGAAGCACCTGGTAATAAACAGCAGACAGTTGAAATTCCCCGTGCTAAACTTCACGATATTATTCAACAAAAATTACGTTCCTTGAAGCTTAATCCTCCAAAATTAAGTAATATTCCCCCTAATCTTGCTTAAGTTTTTAATAAAGTATCTCTATGTCTTATTCCCGTCCATCATCAACTTTATTAAATTATTACAGTGCTTATTATTGTCCGCTTTGTCGTCATGGAGAAATCGCCAATTTACCCTTGATGGAAGCATTTGCTTGTAATTTTTGTCATCATATTTTTACTGCTAATCTAGATAAACAAGCCATTACTATTGTTGATAGTCAACTTCCTTTAACCTGGTATTGGACAGGAAACCGTTGGCAAAATATTCGGTCTTCTCAAAAATTACAATGGGGATATCGTCTTTTAGCCATCGCTTTTGTAAGCTTACCGACGCTTATTGTGGGTTATGGAGCTTATTTGTTTCCTACTTTACCTGATAGTCCTTTGTCTTGGTTTCCTTGGTTTTGGGTAGGGTTAACTTTTTTAGCTCATTTTAGTTGTTTACTCTGGTTGATTCTAGAATATTATCAGTTTCCTTTGTCCCTCTATTTTGAAGCCTTGAAAAATAATTTAGTTTCTCGTTTGTCATCATCAGGTTATTGATTGATCAGGAAAATAATTACTATGGACAAGTTTATGGAAGCGGCGATCGCTCAAGCCAAACAAGGGTTGAAAACGGGAGGTATTCCTATTGGTTCAGTATTAGTTAAAAATAATACCATTATAGGTAGAGGACACAATAAACGGGTACAAGATGGTGATCCCATTACCCATGCAGAAATTGACTGTTTACGCAATGCGGGACGTATTGGTAATTATCAAGATACTGTTCTTTATTCTACCTTAATGCCTTGTTATCTCTGTGCTGGTGCTGTGGTTCAATTTAATATTAAAAAAGTGATTGCTGGAGAATCTAAAACTTTTATGGGAGCTAAAGAGTTTCTGGAGTATCATGGAGTTGAAGTGATTGATCTAGACTTGCTTGAATGCCAAGATTTGATGAAACAATTTATTGAAAAAAATCCTTTACTCTGGAATGAAGATATTGGAAAATAGTCAAAAAGATACAATATTTTTCTTAATGAATTAACAAAATTTCAAGAATACAAACGGTTATTGTTAACGTAAGCAGGGAAGTAGAAAATAAAGTTACTTATCAAGTTATCTTCTTGCTCTAAATTTATATTGAGAATACAGATAAGTGATCAGAGAATAAACAGACATCGATAAATGAGTAAATGTCGGTAACATCGCAGAAATGCCCATGATAATACCAAAGTAAATATTCTTCATGTTACCAGTTTGTGTCGGTGCTTGTACCGCTTTCACAAGTCGCTGTTCATAAACATAACTTCTCTCTACTAATGACTCTGGTTTATGTTCTAAAAAACTCACTAACCATCCTGAAACTGAAAAGACAAATAACACCCACCAAGTTGCTAAAATGGCAATAATAATATCAACACTTAAATGAGCAAGATAACTGGTAGTAGATGTTGTTGTTAAAGCTTTCCTGGCAATATAAACCGTAACAAAAAAAGAAAGACTATCAAATAATGCCCCCAAAAAACCTATAGGAAATTGAATCAAAAAATACTGTGCTTTTTCATGATAGAATGACAATGAGTTATTGTCCTTTCTCCAAACAATAAAATGTCACCCAAATTTTCTTATCCAACCACCCCACAACAAGACGTTATTGATGTCTATCATGGCAGAGAAATTAAAGATCCTTATCGTTGGTTAGAAAACCCTGACTCAAAAGAAACACAAGCTTGGATAACAGCAGAAAATAAAATTACTTTTGACTATTTATCGCAAATTTCAGCAAGAGAAAAAATCAAACAAAGATTAACCAAACTCTGGGATTATGAAAAGTATGGTATTCCCTTTAAAAAAGAAAAAAAATACTTTTATTTTAAAAATAATGGCTTACAAAATCAAAGTGTTTTATACAGTCTGAAAAATCTTGATGATGAACCCACAATATTACTAGATCCTAATACCTTATCCGAAGATGGAACCGTCGCCTTATCAGGTTTATCTATCTCAGAAAATGCCCAATATTTAGCCTACGGTTTATCAACATCAGGATCAGATTGGGTAGAATGGAAAGTGAAAGAAATAGAAACAGGAAAAGACTTATCTGATCACTTGAAATGGACTAAATTTTCTGGCACATCTTGGACAAAAGATCATCAAGGATTTTTTTATAGTCGTTATGATGAACCCAACGAAAAAACCAAACTAGAAGACACAAATTACTATCAAAAACTCTATTATCATCGTTTAGGAACCCCTCAAAAAGAAGATAGTTTGATTTATGATCGCCCCGATGAAAAAGAATGGGGTTTTAGTGGAAAAGTTACCGAAGATGGACAATATTTAATCATCATTGTTTGGAAAGGAACTGATACAAAAAATCTGATTTTTTATAAAGATTTAACTCAGGCAAACTCCCCAGTTATTGAACTAATTAACGAATTTGAAGCTGATTATAGCTTCATTGATCATGATAGCTCAATTTTTTATTTTCGTACTGATTTAAACGCACCCAAAGGTAAAGTTATTAGCATTGATATTCATCATCCAAGTCAAGAAAATTGGGGAGAAATTATCCCAGAAACAAAGGAAACCTTAGAAGATGTTGGTATTTTAAATAATCAATTTGTTTGTGATTATCTCAAAGATGCAAAATCTGCTATTAAAATTCACGATTTACAAGGCAATTTTATCAGGGAAATAACCTTACCTGGAATTGGCTCAACAGGAGGCTTTAACGGAAAAAGATATGATACTGAAACCTTTTATGCCTTTACCAGTTTTACGACCCCTTCAACTATTTATCACTACAATATGGTAACAGGAAAAAGTACAATATTTCGTCGGCCTACTGTAGATTTTTACCCCAAAAAATATGAAATCAAACAAGTTTTTTATGAAAGTAAAGATGGAACTAAAATACCCATGTTTATTACCCATAAAAAAGGCTTAAAATTAGATGCTAATAACCCTACTTATCTCTATGGATATGGTGGCTTCAATGTTTCCTTAACCCCTAGTTTTTCTATTAGTAACCTAGTTTGGATGGAAATGGGAGGAGTTTATGCTGTTCCTAACTTACGGGGTGGGGGAGAATATGGAGAAGAATGGCATCAAGCAGGTATGAAAAATAACAAACAAAATGTCTTTGATGACTTCATCTCAGCAGCAGAATGGTTAATCAAAAATAACTATACATCATCCCAAAAATTAGCCATTGGAGGGGGCAGTAATGGCGGTTTATTAGTGGGGGCTTGTTTGACTCAAAAACCCGATTTATTTGCGGCTGCTTTGCCTTCTGTGGGGGTATTGGATATGCTACGTTTTCATCAATTTACTATAGGTTGGGCTTGGTGTCCAGAGTATGGAAGTTCCGAAAATGAGGAAGATTTTAAGACACTTTATGCCTATTCTCCCCTGCATAATTTAATCCCAAATACCGCTTATCCTGCTACAATGATTACGACAGCAGATCATGATGATAGAGTCGTCCCTGCTCATAGTTTTAAGTTTGCGGCAGCCCTACAAAATGCTCATAATGGAGAGAAACCCGTCTTAATTCGTATTGAAACAAAAGCCGGCCATGGTGCAGGAAAACCCACCACCAAAGTAATAGAAGAAATTGCTGATAAGTGGGCATTTTTAGTTGATAATTTGGGAATAAATATGATATAATAAAAGTTAGATTACTGGAATTTTTCCTATGACTAACTCCTCAGAAAAACCTTCCCCAAAAAAAGCGACCCCTGCCAACTGTTTAGTGGGATCATTGATTTCAGGTTCATTAGGTTATGCACTCTACACCTTAACCGCTTCCATTATCCACAGCTTTGCCACAAAACCCTTAAGCTCCTCTAACCCCCTGGTATTAAGAATTGGATCTTTAGTGAGAACTTTAGTCATGGGAGTTGCTTCTTTAGGGACATTTGTTTTCTTTTTTGTTGCCTTTGGTTTAATCTTATTAGCTATCCAATTATTGTTACAGGGAGAACAGGAAACAGAACAAAAAAAACAGTAAATTGGCAAAAAGTTATGCTAAATTGCTTTAGTAAAGACATAAATTATTTAAAATCTTTATGATAGGGTTTTTCAACAAAGTTGGCATCTTATTATTCTGCTTCTCCCCCATCAATTTCTGGTAGTAAATTTAAGAAATTTTCTAGAACCCTTGAACTATTATCTTAGCAATTGAAGTTGGGGCTATTCCTCAAGGGGTACTCAACGCTGAGCTATTTCAACAAACTGAAACTTTAATTAATGCTTCTAATTAATAAATTATTTAGGGACTTTCTTGAGTTGATATGTAACTTTTTTATCTTCCCCCAACTTACCTAAACGCTTTGCCTTTTCATGATTAAATGTTACCAAAATTAAACCAGCATTACTGGCTTCAATGGTAATATTTTTATTTGCTTCCCAAATTTTTTGTGTGTCTTTGGGGAGTAAACCTTCAAATTTAGTTTGGCCATCAACGACTACTTTTAAACTAGCTTTTCCTGTAGTATTAACCTTAATACTAACAGGTTTTTTAACAGTTTGAGAAGGAGAAGGAGTTACGGTCACAGGGACAGGAATATTATCGATTGTACCTTCTGAGGCGGCCCTTTTCAAAGTATTAGAAATACTTTGCACTGAGATAACAACAATAATAATATAAATAAAATAGAGATGAAGAGGACGAAACTGTAAAACAGGCAACCAAAAGCGAAACCGTGAGGAATTTGAAGATTTTAAAGTAAGATCAACGGGAAAACTTTCTGCTAAACTTTTTCCATCCAAACCTAAAAAATCCGCAAACTTTTTAATAAAACCGCGCGTATAAATTGCTTCGGGTAACTCCTCTAATTTACCCCTTTCAATAGCCTTTAATAAACCCACAGAAATACGAGTTTGGGAAGAAACGACTTCAAGGGTTAACCCTTGTTTTTCACGAGAATAATATAATTGTTTGCCAATATCTTCTAAAATTTCCCGTTGTACTTCTTTGGGATCAAAAGAATGCTTCTCTCGTCGAGGAAATTTCGATAAAAGTCGCAGTAACAGCTTCAGATAAACAGGTTTCTTAGGAGGAGTCGGAGTCGGCTCTTGTCCGTTTTCGGACTCCTGATGAGCTTGATAACCATTCAAGAGCAATTTACCCCATAATTGCTGCCATTGACGACTTTCAACCCCCACAGGAGCGTTAGACTCAGGTTTATGGGTTTGATGTGTTTCGTGATGAGGAGAATTAAGTGATGATTTTTTCCTTGACATATCTATTGAATCGGTTTCCCTTCGGTTTCAATGATGAGGTTGGCACGATGCTTGAGAAAACGAATTTCTGAAGGGGTAAGCAAGCGATAATGGCCGCTAGGTAAGCTGCTTTCATTGGGTGGGGATAGAACAAGGGAACCGATAGCAGTGCGATGGAGTCGAAGAACATGGAAGCCAAGCTGTTGAACAATACGGCGGATTTGGCGATTTCTTCCTTCAGTAAGAATCACTTTCAAGCGACTGTGCTGACGACAACGAGAAATGACCTCGACCTGGGCAGGTAAGGTCTTTTTGCCCATTAGCATAACACCTTCACGCCATTTTTGTAACATTTCTTCCGTGGGATGGCCTTTCAACCAAACTTCATAGGTTTTTGGTAAATGGTAACGGGGATGAGTCAATCTCAAAGTTAATTCTCCATCATTAGTTAAAAGCAAGGCCCCAGAAGAATTGACATCAAGTCTCCCCACTGGATGAACTCCTGTTCCCTGACGTAAGGTTTTTGGCAATAAATCTAACACAATGGGACGCTTTTGGGGATCATCACAGGTGGAAACTATGCCCACAGGTTTATTAATCAAAATATAGAGCATTTCTGGCCGTTGAGTTGGTTGAATCACCTTTCCATCAACTTCCAAGCGATCGCAATTCGGATCAGCCTTATCTCCTAATGTGACCACCTGGCCATTTAATTTTACCCTTCGGGCCAGAATCAACTCTTCAGCACGACGACGGGAGGCAATTCCCCACTGAGATAAAATTTTTTGTACCCGTTGTGCCATGATTTATCCGCCGTTGATTATTTGCTATGTGTTTTTCCAATACAATAAACAAAAACCTATGTCAAGTATTTGTAATGCTTATTTGCAGATTGTAAAAAAATGTTACATAATAAAAAGGAAGAGAGCAAGGCAATTAGCAAAAGCCCCACCCTCAAAAGAATCAGTGTACAAAGACTCCAAGAGGAATCATGGTTTATACAGCACCCAATTTTAACATTCAAGCAATTGATGTTACTTCTGTAACCGCTCAATTCCAAAGTCTCAGCACCGATGACAAGCTAGGCCTACTTTGGGTAGCCTACACAGAAATTGGACGTTCCATCACCCCTGCTGCCCCTGGTGCTGCTCGTTTACAGTTTGCCGAAGGGATCATCAACGAGATCAAAAATATGTCCCCAGATGAGCAACTGCAACTAATGCGGGACTTAACGAACAAAATTAGCACTCCCATCACCCGTGCTTATGGGGTTCTTACTAATAATACCAAGTTAGCTTTTTGGTATCAACTAGCCGAATTAATGGAAGCAGGGATTGTTATTCCTGTTACCCCTTATTATCAGTTGAGCCAACAAGCAAATGCCACATTAGTTGCCCTTCAAAGTCTAGACTTTAATCAACAAATTACAGTTTTACGCAATGCCGTTTGTGACATGGGTGTTGACCCCCTCGCTTAAAATTTTTCTATCTTAATCTCCTAACAGCAAAAGAGCAGTGTTTTCTGCTCTTTTTTTGTTTCCATACTCAATAAAACTATCCTATATACAGAGAAAATTGAGGGGGAGGAGAATTTTGCAGTATGCACCTTTGCGTCTTTGCGTCTTTGCGCGAAATAAACACAAGAAGCAGTGTTAATACTGATATTGTTCTACCGCAAATTGATGAAGATTCACTCTTGGGAATCTCCTGTTTTCTCAAGGGTATAGTCATCAACTCTAGGATTTTCTTTGTTTAACGATTCTTATCTCTTTCGATAACCATCTGTTTGGCAACTCGAATTAATTTATAAACACCTTCTTGACGAATCATTGTATAATCAGACTTTTCCAAACCTAATTTATTGAGATATTTCTGTTCACTAATAATTAAAACAGTTTCTGGACTATCTGTTTTTTGAAAATAATCTAAAGCCGGACCATTATCAATATCAGCTTCCGTTACAGAATCGACAACTTCTTGGGTATAAAAGACCAAACTGGGACGCATAAACCCTAAGAATACTAATCTTTCTTCTGGTTGTCTTTCTGTTTTAACAATAGTAGAAAGTTCTCTTAAGGGTAATTGTCTTTGATTATCAACAATTTTGGCAACTGGTAAACCGACCCAGGAGAAAAAGGCCAGAAATCCTAATAAATTAGCAACCCATAACCAACGACGGTAGTTACGGAAAAATAGTAATAATAAGGAAGCAAAAGCCGCACATGACCAAATAATTCCCGCTTTTGTGGCTAAGTTTGAAGCTTGTAATAGTTCCTTAAATTGGGGCATCATGGCATCTTCTCCGATTAATTGATGACTGGAGAAACTAGCCACAGCCAGACCAATTAAAATCCCAATATTAGCAATACCACTTAATAAGAATAAGAAAGACCAAACTCCC
>JAAUYB010081145.1_pt1 | contig 12653 bp, 6 predicted proteins | sample 7278071 | NCBI WGS metagenome assembly JAAUYB01 (sample SAMN14350121, study PRJNA611818) | marine sediment metagenome | isolation source: surface marine sediment (1.8m) | place: French Polynesia: Moorea | collected 2018-08
CAGGGAATGCCCGCCGTCGTCTCACTGGCGGCCTATGATTACCTCTCGGGCGCCAACCCCTCATTCGTGGGGTATGCCTGGCTGACCTATTGGGCCGGGCTCGTTTTGAATGCCTATGGTACGGGGCAGCAGAAGAAACTATACCTCAAGAAGCTGTTCACCGGGGAATGGACCGGCACCATGCTGCTCACCGAACCGGAAGCGGGATCGGATGTCAGCGCCATCACCACGCGTGCGGTGAAAAACGATGATGATACGTATTCCATTACCGGCTCCAAAATTTTCATTTCCGGCGGGGAGAACAATCTGGCCGAGAACATCATTCATACCGTTCTAGCCCGCATTGAAGGTGCGCCTGCCGGATCGAAAGGTATTTCGCTATTTCTCGTCCCAAAAATTTGGGTCAACGACGATGGGCGCCTTGGGGATTTCAACGATGTGGTCTGCACGGGGATTGAACCTAAAATGGGCACCCATGGGAGTGCGACCTGCGCCCTCACTCTGGGGGGGAAGGGAAAATGCCGGGGAACGCTCATCGGGGAAAAGAATAAGGGCCTGCGCGCCATGTTTGTGGCGATGAATTCGGCGCGCCTGCTGGTTGGCATGGGGGGGCTCAATTATGCGTCTTCTGCTTATCTGTATGCCAGCAGCTATGCCAAGGAACGAATCCAGGGGAAGCATCTACTTCAAATAATGGATGCCACCGCACCCTCCGTTCCCATTATCCAGCATCCGGACGTGCGTCGCCAACTGATGACGATGAAGGTGTATGTCGAGGGGATGAGAAGCCTCATCTATTATGTGGGACTATGCAGCGACAAGGTGGCAACCTCTGATGAGATTGATGCAAAAACGAAATATCAGGGTCTTGTTGATGTGCTCATCCCCATCGCCAAGGGCTACGTCACAGACCGGGCTTTTGAGATCTGCAACCACGCGCTCCAGGTCTATGGCGGCTATGGCTATATAAGCGAATATCCCCTGGAGCAGCTGGTCCGTGATTGTCGTTTGACCATGATATTCGAGGGAACCAACGGTATCCAGGCCATGGATCTTCTGGGAAGAAAGCTGGGCATGAACCAAGGCAAACCCTTTATGGATCTGATCGGTGAGATGCAAAAATCCATCACTGCTGCCAAGCAGACCGCCGGTCTGGAAGTATATGCGGCCAAGGTTGAAGCGGCGGTGAACAAGCTTGGGGAAGTTGCTTTACACATCGGCACGACCGCTTTGTCGGACAAAGTTCTGCATGCATTTGCCTTTGCATCAACTTTTATGGAGGTAACCGGCGATGTGCTAATGTCCTGGATGCTGCTTTGGCGGGCCAGGATTGCCGCGCGCAAGCTGGACCAAGCGCTCTCGAAAAAGGACGCGGCCTTCTATCAGGGCCAGCTCAAAAGCGCAGAATTTTTCATCGATGCCATGCTTCCGATTTCCTTAGGCAAGATGGAAACCATTTTGATAACCAGCGACGCTGTTTTAGAGATCCCCGAAGACGCGTTTGGCTAACTTGCGTGACGGATTCGTAAAAAGTCCGATATCGGCGTTACGCTTCATGCCTCGTCATGGCAGCGTACCGTAAGTACGCTTCATTCCTCGGCATTCGCAAGACGTATCTCGGGCATTTTACGAATCCGTCTGAAATATGATTTTTTACGAGCCCATCTTGAGTGGATTTAAAGGGTAATTTGAAACCGCAGGCGTAGCTAGGCTACGTCGAGGATTTCAAAAGAGCGAGAACGCCGGCCTGGGCCGAAAGATGCCTTTTATGGATGGGCACTAATTGGCGGCCAATCGCTTGAGAGGAGACAGGCAGCGATCCCTGCCGCTGACACGGCTTACAACGGACCATTTGCGGAGGCTGAAGATGCTTCCGGCGGGTAAAATGCCGTAGCGCATGTTGTTGAACCTTAACGGCTGCCCGGTGTTGACGGTGTGGAAGTTGGAACCGCTGACGTTTGCACTGTTGAGCACCGTTACCATGCCCGAGCCGATGACTTTGAAACGGTTATCGGGACAAATCATGATCCCCGTGTCTTCGTCCAGTCCGATCCCCTTGCGGCAATGACCGCTGATCAGGAACTGGGATAACCGTGCAAGCCGTCCGCGCGCCAAAAAATGGGTGTCGATGGCCACCCCCTCGACAAAGCCGAATCCCGCCGAATGCTCCACCGAGCCCTTGACCAATCCATCATTGTTGCCGTGGTAGATCATGGGATTGCCGGCGGCCGTGGCGCCGGCGCTCGTGCCGGCAATATGCAGATCGCCGGCCTCGAACCGTCGGCGGATCAAATCGATGAAACGGGTTCGATTCAGGACCTCGACCAGCTTGACCTGGTCGCCGCCGCCAAAAAAGATCAGATCGGCCGTTGCCACGGCATTTAGATTTTCATCCCGATCGACCTCGTCGTGGTAGCGAATGTCGAGACATCGAATGGACTTGACGCCCAGCCGTCTGAATACGGCGGTGTAGTCACGCTCGATGCTCTGGGGGTAGCCCGATGCCGTGGGAATGATGACCATGTCGTTGGGCTGGGTCCGAGCGACCAGATCATGGAGGACCCGGGTGTCGCCCTGGCGATCCTCGGCCCCCCCGATTAAATACAGCAACCCTCTGTGCGTCGAACTCGAAAGCATGCGATCCTGAATCTGTATCCTCAATCAAACGCCGTTATCACCTAAAGGCATCGGTACATTGCCGCCGTCGCTTATGTTGGCGGGGAAATGGTCACCTTCAAAAACCTTTTAAATCATATCCCGGTTCAAGTCGTCAAACCAACCAGGGCAATGGTTGCGGGGATCACCGGATGAGGGCAATAAACCTTAACCGCCGGCCGGGGAAGAGGCCTTCGGTTTCGCTAGCCGAAGCGTGATTCAACCGCCGGTTGGCGATTGCCGCGCCGATCCATCGAAGGCGTCAAGATGCGCGATGACCTCCTCGACCCGCCCCGACATGATGCACACCAGATCGTCCTTTCGGGCCATGGTCAGTGCCCGTTCGATGGCCGCCGTCTCGTCACTGATTTTCTGGACGGCATCGCCCCCCAGGCCATTTTCGACCAGGGCGTTTTCCACAAGATCCATCAATTCCCCCGGGGCCCGCCCGCGCAGTTGTTTGTCCTCGTAGACGATGGCATGCTGGCAAGCCGGGGCAATCAGGCGGCAGATCTCGACCAAATCCTCATCGCGCCGATCGCCCACCACATCAAAGACGAAGAGACAGCGCTTGTGGCCCAACCGCGAGATCAGGTCGATGATATTTTGATAGGCGGGGGGATTGTGGGCATAATCCAGCATCACCTCGAAGTCTTTGATGGAAAAAAAGTTGGCCCTTCCAGGGGTTTGCGATGGCGATGGGAAAAAGGAGATCAATCCGCGGCGGATCGATTCGGTTTTAAGCCCCAGGGCGTACCCCACGGCGGCGGCGGCCAGGGAATTTTGAATGTTGAATACCGCACGGCCCTCCAGGGTGATGGGCATTTCCACGGCGCGGGCCACCGGCGTGGCCGATTCGCCCGTGATGATCGTGATGTAGCCGCGGTCGTAAACCACCGCGGTATGATCGTTGTCGATGTGGGCCTGAATCACGGGGTTGGAGGGGCGCAACGAAAAATACACGATCTCTTCCCGGCAATAGGGCGCCATGTTCACGCACTGTTCGTCGTCGGCATTCAGCACCGTGACCCCCCCTTGGCGTACCATTTCAGCCACCACTGACTTGACTTTGGCCAGATCTTCGATGGTGTGGATGCCTTTCAACCCCAGATGATCGGGCTGCACATTGAGCACCACGCCGACATCCGCCATTTTGTATCCCAGCCCTTCTCTCAAGATGCCGCCCCGGGCCGTTTCCAGGACGGCGCAATCCACCATGGGATCCCTCAGCACCACCTTGGCCGAATAAGGCCCGCTCATATCGCCGGTGGCAATCAGCCGGTCGCGCACGTAAATGCCGTCCGTGGTGGTCATGCCCACCTGATACCCGACGCTCTTGAGAACGTTGGCCACCATCCGCACCGTCGTCGTTTTCCCGTTGGTGCCGGTTACGGCCACGATGGGAATGTCATGGGGGGCGCCTTCGGGGAAAAGCATGTCGATGATCGGTTTGGCGACATTGCGGGCCTTGCCCTTGGCGGGGGCCAAATGCATGCGCAACCCCGGTGCGGCATTGACCTCGATGACCGCCCCGCCCCCCTTGGCAATCGGCTTGGCAAGGGTCGGTGCCATCACATCGATGCCGGCGATATCCAGCCCGATAATGCTGGCGATGCGTTCGGCCATGAAGCGATTGGACTTGTGGACGCGTTCGGTGACATCCTCGGCCGATCCACCGGTGGAGAGGTTGGCCGTCAATTCGAGGTAAAAGACCTCACCGTCTTGCAGCACGGTTTCCATGGTGTAGCCGGCCTTCGACAATAAATGTTCGGTGACCGATGACACCTTGAGCCGGGTCATGACATTTTCATGACCATAGCCCCGATCGGGATTCCGGTTTTCGATGTCGATCAATTGGGCGATGGTGTGCCGGCCGTCTCCAGTTATTTTCGCGGGCAAGCGTTTGGCCGCGGCCACAAAATTGCCGTCGACCACCAGCAGCCGGTAGTCTTGGCCCGCTAGATAACGTTCGACAATGACACGGTCGCTGATCGCTTTGGCCCGGTCGAAGGCTTCCGCCAGTTCCGCTTGATTGGCGATGTTTGTGGTGACCCCCTTGCCCTGGTGACCGTCGTGCGGTTTGATCACGACGGGGTAGCCCAGCCATTCGGCATCCTCGATGGCGCTGGCTTGTTTGCGCACCACGGTGCCCTTGGGCACGGGGATGCCCGCGTCGTCCAGCATCATTTTGGTGAGGCGTTTGTTGCCGGCCGTCTCGACCCCGATCAGGCTGGTGTTGGACGTCATGGCCGCCTGGATGCGCTTTTGGTATTTGCCCTCGCCGAGCTGAACCAGGTTATAGTCGTCCAGCCGCAGGACGGTGATGCCCCGCAGCTCCGCCTCCCGGACGATGGAGGCGGTTGAAGGGCCGAGGTAGTGGTCGTCGCGGATGTCCTTCAATTCATGGATGGTGGGCGAGAGGTCGTAGGGCTGCCCGGATAGCAGGTGGTTGACGATCGCAACCGCCTCGACACCGGCAAAGAGACCGGCATCCTCCACCCAGTAGCTGAAGATCACATTGAAGGTTCCCGGTGCGTCGGCGTCGACCGTCTTGCCGAAACCCACATCCATGTAGGCGATATACTGAAGCTCCAGGGCGATGTGCTCGACAACGTGGCCCAGGAGGGTGCCCTCGCGCATGCGCGTGATCAGCCCACCTTTGACTCCCTCGGAGCAGCGGTGATCCTCGAGGCTGGGGATCAGTTCGAGCAGTTTGTCCACGAAACCGTTCAGCGCGTTGGTGTAGACCTCGTCATACGCGCCAAGATCGATGGTCAGGACGATGACCGGCCGGTAGCTGTAGATATTGGCGCCGCGCATGACCTTTTTCTCGATAATTTTGATCATTGGGTGCTCCCCAGGTTGGGTTAACGGGAATATTACGGCTTAGTGTTCCTCATAGAACCGATTTTTTCCAAAAGTGCAACTGTAGGCAGCGGCCAGTGAATACGCATGAACGGCAAAACCATTAGCCCCTCTTGGTCTTGCGCCGGGGCGTGTAGTAATGCGCCGCATTACGGTGAAAGACGTGGGCGGCCTCCATGAGGGTTTCACTGAGGGTGGGATGGGGATGGATGGTCAATCCGAGGTCGGTGGCGTTGGCCCCCATTTCGACGGCCAGGGTCCCTTCGGCGATCAACTCGCCGGCGTTGGCGCCCACCAGTCCGACGCCCAGGATGGTTTCGGTGGCGGGGTCCACCAACAGCTTGGTGAGTCCTTCGGGGGCGCCCAGCGTGGCGGCCCGGCTGGACGCCCCCCAGGGAAAGCGGGCGACTTCGAAGTTCAGGCCCTGGGCCTTGGCCTCGGATTCGGTCAGGCCGGTCCAGGCGATCTCCGGGTCGGTGAATACCACGGCCGGCACGGCCAGCGGCTCGAAGGCCACCTTCTGCCCCGCGATGGCCTCGACGGCGACGCGCCCCTCGTGGGAAGCTTTGTGGGCCAACATGGGCTCGCCGGCCACGTCGCCGATGGCAAAGATATGCGGCCGGCTGGTGCGGCGCTGGGCGTCGACGCGGATAAATCCGTGATGGTCGGTGGCGACGCCGATCTTGTCCAGGTTGAGCCCCTCGCTTTGCGGTCGGCGGCCCACGGCCACCAGGACCTTGTCGAACAGGCGGTGCTGGATGCCGCCGTCCTTGGCCTTGAGACCGACGCGCAAACCGTTTTTCTGATTCTTGCAGGTCGCCACGGTGGTCTCCAGCAGGATGTCTTCGAACTGATTTTCCAGACGTTTGCTGAGAAAGCGGACCAGGTCGCGGTCCACGCCGGGCAGCAGGTGGGGCGTCATTTCCACCAGGCTGACCCGGGCGCCCAGACCGGCATAGACACTGCCCAGCTCCAGTCCGATATAACCGCCGCCGACCACCAGCAGCCGGCGGGGAATGTCCGCCAGGTCCAGTGCGGCGGTGGCGTCCAGAACGCGAGATCCCCCTTCGTCGAACAGCGTGAGCCGGGTGGCCCGTGAGCCGGTGGCGATGATGGCATGCGCGAAGGCCAGATCCTGACGGCGGCCTTCCAGGTCTTCGACCGTCAGGTGACGCTCGTCGGCAAAAACCGCGCGGCCGCGAAAGTGCTCAATTTTACGGCGCTTGACCAGCTGTCCCAAGCCCTCGGTCAACTGGGCGACCACCCGGTCCTTGTGTCGGCGCAGGGCGTCCACGTCCACGGAGAGCCCCTTGAAGCGCAATCCCCAGGCATCGGCCTTGCGGGCCGCCTCCACCAGGTGGGCGGCATGCAGCAGGGTTTTCGAAGGGATGCAGCCGCGGTAGAGGCACACCCCGCCGGGATTGGCTTCCGGATCGATGATCGTAACCTGTTGTCCGAGATCGGCGGCCAGAAAAGCGGCCGCATATCCGCCGGGTCCGGCGCCGATGATGGCCAGTTGCGTTGTCCTGTTAGTCATGGCGGGTGTCTCCCGTGATTGCGGTGGCAGGGCCTCAAAGCAGCATCGTCAGGCCCTGCTCCAGGCTACGGGCGATCCAGTCCAGGAAGCGGGCGGCGTCGGCCCCGTCGGCGATGCGATGGTCGTAGGACATGCTCAGCGGCAGCACCGTGCGCGCCACCAACTGCCCGTCGCGCTCCCGCGGCAGGCGGCGCGAACGGCTGAGCCCCAGGATCGCGGCCTGCGGCCAGACGACAACCGGTGTGAAATTGACCCCGCCGATTCCGCCCTGGTTGGAAATGGTGAAGGTCGCCCCCTCGAATTCATCGGGTTTAATTTTTTTGTTGCGCGCCCGTTGGGCCATGTCGACGATCTCCACCGCCAGTTCGATGATGCCCTTGTCCTGGACGTTGCGGATGGCAGGCACCAGCAGCCCGCGGGGGGTATCGACCGCCAGCCCGACATGGACGTAGTCCTTGTAGATCAGCTGCGCGTTGGTCAGATCGATGCTGGCGTTGAAGCGCGGAAACCGCATCAGGGCTGCGGCGCAGATTTTCATCACCACCGCCGTCAACGTAAGTTTGCCGCCCCGCTTCTCCGCCTGCCGGGCATGTTTGTCAATGAAGGGCTTTAGATCCGTGATGTCGGCCTCGTCGAACTGGGTCACGTGAGGGATGATCCTCCATGAGGCGCTTGTGTTTTCGGCTGTCAGCCGCCGAACGGTCTCGACCTCGGCAGTGCGGATCGGCCCCCAGCGGCTGAAGTCGGGCAGGGGCGGATGCGGCTCCCCGGCGGCCGCGGCCCCCGGCGGCCGTATGTCCGGACCGGCGGTCAGGCCTTGCCGGACGTGCGCGTGGACGTCGGCCGTGCTGATCCGACCGTCGTGGCCGCTGCCCGCCACGGCGTGGATGTCGACCCCCAGCTCGCGCGCCAGCCGGCGCACGGACGGGGCCGCCGGTGCCGCCGGTCGCAGGGGACCGTCGTCGGCAGGCGCCGAACCAGCCGCAGCCTCCTCAGCGCCCCGGTCTTCTTTCGTCGGCGCAGGGGCTTCCGGGGCCTGGTGCGGCGCACCGTCTTCGGCGGCGACCAGATCCTGCCCGGCCGCATCGTCGCCGTCATTTTCCGGCGGCGGGGTTTCCGCAGGGGATGTCTCCGCTGCCGGCACATCAACCTCGGCGGACGGCTCCGGCGCCCGGTCGTGTTCCGCGTCTTGGTCCCCTTCGCTGGTCACCTCGATGCGGGCGATGACTTGGCCGACTTTGACCTCGTCGCCGGCGGCCACCAGGATTTCGCTGACTTGGCCGGCGAAGGGCGACGGGATTTCCACCACCGCCTTTTCGGTTTCCAACTCCAGCAGGACGGCGTCCGCTTCGATGTGATCGCCCACGTCGACCAGGATTTCGACCACTTTACCACTGGATACATTTTCACTGATTTCCGGAACTTTGACGTCTTTACGCATGATCATTTTCCTTGGCGGTCATTCAACGGGGAAGCGCGCTCGGGGTTTAACAACCTGTCTAATGCAGGCGCGGATTTAACTTTGCAGGATCAATCTCAAGGGCCTTGCGCGCCTTCTTGAGCACGGCGGCTTCGACGCGCTTCTCAGCGGCCAGGCCGCACAGGGCCGTATAGGCGATGTGGCGTGCATCGACTTCGAAGAAATCACGCAGGGCCGCACGCGATTCACTGCGGCCATAGCCGTCGGTGCCCAAGAGCAGCAGGCGGCCCGGCACCCATTTCGCGATCATGGCCGGCAGGGCCTTGAGATAGTCCGAGGCGGCCACGAAAATGCCTTGGGACCCCGTTAGTTGCTCTTCGATAAAGCTCTTGCGCGGCGCGCGGTGGGGATGCCGCAGGTTCCAGCGCTCGGTGTCCACGGCATCTTCATAAAGCTTCTTGTAGCTGGTCACGCTCCAGACGTCGGTCGCCACGCCGTAATCCGCCTCGAGGATCTGCTGGGCCCGGAGAGCTTCGTTGAGGATCGAACCGCTGCCCAGCAGATGGGCTCTGATCCGGGCGCGTTTGTTCTCCGCGCCCCGGAAGCGGTAGAGGCCCTTCAGGATGCCCGTCTCGGCATTTTTGGGCATGGGCGGCATGGCGTAGAACTCGTTCATCAAGGTCAGGTAGTAGACCACGTTGTCGCCATCCTCGAGCATGCGGCGCAGGCCGTCGCGGACGATGATCGCCACCTCGTAGGCAAAGCCCGGGTCGTAGGCTTCCACCGAGGGGTTGGTCAGGGCCAGCACATGGCTGTGACCGTCCTGGTGCTGCAGGCCTTCGCCGGCGAGCGTCGTGCGCCCAGCCGTGGCCCCCAGCAGAAAACCCCGGGCCTGGGCGTCGCCCGCAGCCCAGATCAAATCGCCGATGCGTTGGAACCCGAACATGGAGTAGAAAAAATAAAAGGGGATCATGTTGACGCCGAAGGTCGAATAGGCCGTGCCGGCGGCGATGAATGAGGACATGGCCCCCGCCTCGGTGATACCCTCTTCGAGAATCTGGCCGTCCTTGGCCTCTTTGTAGTAGAGCAGACTTTCCTTGTCCACGGGTTCGTAGTTCTGCCCCACATGGGAATAGATGCCGATCTTGCGGAAAAGGGCCTCCATCCCGAAGGTCCGGGCCTCGTCGGGCACGATCGGTACGATATAGCGCCCCAGGTTACGATCCCTGAGCAGCTTGCCCAGCAGATGGACCATCACCATGGTGGTGGCCACTTCGCGCTTGCCGGAGCCCTGCATGAATTCGAGGTAGAAGTCCTTGCGGGGCGGCCGGTGGACGGGCACCGAAACGCTGCGCGACGGCAGAAGCCCTCCCAGGGCCCGCCGCCGCTCCCGCAGGTATTTCATCTCCTCGCTGTCGTGGTCCGGCCGATAGAAAGGCATTTCCGCAATTTGGGAATCGGGGATGGGAATGCCGAAGCGGCTGCGAAAGTGGCGCAGTTCCTGCTCGTTGAGCTTCTTCTGCTGGTGGGTGACGTTGCGCCCCTCGCCGGCTTCCCCCAGGCCGTAGCCCTTGATGGTCTTGGCCAGAATGACGGTGGGCGCGCCCTCGTGCTCCACCGCGGCCTGGTAGGCCGCGTAGACCTTTTCGGGATCGTGCCCGCCGCGCCTGAGCTTGTGTAACTGCTCGTCGGTGTAGTGGCTCACCAGTTGGGCCAGCTCCGGATAGCGGCCGAAAAAATCCCGGCGAATATAGTCCCCGCCGGCTACGGTGTATTTCTGATACTGGCCGTCGGGTACTTCTTCCATGCGCTGGACCAGAAGACCGCTTGCGTCCTGGGCCAGGAGGGGATCCCAGTCGGCCCCCCAGATGACCTTGATCACGTTCCAGCCCGCTCCTCGAAAGGCCGCCTCCAACTCCTGGATGATCTTGCCGTTGCCGCGCACGGGCCCGTCCAGACGCTGGAGGTTGCAGTTGACGACGAAGATCAGGTTGTCCAATTCTTCACGGGCGGCCAGGGTGATGGCGCCCAGCGATTCGGGCTCGTCGAGTTCACCGTCTCCCAGGAAGGCCCACACGTGTTGGCGTCCGCTGTCCGCCAGGCGGCGGTCTTCGAGATAGCGGTTGAAGCGCGCCTGATAGATCGCCATGATGGGCCCCAGGCCCATGGAAACCGTGGGAAACTGCCAGAACTCGGGCATCAGGTAGGGGTGCGGGTAGGAAGACAGCCCGCCGCCGGGTTGCAACTCGCGCCGAAAATTCGTGAGGTGCTGTTCGTTGAATCGCCCTTCCAGAAAGGCCCGGGCATAGATTCCCGGGGCGGCGTGGCCCTGGAGAAAAACGACGTCGCCGGGGTGCCCGGGCGTGCGCGCGTGGAAAAAATGGTTGAAGCCGACTTCGAAGAGGGTGGCGCAGGAGGCGAACGTGGAAATGTGTCCGCCGATCCCGTCACTCTGCTTGTTGGCGCGCACCACCATGGCCATGGCGTTCCAGCGGATGATGCTCTTGATGCGCCGCTCGATGTCGCGGCTGCCTGGAAACACCGGCTGGCGATCGAGCCCGATGGTGTTGATGTAGGGGGTGTTGGCCGTAAAGGGCAGGTGAACGCCCCTTTCCTGGGCATGGGCCTGGAGTCGCCGCAGCAATTCGACCACGCGCCGGGCCCCCTGGTGGCGGTAAACATATTCAAGCGATTCAAGCCACTCGCTGTTTTCAATTGTCTTCCAATCGGCCTTGGCGCCGTTGTGATCAGCCATGGATTCATTTTCCCGGGTGCTATGGTTCGCGTTATAATGTCCATTGCCCTTGGGGGCACGGAGCTTGTCGCCAGGCCGAACCAACCGCCGAAAGAGGTTATCCGACAGGGGGGATCCCCTTTCATCGCATCCCGAACGCCTCGATGATGCCTGCGGCCGACGAGGCCCGTTTCTCATGCAAGAACGCTAATACCCCACGGCCAACATGCAACCGGACCTAGGCCAGCCTTTCCGGCATCCCGCTGGCCGCGGACCGATAGCAGGCCTCCATGACCTCCAGGGTCTTGAGGTAGGCCCGCCCGTTGGTTTCGAACAGCTCTCCCGCGAGCAGCTTGGCGACAAAATGCCGGAAGGTGTTGTAGACGCTGTCGCCGGCAAACCCGCGGAGTTCGCGGTCGTATTCGTGGTGGTATGAAGGGTCACCCAGGGGTTTGACCGTCAGATCCCCGCAGGAGTCCATGATCAGGTGGCCGGCCGCGCCGTCCAGACGCATGACGCCGAAGGTGGTGCGCGGGTGGCACTGGTACAGGCTGATCCCGCTCTCGTTTTCGTTGTAGCGGTTGGCGTCCATGATGGCGCGCATGCCGCTGGCGAATTGGAAGAAGACCTGGGCGCAGTCCTCGCCCTTGATCACCGGGTTGAGGCGGGCGAGCTGGGCGTAGACGCTTTGGACCTCGCCAAAGAGATAGCGGAAGGTGTCGATGAAGTGGACACCGGTCTCGTAGATCAGCAGCCGGTCGTAGTCGCGGAAAAAGGGTTGGCGGTTCAGGTAGGCGTCCTGCCCCCAGCCGTCGCCCATGCGCATCTGGAAATAGGCGAACGAAATGCGGCCGATGGTGTCCTGGTCGATGATTTTCCTGATTTCGCGGTACCAGGGCTGCCAGCGCCAGTTGTCGTGGACCATGAAGGCCACGTCGTGCTTTTCGGTGAGCGCCACCAGCTCCCGGCAGGCCGCCATGTCGGGCGCCAGGGGTTTCTGGCAGATCATGGCGATCCCCAGCGGGGCCGCGTAACGCACGATGTCCAGGTGGGTCGCCGGTGGGCTGAGGATGTCGATGAAATCGGGCTTTTCGGCGGCGAGCATCTCGCGGTAATCGGCATAGCAGCGGGGGATGGCATAGGCGGCCGCCTGCTTATCGGCGCGCTGACGGTCGAGGTCGCACAGGGCCGTTATGTCAACCTCGGGGATGCGCTGCCAGGCCTCGAAATGAAAGTCGCTGAAATAACCGGCGCCGATACAGACGCCCTTCAAGGGGGTTGTGGGGATCATAGGCGGTTGCTTCCTCGCTGGCGGGTTGAGGCCTAGGAGGCCTTAAGAACGATTGCGCTTGGCCATACGGTGTCAAACGCCTCCTCAAAATGCGCATTTATGGCACACAAGCGGCGCTTTCGCGTCGGAATTTGCTTTGTCTCTGGCCGGC
>JAAUYB010123127.1_pt1 | contig 12647 bp, 9 predicted proteins | sample 7278071 | NCBI WGS metagenome assembly JAAUYB01 (sample SAMN14350121, study PRJNA611818) | marine sediment metagenome | isolation source: surface marine sediment (1.8m) | place: French Polynesia: Moorea | collected 2018-08
CAGTGGCGAAATACGATCAGAACGAAAGACGGAAAATAAGCGCGCCAGAGAATGCAGAGTTACTTTTTTCTTTTCTCTGTCCATCTTTAGCTTTTATTCATGCCCAGAGAATCGTTGTAAACACGAAACTAGCGATTTTTGCACGGATTGTTACACAACAAAACGGCTTGTTTCCCCCCCCTATTCCTCCGCTTTCTTTGTAGGCAGCGCTGTAAAAGAGTTCTTTTTTGTGTCTCTGTCTCAGAGCGCCGCTTCTGTCGGGCTCCCTTCCTTGCCCCCTCTTCTTCTCCCGGAAAGTTGGATTACAATTGTTCCCTCCTTTAAACGGGAGGGGACGGGGCCACTGGCTTGTCTTCTGGGAGGGCGAGCTAGGACAGTCTTCGTCTTCGGTTGGTAAGCTTCTTCCCTTCCGAAACGGACAGAAGAAAAAAAATGAAAAGGCCGCCTATCAGCCCTCCCCTTACTTTCCCAGACATTCTCCTGGACTAGCGGGGATCGAATTCTTTTTGTGTAAAAAATCGCGGATTCGGGACTTTAAATCCTCTTTCCGCCCTTGCTGCCCCACCGCCGCGTCGCCTTCAGCTACATACTTTTGGTGTCGTCCTCACGTTCAGGTCGTTCAGGTTTTGTTTTTTTCGTCTTCGCAATTTATCACCAATTAAGAAAGAAACACAACAATGACGTCGAATTTTTGTTTTCAGAAGATTTTCCGAAGAGTTAGGGGGGGATGCGGAGGGAGGAGAGCCCGTCTCGTTCGAATTTTTCGAACCACCTTCTTCTTCTCATCACTTCGCGCACCTTGCTTTGTGCCACCGCTCTTTATCCGGCAAGCTCCGCTCACTGCCAAGACTGATAAAAAAGAAGACCCCTTGGGCGTGCGTCCTTTTTGTTCGAGAGAGATAGAATGAAAGGGAAACCATGAGCTGCTCTCTGCTCCAAGAAAGAGAGGAAGGGTACTACGTGTTTGTCCAACCCGATGAGGAAAGGAGGGGCCGGGAGAATATAAATTAGTTCTTTAAAGTCGCCTTCTTCATGGGTTGGAGGGTCAGAGACACGGCCAGCCTCTTCAGTGATCATCATCATCGTACTGCTTGTAAAAATGTGATTGTGTTCGTCCTTTTTCACGAGACTGACGCCACCAGGGGCGTCGTCGAGTTCGAGTTCGCTTTGGAGTTTGAGGACTCGCTGCTGTTGGCGACGGAGGCGGAGGAGGACGGGGCGGCCGACTTGGAGCCGGTGGCGCCCTCCTCGGCGGAGACACAGTTCGCCTTTGTAACCTCCGAGGACTCGTCTGAAGAAGTGCCGTTTTCCGTCGGCTCCTCCTTGGGCCTATCGTTCTTCTCAGAACTGTCCTGGGAAGTCTTGGCGTCCTTGTCCTCGGCGGAAGAAGAGGAGGAGGAGTTGCCGTCCTTCTCCTTGGATCCCTCCGAAGGAGAGGAACCGTCCTTGTCTTCCGCTTTGTCGGAGGCGGAGGCGGCTTCCTTCTGCCGCGCGGCGGCCCTCTTCTCCTCTGCTTCCCTCCACTGGCGCTGGAGCTCTTCCTGCTCCTGGCCGATGTGGAAGAGCACGTTGGAGAGGATGGCTGCCACGCCCTGGTCCAGGATCTGGCTCATGACCAATGTCAGGAGGCGCTGCTCATGCTTGACGAAGAGCGGCACGTTCTGCGGGTGCCCGCTGAGGTTGTGCAGGGTGGAGGCGGCGCGGCGCAGCATGTCTAGGCTGGTGCCCATGGTGTCTGGGTTGTCCCTGAGGGCGTTGACGCCGTGCTGCTGCGCCACCATCATGGCGTTGGCCTCAGCCTGCTCGATGAAGCCCAGCAGCAGCCCCACGGTCTGGTCAGCCTTGAGGGCGATGCAGCGCGCCATCCCGGTGTCGGCGCCGGACAGGTAGTACAGCAGGTTGATGCTGAACTCCCGAAGGACCTGCTCCTCGTACTTGTAGAGGCGCCGCGCCAGCAGCCGGGTCAGCCGCTCTATCCGGGAGAATGGCGGTGTGGCGAGCAGCAGGTCCACGTTGGTCTCGTGCACGCAAAGCTTGCACAGGGTCTCCACCGCCAACCGCTGCGGCGACACCAGCGAGTGCGCGCCCATGTAGGGGAAGGCGTCCTGCGCGTAGGACGACGACGACACGGCCCACTCCAGCAGCCCGTGCAGGATGGGGCGAGCCACGGACTCGTCAAAGTGACGCAGCTCCAGCGCGCCGGACACGTTGGCCAGCGCCACCATCACATTTTCTCTGATCACATGCAGGTAGTCCCACCACCACTCGCCGTCAGCCAGCGAGGAGCAGCCCTCCGAGGGCTGGGAGGACAAGGACGAGAAGGGACCACCACCGCCACCGGAGCTCTGCTGCTCCTGCTCCTCGTCCCCTCCTCCTCGGTCGTAATTTCTCTGTCGCGCCGTCCTCTGCGGGTACCAGTGGCACAGCAGGAGGAGTCTCCCGGCCACCGTCAGGAAGGCGGCGGAGCGGCCGAACTCGTACTCGTTGCCGGGGAGGAAGCTCAGGTTGCGCAGGATGGTGGAGACGCAAACCGCGCGCCGGGCGATGCCGTCCTGCTTCTCGCTCGTCAGGTGGAGGCTGGGCTCATCGCGCATGTAGCACTCCTCCTCCAGATTCTCTTCCCTCCAGCGTTGTCGGGCGGCGTCGGGGTCGCGGAGGACGATGCCGGTCATCCGGTGGATCTTGTCCACGATGTCCTCGGGCTCCTCCTCCTCCTCCGGCTTCTTCTCCGCCTCCTCTCCTTCCTCGCCGGGCTCCGTCTTGATCTCCGTCGGCTCCTCCTTCACCTTGCTGTCCTCCGCCTCCTTCTTCTCCCTCCCCAACTCCTTGAGCAATCGCACGAAGGGGACAATTCCTAGGTCGGCCTGGAACGGAGCCACGATGTGCCTCGTCGTGTTGCCGCCGCCCAACCGCCAGTGCTCTGAGGTGAGCTCTCTGATGCCGTCGCAGGACTCGTCCCATTCGCGGCGGCCCTCCTCTCCTTCCTCCTCGTCCTCCTCGTCCACGTCCGTCACGAACAGCTCGTCCTCCTTCTCCTGCACGATGACGTCCTCCTCGCCAAAGCGCGGGCGTTTCGTGTAGTTGTTGGAGTTGCCAGGGATGATGACGGCTCGAGCGGACGGGTCTATCCGCCCGGGACAGCCCAGCTCAAGCTCCCCGACGTCCTCCTCCGGCTTGATGTCTCGCTCCCACCACTTCCTCTTCTGCTGCTGCTTTCGGCCCTGCGTCCGCTCCTCGTCCTCTCCCTCCGCGGAGGAGGCGATTGCCAGCACTGAGGCCGGTGCCGCCAGCGCCGACCTCTCCCCGTCGCTCCTCCTGCTCCCGCCGGCCTCCATGTCCTCGGTGAGGCCGAACATGGCGATGAGCGAGGCGCGCCAGTGCTCCATCAGGGCCTCGAAGAGACCCGGCATGTTGCCCAGGCCGAAGTAGGGGAAGGCGTTGTCGTCGTACAGCAGCACGTTGACGACGTCCAGCGCCCAGGTGGACTCCATGAGGAGACCGGACCGCAGGCTCATGACCAGCTTCCATCCCTCCACCGGCTGCACGTCCACCTTGGAGTGCTTCCTCCTCTTCATCAGGAGGGGCTGGGTGCTCTCCACGCAGTTGGGCGGGAACACCATCTCTCGCCCGCGGGACATGCCAGGGAAACCCTGAAAAAGAGCGAGGAGGTGAGATCGTTTGTTTTTCACAATCTGTACAGTTGATGATGCAACTTACAGGTCGCTGTGGTCCCATAGGTCTCATCTCTGGTCGGTACATTGGCCTCATCCCCGGCTTTCCCATCATTCCGCCGGGTCCAGACCAGGGACCGGGGGCTCCTCCGGGCGGGTAGGGCCCGTACGGTCCAGGTCTCGGACCCGGGCCCCAACCGGATGGAGGCTGCCCACCGTACCCGGGGCCCGGATACCGGTTTTGCCACGGCTGTCCGCTCCCTGTTTGGATAAAATCTTTTACTGGAGAATAGCGATCAGAAAAACAACATGATGTGACGATCATACCAGGATACATGGGTGGCCTCTGGCCCTGGTACATGTACCCTCCAGCGCCCCCTCCTTGCGTCGAGGGCGGAGGAGGGGCGCCCGGCCGCGTCGAGGGCGGTTGAGGACCGGGTTTAGAGGGATACGACGAGGGGCTGCTGCTGGAGGAGGAAGAGGACGTCGTCGTCGTCGTGGGGCCATTCTGGTTGTAGCTCTGCAAAGAAAATGACAATTTGTGATATTCGTACTATCGGCTTTAATATCGACAAGAAAATAAAACACCATCACCAATAAAAAAACGTGCTAAGGAGGTGCAGGGTACACACAGAAAGACGGGGAACAGATCATACTTGTTGAGATGGCGGCTGAGCCTGCGCCGCCGGTCCGCCGGGCGAGCCCGGGGGAGGCGGGTGGTGGTGCTGCAGGCCGCCTCCGTGTGTCCTCAGGATGACAGGCCTGCCGCCGGGTCCACCGGGGGCTCCGGGGGGCTGTGGCCCGCCGGCCTGGTGAGATTCAGAAACCTGCTGAGGCGGTGGCACCGGTGGCATCCTTCCCTGCGGTGGTGGCGCCGCCGGGAGCGGCTGCTGCTGGAGGTGGAGGGGGACAAAGAAACGGAGGAGGTGCAGGTAGCGAGAAAAGTGACAAAGAGGGGTGACAAAAACACACACAGAAAGAAAAGCACACGTGGAGGGGAGAGAGGGTGTGAGGCAAACAAAAGTTGTGGGGAAAAAGTGCGCACACAGGTTAAGTTTGGTCTTGGTGTAAGAACTAACTAAAAAGGTTTTCTTTTTCTTTTCCGTTTGTGATGAAAAGCATGGGTAGTTGGGTACATACCTGCGGAGATTGAGGCCTAGGTCCCATGGGAATACCCGACGGCGGCGGCGGCGGCTTTCCACCCATTGAGGGCGGCGCCGGCGCTCCCGGAGGAGCCCCCGGAGGTCCCATAGACGGGGGTCCCGAAGGGGTAGGGGCCCCGCCGGGAGGTCCCGCCGGAGGTCCGCTTGGCGGCCCCGGAGGTCCGCCGGGCGCGGCTCCCGGAGGAGCGCCCGGAGGCATGCCGGGAGCGGACGCCGGCGGCGGAGGGTGAGGCGCCCCGGGAGCACCTGGTCCCTTCTGGAGACGACGACATCGAAAAGGGATGATGGGCAGAAGAGAGAGAGAGAGAGGAAAGAAAGGACACACATGAAGGTGGGTAGAGAACGCACGCACGAGGCAGCGAAGCACGTATGAAAAAAACAATGCACACAGATCTCGAATGAGAGGAGCAAAATTGACATAGTACATAAAAACTCATGGATGTGCAGAAGTGTGCTTTTAGGAAAACGGCAAAAAAGCTTTTCACATTCAGAGGACTCTGGACAAAGTTACACTCACAATAAAAATTTCCCCAAAATAATCGAATACTGCGTCATAGCTTCCTCACCTGATACTGATCTGGATATTGTGAGTAGGGCTGCTGCGGTTGACCCGGTGGCCCAGCCGAGCCCTGCTGCTGGGAGTTCTGTGGCGGGTACCCCGGCCGGGGCCCGTATCCCGGTTGCCCCCACCGGTAGGGGTCGTTGGGTCCGGGCGAAGAGTTCCCGTTGGGAGGGGGTCCCATGTACCCACCGGGGCCTCCCCAACCGGGCCCGGCCGGGCGAGGGCCGCCGGGCGCCCCAGCCGCCCCGGGAGGGGGCGGGTAGCTGTTGGGGTAGCCGCCGGGGGCGCCGCCCGGGTACTGCCCGTCTCCCGACGGGGGTGGGTAGCCGCCGCCATAGTTAGGCGGATAGGCACCTGCAGGAGAGAGGAAATCATTATAGCCAAAGAAAAAAGCGTCAGTAACGGTGCATGCACTCAACAACAACAATCCGATTTTATAACAGTCATATTTCTTACCCTTGACTGGAATAAATTAATGCTAGGTTTTTTTGCTCAGTGAATACGAAAAAAGATATACGGTGGGGGGAGGAAAGGGAGGATCACAAAAAAGGTCTTTTTTTGGTGTTTGGTTCAAATTCCAATTTGTGCCTCACGGATAAACATGACAACAGCGATAAAACCGACGACAGCGATACTGAACACGGAGAGAAGTCCACCTACACGAAGAGAAGAGATCGTTGGCGGGGAATATTTCGAAATAACACCGACTGGATGGATGGATGTCAAGTGAGGGCCAATTCAGAAAAAGTCTTGTATTATCTGTGGAGAGAGGGAGGAGGGTGGCTTGAACACTTCGAAGATGGGATGTGCACAGGGGGCAGAAGTAGTGGTGATGTCTCACGGCGAAAAAGATGACTTAAGAGTGGCGGAGGAGGAAAACGGAGCTCCAACAACAACTATCCCCAACCACACCACCAGGCGGGGGAAGAGAAGGCGGACCCCGCCTCCGAAAAAAAAATCTACCTTTGTGGTGGTTGAACTGGGCGGCTCCCCTCTGGTGAGGGTAAGCGTGATGGTTGTGGTGCTGCTGGTAATGATGGTGGCCGCCATAGTGATGTTGGTAGTACTGGTGATGCTGGTTGTTGTTGTGGCCGTGATGGTAATGGTGGGAGCCGCCCGAGGAGTCCTCGAAGGGGTTGTTGAGCCTAACGTGCTCCTTGGATGCCGGGGAGGGCGAGGAGGAATGTTGGGAATGAGGAAAAGGGTGGGGGGAGGAAGTGGAGCTGGCAGTGGAGCTGTGAGCCCCGCCTGCAACCACAGAAGTCATCAAGACAAAAGAGTCACTGATGAATGGAGGCAACTTCTTCAAATCGGACGATCAAAGCACCGCCAAAACACACACTGTATGATATTTCCCTCCCTTCGCACAGAAAAAAACTATTTTCTCCAACAACGTGTGCACAGACACCGCCCGCCTGAGAGGAGGTTTAGGCGGTAGCGTTCATATTTCAATACTCCGGTGAAAGCGAGGGGGGGGGGGGGAAGGAGAAACGAGGAGGGGGACTGCAGACTCTTCTTTCCGAGGTAGGAATACCCCCCTTCGGCCCTCACACTCTACAGAGATCCTCATACCAGCAATAAGAGACAGCTTTTTCTCCTCGGTGCTGAAGCAGACACCCCCTCCTCTTCTCGCTCTCTCATGCTTGTAACACGGAGAGGGAAGTAACGCGAGGGTCCCTTCTACTCCCGATAGAATGCATGCCGCCCCCTCTTCCTCCTCCTCTTCGCCGGCTTCCCTCCTCGCACACACACAAGTGGGAACGACGACTCTGCTCTATCAGACTCGCAACAGGCGGCGGCTCCTCCGTCCTAGCCTCGAACTCCCTTCATATTGTGACTGAGAAAAGAGCGCCACAAATGCGACTTGGCTTACTATTCCGCATGTAATATTCCTACGTGTAATGTCGCAACAGAACTCGATCTATCAGTAGAACACGACTCATCGCAATAAAATGCTTTTACTAGATCGAATTCCTACCTGAGTGAGGCGGCCGGGAGTCTCCTGGCGGTCCTCCTCCGGGGGCAGAGGAGTTGGGCGGGTAGTTGTTGTACGGGGGGGCGCCCGGGGGCGGCGGGCCGCCGGGCGCACCGGGCGGGGCACCGGACTGAGGAGGAGGGTAGCCGGCGGCGCCGGGGGCTCCGCTGGGCGGTGCCGGGGAGGTGCCGTAGGCGTCCTGAGAGTTCTGGTTGGAGCCGCCGTAACTGGACGAGTCTCGCGAGTCCTGAGATCCTGCTGCAAAGGGAAAGGACAAAAGCGTTCAAAGACAGTCACAAAGTCGTTGGAGTTCTGTTCTTTCTCACCTGGCGATGGAGCCGGTGGCGGCTGCTGAGGCGTCGTCGCCGCCGCCGCCTTCGCCGGCCCCTTCTTCTTTCCCGGCCCCTCGACCTGGGCCATGAGCGGCGCCGGGTCCATCCCGCCGCGGTCGAACTGGCACTCGAAGGGGAGCAGGTTCTTGGCGTAGTGCTTCTTGAGCGTGTAGGCGCCGCTGGAGGAGGCGCCGATGCCAAGCTGGGCGGCGATGTCCTTCCACGTCTTGTGTTTTGTGCACTGGAGGGGGAGAAAGGAAAACATGTTGAAAATACGGCACGTTGATGTGCAAGTACGGTATAAATTTTCACAAATATTATCTTGCGCTACTCCTTCGAGATACTGACCTCGACGTATCCTCCCCTCTCCTTGGTAAAGATGTACAGCCTGAAGAGGTCCAGCGGGTTCTTCGAGATGGTCGGGCACTGCGTGATTGGCGACCCCCTGTCCTCCATGTAGCTCAGGAGCTTGTCGAGGAACGGCCGCCGCTCAGGGTGCTCGTCCATCTCGTAGAGCCGGTTCAGGCTGTCCGTCTTGCTGGAGGAGCCGCCCTGCAAAAACAGAAGAAAACGAAGAGTGAGGGTGAGGAGGGATGTGCCAGTACGCGGGAAAACAAGGCTGCTGATGCTTTGGCAAATAAGGTCGGAAATAGTTTTGCTACCTTGATGGAAAAGCAACGTGGCATAAAACGATATTTTTACAGATAGTGGTTAGCGAGGACGCTACTATCTACGAGTGCTGACTGATACTGCTGGAAAGAAAGCCAAATAGCTGTGGTTAGCAGATAGCAGAAAAGGCAGAATAGGTCACCAGGCATTGTCCAAGCATTGTTAGCAGACCGGCAGAGGCGGACAAGCTAGCAGCGACAGTTGGGACAGTTGGGACAGATGGACAATGTTGTTAGCGAAGGAGCATAGAGAGCGACAGAGGCGTCTGGTCAGTAAGGCCCAGGAAGGGATGGGGAAAAGATAAAGCAGTAGTAGGTAGCAGCAGGTTCTCTCTCCACCTTGGAAGGTTTGTAAGTCGACGGCGAGGATGCGGCGGCGGCGGCTGAGGAGGCCGGCGGCGTATCACTAGCGGCGGCGTTGGGGGGAACCGGAGAGGCCGCGGTTGGGGGCGGGCCAGAGCCGCCGGGGGGAGGCTGGCTGTTGAAGCCAGGGCCGCTTCCCATCTGAAAAGAGGCCACCGAATTGTGCTACTCAACTGGTGGAATGGTATCCCTGTCACCACATACACATAAGGTCACCACATGCCTTTTCCTTAGTCCTCACTTTTTTCTTAAGAACCTTCACCACATTTACCGTCTGAGAAAAATTAAGTCTACAACGTCGAAGTCTACAACGTCGAAGTTTTTTATAATAATGGGTGCCCCACATCTAACACATAGATTTTTAAAAGTAGGTTCTAAAAAAATACATGGATAGATCCAAGTGCCAGAATATGTTCCAAGTTTGGACCCTATGCATAACATGGATCGGGAAAGGGTGCTAATCTTTTTTTCCACTATTCGTCTAACTCTTACCATCGGAGGTCCAGTTGGCGGGCGGCCCTGGTGATGCTGCCAAGCGCCAGGGTAGGAATTTTCGTGCGGTCCAGGTCCTCCCATTCCGCCGCCAGGAGAGGGAATGCTGTTGTGCGGACTGCCAGGAGCACCTACAGAACAGGAAGAAGCGTGTTTGAGATGCTGGAGCGATTCTTGCTCCTTGCACACCACCACCCCTACCTGGATGAGGGTATCCCTGCATGTAGTTAGGCGCCCCCGGAGGAGGAGCCCCTCCCACGCTGTTGGTCTTTGGCGTCTGCCGCCCTCCGCCGCCTCCGCCGCCGCCGTCCGACCGGTCCGAGGACTGGGACAGGGTGGACTGCTGAGAGGACTCGTCGTGGATGGGGACGCCGTCGGGGCCGGTGGCAGGAGCCGTCGTCGGCGCTGCGGGGGCGGAAGAGGTGGGGGGACCGCCGCTGTTGGGGGCGGAGGAGGGAGGGGGAGCGCCGCCGCCGCCGCCGCCGGGAGGAGCGGGGTACCCGGAGTTCATGTGCGGCTGAGGGGGACCGGAGTTGGGGTACCCGGGGTAGCCTCCGGGAGGGGGAGGTCCCCCGCCCGATGAGCTGACCGGCGGAGGCATACCCCCGCTCGATGGGCCGTTGTAGCTCGGCGAGGAGGTGGGAGGGCCGTTGTAGCTGTTGGGCATTCCGGGGCCGGGAGGATAACCCTTCATCTGAGAAGAAAGAAGAACCATATATTTGAAAGAATACTGTTGATGCTGAAAAGGCCCTCGGTGTCACAAAACGCCTACCTGTGGATGAGGTGGTCTGGATGGATATTGCGCTGCCCCGCCTGGGTGCCTGGGAGGCCCTTGAGGAGGCATTCCTCCTTTCTGAGGCCCCATCATGCCTTGAGGCCCGCCGGGCGGTGGCGGACCGCCGGGGCCGCCCCAGGTACTGTGAGGAGGGTAATGCTGGCCGTAGCCTGGATACCCCATGGGAGATCGGTTCATGTACGGCTGTCCTGGGCCCGGGCCGTACCCGGGGTGGCCCATGCGCATGCCGCCATGGCCGTACGGCTGCCCGGGGTACCCAGGCTGGCCGCCGGGCTGCCCGTAGGGAGGCATCTGCTGGTTTGGCGGGCCGCCGCCGGGGCCCATCTTGTTGTACATCATGTGCGGGGGGCCCATTGGGGGCCCCTGCTGCTGCTGTCCGGGATAGCCTCCTGGAGGAGGGGGCCCGCCTGGCCGGGGAGGACCCTGCTGCTGTGGTGCCTGCCCAGGCGGAGGAGGTCCAGGAGGCGGCACACCACCCGGCGGAGGAGCGCCGGATGCCGTCATGTTGCTGTTCTGCTGTTGCTGCTGCTGCTGCTGCGGAGGAGCGGGTGGTCCCCCGCCCGACGCCGCCCCCACCGCGGGCGACATTGACCGCTGCGACGAGGATGATCCGGTGGGCGACGGGGTGGGGCGGGAGGCAACGGCAGTGGCGGCAGCAGCAGCCGAGTTGCTGTTGCTGTTCACTGCCGGCGCCGGCACCTGCTGATGCGCCGGTGAGGCGTTGGGGGCGGGAGAGTTCCGACTGGATTCCTCCTCGCCCCCTGAGGGAACATCGGACTTGGAGTTAGGTACCTGGTAATAAAAAGAGAAAGAGGAAAGTTTTGATTAAATTCGTTGTACATATCGTCATTTTTTTCACTCCTACTTGATCTACGAAAAATCTAATTTGCAAAATTAATTACGTAATTACAATTAGCGGTAATGGCGAAATAAAATTTCAGAATTTTCTCCGACACAGCATTCCTCGAATCAGTAAGCGTTGGTTGAGGCGCTGCAGTCGCCATCCGCCTTCCCTCCTTCCTTTCTTCCCCCCCCTATCCCATAGAATAGCGGTAGCGCCATCTCTGTTCAGCCTTCTCCTAGACCAAGGCATTTTGTGTTCATGTAAAAACTATTCGTCTGGATGGACCGGGCGTCATTTCGACATCAGCTGATTGCCGGCTTCGGAAAAAAGGCCGCCCTTTCGCTGCGTCAAATTTTAGGCCCTCGCACCTTTTTTTCCCGCACACGCGGCTAATTAGTCAAATTTAATTTGCTGCTCCGATACGCCCGGTGAAGGGTCGAAAGAATGCCGGCATGCCGACTCTTTAAGAGCCACAAGTCGGTTTCAGGCCGAATCTGGGCCGAATAAAGCCCTAGGAAAGGTTTATTTCGGTAGCGGGCTTTCTGCTTTAACGTAGAGAGCTACTGCTTCTGGTGGACGCCATGTCAGCCCCTCTTCCCAGATAGGAAAGAAGTGGAACGAGGTGAAAACTCGGGAAAAACAGTGCTTCCACTCCGTCCAATGACCGATTTCGGGCACCAAAATGACCACGGCTTACCTGGCGATCCTTAAGACGGTAGAAATTCCAGGCACCGCACCAAAATCACGCACTTTGAGGCAAATATAACGCAGAAACTCCGGCTGCAGCGAGGTCTGTTTGAGCCCCTTCTTTTGCCTCTCTTATGTTATAGTTCTGCAGCAGCTCCAGCAGCAGCAAACGGCGGCTTTTTGCAGCAGCAGCAGCTCTCTCTTTGCCCCCATCTCCCGGGTCCGCCCAGCTTCACCCTCACCACCAACATCATCATCCCCGCGGCCAGCCGCGCCGCGGGGGGAAACGGGCGGCCGCCGCCGCGCCGCAGTGAGCGCCGCCGCCGCGGTCGTCGATGCGAAAGACGGACGGGGGGGAAGGAGGCTGCTGTTGTGGAAGGCGCTCCCCCAGAGGAGGAACGGCGCCGCGGAGGGCAAGCCGGCATTCGTTCGCCCCCCTCCTTACCCGTCGTATCCGCTAAAGCTGGGGGTATAGGCGGAGGAGAGAAAGACTAGCAATGCCGTTCTCTTTCTCTCCGTCCGTCCGTCTGCGCTATCTTCCCCAACAGAACGAACAGCAGACCCCCCCTCTTCCCCCACCATCGACTGAAAAAGCTTTTGGGAGTCGTCGAGGGAGTTGCCGCCGGTTGTGGAGGAGGGGTTCTTTTTTCCCTCTCCTCCTTCGTAGTACATACAGCCCCCTTCTCCCTCACAGTCACGATCCATCTCTGCCCCTTCTCTACAACACGTATAGAGGAGAAGGGACCGCCTTCCCTAGCTCTATGTAGCCCTAATGCCGCAGTGCTACAGTACACAGAGAGAGACCACCTTACTAGAGAAGGGAATCAAGCTAGCAAGGTGGAAAGAGAGAGGGTGGAGGGCGACGGTGGCGTGCTGTTGTCGTTTCGTTCCCCTTTTGCCGGCTGTGTGTGTGGGTGTGTGGGCTCTTTCGTATACACCCCTCTTCTTCTCTTTCTAGTCTCCTTCTTTCTCTTTTTTTGCGTAAAACGGACCGAAAGGGGAAGAGGGCGGAGGGGGAGATTGGGCACCGGCGGCGATCGCTGAGCAAGCGGAGGGAGATTGATGCATTTGGGATTTAGTGTGCAAGGGAGGGG
>JAAUYB010228483.1_pt1 | contig 12644 bp, 8 predicted proteins | sample 7278071 | NCBI WGS metagenome assembly JAAUYB01 (sample SAMN14350121, study PRJNA611818) | marine sediment metagenome | isolation source: surface marine sediment (1.8m) | place: French Polynesia: Moorea | collected 2018-08
ACCAATGCTGGAGGACTTGGCCTGGATCTCCTCTATCCGCTTGTGGTTCTCGCTCGCCGAGAAGTCAAGGGACAGCAGCTCGAGGAAAAGGCGGAAGTTTCTAAAAAAAAAGTCAAGTGAACGACATTTTTTCCTTTCTAAAATTTTACTTACATCACAGGTTGCACGAAAGGTAGGTGCTGTAGGGCAAGCTCAACCTCCTTCCACCCAAATCCCCCGCACGATCGCCTAACAAAACAAGGACTAAAACAATGCGACTGAACGTCACATTATGGACGCCTGCTCATTAATTTCAAATCAGATAACAAACAGTATAAGCAAAAAAAGACAAAGAAACCAGAGGAAATGCATGGAGATTCCCACCACACTGTTTATTTTAAACTTAAGAACAAAAGACACTCATATTTGACAGGCCCCTATAATGGATGGATATTAAGTCTGTATGCTCATGGCAAGACAATCATGATCTGAGAAATACAGATAGTGGTGAGAATGAGACACAACATTGACCAGGTCCAATGACACATACAAATGATCAAGAATGTTGCCCTTGTCATGAGTAGGGAGGGACACGAGTTGTTTCATACTGTTCTTGATGGCAAAGTTTTTTAAATGCACATTACAAACACTATTATTGAAGTCACCAAGGACAATTGTTTTATCATCTAAATCTTGAGTCTTCTGCAAAGCTGACAAGCAAGACAAGATTGGGGCTTCAGGAGTGATGTACACCAGCAAAAACTTCAAGTCATTTAAGCGGACCCTCATGAGTTGGAATTCTTTTTTTACTACTGATGTTACAAAGAAAGATGTCCTACTAAATGTGGCACATCCTTTCCCCTTGCCATATGATGCATAGGCAACAAAAGGGTGCAGAGGAAATGGACTTTTTTCACAGCAACCTTCCGCTAGCCAGGTTTCTGTCACAAAAATTACATCAGCATTTTGGATAACATGATCTTTCAAAATATCTTCTTGATGTTTGCCAAAAGACCGTGTATTTAGCAGCACAATTTTTAGTCCCTTTTCCTGTGCCACATTTTTTTCCGCCTCTGAGCGTCTGTCTAACATGTCGACCATTCTCCTGGCAGCTTCATTGCACTTGATGCCCCCCAGGTCAAAAGGCCCCGTTATAAACACATCTTCATCCCTTTCGCATCGGCCAAGCATGACATACCTGAAATCAATATATGACACAATGTAGATTTTAACAGGAACACATTAGGCAAGCATTGTTGTACATAAAAAGATACTTACGCCATTCCTTCCATCATTCTCCGGTGCCAGTGTACCACTATTTGGGACCCAGACTTGAAGGTTTGACCTTGAACCTTGTGTGCGGTGACGGCCCACGAGAGTCTCAATGGAAACTGAAGAATTTTTGCAGTAGCAGTGTGACCTCCTTTGCCGTATTTTGGCAATTGATAACTAAACTCTGTTCTGTACACTGGAGTATCATTTTTTCCTGGGGTGACATCTCTTGAATGACGCCTCCTCTGTTCCTCTCCAACATTCTGATTGTCAAATTGTACAAGAATGCAAACCACGTTTCCTTCCTTGTTTTGCTTGTACCCAGTGATGCAACCCATTGCTCCATTACTCATGTTATCTATCACATCTACATTGTAAATGAGCATGACTTTTGCTCCTACTTTGAATTGAAGAACCTTCATAAATCCTGTATTGTCAATTCTTCCTTCATCATTGGTTTTCGATTTGCATCCGAAAGGAACAGATACCACTGCTGAGACCGAAACCAAGATAGAGTCTAACTTGTTCAGCATTTTGCAGTTGTAATTGTCCACCTCCTTGTTTGTATAGAAGATGTGACAGGCATTTTCTTTTTGTTTGGCATCTTCTTCTGTCATCCACATTTTTTTAAGGTGGTCTTGGTCTAGGTCCACTATACCACATCTCAATCTGTTCAAAATTTCAGCCCATTTACTGGCTTTTCCTTGTCGATGATTGTGTTCCAAAGTACAGACCTGGAATCCTTCCCATAAGGGAGATGTTTCATGGAACATTTTGTATTTGTGACATTTTGGAGGTTGGAATATGTATGCACCTTTCACTGGCTTTAATTGCAAAAGGTCACCAACTAATATCACTGAAATACCTCCAAAAACTTGTGAATTTTGAAAGATTTCACACAGTCGACAATGAATCTGGTAAAGCATGTCACTTCGAACCATGCTCATCTCATCAATGATAAGGTATTTTAGATCTCGTAAGTTGACTCGAATCTCGTCAATTTTTTTGTCTGACATTGGTTTGAGGTCATCTCCATAATTAATGTTCAGGGCTGAATGAATAGTAACTCCCCCTATAACACTTGCAGCCATTCCAGTTGGAGCTGTGACCAATATCCTTGGCTTGTTTGGGTGGTCTCCTGCTTTCCTTAGTAGTTTTTCTGCCCATTTGGTAAGAGCTCGTACAAGATTGCTTTTGCCAGACCCAGCACCTCCATGTATAATTATATGAAGTGGTGATGGCATTTGGGTGCCAAGGATGAAAGCTCTTGTCAGTTTTTTGCAATGACTAATCACCTTGTGGAAAACTTTTTGCTGTTCCGGTATAAGTTGCCGAGCAATGAGAAGGAGCTCTTCTTCATTTTCCACATTTATGCTTCTATACTTAGGTGCATCGTGGTCTTGCTCTTGTGTTCCAAAATCTCCAGGGTGAATACATGAATATTTCTTCTCATGGTTTGCTTCATCCTCTTCATTATCTTGTGTCCCCTGAGGATCAAGCTGGTCATAAATGTGTGCTGGCCGGATATCGTCCAAGCATGCTTCTTCAAGATGACTCTGAGCTTCCTCCATAGTATCTGTGTATGGAAAAAGATTTTTCCTCATTTGAGAAATAACTTCAAATTTTTCCATAAATTTTGTCATACATTTCTTCCCATCATGCCTATGACAGTCTTCCACTTCATTTCTCCAGGGGAAAAAAAGGAGAAGCTCTGAATAATAGTATTCATGGTCTTGCTTTTTTTTCTTTGACTCGTGAATTCGAAGCACACAGGGACTTTTTCTAAGTTGCATTATCCCCAGTTTTGTAATTTTGAACTTAATCTGCAGAGGCATTTCAATGTCAGTTTCAAATATTGTCATGTTTCCTGTTTCAATGGTGCTCTCATTAACAAATGTGACTTTTTTCCTCTCTTTTGGCACCTGTTTGTAAGCTATGGCAAACTGAGCCAAACAAAGTTGCTCTAGGACTTTTGGTCGAGCTCTGTACCTGTCATGCATTGTGACTGTTTTTTCAAACTTGCCCTCTTGTTCCTCCAATTGGAACTTGTCTTCATCATCAGTGTTTTCAGTATCTTGCTCAACTCTTTTTAAGAAAACCGATCTATTTTCAGGAAATCCTGTGCTCAAAAAGTTGCAAGCAATGTTGGAGTCTTTCATATGTAGATTTGGAAGGAGGCGATAGGTAGCTTCACATGCACCAATTTGCCTGTGGGTAAGATATGCAGACTTCAATGCATAAAGTTGGTCTTTTTTCCCTTTTCCTTTGGCAGTCTGCAAGGCTTCTCTCAACATTTTAGTCATTCCAGAATCGTCCTTGCCATAATAGTCACATATGTATGTTATGACTGCATATGAATCATGACAAAACTGGATGTCAAGGTTGGCATTCCAAGCTTCCAAAAATAGGGGGTTGTAGTTGTTAACATATCTTTCCTTGACAGTTCTTTTTAGAACCACTGTTGATCCCCGTTCAGAGGTCTGCAATGCTTCTTTATACGTCTTGTAAGGTATATTTAATTTTCTTAGCAAGTCATCTAGAGTTGTTTCTTCATCAATGTCCTCTCTTTCCAGCTCTTGTTTTATCTTTTCCAAAATATTCTTTAAATCATGAATTTTCTTTTTCCTCTCCTTTTTATCCATTTCAAGGGGCAAAGGCTTGGAGATTAAAGTTTCTTTGCTTGGTAGTCGGGGATAACCAAACCGACAACTGTCGCCATATTTTTTGCATGATTTTGTATGGTGGTGTGTCTGTACTTCATCAACTATTTTTTTGAGAAATTTATCAGAAGGTCTTTCACAAGTAATTAGAGAGTCAATAAGCAAGCAAAGCTTTCCTTCATCATATTCGTTTGTTCCTTCTATCTTGACACTTTCAATCACATCTTTTTCTAGCCACATTACACCATGAATGTGTGCCATTCCACGCATTTGAAACTCAACACGGTAGCTGTAGTATTTGATTTTCATGTTGCTTTTTGAAGACATGACTATGTGTTGGATAAATTTCTTCACCCTGTGATCAAACATTCTAGTCACAACCATAATGTTGTCCTGCAGCATTTGCTGCTTTGTTAGTTGATTTTCTGTCAGAAATTCATCCAATGGCAAATCATCAACGGTGAAAGACAAAAGAGTGTTGTCTGTGTCAACTGAGCAGTATTTGACATTTCTCCCTTCCAATTCAAGCAATGCTGCTATAATTTCATCCCACCTTTTTTCACCAGAAGATAATGTGAAAAACAGATGAAATGGTCCTAGCTGACCAATTTTTGCAATTAGTTCGTTACGCACTTGTTGGAAGTACTTTGGTGTTCCTCTTATCCTTTTGAACGCTGCAAAATTGTCTGTTGTTGACATAATTGTCTTTCCATCCATGCCTTCAGTTACCTTTCCTTTCTGGACTACAAGGTTAAACTGTTGTTCTATTTGCTCTCTCTCCACCCTCTGTTGTGCGGCAAAAAGGTACGTCATGTTTTGAGAGAATCTTCGATCAATGTTGAGGATGCGTTGATTGAAATACCTTTGTTTTGTAATTTTTTGTTCTCTTTTATGGTCACATCCATATTTCCCAGTTGGAAAGAGAGTAGGAAAAGACAAGATGTCAAAATCAAGCTCTTTCAGCCAATTTGTTGGCACTTTCCCCTCTCCTGGTGCAATTTCAATTTCAGTAATTGCTGTCTGCTTCTTTATTATTTCACTTGTTTTATTTATTACTACCAGAGTCTCTGGGTTTTCATGTACCATACAAGTAGCAGCAGTGTACATGTTGTTACGGTCATCCTCTTCTGCATCACTGTCCTCGTCAGACTCTTCAGACGAAGTTTTGTCTGAAAAGTCAATATTCATAGAAGCATTTTCAGTCTCATTTGGAGAAAACTCAAACTGATAGTGAGGATTTCCCAGCCGCTTCAACACAGCTAGAGCTTGCCTAACTGCTTCAGGGCGGACAAACTCTTGGTTGTGGACATTTTTTAGCTTTTTCATCCTTTTAAGTCGCACATTAACCAAACTAGAATGAGATGCTTGGCGTGGAAGAATGCTGGCTGTGTTCATTATGTCCTCATCCTCCAAGGGCACATTTACAACTTTATCTTTTATTCCACTCATCCTTGACCTGGGCAATTTGAAAACTTTCATGAAAAGTAGCCGCTTGGCTATCAATTGTTGCTCAAGTTCAGAGAGTTTCAATGCTTCAGGAATGACATCCAAACACAATCCATTACATGAACTGATTGTTGGTTTTTTCTGCCTTTTTAAAGTTCGCAAACACGTAGTGCACATGTACAGTCTGCCTTTGACAAAAAATGTTTCATTAAATGACACTGTGCTAGAAGTTAAATCTTGTCCAATTTTTCCTTTCAGTTGCTCAACATTGATTTCGCTTACAGCAGAATGAAACAATATCCTGTGGCAACATATGCAAGGAAAGACAGGTCCTTGGGATATCGACCTTCTGAAATCATGTATTGGATTTTTGTTTTTCCTTCTATTGTCAATTTTCCTTTGAGATATTTCTGTTGCCTGATTAGCATAATGTTCTTTTCTTTTTCTTAATATTTCTGTTCTGTGGTTCTTATAATAACATTTGCTCCCAGCTGAAAGTTTTTGTTTTTTAGCTGGTGACAATGATAGATACTTTTCTTTGATCTTCCCCTTATTTTCCATATATCTTTGTTTTTTTTCCCCTTTGTGAGAATGATACTTTCCCTGGATCTTTTCTTTGTTGATCTGATACTTTTCCCATATTTTTTCCTTGTTGGCCTGATACTTTACTTGTATCTTTTCTTTGTTGGCCTTATTCTTTTCTTGTATTTTTTCTTTGTTGGCTTGATACTTTTCCTTCAACTTTTCTTTGTTGGCCTGATACTTTTCCTTCAACTTTTCTTTGTTGGCCTGATACTTTTCCTGTTCCCTTTTTCTGTTGGCCTGATACTTCTTCAGTATTGCATCCTTATTTGCAACATATCTTTTGTGTGCCTTGTCTTTGTCTCCAGAGTTCTTTTCAAGATTATTGTCTTTGTTGGCCAGATACCTTTGTTTTACTTTTTCTTTGTGTTTATGGTACTGGTCTCTCTTTCTAGCCAAAAAAATATCTTTTCTCATGTTTTCATACTCTGCTCCATAGACTGTTTTGCATCTTGGTGCACGAGCAACATGAGCCAAAAGTTTTTGACTTGAAATAAATTCTTTTAGACAGTTTTTGCAGACATGTTTGGATTGAAGCTCTGCTAACGTGTGCAAAGGTTGGTCCTCATACATGTGACTTGGGTTTAACAAACTACCATCTAGGGGTCTGGTGTTTCTAGCATCGGTCACAGCTAGTTGGATGTTGCATGGTTCTACTGATGTGATGTTAGAGGTGTACATGTGTGGGCTGCTACATTCATGATGCTGCTCTCGAGACATATTTACTGTTTGGCAGCATTTTTCTACAATAGTGACCCCTTCCTCAGTAAGTTGAAACCAGTCCATTTTGTGGGTGCCATTTTCTTTCACTTCAAGAACAACAGCAGAAACATTGGGGAACATTTTTGAGTATGCATATTGAGTATGGCAATCAATGCTACTTAGTCCACATGGAGTGCCTTGGACATGTGTGTGTGCCCATGCAATGATACGAAAATTTTCTTTGTATCTTCGGGAACAATCTGAGTCTTGAAATATCCACATTGATGTGTCTTTACCACAAATCCCAAGGTCATCTACTTTGGAAGCAGTACCTTTTTGAACAGGTAAGATCAAGTCACTTACCACAAGTCCTTCTTCAGTGTCTTTTCCCACAAGGAAGCCAAGCAACTCTACAATTTTGCCACCGGCATCAAAGTTTGCCTTTGCCAATTTTGCAAAAATGTCTTCTGCTTGTGCAGGTAATACTATTTTTGGTGCCATTTTGGAAAAGTTGAGTGTTCAATGTAGCTCAACACTGAGGTACTCTATCTGAAGGTGACCCAACCAGCGGAAGGCGCTAAAACAGATTTTTGTTACTTTTGAAGGTTTTCATGACATATGCGCCACACAACCCCCCCTTTTGGACACGTTGTAAGCTTTTGTGGCATTTTTTTGGCAGCGCAAGCTCAAGCCAGGAATGGTGCGGCAAGTTTTGAGTTTGTGTCACCTTTTGCGCCACCTAATTTGTATAAATCTGTGCTGCCCAAAAAAACGCTACAAAATCTCACAAAGTGAAAAAGGCATTCGTGTGGCGCAAATATGAAAAATGGACAAAAATCTGTTTACTATGTTGTTGAAGAGTGTTGACAATATAGGTGAGTTGCAGAGGATGGGTGGGCAATGTTGCTCAGAGCAGCTCCAGAGAGGGACAAAAGCAGAGATGCTGGAAAGGACAGAATTTATAGCGGGAAAAGCTATGATTTTCCGGAAAAAACTCATTTTTTTCTGAAAAAAATTTAAAATTTCCTGTACAGACTTTTTTGAGAAAAAATCTGATATTTTTGTCAGTTTTCAGGTTTCCTGGTTTTTTGGAGGGTAAATTTCCAATATTTTAGGAAATGTTAAAGAATTGTCGGTATAAAAGGGAGGAGTTTCCTTCCTGGGAGCTCACTTACAATTTCAACTCATCCAAGTCAACTCAACATGGCAGCACTGAGTATTGTAGATTTTCTGAAGACACCAAAGAAGGCAACTCTGAAGATCCTTGTAGTACAGCAAGAGTCTGAGGATGAGTATTTAATTGCGGACAACTCCCAGCTGGCCCACCTGATAGCAACGGAGCACTTCAGAAAAGGCCGTAAGCACCTCAGCACAAGGTCCTACCTGCGTGTCATTCTGCCCTCAAGGACCAGCAGTGACAACACCATCTACCTGGATGAAGATTCCACCTTAGTCCCCTGTACCCCTTTTGCAACAGTGCCTGTGGAGCATGGAGGAGACACCACTGCAAAGCTCAAGTCTGGACTCATGGACACCCCTCTTGACACAGCACAAGGCTTCAGTCCTGGTGACCTTGTGCCGTCAATCTTGGTGAAAGTTGTGAAGTTGAGCGAAGGGAGAAAGGTTGGTAATAGCACAGTTGTCCGCGCCACAATCAAGGATGTACATGGCAGCAAGACAGCATTGTCCCTGTGGAATACCAAGGCCAAGGGGGTGAGGGAAGGACATGTCTACCGTATCCGCAACGTCAAGATAGACAATTTTCCGCCGAACGAGTCCCCCAAGCACTTTTCCACCACGTTCAAAAGCACTTTTGTGGAGGAGGACGGCACCGAGTTTGAGGGAATAACAATAGTTGATGAGAAGACCGAGGGCACCGTAGTTGGTGTGAGTGAATTCTTCTTCTACATGAGCTGCCCCTTCTGCTTCAAAAAGCTGCATGAGGAAATGAACAAATGCAAGCACTGCAACAGCGACGTTGGGTTTCCACGGGACGACTTCAAAAGTGAGATCCATCTCCAGGTAGGGGAGGAGATCTTCAAGTTTGTCGTGTTCAAGAGAGTTCTGGAAGAGGTCGTGTCGGACAGCAACGCTTTGGGGGAGGACATGGCCACCACTGAAAGGCAGATCAATGAATGCTTGGAAGACCAACGTATCTGTGTAGAGAGCATCAATCAGTCAGGGGGGACAAAAATTGTTCATTCCTTAACAGTTCTGCCAAATGATTCTATCCCTTCTGTGAATGAAGATGATGACCTCATGGAGTAGTGGGGGAGGAAGAAGGGAAGGAAATAAAATGATGAAGACCGTGAGCAAAAAGTTTCCCCAAATCACCTTTTTGAGCGCCGCCGTATGCAAAGGGCTGTCATGTTCAAGAATCCTGCCAGAGAGTTTGAGCAATTCGTAACCAGTACTTTGGCCAAAACTGGCAAAAAAACAGGTTTGCGTTTTTGGCCCTGTCAACCTTCAAGAAAATTTCTGAATATATTTATTTCCTTTCTTTGCAACTCTCTCTTTTCTCCGAATTTTGTTTCTTTCTCATTCTTTGTAGCATTCATATCCATACCACAGGTCTTCACCTGTTGCTGCATTGGTAAAGGAAGGAAAAAGTGAAGAACTTAAAAACCTTTTTTTGCCCCGAAAAAGTAACTTTTTCTGCTGCGCTCTGCTAGAGGTATTTTTTTGGTGGGAGACCCGCGGGCCACCCAACGCCCAGGCCCCAAACGGGGGCGTTGGGGGGGGCCGGGGGTCTCCCCCGTGCCATCATAAGGCGATTTTGAAATTAGTAAAAACGCTAGGATAAAAGATTTTTTACCAAGTTTTTTAAATTTGGATGTTTTTCCCGCGCACGGTTTTTTATATATAAAACGACGGTTCTTTTTTCGGTCGTCGTCGGTTTGGGAAATGCCCGTATGATAGGTGAAAGAAAATTTCCCGATTTTTTCGGTAAAGACGCTCACACCAAGTTTCTCCAATTTTCTCCGTCTTGGGGAAAATTTCTCAAGAAATCGGCAGTCCACCCAACTCATGAGCTTACTTGGAAGCTCCAGACGACGACCAAAATCACTCGGTTCCTGCGCCCCTTACTAATTGCTCCCGCATCAACATCGCTCATTTCCCTTCGGAGCTACTTCCGCCGGCAAAAAATGATGAGAAGTGTCTATTCGTGCTCCGGCCCCTGTTGTCCCATCCCCGTCTCCATCTCCATCGACTGGCCAAGGGAGGGAAACCAATGGTAGGTTTATTAAATGTCCCTGTCCCCTCACGCGATTATTCCCCATTTTAAATTGTCCTACCTTAGGATCTGCCCGACGTGCAAGTGTCGGTGGGGCCAGAGGGGAACCACCATGATGGCGGAGGAGCTCTCATCGGCGCCCTTGGAGTTGGCGGCCATCCTCCACTCCCCTCCGTCCCGCCCGTCGCCGCACCATCCGCCGCCGCCGCACCAGTCGCCGCCGCCGCACCTGCCACCACACGTCTTCCTTCCAACGGAGCCTCTGCCCCTTTCCCAGCTGCCCAGGGTAGTGGAGACGACATCCTTGCCCAGGCCCTTGGGGACCTCAACGAGTTCCTTGACGCTGGGGGCGACCTCGGAGGTGATCTTGACCTCCACCTTAGACAGGGGATCCCCGGAAACGGCCTCAACCATCTCGGGCACGGGGGCCACGTGGGGGACGGCCTCGGAGACCTCTTCCAGCTCCTCGAACCTCTCGGCCCTGCTGGAGGAGGCCATGGAGACGCTGTCAATGCCGGCCCAGACGGTGACCACACAGAAGGCGCAGCAGCAGGAGATGGTGACCACGCAGATGGCGCAGCAGCAGCAGCAGCAGCAGGAGTCGGTGACCACGCAGTTGGCGCAGCAGCAGCAGCAGATGATGACCACACCGACATCGGTGACAGTGCAGGAGGTGCTGGAGGCTCTGGCCTCTCCCGAGCCGCCGCCGCAGGAGGAGGAGGAAGCAATGGATGTGACGCCTCCGTCGCCTCAGCAGCAACAGCAACAGTCTACCCGGGAGGCGTCTTCACAGACGGGTTCACACGCGGCCACGACCTCGGCGGCCTCAGTGACAGCGGCCTCAACAGCCACGGAGGGGGCGACCTCGACTCTCAAGGTGCCCAGGGAGGGGGTGCCGCGCAGGAGGCACAGGTAAAAAACCTTTGTTAATGTTCCTGTTCCTTCTTTTCTTTTGTTGCATTGTCAGAGCAGCCAGGTTGACGGGAAAAAGTTGCCACCTTTTAAAAAAACCACACATACAAAAAAAGACTTTCCAGCTCTTTAAGCATTCATGACGTAAAAAGATTAAAAGGTTCCATATATTTTCTCCCCTTCTGCAACTTTGCCACATCACTTTACGGCTATTTGGGACAATCTCTCTAGCTGTAATTTTTTTACCATTTCTTTCTTTCAATTTTTAAGGTACTACGGGAACCGCCGCGGTGCACCTGCTCACAGGCACTTCACACCCGTCAGGCAGAATATGCCGCCGCCGCCGCCGCACCTGGACGCCCATGGAATTATGATGTTTCATCGCTTCTCGCACTTTCGGCGCCAGGCTCTGTGGGAGTGGCAGCACTTCTGCCGACATGGATACTTCCCACCCAACCCTCCTCCACTCTTCCGAATCTAAATGAGCCGGAAGTGCATGAAGTGAGTATCTTATTTTCTTTCGTGTACCGTTCTATCCATTTTTCCGCTCAATATTATTTTTCCTCAGGGTTCAGAATTCGACATCTCAAATCGAAGCCACGTCTCCACCGCCATCTCCTCTCTTCCGCGCAATATTGACCCCGACTTCCGCCTCTTGTACACCATGTTGCTACTGGTATAAATAATCAAAAAAAGTTTTTTCCTTCTATTACAAGCCCCGAATATTGGTTCTTTTCTCTGCGCAAAAAAGTCATGACAAACTAAAATACTTCTTTCTCTGCGCAAAAAATCATTCCAAGCAAACAAAGGCCATTTTTTTCTTTCCTCTCACAAACATTTTTGTGAAAAAAGTCAAAATATTTTTTGTTACCTCTCTGATTTTTTTTCCTAGATGGGAGGACTTGGAAACCACGTTGTGGAAAAGAAAGATGAGGAAATCACGAACATTTTGGCGTCAAGAGGGCTGGCCGCTGAGAGGGTGTACGGGGCTCTCAGGCACCTAGTGAATCCTCGCAACAAGTCCAAACTCCAGAACAAGATCTTCTACAAGCGAAAGAAGAAGTAAGAGAAAATCAGCAAAAAGAAGAGGAAAGAGAAGAAGAGAGAAAAGAATATCGCAATACGCAAACGGCAATTTCTTCCTTGAAAAAAGACAGGAAAAAATGCAACGCAGAGTTTTCTTCAAAAATACGGCTTTTCAAAAGGCACTGAATAACGTCCTCATGCAAACTAGCAGAAAATCCTCCCACATTGTTTCTCACATTTCTGCCATTTATGCCCCTACTTAAGTTCCGACATTCCATTTTGCCCCGAACTGCAGAGTCAATTATTTTTTGGGAGTAACCATCCTTTCTGTACCTGATGTATAATTAATACGTGGATTCCCTTCCTTTCTGTACACAATTAAACCATGTTTGGTTCCGGTAATCTCTATTTCACTGTTTCTGTGCAAAGTAGGTGCTCTGTTTGGTGAAAAATACTTGCACAAATAAAATATGTCGGATCATCCAAAAGTTCCAGCCAATTAATAGGGTTTATTTTGGGTGGGAAAGAAAACTTCCTTTTCTCCTCCTCGTCCTCTCTGTGTGGAAAAGGAGCATCCATTCCCACCTCCTCTCCCTCTTTGTCCACCACTCGCGGCTCGAGGACAAAAATGAAAAAAAAAAAGAAAAAAAAAGGAAGGAAAAGACGATTGCTAGACGCTGCGTTCCGCAGGCGTAAAAACCTGAAAATAATATACCGGTACAGCGCATAGGTAGACCAAAAAAGTTCGAAGAACCTTGTGAAGGCCGCTGCCATGGCGACAGCGACGACTGCAATGGAGGGAGCCAGGGTGAGGGAGAATGTTACTGCGG
>JAAUYB010001041.1_pt1 | contig 12633 bp, 13 predicted proteins | sample 7278071 | NCBI WGS metagenome assembly JAAUYB01 (sample SAMN14350121, study PRJNA611818) | marine sediment metagenome | isolation source: surface marine sediment (1.8m) | place: French Polynesia: Moorea | collected 2018-08
GGCGTCGCGGGGGGCGCTCCAGTTCAGCTTGCACACCACCTGACCGCCCAGGGAACGAATGGCATCCCGTACGAGGGCGGAGAACTCGGGGAAGGACGGACGATCCTCCTCTTCGCCGTCATCCTGGTCAGCCCAGTCGCTGTCCTCCTCATCCTGACTTTGTAGTGTACCCAAGTCCTGGTCGCACTCCTTGGGCAGCACCACGGAACCGTTGGAGCGGAGGTATCTTAGAACGTCCTCGGGGAGGGGCAGCACCTCGGTCTGGAAAGTGACCTTGTCGAAGAGCGGGTACCACCGCGGGAGGGCGCACTCCAGCACCTCCTGTCGCTTCATGGTGCACCTCTGGGATGACCGGGCCGTGGGAAACCAGGGATCGGCCTCAACACGTGGAACCAGATTGCATCAGACTTGCTTGTTCGCTTCTGCCTCTCGATGGTCTCTCTTCTCCGTGTGGAACTGGCCTCACTCTTGCGTCAGACCAAAGGAGGACCTCGCCAGGTGAAGGGACTTCGCTCAAACAATGGATGTCGGAGGATGAGGGAGAGGGAGGAATGGAAATTATGGAATGATGTCATTTATCCCACGGAAGACCAGGGCTTCCCGTTCTCTCCGACCAGGCCAAGGGCTCCTGTCTCCAGCTCCAGGTCCCCCCGTTCCCCTTAGCCTATGCGTTCCCCCCCTTTGCAGTTTGCAGTTTGCACTGTGCCCAAGAGGACTAGTAAACACTAAACAGTTTGCCCTGGCCCTCTTTATTTTTGCTTTCCTCTTCTTTCTTTATCTCTGAACCTCGCTGCGAGATTCGACAGAAACAGCGGAAGAAAAAAACAACATTGAAGAACTGGGAAAAAAGAGAAAGCAAATCAGCAAGACAACGACGATGACCTTTTCCCGTGACCTTTCCGAGGTCATGGCCTCCCACGCGACCTCGACCGCGACCTCGACACACTATATACACGTCCTGTAAATGAACTAGGCTCACTGTCAAGTTCCCTCCCCGCCATGATGGAGGCCAAATTGGAGTCTTCTTTGGCGTTGGCGCTCCTGCTGGCCCTCCTGGCCAAGGTGAGGACCACTGTCAGATGTCAGCCTTTCTCTTCCGTGGCCTTGACCTCTATCCTCTTTGTCTCGACTTAAGCCCACCTTGGAGGGCGGCGGCGGCCACTCTGGCCCGTTCCCGCCCTCCCCGCCCGCGCACCCTTCTTGCGACCGGTCCCGTGCGGTGCTGACCGATCGGGCGGGGTCCTTCGGGGACCGGGACCCTCCGGGCGGACGGGGAAACTACACGCAGAACAGCCACTGCGAGTGGCTCGTTCGCCCTGACTCTGGCGGCCGGGGCAACAAGAGCCAGGGCTTCATCACCCTGACCTTTGACTCCTTCGCCACCGAGTGCGGCTACGATTACGTCTTCGTCTACGACGGAGAATCCTCATCTTCTAAACTTTTGGGCTCCTTCAGCGGCGCAGACGCCTCCTCCGCCCCCTTCTCCGTGACCGGTCGCTCGGGCGCCCTCTCCGTGCTCTTCTTCAGCGACACCAACTACGCCCTGGGCGGCTTCTCCGCCCGATACCAGTGGAGCGAGTGCCCCTCCGCCGGGTGCTCCGGGCGGGGAACATGCGACGAGGAGAGAGGAGAGTGCGAGTGCCAAAGCTTGTGGGGCGGGGAGGACTGCTCCCTCGAGGGATGCCCGGGGGACTGCGGCGAAATGAAGGGCAGGGGCAGGTAAGTAAACAAAATATGTAGACTTATTAAATCGTAAAATCGTTCTTGGTGTACTGGATTTTAATTTTTCGTTGCTACGTCCTTCTTCAAACCTTATTATCTCTCTCGTACAAATGTTACGTAGCTGTATAATTTCTGTCCAAAGTAGATACACATTTGTACCGTACTACCGGTAATGCGGAAAAAAATACTTTTTGCTTTTTTTTCTAATGAACCCCTTTTTTTTCTTTTACAGGTGCGTGGTGACGGAAACGGCCCCTGACCGCCCCAGTGCCAGCAGGTGCCACTGCGAGGAGGGCTTCTTCGGCGACGACTGCAGCGGTGGCGAGGACGGAAGAGACGGAGGAGGCCATCTACACAAATGGACACCGCTGTCTGTTTCGGCCTCGGACATTTTTTCAGTCCGGGCAGGCCACTCTTCGGTCTATCTACCAGAAGTGGACGCCGTCTTCTTTTACGGAGGGTATGAGGGGGCAAAGATTTTTCCATCAAGTATACGCTCTCTTGAAAAAAATGCTTTTTTTTTTCAGGTACGACCTCAACTCTGCCCTGAACTCCACTATCTCGCACCACCTCGGGCGGAGGTCGTGGTCACTTCTGGACCCGCGAGACCGTCGCCCTCCTGCGCTGTACGGGCACGCTGCGTCGGCCCTGCCCGGCGGGAGAGCCTTGGTTCTATTCGGCGGCTCAGACGGCGCCCACAGGGCCAGGGACGAGCTCTGGAGGTTAGACGCAGAGAGCTCAGAGTCAGGATCTTGGGGACAAGTGAAAGCTGGCGGAGACAAGCCGGCCGGAGTCAGCATGCACACGCTGACTCTGGCCCCGGACGGCTTCCTGTACCTCTTCGGCGGCGGTTTCGAGAACGGTTCCTTCAGCTCTGACCTGCACCGGATAGACGCAGGAGAGTTGGAGACTTGGCAGAGGGTCGAGTACTCCGGAGTGAAGAGTGCCGACCTGCGCCTGGCCGGGCACACGGTGGTGGCCGACGCCGAGCGCGGGGCTCTTCTTCTCTTCGGCGGGATCGCGGCGGACGTGCCAAGGTTCTCCAGGCTCAGCGGAGACCTACTCCACTTTGACCTAGCAACCAAAATCTGGACTAGGATCGAGGGAAGGGGAACAGAAGGCATTCCCTCCCCAAGGTTCGTATGTTATCTCCCAAATTCAAATTTTATGTAGTCTAAATGTTTTGCAGAGAAATGAAATTAGGGGCAAATGGAGGTTTTACAAAAATTAGCAAAAGTGCGGTCTCCATTCAACGGATGATTTGCTGGTGGCCGAAGACCCGTGGTGATGAAAGAAAGCCATGAAAAGTGTCCAAGCTGCAAAGGCAATGTCTGGTTCCTATGCTCATCTCCCAACTAACAGGTGCTCCAAGTCGCGACAATGCGTCAAGCCGTGGACTGCAGAATCCCAAGTCAAGCAAGTCAAACTCTGAAGAAGACATTTGCATCCCAGCAATTTATGTGAAAGTTGTGACCCTTGACTTGAACCTGTCAATGCAAACAAAAAATGTTTTCCTCTTCAAAATCACAGGGCCTTCCATACGGCTGTGGTCATGGGCGACTTCATGGCTGTCCTGGGCGGGTACGCTCACCGCCATAACGCGCCAGACTCCCGCTGCTTCGCTGGCCGCAGACTCCACCTCCTCCGCCTGGACTGCCTGGCTTGGGTCACCGATCACGGAATCGGGGGAGGAGAAGACGTCTGGCGGGGCTCCTTCGGCCACGCCGCCTCCGCCGCCAGGAACGGCACCCAGATGCTTGTCTCCGGGGGATACCGCGGCACCGTGACCAAGGAAGTGCGATCTTTGTCGATCTCAAGTCGCAGTGGCTCGTGTCAAGACTTAGGCAGGGAGCGGTGCCTCTCTGATCCGTCCTGCTTTTGGTGTGGCGAGGCGGGACTGTGCGCGGACATTGGCGAAGCAGATCCTGACTTCTGTCCCAGTGAGTATCATTTGTAATTACAACGGCCAATCATTCTTACTCCTAGTTTTTTTTGCGCAGGAAACCCCCTCAGACACCGTTGCCCCGGCCTCTGCCCAAACTTGAAGGACTGCCGCTCCTGCTCTTCCCATCCTGACTGCAGCTGGTGCCTCCGCGGCTCCTCATCCGCCGGCGGCGTGTGCTCTGGTGACATATCAACGGACCTCGCCTGCGACAGAACCTGCTCCTCCTCCGACGCCAACGAACAGTCTGGCTTCCTGACCGCCGTCGTCCACCACAACCCCTACAACGCCACCCACCCAGACCTTGTCCTGCGTCTGAACAGGTCCAGGCTAGTCCTGGCCTCAGTCAGGGACGCCCTGGAGGAGGCCCTGGCCCTGGCCACAGACAGCGGCACGACGGGGTCGCCCAGACCTGGGATAACGGTCAAGATCTTGGGCTCGCTGAGGGACCAGTCGTGGAAGAAGGATAGGAAGCACCTGCCTTCACGGGGGCGGAGAGTCTTGCAAGTCTGCCAGGTAGGAACCTATAGTGAACAAACCTCAGTTGTCAATTTTTTGCATGGATTAATAAATTAATCCCCATTTCCAGGGCCCTTCCACGACCCTGACCCTGCGCCTCTCCCAGCACGCCTCAGGCCCCCTCCTGGCCCTGAAGCGCGACCATCGCCGCGGCGACTCCTCCTCCAAGTGCTACCCCCGCCTCCGCTGGCCCCACCTTGACGGCGCCTCCCCCTTCCCCTGGGTCTACCTCCGGCCCTCCTCCTCCGGCGACCACAACCGACTGGAGGCAGAGCTGAGGGTGGAGGCCGAGTCTCCCGCCGGGTCGCACCTATCCGCAGTCAACCGGGACCCGGCCACCATCCTCCTGCTGCTGGCGGCATCAAAGGCGGAAAAGTCGAGCTTTTTGGGCCTGGACTCCAGGTTCCTCCTCCCGTACAGGGTGAGCAATGAGTATTCTTTCCTGATATGACATAACAGACAAGGAAATCTTATTTTTTGCAATAGATATTTCTTGAACCCCATCTCTATTTGCATTATTTTTTTGTCCAGAACGGCACAAACTGCGGCTCCCAAGCAACCTGCCTGGGATGTCTGGTGGACTCCAGCTGCGCCTGGCTCCAGTCCGAAAACCGCTGCGCCAAACTGACACCCGCAACATCAATAGACGCCGCCGCCGTCTCTAACCTCGACCAGTGTCCCACCTGCGGAGACAGGCTTACCTGCCAGTCTTGCCTAGAGGGCAGGAGAGATGGTGCCGGAGACTGCGAGTGGCAGAAGAGGCTGGGCCGGTGCGTCCGTCGTTGGCGCTCTTATCAACCGTCCCAGGCCGTCAGGAAGCGGGACTCTTGTCCTCCGCCCTGCCACGAGCGGAGCGGCTGCGGCGAGTGCGTGTCGTCCGACGACTGCGTCTGGTGTGAGTCCGCCTCCGAATGCTTCGCCTTCTCCTCCTACCTCACCCGCTTCGCCTACGGGAGGTGCTCAAGCTGGACAGACAGGTTCAAGCTGTCCTCGTCCGAAGAGAAGCCGGCCTCCGGGGACATCTGCCAGGAGTGTTCCGCCGCCAAGGAGTGCTCCTCGTGCGTCAGGCGTCTCGGCTGCGGCTGGTGCCACCTCAAGGGGGATCCCATGGTCGGAGTGTGCCAGGTGATTTTCATTTAACTTACGCGAATATGTGTATTTTCAAGAAATGCGGTGTACTGTACTGTACGTACTTCGACATCACCTGCCTCATTTTTTTGCTTCTTCTTTAGGACGATGATCTTTTCTTGGAAGTTATGCTACTTGATAATGTCGAAATTATATCAAAATTTATCTTGCTTTCTTTGTCAAAAGGCTGGCACCTTCGACGGGGCCTTGGCTGAGAACCGTTCCTCCTCCTGCTCTTCCCCTCTGCAAGGATGGTCCTACGCCCAATGCCCGGACGTTGACGAGTGCGCGCTGGGTCTGCACGACTGCCACGAAGAGTCAGGGTTGTGTCGCAATACGCCCGTTGGCTTCGAATGCAGCTGCAAGAGGGGCTTCGAGGGGGACGGAAGGAGGTGCGAGAGGACCTGCGAGGAGGACTGCGGAGAGCACGGGGAGTGTTCAGGGGAGCCAGGTAAAGAGAAATTATTATAGTGTATTGCGGTTAAATTATCTTGTTTTCCTCGAGTTGCTGCATTTATAGTATACCTTATCAGTGTTCTTTAATTGTTTCTCAGTGCAATTTCGTTGAACATCTGAAAGAAGGGCTTAGTCCTTGTAGCCAGACTCTAGGAAGAAGATCCCAGCCTTTTTTCTCTCTTCTAGTTCTTCAATGGAAAACCGCTTTGTGATCCTTCCAAGGGGAAAGTAATCTGTCATCAAACGAGTTCTCTCGTCAAATGAAAACAGGAAAAGACTGAAAGTAATTTCCCCTCTGTCAAGGCCTAAGCTCCCTCCAGCTTGAAATATTGATATCAAATGGTTTTATTCCCTTTTTAGACTTTGTCTGCTCCTGCTCCCTTGGCTGGACCGGAGCAGACTGCTCCTTGGACTGCGGCTGCCACGGCAACGCGGACTGCCCCGGCGGCGTGGGCCGGTGCGGAGACTGCAAGTTCCTGACGGCGGGGGAGAGGTGCGACCGGTGCGCGCCGGGGGCGTTCGGGAACGCCACGGACGGGGGAAGGAGGTGCACAAAGTGCGAGGTGAGAGGGTGCATTTATTCTGCAGAGAAAATTCAGAAGCAAGAACGACCTCTGTTTGTCAAAACTGAGAATCAAAAGTGTGTGCTGCAAAAAAAACCCTATTTGGAAACAATCTACTCTGGATATCTTTTTGTTGCTACATCTCTTTAACTAGTCATTTAGCTTTTGCGTTTAGAAAAATCCTGCATTGAATCAATCGGCATTGTCTCCCCTTTTCCAGTGCAACGGCCACGGCGACTCCTTCCTGGGCTTCTGCGACCCCTCGGACGGCACCTGCCGCTGCCGGGACGACACCGAGGGCACCAACTGCGAGCGGTGCCGGGGAGGATTCTACGGCGATCCCCGCCACGGGGGACCCTGCTACAGGGCCTGCGGGCCGAAAACTGTGGTCTCTGAAAGCGAGGGCCTTTTCGGAAGCTACGGAGGAGGAGGAGAATGCTTGTGGATGTTCGGAACAGGAGAGAACGGGACGGCCATCCCTCATACTGCAACCACGTCCATTACGTTCCTCTCCCTGCGAGGCGTCGCCTGCGAAAACCCCATCCACGTCTACCGCGGGCTGCCCGCCTTTGTCTCCGGAAGGGAAAAGGGCCCCTCCTCCTCCTTCTCTCTCTTGGGCAGCGTCTGCGGCGGAAGTGGTGAGGGGGATCCCCTCGCCCTAATGGCCTCCGCCTCCGCTGGAGGAGATACGGCGCTAACGGTTTTCTATCGGGGCGGTGGAGGCGGGGACGGCGGATTCAACGCGTCCTTTACTACTCTGGGGCCAGAGAGGGGATGCGGAGAGAGTGAGAAATGCTTTCCCGCCGCCGCCGCCGCCGCCGCCGCGGGGGAAGTGGGAGAGGAAATGTCGCACTTTAACCGATTCGGCTACACTATCACCCCATCCTCTTCGGGCGATGGGAGGAGGCTCTTATGGATGTTCGGCGGTTTCTCCAGCGGAGGAGAGGGGGCCTCTTCGGACTTGCAAGTCTTCGACATTGAAAATGGGACATGGATGCAAGTGGAGGCTAGATGCCGCGACATTGACGGAAAAAAGGATCCTTCTTGTCAGACGCCCGAGGCCAGACTCGATCATGCTTCTGCTGTGGACGAAGACGGGAATAGGATGTTCATCCAGGGCGGGAGGAACGGCTGGCTGGGCTTCTTCTTTGACCTCTGGGAGTTTGACCTTGGAGGCAAGTCGTGGAAGGAGATCAAGCTATCTAGCAACGACGATGAAGACGTGGGATACGGCGGCTGGCGCCTGGAGAAGAAGAAGAAGCTCCTGGTCGCCGGTCACTCGCTGACATGGCTGCCGGGAGTGGAAAGGCTGCTGGTGATAGGAGGACTGACGGAGAGGGAAGGTTTCCTGAACCAGGTTGTGGAAATAGACCTGACTAGAGAGGAATGGCGGACTTTGGAGACGAGCGGTGGGAGGCCGAGGAACACCTTCTCTCCCTCCACCTTCTACCGACGGGAGACGGAGACCGTCTACGTGCTGAGCGAACCACTGCGTGAGATCGGGGAGAGTCCTGGCGGGTTCTCCCTTCGCGCCCTCCACCACCCGACGGGCAAGTGAACCCTCGTCCCAGGGTACTCAAAGTCCCCGAGAATCCCATTCTTCATGCCCTTTTCTTCGTCCTCCGCCACCTTCCTTCCTCCTGGGCCGCAGAGGAAGAGCGCGAGGTTGACATCACTGGCCGAGGGGATGAACTACCTTGCAGTCCAACACGAGGAAGAGGACGGGGACAGCAGGACGTACGCCTATGTCTACGACTGCATGATGTGGTGGGACATCACCGAGGCGTTGGAAAAGACGGAGTCATATTCTTTTGCCACCGAAAAAGAGGCGGATAGCGGCGGCGGAAGTGGCTATTTCAATTCCTCCTCCTCCTCCTCTTGGACCCATGCTAATGGATGGGACGGCTCTCAAGAGACTCTCCTCCTAGGTCCGAGGATTCAGAGGGATGTCCTCCTTTTCACTCGCCGCCGGCTGCCAGGGGACTTTTGCGGACTCTTCTCCCGGGGTAAGAGCCCTCCGCAATCCTGCGTCGCCCACGTGGGGTGCTCCTACTGCATTGCTGACGACGAGGAAGGCTCCTCGAATAACACCAATAAAGGGCTGTGCTACTCCAACTCGGGACCGCGGCCTCCTGAATGCAAAAGTGAGGACAGGAGGGACCCCTCCTGGGAAGGGTTCTCCTGCGGGAAAATGGGGATTCCGAGTGGAACAAGGTAGGGGATTCGCCAATGTTGCTGCTGTTGAAAAACGGCAAAATTGTCCTCTAGTTTTGTCTGACGTGTTTAGAACAAATTCTCATTGGGGCCAATTAAATTCGTGAGAGAGAGTTTCTCAGCAATTTCCAATTTTCGGAATGTCCCTTTTCCTTTCTTTCAGATCTTGCGGCGAGCGCACCGGCTGCGTGGAATGCTTGTCCGACGCTCTTCCAACTGACAGCGCTTTGACTGAGGACGGGGAGTGCCAGTGGTGCTGCGGCAGGTGCGTCGGCACCACGAGGGAGTGCCTGGACTGCCTGAGGGACCGCGGCGGACGGTCGGCCGCGCGGGACTGGATCTCGGAGGCGGACGACTGCTCAGAGCTGGCCTGCTCGGAGAGGGACTGCAAATCCTGCCTTGACCTTCACCTGCACAACGACACCTGCGTGTGGAGCAGGCACTTCTCAAGGGTGAACGAGCACATCAGGTCCGTCAGCAGGTGAGAAGATTTATTTAAATTTTCAAAATTATACTGCATTTGTTTGAATTTAGTTGCAAAGCAATTCCATTTAGAATTTGTTCAATTAGAAGGCATTGTTTCCTCCTTTTCCAGGGAGGGCGTTTTCCCTTGGTCCTGCGAGCGTCGCTCCGTGTCCGACCGCGCCAACCGCAGCTTGGGCGGCGCCATCGTCCACTCCATCTCCCGCAGGAAGGGAAAGTGCCCTTCCAGGTGCGAGGGGAGGTCGAGGGACTGCAGATCCTGTTTAGGACAGGACGGGTCGGACTGCGCATGGTCATCCAAGTTGGGAAAGTGCCTCGACGCGTCGCACGTGGGTCTGCTCTGCGCCGGAGGGGCCATCTGCGGGGCGGTGGTCACCGGAGGGGAAGAGGAGCGCTGCCCGGTGGATTGCGCCTCAATCGACCGCTGCGGGCGATGCCTCGCCAACACCCACTGCGGTTGGTGCTCGAGCGGCGGCCAAGAAGGGAGCGGGAAATGCCTGGAGGGGTGGCTGGAGGGCCCGAAAGTGGAGGGCTCTTGTTCTGTCAGTGACAAATCTTCCTTATCCAATCCTTGGCACTTTCTTAGCTGCCCGCCGGAGGACGAGTGCGTCAATGGACACCACGAATGCCACCGAGAGAGTGAAGTGTGTGTTGACACGCCAGATTCCTACGAATGCGTGTGCGGCGACGGGTACATCGAAAGGGAAGGCGCCTGTCAACCCGTGTGCGATCAGGGGTGCCTGTTCGGCAGATGCGTGGCGCCAGGCGTGTGCAGGTGCTCCTTCACCTACGTTGGCGCGTCCTGCAGCGTCCCCTGCCGCTGCAACGGCCACTCGGAGTGCGCAGGCGACGAGACGGAGGAGCTGCTCTCGCAGTGTTTGCACTGCCGCAACAACACTGCCGGGGATCGGTGCGAAAAGTGTTCTGAGGGATTCGTGGGCAATCCCGCAAATGGGGGCGTCTGCCGACCCTGCGGGGACTTCTGCCACGGGCGGTCCAAAGAGTGTGTCAGGAGGGATCGAAGGCACGTCAGGAGGGATGTGGAGGAGGAGGACGAAGAAGAGGATGAGATGTCACTGGACGATCGCCTCGAGGCGGTGAGGAGGGGATATAAGTGGTGGGAGGAGAAAGGAAAGAAGAGGAAGAAGGCCAAGGGACAAAGTGGGAGTGAAAAGAGAGGGAAAGAAGAGGAGGAGGAGGGACTGCTTCCGGAGGAGGCCATTTGCTTGGGCTGCGGCGGGAGATCTGAGGGCGACCGCTGCGAGAGGTGCTCGGCCGGGTTCTTCCGCGACCCCGTCCGGTCCAACTCCTCCAACCTGGTGTGCCGTGAGTGCGGCTGCAACGGCCACGGGAGCTCTTGCGACGCTGGGACGGGGGAGGGGTGCAACTGCGCAAACAATACAGTCTCGGACTGCGGAGGCGGCGGAGGAAGGAGCAGGTAAAGGATAATACAAATTCATCCATCATTGTGCCAATTTTCTATGAGACCCGTGTGTCATATTTTTTTTTGAAGCACATCCATGAAACAGATGAAACATTTTTTGTGCATTTTTACAAAACCCTTGATTGCTCAACAACTACCATTTACAAGATGATTAACTGTGAATAATGCAATTTTTATTATGAAAATGATCTCTATCCCATTGTAGCCTTGTCATCAATCTTCTGTAGCATTGCCAAGTTTGGTAGTATTGAAAGTGTGTAGCTTTGACTTTTTTCATTCTTTCAACAAAATCCATTGATCGCTCTTTCCTGTTCTTCCTCTCGTCTTCTTTGTTAGTTTTTTTTGAGCCGGTGAGTCGACTATTAAACTGTACATACCGAATATGTAGATGTGACATCCTTTTCCAGGTTCTCCTCCTCTTACCACGGCGGCGGCAGGCGTCGTATCCCCCCCGACAGCCGTGGGGCCTGCTGGCGCAACCAGTGCAGCCGTTGCAAGGACTTCTTCCTGGGCTCCCCGGCGGACGGCAGACAGTGCTACAGACAGATGAGCGCGGGGGCAGAGTTCTGCCTGGACATGAGCGCCCTAGTCTTTGACGACTGCTCCTCCTCGGGCGGAGTGGGCGGCGACGGCGGAGGGGCTGCCTTCTTCGCCGTGCAGCCAAAGTTCCTGAATGTTGATGTCAGGATAGTGCTGGACGTTGGCGGTCCGGAGGGGTCGGAGGTGGACGTGTATCTGGCGCACGACCCAAGGGCATTGAGGTTCGAGACGGACAGGAAGACCTGGCGGCAGGTCGTCACCATAGTTGATTTGGACCAAGAGGAGGAGGAAGACGAAGAGGAAGATGTCTCTTTCGGCACCAGAAGGCCTAAGAGAAAAGTTGCCGGGGGCAGCGACGTCTTGTCGTCCTTCCTCCGGGACGGGGATAGATACGAGGAGGCCGTCGACGACTCCTCGGTCTACCAGGAAATCGGCATCAGGGACAAGAAGAGGAGGAAGAACCACCCCAGCCTCCTGAGCACTGAGCTCGACCTCCGCTCGGGCTTCCGCCGCTCCCTCTCCACCTTCGTCCCCGTCCCCGCTCCCCCCACGCGCTCCTCCGTCACCGTCCTCCGCGGCCTCCGCCACCGCGCCGTCCTGTCCCTCCCCGAGGCCGAACACGACCTCAGGTCGGCAAAGTTCTTCCTGGCCGTCGTCTCCGCGGGGAATGTGTCGTCCTCTTCCGCCTTCGGCGCCGTCTCCTTCCGCCAGGATCAGCTCCACATCGACCTATTCGTCTTCTTCTCAGTCTTCTTCGCCGCCTTCTTTCTATTCCTCTCCGTCTGCGTCGTCATATGGAGGCTTCAGACCGCAAGGTAAGTGGCTTTGAACATTTGAACTTTGAACTTTAAACATAAACTACATTTCCCCAATGAATCCGATGTTTTTCGACTTTTTAAAATTTAAATATTGTTTGTTCCTCACAGGAACGAGCGGGCTCGGCGCGAAAGGAGGCTGCTGGAGCTGAGGACGCTGGCCATGAGGCCGTTCGCCTCGCAGATGGTGCTGCTGTCTTCGGACGCCGGGGAAGGAAACGCCAAAGAACCCGCCAAGAGAGAAGAGAACGAGGAAGAACCCGATGAAGAAAGCGCCTTCCTGCCGTCGTCCACCGCCGAGGCAGAGTCTTCCTCCGGTGGTAAGACAAGGAAGAGACTGCGCCCAGCCGTGTCAGACTCCTCCTCGCCCTTCTTGTCAAGGCGGGCGAGCAAAAAGAAGGCTTCTCCGCCTAGGAAGGACTCTTCCTCCGTCCAGGTTAAGCCAGTGGCGATTGAGGAGACCTCGGACTGTCTTGCCGCCGTCGCCACCTTCCTCGTCCTGTGTCCGGAGGTGGTCACCTCGTCCTCTGAGGGAACCGGGGGCAGGACTGGCACCCTCGGGTTTGCCAGCGTGCTCACTTGGACTGACGCCGGAGTCCAAAGGGAAAACGCCCTCGAGGAAAGGGAAACGAAACTATGATTATAATTGCTAGTCTTTCAAACTATTGTGCCATCGCGATGGTGAAGCGATGTAAAAGAAAACGATTTGCTCGTTCTTCCGGCCATTACAGTGGAAACCACAAGGTGATAGAAACAAAAGAGAAGAAATTTAACATTGTGCCATTTCAAAACAGAGGCGCAAAAAAC
>JAAUYB010029613.1_pt1 | contig 12626 bp, 13 predicted proteins | sample 7278071 | NCBI WGS metagenome assembly JAAUYB01 (sample SAMN14350121, study PRJNA611818) | marine sediment metagenome | isolation source: surface marine sediment (1.8m) | place: French Polynesia: Moorea | collected 2018-08
CCAACTGCATTTCCCGTGTGCTTACGCGTGCATTACGTACGTCCTTCGTCCAGGGCGATTGCTGGGCAAACACGCATGGAGTGGGGGGAGGTGAGTTGAGTTTCCGTCCTCCCTGGGTACAACAACGGGAGGGACGCTGTATCGTAGTATATGACCCAATTGTAGTGAGTACAGTGCGTCGGCTAAGTGAGGTGTGATACGTATGGTATACCGGGGCAGAATGCTTTTTTTTCGTTCGGTGCAGGTTGGGAATTACCAAACAAGAATAGATCTTCGAAACAGAGCAATTAAGTTGGAATTCATGCGTTTTAATTGAATGGGGACAAAGAGAGAGTACGTGAGGCATGAAGACAACTCTGGCGAATTCCGTTCCTCTGCAGCCTTACGTATCGGTTTTGGGTAGGAAAGATCTTTATCGGAGCCGATTATTCAATTGGGAGTGGTGAAAATAAGAGGACTATTTGGGTGACGGGGAAAAGGCGATCCAGTTTGGGGCAGTGTTTCTTTTCTTGCTCGGTTAGTTTATCGTTATACTGGACAATTTTTTACTTTTTATTGGGATATGAGATCGGAGTGGTCATGTCACAAGAGTGCTCCTTCGATGAGGCAACGTGGCACGGTCGGGAAAGTTTTGCTCAGACCACAACCCCCCATTCCTATCCTACCACACTTTTCGACCGTGTTAGGCGAGGAGGAGAAAAGTCCTGAGTAGCCCCCTCAACTCAACGCAGCAAAAGTCCCCCCCCCCGACCAACGATCATCCCACGAGTGGCATATTGACAGACTTTCACCGAGGAGAAAGCACCACTTACCCGCTTTCTTCTGGCTTTCCCCCCGCAGACATTGGCGATAGTGCCAGACTCAGTATCTCTACACCCCGCGTGGGTATAGGGAGGAAAGGGGCACGGACCCCCGACAAGTTGCAAACTGGCAAACTAGGGGGGGGGGGAGGAGAACACGAGCGCGCCGTTTTAGAGGGGTCGGAAAACTCCTTCCCCGCGATTTTTTTCCTCCAACGAAGGCAGTTTTCAGGAGGACTCTGGCGGAGACAAAAAAAGGCGAAGAAAAGGAGATCCTTAGATAACGGAGGGAGGGGGGGGGGGCTCTTCTGTAGCTCAAGTGCTTTTTGCCTGCCTGCCTTCAGGAGGAGGAGGAGGAGGAGGGAAAGAAAGAAGTCGAGAAAATTTTGCCTACGCAAGCGAAAAATAAAGACCGAAAGAGAGAGAGAGAAATTCTTGCGCTGCCCGTAATCCCGCGCCTCGTTCGCGGCTATAGGACTTGGCCGCGGTTTGGAGAAAATTGAAAGGGTCCCGGCCTCTCGGAGGGGGGGGCGGACGGCGACGGCGAATCCCGGAGTCACCCCCGGACAAAAGTTGATACCTTTCTTTTGCGGCCCGATCGCCGTTGCTACCTCAGCTGCTGCCTACGGAATTTTTTTCCCTCTCCTCCATCTTATGCAGGAGGATCCGCCTCGGCCGCAGATGACGGAGAAGCAAAAGATGAGCGCAGCACGCATTCATGCCCACGCCTCCCCCCCCCCCCCAGAAGAGAGGGCAACCTGCCGCGCGCTGTTGACGGAACAAGTTGTGCGGCGCTGCCTAGCGATCGATGTGTCGGCGGTGTATTGAGCTATTGGAGAGTACATTCCTTATTAATTCCGGAGGTGGGATAGGGCAGGGGGAGGTGAAGAACCAGAAAAACACCAATGAAAAGCGAGCATTCATTCAACAGCTTTCGAGTCATATCTCACCACCTGTTTGCGAACTGTACTTAAACTGAACTGGCTAGGAAACAGGCTTTCCGTACGAAAAACTAAAAGTACGAGCATGGCCGTTTTGCCTCGTTTTTCCTGCTGCCAATGGTGAAAAACCAGGCAAAGGCCCCAGAAGCACGATCTGTCCGTCCTAGGGTTGCTCTTTTCTCGTTTTCGAATTTCTCACGCAGCCGTGTCTTGTGGTAAGGGTGAGGAATAGCTCTCCCCGCGTGTATCCGAGACCCTCCTTCAGTGAAAGCCGTGAGAAAAGAAGGCGGTATTGACAAGGGCGTTGAAGGAAGAACGCCGCCGCCCATTTTTCCGATTTCAATTTCTCTCTTTCCTTCCCCCCTTTCTCTGAGTGGCTCCCATCTTATTGCCCCGGCGTGGCAGAGGGAAAGAGGAAAAGAAAAAGACCGATGACGACTCGTTGCCTTCACAGTGCAATTGGGCAGCAAACTCCTTGAATCCTCAGCATTTCTTTCGCGGCCATACCCGCTCGAGAGTACAATGGGCATATGCCCAAGATTTTTCTTGGCCCCCCTCCGACACTGCCGGGGACCGAGCACCCTGGCTCGGCGGTATTTTTTTGGCAAGTTCGGTCGGGTGTGAAAAGGAGTCGCGAACAATGGCGGGTCGTCTTGTGGAAAAAAAGAGGAGGAAGAGCAGGCGGCGGCGGCGGCGGCTCGGGGAGGGGCCTTATTGGAAAGCGAACTGTGGGAGTGAGAGGGGAGAAAAAAAAGTTTCTGCCAGAGAAAAAAGAGAACGACTCTGGGGAAAAGAGGAGAGGAAGTGAGAGGAGGAAGAGGGCCCCGTTGGAAACCAATTTTGATCCCGCGGAAAGCTTCTCCTCCTTCTCCCCCCTCTTCTCCCCTTATTCTCCGCCGCTAATCGCTCAGTTCCCTTTCGCTTTCTCTCTCTCTCTCTTTTAGAAGGAGAGAGAGCGAGGGGGAGAAATAGGGAAACTTCAAATTTCCAAGATTCCTCTCCCGATTGTCGAAATATTCCGAGCGCTCAGCCTCCGAAATTGAATTCCTCCTGCGGTTCACAAGGACCCAAAAGTGCGGTTTTGCGGCAATTGCACTAATCGCGATCCAGCTGCGGCGGCACGGCCGGAACGTGTCGCTCCTTGCCGTTGCTTAATTAGAAACATTTAATGTTGATGCTCATTTATTGTAAAATGTGATGGGGAGAGAGTTTACAAGTATATTGATGTACCAGTCTTTCTTCTAAATAGAACCGCGAAGCGACGTTTTCCTGGAACCTCCTTGGCTGGACCCCTCTCTCCTCCCCCTATAACTGGTACACTGCACCCGCACAGGGGCCCGAAAGCAATCAAGAGTTACAATCCTCTCTCTCTCTTCCGCCATCCCCCCCCGGCCGATCCCGATTCCCCGTTTTTGTCCCGCTGGGTGACTGTCTCAAGATTGATTGGCCCTAAAAGGAGCGACGAAAGGTTTGGCGGGATGGGCAGGACGCGCGAAATGGGGGGTGGGGAGGAGCCCATGACTTTTCTTGGAGCGAGAGTCACTGTCACTTTCTTGAGACACTCCTACAGCAAATGCTTCAAATTAAGCTTCGAACTACTCTTGATATTAAAGTTCTGCGCACACAGCGCACCAAAAAAATATCGCGTCTTTGAGCTCTTAACAACTTTTCTTCCACTCCGTTGGATGGGTTGAGTGTCCTCAGTTGAAGGCATGCAGATTTTATACCGCAGGAACTGTCCAAAGGAGGAGAGGGGGACAACGGCCAAAAATCACCACCAATTCAGGCCGAGGAACTTTATCGCTTCCTCCTCCTGAAAAAAGGACGACGGATAGCTAAGAAAAAGAGTTTGGACTGGCAGGAGTTCAGCGTCTCAATAAAGATTTCTTAGCAGACGGTGGTTAATTGACTTCGTTTTTTTCCCGGCGGAGGAAATAGGGAGCTGGAAGGATTAGAGGAACGAGACGAGGAGGAGGCTCTTTAACGAAGTGAGCGTTCGACGGCGACGGAAACGTGTGTTTTTTTGGGGGGGATGGGCTCTCAAGTCCCTTCTCCGGAAGGTGCGTAATCACCTTCCATATATCTGGATGCTATGAAACTAAGTCTACTGTAGTGTGTACTAGGTGTTTGTTTTCCTTCGTGAGAGAAAAATGCCGAGTGAACAAGTTTGTTTTTGTGTCACCGAGGGCTTTCTCGCGAATCCCCCCTAGGATAGAGAGAGAGAGACATTAGTTGGCGACGAATCTCCCTCTCGACCGCTCGGCAGAGATCGCCCGGGGCTCCTCCCACCCACAGTCCTCACACCGCACGCGGGCGCGATCGCGGGAAGAGATGTTGCATGGATAGCCAACGGCGACTCCTCCCCTCTCTTACTTAATAGGGTAGAACGAAGCCAGTGTAAATCATCGGGGTTTTAGTGGAATAGTATATTTTTGGCGAAAATGCCCTCAGCAGCTACCGCGTGTTTGCGAAAAACACGCGGGTCCCATGGGGATGGTTCTTACTACGTAGCGCACTAATGGAGCTTTAACGGCCAGATTGCTTTTCCCCTCCTACTTTCTTTACATGCCCCCCCCACTTTTTTTTGGCACAAGTAGGCGAACAAGGAGGAGGAGGGGAGTAGGACAAATAACTTTGGTATCGGATGGCCCGCCGAGTGCAAACATGATGGATTGCATTTCCCCAACTTTCTCAAGGAGGGGAAGACAGGGAAAAGGGGTGAGGCTTTGGGTTCCTCCTCCTCCCACCTCACTTATCCCCTCTTCTTTGCGGCCGACTTGAGACTTACTTTTGGCCTCTTCGAAGATCTCCCTCCCCCCTCCCCCTTCTTCTTTCCCTTTTTGGCCTTTCTTCCTCCAACTTTCGCGGGAAGGTGGCGAACGGAAGGAGGGAGGGCACTCACCATCTCTTATTAGCAGCGGCCCGGAGCGGCGGCGCCTGGCGGGAAAGATAACTAGCCCTGCATAGGAGGGATTTTCCAACGTCAGTTCGAACCTTCAGCAATTTGTTCGCTTTAATTTCGGCCACTTTTTCCTGCCGCAATTTGCTTTTCACGCAAACATTTTGTGTCGAATTCCTTGCGCACCTTTCCTCTCCCTGCGGTTTTCGCCATACACCTACGAGGGGACGGTTTAGCCGGCCGCCGCGCGAGGTCGGTCGACCGCAATCGGAGCCTCCATCGCTCAGACAAGAGTTTCCACTTCTTGCGTAGAGACAGAGAAGGAGGGCTACGGCCAGCCAAGAAGATCAACCAAGCTCCCATCCCCATCTGTTTCAAAAGGAGGATCATCCCGGTCGCGTCGTCTTCTGCCTTTGAGACCGACCGACCACCCCCTCTAGCTCTCTCCCAAATCGCGCCCTTCTCCTACATACAGTTCAGATCCAACGATATCTCATGCACTTTCTCTTTCTCTTCACCAACTTTTTTGCAGCAGGGATGCCTGACCACCGACGTCAACGACGCCTTGTCTTAGGACGACGACGACTTCAGTGCACCGATCGCGGGCGGCGGATCAGTCCCCGATCCCTTCTTCGCGATCCCCCTCCGCACTCCTCCCGCCTCGCTCGAATCCGGCTCCACCTGCGGCGGCGGCAGCGGTCGGTCGCCGCCGCCGCTTCTTGATGCATCAGCCGCGGCGACCACTCCGCGGCGGCGGCGGCGGCGGCGGCGGCGGCGGCTGCCCCCGATCTAGAGGCTGTGCCGGGGCCACGAGAGGCCCGAGAATAAGCGGCTATGGCGATGGCTTCGGAGCGACTGCTGCTGGCGGCGGCGCTCATGCTGGTGATATTAGACAACGAATCATGGTGAAAAGATAGAAATTGTGAAATATGTTTTTTGATGTTGCGACAAACGCGTTGCCTGTTTTCTTCCAGTGCCAACCGGGCCGGGAAAGCCTCCAAGCCCCGTCCCCCCACCCCCGCCCCTCCAACGTCGTCATCGAACCACGGAGACGTCGACCCCCTGGACCCGTCCTCCCGCGCGTTGAACATCTCCCAGTCCGCCAAGAACGTCACCTTCCTCCTGGACAATCTGCTCAAGGACTACGACAACAGCCTCAGGCCAGACATGGGAGGTACGTACATAGGTCATCATCCTCTTACTTTGTTCCATCTTTGGAAAACCACACAGTTCGCTGTATCTTTGTGCTACAGGCAAGCCCCTTTTGGTGGAGATAAACATGCAGGTCCGGAGCATGGGGCCCATTTCGGAAGTGGACATGGTGAGTGAGCCCCGCTGTCTCCCTCCGCTCCCCCTTTTGTCTGGTGCTGGCATGGCAAGAATTGAGCGAATAAGGAAGGATGCCGCCAGCCGGGGTCGGGAGAAGGAGGAGGAGGGCGGCATTCACAAAGAAACTGTGGTCGAAAAGGGGAGGAGGGAGGGGAGGGCTTTCAAATCTGTTCTCTGGAAAGAGGGAAGGAGGGGGGGGGAAGGGAGGAAGGAAATTGAACGATTTATGATCGCGGGCCAGCGAGACGCCTTGTCCCTCCCCTTCTGCTTTTTTCTTTTTCCTCCTTTTGAGAAATTTCCCTCCCCCGCGGCGAAGGAGGAGGATGAAAGAAAGAAAGAACAGGTTCTTTTCTTCTTTCTATCTACAGTCAAAAATATGCATCCATAGAAGATCCCGCTATTTTGACCTTGTGCAGAAAAATAGATGGTTTTTCATTCGTGCCTTTTTCTTACAGAGCTACTCCATGGACTGCTACTTCCGCCAGTCGTGGGTGGACCGTCGGCTGGCCTTCTCCGGGCAGAAGAACCTCGCGCTCTCCATTGAGATGCTCAGGAAGATATGGCAAGGACGAACAAGAAAAGCACTAAAACAGTTTTCCGCAAAAAAGGTTCAATTTATTTTATTTTCTTTTTAGGAAGCCGGACACCTACATCTACAACGGCCGCAAGTCCTACCTGCACACCATCACCACCCCCAACAAGTTCGTGCGCCTCTTCCCCAACGGGAGGGTCCTCTACTCGCAGAGGTTCGAACATACGAATACTGATTCCAATATGAATATAAGGGGGGAAGGAACCCTTCCGCTCTTCGCGGGCATCTCCAAGAAGAGAGCAAAGGAGGGGTCGAGGGCAAAATTAATCACCCGGGCGTATGAAAGCGACTAAAGAGAAAGATGCAGGCGGGTAGCAGGAAATGTTCCTCCTCCCGAGATCCCTTTCACCGCTATACTGTATACAGTATGAGAGGACAACGTATGGGATAATGTCTACCTCCCACCGCCGGCATTTCTTTTCGTAGCTTTCCCTTTGACTCCTACAGCATGGCCAAGCGTAGTACGATACAACGTATACCAGGAACAGTCTCTCAGCACAAGACACAGGCAGTCCGATTTTGCCTTCCCCAACAAACATGCGGCGAATGGTCCCGGTCCAGAGTACGGAGTTGAAAAGGCAGGGAAATCCAGCTACTTGTAAACCATGCATCTTCCGATAGACAGGGAAATCTGTCGCATGTTGAATGCCAGGATCCCTTTTCAAGGCCGCTGGCGAAGAAGAAAAGGGAGAATGACTCTGATCGAAGCACGTTTCACGCTCCTCCTCTTCAAAACTCGATTAACGACGCTCTCCGCTGAATGGGCAACAGGGGGAGGAGCCAAGAGTCAACCTGCTGCCCATATCCCGACGGATGCAGATGGGCGCCAGAGAGTCTCTTTTGTACGTTCTAAGTGTTTTCGGCGGTGGTCGGGCGAATCCCGCCCAGATGAATGGCATCAACGGCGCGGGCTCCTGCATGGAGAGCTACGGGCTTTCATTCAGTGCGAGAGAGAATGAAACTGGCAGGACTCTGTTGACCGACGAAGAATGGGGGAATGGGGGGGATGGCGAGTAATTAATGTCACCCCCCTCTCTCCGTGCGAAAAACGCAAACACAGACCGACCCGGCCCTGTTTTATCCAGTGAGTCAACCAATGTCCCCCTCTCTCCTCTTTCTGCGTACCTTCTTTCGCCTACGTCTTTCCCTCCTCCTCCTCTTCTCTCCGCCCCCACCCACCCACCCACTCCTCTTAATTACCCTGATCTGTCTGCCCTTCCCCATATCCTCAAGGGACCTGGCAGGGCCCTTTTTTCTCTCGTCGGTGACCGTCCGGAGCCCCTCGCCCTTTGCTGACACAAGGAGGTACAGAGGAGGAAGACGCCGGGCGTTCAGCAATCCTTCAATTCGTTTTTTCCCTTGCTCAGCCAAAGTGTGCGCGCAATTATTCGGAATTTTCCACCTGGCTTTGTCGTCGCTTTCCCCTCTATTCTGAGGTCGGGCATTCTTTCTTTCTTTTTGCGGCCGGGTGTCGCCACGGAAGAGAGACTTTCTCGTTGAGGTCAGGTTCTTTTTATTATTTTTTGCCGTCATAACTCACGGTCGAGGAGGTTTTCCTCTCCTGTTCGTCGGGGTTTTTTTGAAGAGGGGAGAGTCGGAGGTGTTTGTTGGCAGTCGGACAAGGGCATCCAACATACACGGGTGGACGGACTTGGTTGGGTCAGCGAGGGCCACCAAAGGGGGGAGGGGAGACGGGCGACGAATGGATCGAGGCGAGGGGTGTAAAGATCGACGGACGGAGAGGAAGGAAAAGGAGCGGAAAAGGTTAGACAAAAAAAGGCTGCCTGCCGCGCCCCGACTCTTGAGGGGAAGGGGAAAACCTATGGGGCGAGGAGAGGGGGGGGGAAGCGAACCAATACTTACGGCTTTTTCCTTCTCCTCCTCTTTCTGACGAGGGCGCATGAGAGGAGGAGGAGGAGGATGCGGAGGACGAGAAAGAGGAGGAGGGGGAGGAGGAGGAAGCACCTCTCGTGATTGCCAATTCCTCCTCTTCACCTTCACGAGCGAGTGCTGACGCCGCCGCACGCACGCGAGAAGAGGAAGAAAGAGAAAGAGAGACCGGATCCTTTTTCCTCTTTCCCCTCTTCGATCGCGGGCCATGCATCGCCCCCCTCCCGCCCGATGCCGGCCTATCCCTCTTTGTTTGTAGTGCCGACGGCGCCAGCATGGGGGGATGGGATTCACCAGTGTTTTTTTGATCTGAATTTGACACCAAATGTACAAACGTACTTGACGCTGCAAGATGTATGTGAAGGTACGGGCCGAACTCTGATGTTTTTTGTAGCAACCATGGCGAATCCCCGTCATGCAGCCCTCGCTCGCTCGGACTGATGCGCTGTTATTCCTTTACTCACTTAGTCCTTTCGCCTTCCCCCCCCCCCATCGTGCTCCTGGCTCTCGTAATGGGTCGCGTGTACACGTACGTGTACGTGCGTATACACAAAAGGAGAGAGAGAAACCACTCAGAATGTGAGGAAAGGAGGGGGGGGGGGAGGAGCCCTTTCTCCGTAGCTCCTCCGCGCGGTGTGTCGCTAACGCCGCCGCCGCCGCCGCCGCCGCCCTCGCCCCCCTCCTCCTCCTTCGTGTGCCACTATTTTTCAATCTGAGATGCGAGGGGGGGAAAAGGGAAGAAGAAAAGGCGCGCCCGAAAAAAAGACGGGGGTGGGGTGGGAAAAGGGGTGAAGGGGAGACACGCGAAGGCTCCTCCTCCGCCAAAAGGAGCGTTCACGCTACGCGCGGTGCACGTGTGTGCTCCAAAACATTTCCCGCCAACCTCTGACAAACTGATTTGATAAAAGATTTCTTTCTCAAAAAAGGGGGAAAATGTCCGACTATCCAGCAGCATAACTTAGTGCGGCAGGTCCTTTTTCTGAGGTGAAAAGCGAAGAGGGGAGGTCCCGCCCGGGTGAGAAAAGACCTCTCTTTCCTCTTCTACCCCCCCCTATTCATGCGAGGGCAAACTTCTTGCCTCTGTTGCCTATTCCGTCTCCTCCTCCAGCCAAGGAAAGAAGAGGCATATGCGGCAAAGGGAAAGAAAGGGAAAGGAGACAGACACTCCCCCCCTTTCAATTTCTTGGGCGACCTTTTTGTGCCCATAAAATGTGGGCACAAGAAATGCTCGTTACGCTGAGTGGTTGGGTGGAGGGAGGATGCAGAGCTTTGTGTCACGCGATACGGGAGAAGGGGAGGCGTCGTAAAGAGCTTTTCTTTGTTCGTGGATTAGAATACTAGATACCTATAGTACAATACGTACACTGTACTGCTTCGTTGTACAGTGCGTAGTTTGTCACCTGGCAATGGCCAAAAAAAGGTAGGCTGCTATACTGTACCATAGAGCGAGAGGATAAACAAAGAACTCTTTTATCGCCTTCCCATTTTCTAAGGAAGCCTTCCCTTCGTCTTATGAATGGTACTACAAAGTGCCTGACGGCATCTCGCCTGCAGGTTTTATTGGGGCAGCGGCGCCCTGGAAAAAAAAAAGGTCCTACGGGAGGGAGGGCGAGCGAGCGATGCACTGTGCACTGCAGTATATAGTACTGGTCGCGGAAAGGTGGAAGCGGACGGAGTAGGAAAAACACGCCTAGAAAAACAATTCTGGCAAAGGAGGGCAGAGTGGAGGGGATGAGAGAGAGAGAACGAGGGGGAATGAAGGACGAGTCCCTTCCTCTTCCTGAAAGATGTTTTCTCTGCTCTGACGGACATTAAGTGAAATAGTATTGTTTTTTCGCACACATATGTCGCAGTATTCGATTTGTCCCTTCCACTTTTCCGCCCGTATGAATTGTCTCTAAGACAATTGCTTTTCGTCAAAGCCGTTAAGTTGACCTTGGCCTTTCCCTTTCGCTGTCACCAGGTTGACGATAAAGGCCGGCTGCCAGATGGACCTCTCAGACTTCCCCATGGACAAGCAGAGGTGCCCCCTGCACATAGGAAGCTGTAAGTGTGTCACGAAAAAATATTTAAGTACGTAAAACAAGTGAGTACGAAAAACTGTGTGGGATTTTTTGCTCTACCCTGCAACCAATGGCAATTTAAGCAACTTCTCCCTTTCTCCCCTTTATCTGCGGGAGATGAAAAAGTCTCAATTCACTTTCTCTTCCATGGACTTTGCCGGAGAGTGAAAAAACTTTCAGGTTGGGCTCCAACAGTTTAGTTCTCCCGTTTCAAAAAAAGTCAACTCGGGCAAGTTTCAAGTTCTTGGAGCCCTCCCGGTTTAACACCCCCCCACCCCGTCAGACACGGCGGTAGTGGGCGGCCGCCTTCAGTAATGAGCACCCCACCACCATGCTGCAAATTGTATTCTGAGAACTGTCGCCAAGCCGACGAGGGGCGGCACCGACCAAAGTTCCGCATAACCAAAAAAGTACGAAAAGAAAACGAATCGCTCAAATATATCATTTTATGTCCCTGCTGCTTTCTCCAGTCGGCTACACAAACAGGTGAGGATCTAGGAGAAAGAGTAATGCACAAAAAAGTCACTAATATCCTTTTGCGAACATGTTTTCGTGATATTTCTCAGGGAGGTTTACTACCAGTGGACGTCCGGGCGTGGCGTCAACATCGCCTCGGACATGAAGCTCTCCCAGTTCGACCTCATCTCCACCCCCACGGGCAACGGAACGATATCCATAAACAGGGGTGAGTGCACAGTGCTGCGAGAAAAGGATTCTTTCCGTAGACGTCAAAAAAAATTCCGAAAGCTTTTTTTCCTCTCTCCGCATTTCGCGTTGAAAGCACTTTTCTTTCTTCTACGCTTTCGCAGGCGAGCACTCCACGCTCCTTGTGAGCTTCCACCTCCAGCGACACATGGGAAACTTTGTCATACAGGTGGGCGTAGCTCCGTTGTACCTATGCAGTATGGAATTCGCCAAAAGATTCGTCTCCCGATCAGGTGTACGGCCCCTGCGTCCTGCTGGTGGTGATCTCCTGGGTGAGCTTCTGGCTGAACAGGGAGGCGACGTCGGACAGGATCACGCTGGGTGAGGACAAGAGGAGAAAAAAATGCAGAAAAAATGGGGAAAGGTGGCGAGGGAAGAGTTGTCTCTTTTTTTCGCGGAGAAGGGGAAACGAAAACGAAGAAGGATCGGCGCCTCGGCCCGAGCCATCGACAGGAAAGGGAAAAGGGTTGGAAGGGGGGGAAGGGGAAGGGTATATTCTCAGAGTATGTGGCGACGAAGCGAGAAATTGGATGCGTCTGAAGACGGCGGCGGTGGCGTCCCACTCACAACGCAACTACGTAGGCCCGGCTAGAGGGATTTTTTTCGTTTGTTCAGGTATCCCGTGCAGCGTATCAAGCTGGGAACGACGACGTGCATGCTACTGCATTTCGATTGGAAAGTATTTGCAAGTCAGGGGGACAACACCGTGTGGCCTAATTGCTTTATAACTCCTAGTATGACAAAGGCTTTTACTTTGATGAGTGACACCCTCTGCTGAGTTTTCGTTGCTGTATCCCTTTTGCCAATCTTGTGTCGAAACGGTTGAAAACGCTGCGGGCTTCGTGCCCCCCTTTGAGAAATCGATTTGCCGCTGAGGCGAAAGAGGGGTATTGAGCTCTCACCCCCCCTCGAAGAAAACGGAAAAATAAATTGCGTAGTTTCTCAGTATTGACTGACAGGCATTTTGCCAGGCTAAGGGTTCCGTTGCTTTTACCCAGCAGCCTTTTTTTGCCACTTACTGCGTGCCACAAGACATGTTTCTGTCCATCGCAGTACACTTATTTTTTTCGTAAGTTTCGTAAGTTGTAAGTTGCACAAGTTCAGGACGCGGCTAGTACTCCTCTCCCGTATTCTCATCAGATCGTGAGAGCTACGTACGTTTTGTAGGAGGCGAGATCAAGGGACCCTTCCGCGGGAAAAAAAGGGAAAGGGTGCGCGTTAGTGTTCGAGAATCAACCAAGTGGAGAGAGCAACTAAAAACCGATTAATTCAAACAATTTCAACCAATTAATCGAATAATTTCAACCAAAGAGCTTATTTGCTGCAAAAGAATCACAAAGGCAAAAATCTTATGCAAACCCACAAATAAAATTATACTGCTAATAAAGTCTCGAAAAGGTTTTTAAA
>JAAUYB010002018.1_pt1 | contig 12621 bp, 10 predicted proteins | sample 7278071 | NCBI WGS metagenome assembly JAAUYB01 (sample SAMN14350121, study PRJNA611818) | marine sediment metagenome | isolation source: surface marine sediment (1.8m) | place: French Polynesia: Moorea | collected 2018-08
AAAGCGATGTCGGTCACTGGGTGACTATAGCCCGCCCGAGCGATTGCCGCCGGATCGCGGAAGAAATCGGGCAGCGTCGCCTCTCGCCGGACATCGGCTAGATCGAAATCACCGTCGGCGGTCAGACCCACCGACCAGATCGTGTTGCGCCACTCGCCCGGCATCGTCAGGTGGTCGAGGTTGCCCAGGCCCTGGCTGCTCCACACCGCGTAGAACAGGCGCGAGACGCCGCCCACGGGATCGCTCCGCACCGCGAGACCCCAGACCCGACGACGGAAATCGGCCACGTTCCAGCACGACGGATCGCGGGCGAAATCGCCGCTGGGACAGTCGTCGATCCGCGCCGTGGTGGCCGGGTCGAAAGCGACGGTCGGCAGCGATTCGGTGAGGCCCGTCGCCGCATCGAAGAAACTTGCTCGGCCGTCGAGCCCGTGGTCGTAGCGCCCCAGGTCGAAGCCGTCAGACAGCTGCAGCCTATGGATCATACCGGTCTCGAGGTCCGAGACGAAAAGCTGCCGGTTGCCCGGGTCGTAGGCGATGTTGCCAAGCGCCGCGCCGCTATTTGGCCGGCCGTCGAGCGTGATCTGTGCAAAGACCTCCGGCGCGTAGCCGTTCAACGCCGACAGGCGGTAGACCGTGCCCGGCCCGCCGCCCGCACCCCACATGCCGTCCATCCAATCACTGCCGTCGCCGGCGCGGTGCAGCCCAAAGGCCGACGTGGCGGTGAGGTAGATGTTGGGCTCCGGCGCATCGTCAATCGCCACGCCGAAGACCTGGCCGGTCTCGGCAGCAGTGGTTCTGAACAGTTCCGGCGGATATTGCCATTGGCGCCCATCGGGTCCGTGCGGTGGGCTGGCGACATCCATCGCCGATCCGGTCGTCCCCGCGGTATCGAGCACGATCTGCGAGATGCCGCCGATCTCGACCTCGGTGGTGCCCGAGAACTTGGTCAGGAACCCGGCTCCGACCGGAAGCTCCTGCGCCGCCGCAGGTGCCGTCGCCGAAAGCCCCGCTGCAATCGCAAATGCCAAAGTTCGCGCCAAGCCCCTCAAACCGGCGCAATTGCTCGTAGCCATACTGCTCATGAAAAGCCCCCTCCCCTGGACCAGAGCGGCACGTTACACCCCTCACGCCCGCCCGGTCTTGATCCAAATCAAGTCCCCGCCTCGAACGCCGCGCATTCGCCGGCGTGGTGATCTCTTCGATGTGCAAGGGCGCCAGTGCCACGCCACCTTTGCGCCTCAGCGCCGCCGCATGGGATGACATCTGTTACCGGTGCTTCTGCCGCAAGGAGAGCCCCACCCGAGACCGCGGCAAGAGCGGCCAAAACGCTCCCCGATCACATCCGCATCTTTTGCCTGACCTTGCCTAATTGGGGATGCCGCTTTTTCGAGGCGTGGGAGTTGGCGCCCACTGCGTGCAGGTCGGAGGCGAACTGCTGTCCGTTCGCACTGTCGAGTTACGCGACCAGCATCACAGACGCGAAATCCCTATCCTGCCAAACCTCGTTTCTGATCTGACCATCCAGGGACGTGATGGAGTCAGCGGACAACCACAGACCCCAAGCCTGCCCAAAAGGCCTGCTTCATGGCTATGGGATCCACGTCGTCCGCTCCAATATTCAGTTGAATGGGTTGCAGGAACGGATGGGTCACAGTTCCATCGAGACAACGGCAATCTATGCTAATGAAGCTGGACCAGAAGAGGTCGAGATCGCCGAGGGCATGTGGACGTGGGCGATCAATGCGGAGGAACTGGCGGGGTGCTCAATACCTCGCCTGGTCCTCTCAATTCGGCGTTTGGGACGCTTAACCCAGTCTTCCATTTTCTCCCGGCAGAGGCCCCATTTTTTGGCAGGGACCGCGCGCCTCTCGCTGTAGGATGGAGTGACCAAGAAATGGTCCTTCGACAGTTGCCGGCGCTGACCTTGCGGCGAAAAGCGGCCAAAAGGAGCATTTGTAGGCAATTCGGTTGCTGCAGCGCGGTACGCCGAACTCACCGTTCTTGCATTGCGCGGCTTCTCGGAAGTCGAGTGACGGCAACGCCGACAGAGCCGCCATGTGGCCGGGCGGTGGACTCTCCACAATTCGGTGCCTCAGCCAGGCGACGAGGGCGAGGCTTCCCACGACAAAGCCCAAAAACGGGATGCGGAAAGACCCCGTGGATGTGGTGACGAGGCCATGTTGCACCAGAAATGCAATGTTCAGAGCAAGATAGACTGAGGCAGCGAACAGAATGGCAGGCCTATTCAGACCCAGTGCGAGGATAGCGACGATTGCACCGACGCTTATGATCGTCTTCGAAACCGCCAAAACAACGATCCAAACGACAGAAAGCCAAGCAAGATGTCCATGAGATGTCCTGTGTAGCGGTCCGCTAACTTGGGTGGCCCCAGCAATTAGCGGTTTGGTTCGTCGGGGCATTCACGTGGCGCGTCGGTTCCAAGGCCACCACCGGCGGCGGTCCCAAGTGCGCGTTGCGGCGGCAGCGCCGGGTTTTTAGCCCAAGAGGCGTTCGTTCTTCGGATCGTAGACCGGGTCTGCGAGCACAGTGGCATGGTACGTTTCGAGCAGTATCTGCACCTCCAGCGTTTCGCCGATCTCGATGCCCTCGGCCGCGACCCAGCCGACGGCCAACATCTTGCCAGACCGCCAGCCCATGCCGCCCGAGGTCACGAAGCCGATCAGATCGCCGTGCCGAAACACCGGCTCGGTGCCCCAGCATGGTGGCGCCGCGGGGTCGACCTCGAGCGTCACAAGCCGCCTCAATGGCGGGGTCTGGCGCTCTGCATCGACCGCGGCGCGGCCGATGTATTCCTTTTGGGTCGAGCAGACCCGTTCGAGACCGGCGGCATGGGGGGTGACCTCGGTGGTCAGCTCGGCGCCCCAACTGCGATAACCCTTTTCGAGCCGCAGCATGCCCATCGCGCGGCTGCCCAGCAGCACCAGCCCGTAGGCCGCGCCCGCTGCCATCAGCGTCTCGAACAGGGTCTTCTGGACCTGCATCGGGCAATGCAGTTCCCACCCCAACTCGCCCGAGTACGACACGCGGATCGCCTTGCAGGCGACCCGCCCGATCTCGACCGGCTTGGCGCTCATGAAGGGAAAGTCGTCGAAGGCGCCGCCCGACAGCGCGTTCAGCAGCGCGCGGGAGTTCGGCCCGGCGATCCCGAGCGCGGCGTATCGGTCGGTGACGTTCTCGATTTGGACCTCGAAGCGGCCGGCGTGATCCTGCATCCAGCGCTGGTAGAGCGCGACGCCGAGGGTCGCACCGACGCAATAGAACGTCCGGTCACCCAGGTTCTCGACGGTGAGGTCGCCGACGATGCCGCCGCGGGGGTTGAGCATCAGCGACAGGGCCACCTTGCCCGGATGCGCCGGGCACCGGGCGCTGCCGATATGATCCAGAAACGCCGCTGCATCCGGCCCCGAGATGCGGAATTTTCCGTAGGTCGACATCTCGGACAGCCCGCAGCCCGCGGCCATCGCCATCGCCTCGTTGCCGACATGCCGCCACCAATTGGGCCGCTGGAAACTCGGCACGTCGACTGGGTCCACCTCTTCGGGAGCGTACCACAACGGTCGCTCCCAGCCATAGGCCTGGCCCATCACCGCGCCCCTGGCCAGCAGGTCTTGGTAGATCGGCGTGGTCTTCAGCGGTCGGCCCGAGACGCGCTCGATGCCCGGATAGATCAGTTCGTAGCGGATCGGCAGGATCTCGTGGGTGCGTTCGCGGGCAAACTCGCGCGTGGTCCAGTCGCCGAAGCGGGCGACATCGATGAAATGCAGGTCGAGCTCGGGCTCGCCGCCCAGGATCCACTGGCTCATCGCCAGGCCGATGCCGCCGCCCTGGGCGATGCCGCCGAGAAAGCCGCAGGCGACGAAGAACCCCGGCACGCCCGGCATCGGTCCGATCATCGGCCGGCCGTCGGGAGCGAAGCTGATCGCGCCGTTGACGCCGCGCTTGATCCCCGCCGTGGCCAGGTCCGGGACCCGGTGAAAGATCGCATCGAGCGGCTCTTCCAGACGGTCCCAATCGTCCTCGAAGAGCTCCTGGCCGAAGTCCCAGGGCGCCCTGCCGTCGGTCCGGTCCCAGGCGCGGCGGCAGTCCCGTTCCCAGGGGCCGAGCAGCAGGCCCTGGCCTTCCTGGCGCAGGTAGTATTGGCTGTCGCAGTCGCGGATCATCGGCAGTTCGTGGTCCAGCGCCGCGACCGCCGGCATCGTGTCGGTGACCAGATACTGGTGCTCCATATTGGTGATCGGCAGGCGCGTGCCGATCATTCCCGCCACCTCGTCGGCCCAGAAGCCGGCGCAATTGACGACGATCTCGCAGTCGAAGATCGCGTCGCCGGCGGTCAACCGCCACTGCCCCGAGGGCAGCCGCGCGATGCTGTCGACCTGGGTGTTGCGGCGGATTTGGCCGCCGTATTTTCGCGCCCCGGCGGCCAGGCCCATGGTTACCGAATAGGGGTCGACATAGCCCTCTTCGGGGTCCCAGGCCCCGCCTTCGAGGTCCGCGACGTTCAGCAGCGGGTGTTTCGCCTTGATCTCGTCCGGCGTAACCAGATCGTAGTCCAGGTCCAGGGCTCGGAATTTGCCAGCGAGGTGCTTGAACTCCTCCATCCGCGCCTTGGTCTGGGCCAGAAAGAAACCGCCGACCACGTGGCTCCCCACCTCTTGGCCAACTTCCTCGGCGAGGCCGTCGTAGAGGCGGAGCGAATAGGCCTGAAGCGCCGAGAGATTGGCGTGGGCCGATTGGGTGTGGACGTTGCCGGCTGCGTGCCAGGTCGCGCCGGCGGTCAGGTCCCGGCGTTCCAGCAGCAGCGTGTCGGTCTCGCCAGCTTTGGCCAGGTGATAGAGCGTCGAGACCCCGACGATGCCGCCGCCGATGATGATGATCCGGGCATGTGTGGGCATAACAATTGCTCGTCTTGTCTGACCAAAGGGGAGTCGAATTCCATTTGGAAATCAACTCGACTTGCGACCCATGGGTTGCGCAAATCTCTGAGGTTGGTCGTTTCGGTCGCAGGCTGCGCCTCGCTGCTATTCGTCATTCGGAGCGAACGGAGCGTTTCTTCGCCGCTTGGCCTTAGTGGGAAACGGTTGGCGAGGTCGGTTTGGCTGACGCTGGGCACCAATTTCTTGCATAGCGAAGCACGGCTTTGATTGTTCCAGATTGGTCGGGATCACGATCAACCCTGCTGCAACAGTATCTGCTTCCAGATCGCGGTTTCGTCGTAGAGCGTGTATTCCCGCCGAAGCCCCCTCGGCCCGAATTCTGCATGGGTGATGCCCATCACATACACAGTTGCGCCGGACGGTGGGCCGAACACGCCCCAGCCGTCGTGTTTGCCCCAGAGAGACCACCGAATTGCGGCGCGCGGTGGTAGCGTTGGGTCTTCGCGGCCGATCTTATGGTCGACGGAGAACGTGGCGGACGGGAATGACGCCCGCAGACCGATCCAAAACCTGTCAGCAGCGTCACGCCCGTGCTCGGTGACACCGCCAGGGTACTCCAGATGGCAGGCGCGGTCGTAGTCCTGCGCGATCGTGCTCAACTCGGCGGACATGATGCGGGCGAGGATCTCGGCGAGCTTGTGACCCCAGGCGTGGTCGTTGCCGCGGCCTTGGTAGGGGCCGAGCCGGTCGGTCTCTGGCGTCAATGGCCTTACGCAGGCCTCGGGCCCACCCTCGCGGGCGATCAGGTCGGCGCTGTAAGCCCGGGGCTCGAACCCCATTTGGCGGACGATTGCGCCCTGATCACGCACTAGCCATTCATCGTCGATGCGGTTGTCTCGGACATGGCAATCCGCGAGTATTCGATAACGCAGCCGTTTCCCGGTGGAGGCGCCATAGACGCCCGCGCCACTATGCGTGGCCGTCGAGATCAGCCGATGCGACGACAGCATTCCGGTTTCGGGGGCGCCCGACCAGATGACGTCCTCTCCCAGTAGCATGCGGTCGGGGAATTCGTGCAACGTGGCCATCGTGGCGGCGATGACGCCCTGATTGCCGACGACGACCGAAGCGGGGGAGCGGACCACGATATCCGATGCGTAGTGGTCGTTCAGCGAATGTATGCGGCGGTCTTCCCAGATCTCCTTGGTCACGCCAAGGATGTAGTCGGGCAGGTCCCTGAATTTGGGATCGAAGTCCTTCACGCGGTCCAGCCTTCCGGTATTCGGGCCGAGCTGCGGATGATCAACGGGCCATCGATGGATACATGTTTCGCTGTAACCGCATCCGGGGCCTCGATGAGGGTCAACAACGCGTCGACGGTTTCCTCGACCATTAGATTGGCCCTCTGACGCACCGTGGTGAGGTCGTAGGCGGGCCATGCGGAGGCGGGTACGTCATCGTATCCGACGACCGACACGTCCTGCGGAACGCGGAGACCCAGTTCATAACGGATCACGTCCATGGCGATCAGCGCCATGTGGTCGTTTGCGACGAAGACGGCGTCGGGGCGGTGAGCTGCGGACGTGTCGAACATAGCGCGTGCCGCGGTGCGAGCGGTTTCGGTGCTGAAGTCGCCGACGGTCCGGGCGAAAAGGTCACGGCCAGCTGCGGCCAGCGCTGCGCGGAACCCCGCCTCGCGGTCGCGCTGGGTCGAGGCGCCTTCCCAGCCGGCAATATACCCGATGCGTTGGTGCCCGCCCGCCAGCAGAAATTCAGCCACCTTGCGCCCGCCGGCGACGTTGTCCGAGGTGACGGCACTGATGCCGTTCACGTTCTGGCTGCGATTGAATAACACCACCGGCACGCCGGCGGCCTGGCAGCGTTTGGAAATGTCAGAGGACATCGCCACCGAAGCCATGACGATGCCGTCGACCTGGTAATCCAGGATCTCGTCGACCACCTTGTCGATATTGCCGGCCGCCTGTGAAGCCATCAGGACCAGCACGTGGTAGCCATAGTCCTGCAGCGTGTTCGACAGCTTCTCCAGGACGTCGGGATAGAACTGGTTCTCCAGGTAGGCCACCACCAATCCGATGATCCGGCTTCGTCCCGAGGCCATGGCGCGGGCCAGCACGTTGGGGCGGTAGCCAAGTTCCGCCGCCGCCTTGCGCACTTTTTTCACGGTCGCCGGCGAGGCCGAAGCGCCGGGGGTGAATACCCGCGACACGGCGGACCGGCTGACCCCGGCGCGGCTGGCGACCTCCTTGGACGTGATTTTAGGCTGTTCCATGTCTCGGCGGTTCCTTGGCCCAGGGCGAGCCACATCGAAAGTCGTCGACCGGGATCGGAACCGGGCCGAGATTGCGGGCCTTGGTGAACTCCTGCAGCCGTTGGCACACGTCGACGCAAAGCTGGCGGAAGGCATCCAGCAGATCGACCATCGCCCAGTTTTCGCGGATCGGCCCGTTCTCGATGCGCCAGACATCGAGCGCGCAGTTGGTAATCATTTGCCCCGTCGGAGCAATGCCGATCGAGCTGTCATGGGTCGCCGGCACAGGCACGTGACATTCGCGCCCCAGACTCGGCGCCATCGGCCAGGCGCCGGCCTGCATCGTCTCGGGGATGTCCCAAAGCGCCTGGATCTTGACCACCTTGCCGCCCACGATGCGGCAGACCGCGTCCTCGGTGATCACGCTTTCCAGGGCAGAGAGCACGCCTGGTTCGGAAAAGTCCCGCATCGCCGCCCGCAGCGGGGCGATCAGCGCCTTGTTGCTGGCGTGGATATCGCTCATGCCGCCTCCCGGACGCCGGTCAGCGCGGCCATGCGGGCGAAGACGTCAACGCCGAGCTGGCGATAGAGGTCGAGCATGTCGACCATCACCCAGCATTCCCGCACCAGCCCGTCCTCGACGCGCCAGAAATCCAACGACCGGCGCGTGATGCGGCGTCCGGAGGGGGCGAGGCCCAGGAACCCGTCGCCGGAATGCGTCGCGGTGCCCGAGGGCCAGCCGGTGAAGGCAACGAGGTTGTGATCGCCGAAGAACACGCCGTCTTCGAGGTGGCGGGCATTGTCCGAGAGCCCCTCGCGGAACTGCCGGAAGACCCGATTGGCGATGGCGTCGTGACCGCGCGCCGTACCGAGCCCGGTCGGACCGTACCAAAGCGCGTGCGCGTGCCAATGCCCGCCTAAGCCCCGGCCTGGCGTATCCGCATCGCCCTGTTTGAGATCATGCAGCATGTCCCAGACGATCTGCACCGACCGGTCGGCGGTCTCGGCATCGAAGGGCGCCGTGACTACGCCGAGACCATCGGCGGGACCGGGACACAGCCACTCGACGCCCAGTTGCGGCGCCATCGGCCAGATACCGGCCTGCAGCATGACCTGAGGGATATCCCACAGCGCCTCCATCTCGATGACCAGGCCGGCCTCGAACCGCAAATACTCGTGATAGCGCATGAAGACCGGCGCCCGCGCCGGAGGGATGCCGAGCCACGGTGCCACGAAGGTGCCGACGACATTGCCGCCGAGCCCGACCCAGTCGCCGGAATTTGCGCCCCAGCGAGGCCCGGCCATGACGATGAACTCGCGCCGCTCCAGGTCCGGCATGGCGGCAAGTAACGGCGCGTAGACCCGAGACCATAGGTCGTCGGGGCCGGCGATGTCCTGAAACGGGTGGCCGAGGCGAATTCGGGCGTCCGGCGCGAACAGATCGAAGATCGCCCGACGCATCGCTGTTGCGTCACCTTGCCGGAATGCCGTCCGCAGCGGAGCGATCAGCGCCTTGTTGCGGTCGTGGACCGACATCACCCCTTGACCGCGCCCGCCGTCAGGCCCGACACGATCTGGCGCTGGAAGAACAGAACCAATACCAGCAGGGGTGCGGTCACCGAGACCACGGCCGCGACGGCGAACATGATGCTGCCCTCGACCTGATCACTGCCAAGGAAGCTGTTGATGGCGGGGATGATGGTCTCGTTTTCCTCGCTCAGAAGCATCGCGGTGACGGCGAAGTCGTTATAGGCCAGAAGGAACGAAAACAGCCCCGTGGTGATCACGCCGGGCCACATCACCGGGATGATCACATAGCGGAAAGCCTGGAACCGGGTGCAGCCATCGACCATGGCGCTTTCGTCCATATCCTTGGGGATATTGAGGAAAAACGAGTGCAGCATCCACAGCGTGAAGGGCTGGTTGATCGCCACAAGAACGATGATCGTAGTCGGTTTGATGCCCCAGATATTCCACTCGAAGAACGGCAAAAGGTAGCCCGAGACCAGCGTGATATGCGGCATTGCGCGGAACACCAGCGCGGCGAAGAGGATCCAGAAGGCATAGCGGAAGCCGGACCGCGCCAGCGCGTAGCCGCCGAGCGTGCCGAAGGTCAGCGAGATCGTCACCGTGAAGAACACCACGACCGTGGAGTTGATCGCGTTCTTCCAAAACTCTTCCTGCACCCAGGCGCCCTCATAACCCTGCCCGGTGAACGACCCGCCAGTCTCGCGGATTGTGTTCACGCCGTAGACCGCATAGGTCCAGTCGGCCTTGGAAAAGAAATCCGCCTGCACCTTGAAGCTGCCCCAGAAGGTCCAGAAAAACGGGAAGGCGGCGATGATCAGCCACAGAGCCACCGCCCCGTAAGAGACGATGGCGAGGGGCGTGAGGCGGGTGTCGCGCGTGGTGGCCATGGTCGTCCCCTTAGTGGGCTTTGCGGTTGAAATCGCGCCAGGTGCGGATCAGCACCGGGGTCAGCAGGATCACGACGCCTAGGATCGTCAGCATCGAGGTCGCCCCGGCCGACGCGTAAAGCGGGTTCCCGGCTTCGCGCAGGTCGTTGTAGATGAACCAGGAAAGCGACGTGGCATGAGCCTGGGCGTTGAAGCTGACGATCGGCTCAAAGACGCGGAAGTTGTCCATCAGCAGCATCAGCGTGACGAACGACACCAGCGGCATCAAATGCGGCACCACCACCAGCATCATCGATTGCCATTTCGACGCGCCGTCGATCTGGGCGGCTTCCAGGATGTCCTTCGGCACCGTCTGCAGCCCGGCATAGAAAGTGATGAAACTGAAGGGCAGCGTGTGCCAGACCCCGTAGACCATCAGCATGATCCACATCAGCGGGGTCGAGGCCTTGACGCTGAGCGAGGGATCGTTGAACAACAACTGCAGCGAGGCACCGATGATGCCGTCGCCGTCGACCATCCAAAACAGAATCAGCGAGCCCACCAGCGGCGTCACCAGGAACGGCAGCAGTGACACGAAGATCGACGGGCCTTTGATCAAGGACGGCAGCTTGTTGACACCAACCGCGATCGCCAGGCCCAAGACGATGACCAGGGGCGTCACCACGAAGGTGTAGCTCAGTGTGAAGATCAGCGCCTTGTAGAACGGCAGGTCCATCACCGCGTCGACGAAACCGCCGAGACTGTCCGAGCTGCGCCAGGCCTCGCCGACCTCGGCGAAGGCCAGGTGCGAGCGGTTGCCGTAGGTGGCCAATCCGTTGAACCGGCCGAGTGGCTTTTCCTCGCGCAGTCTCTCGGTGGCTTCGGTGTCGACGGACGTGGTCGGCGTGCAGCCGAACGGCCCGCAGCTTTCCGAGACCACGATGACCTGCTCGTGCTGGATGAACAGCGACTGGATGAAGACCGAGACGATGGGCAATGCGATGAAAAGGACCATCGCGCTGAGCGTCGGCAGGATGAACCAGAAGAACGTGCGGTGTTTCATCTCTTGCGCCTCTTCTCGGGCTTATCGGCCTCGGAAAAAAGGGGCCCCGCGGACGGGACCCCCGGGAGGATCAGTTCAAGAAACCGGCTTCCTTGGCGGCGGTTGTGTAGGCCGCTTCGACATCCGCCAGCGCGTCCTCGGCGCTTTCGTCGCCCTTGTAGAAATCCACCAGTTCCGACCCGAGCGCATTGTGCATCAGGTTGACATACGGGATCATCGGGTAGGGCTTGGCGCCGCCGGCCGCAGTGGCCGCGACACCGGCCGCCGCCGGACCAGGTTGGAAGCCCTCGATCAGCCAGATCGCATCGTCATTGTGCTCGGCCACCATGTCGGCGTTGAGCGCGCTGACCACGGCGGCAAAGGTCGCCTCGGCATCCTCGTCGGGGATGTTGGCGGCGATGGTGACGCCGTCCCACCAAAGCGTCGCCGCGGGGATCGAGCCGCCGCCCGCGGTCGGCGCGGCGGCCAGGACGGTGTTCGACGTGACTTCTTCGGTCGCGCCCTCGTCATCCAGGATCGCCCCGCCGCGCGATCCCCACATGATGCCAAGCGCCGCCTGCCCGGCTTCCCACAAGCCCTGGGTCTCGTTCGACGCCTGGCTCAGGTGATCGGGATGGGCGTATTCGACCAGCGATTTGATCGAGTTCAGCGCCGCGACGCCGATTTCGTTGTTGACGTTCGGTTCTGCGCTGCCGGCCTTGAAGAGCTCCCCGCCATGCGCAAAATAGAACAGGTTGAACACTTCGCCGACATTCCAGCCGACATTCATGTTCATCACCAGCGGATGTTCCATGATGCCTGCGGCCCGGATCGCTTCGGCCGCGGCGACGATCTCATCGACGGTCGACGGAATGCCTTCGACCCCGGCCTCAGCCAGAATATCGGAGCGCGCATACAGATGCTGCGAATTGGCCATGAACGCCACCGCCATCACATTGCCGTCAATGGTGATCAACTGGTTGGGGTTCAAGTTGGCGCCATATTTCTCGACCAGATCGTTCAGCGGACGCACAAGTCCGTCATTCATCAACTGGGTCAGAGTCGAATTGGCGACGATCACCGAGGTGTACTCGGCCGGGTTCGGCGTCAGCGCCTGGTTCATGATGTCCCGCGTGTTGTCCCGCAACGTCACGGAGAACTCAGCCGCATTTGCCGCGCAGTTCGCTTCTGCTGTGCCGGATACGGCCTGGATCGCCGGGAAGTCGCTGCCAAGAATGCGGACCGATTTTCCCGCCGGACCGCAATCGGCAGCATATGCGGCCGTGCCCATCAGCCCGGCAAAGGCACCCGCGATGGCTACTTTTTTCAGAAACATCCGTGTCTCCCTGTTTCTTGTGTGGATGTGCCTTGCAACCGCACACCCGAGTTAAACCCTGGGGCGCATCCCAGAGCTCTATTGCCGGGGTCAGGCCCCGATCCGTGCGCCTGTATCCCTGTCGAAGAGGTGACAAATCTCGCAGGGGATCGAAATCGCGATCGGGTCGTCGATCTCGGCCCGGTAGTCCTTTTGCGCCTTCACCGCGACCAGTGCGCCGCCGGCCCGCACGGTGATCATCGTGGCATCGCCCAACAGCTCCATTGTGTAGACCGGCGCGTTGATCTGGCCGCCGTCTTCGGCCACACCGGCGTCTTCGGCGCGGTAGCCCAGGGTCACGGGTCCGTCCGGCCCGGTCAGCCCTTCGACGCGCACATTCTCGCTCTCGAAAACGCCGCCGGTCAGCGTACCGTCCATCAGGTTCATTGCCGGGTTGCCGATGAAGCCAGCAACGAAGGTGTTGGCCGGCCTGTCGTAGATATCCACCGGCGTGCCGACCTGCTGCACGATACCTTGTTTCATGATCACCACCCGATCGGCCAGCGTCATCGCCTCGATCTGGTCGTGGGTGACGTAGATCGTCGTGACCTTGAGCTCGTGGCTCAGGTTCTTGATCTGCGCCCGGGTCGAGACGCGCAGCTTAGCGTCGAGATTACTCAGCGGCTCGTCCATCAGGAACA